>Ga0307374_10005819_pt1 | contig 19729 bp, 9 predicted proteins | sample OX3MG_FD_202532 | JGI IMG/M metagenome (GOLD analysis project Ga0307374, IMG submission 202532) | Soil microbial communities from Risofladan, Vaasa, Finland - OX-3 | ecosystem: Environmental > Terrestrial > Soil > Coastal area > Acid sulfate soil | place: Finland: Risofladan, Vaasa | collected...
GACGGAGACCGGTGGCCTGGAGACGCGTCAGGTGGGGTGCGGGGACCCTGTCTGCCCGTCCGCAGCCAGCACTCAGACCATCCAGAGCCAGTTTGGCGAACCCAACCGGGACCAAGGTGAGACCCGGGGTAATTGGCTTATTACAAGGCGATAAGTACCTTAAGGAAGAATCTTTCGCTGACCGGGGGGTCGTCGGGGGGTCGTGGCTGATCCAACTGCCATTGTCGTTCGGCGGGGGCCACAGTATTCCAGGGACAAGGGGAGCCGACGGTGGGCTTGTTCAACAAGGTAAAGACGGCGTTCGGGGGAGACGACTCCGAACTGATGGCCACCGGTGTGCTTGGCAGAGGCGAGATCCAGGACGTGACGATCACCGGCTCATCGGTGCAGGTGGGCGGTGCCCCGCCGCAGCAGGTCTGCCTCATCCAGGTGCTCGTCTACCTCGACGACACGGCGCCATTCCCGGCCGCGGTACGCAAGCGCGTCCCCGTGTATGCGCTGGCGAACATCCGTCCGGGGCAGTCGGTCGTGGCGGTGCGGGTGGACCCGAACGACCACTCACGGGTAGGCATCGACTTCACGACTGAACCGCCGGTGGTCAGGCTGCCGAAGACCCCTGGCCAGCTCACCGCACAGGACATCCTGGACCAGGGCAACCCCTGCGAAGCAGTGATCATCGAGTCCCAGCCGCTCGGCGCGAAGAGCCCGTCCGGCCTCGACATGTACGCGTTCATGCTCACCGTCATGATTCCCGGCCAGGCGCCCTACCAGATCCAGGTGGGGAACCCGGTACTGCCGGAGGCCGTGCCGCTCATCTACCCGGGCTCCAAGGTGCCCGCCAAGATCATGCCCAATACCAGGCCGGATGAAGTGGTGATCGACTGGAAGGCGGCGCTGGCGAGGTCCACGTCGGGCTGAGAGCGGCGCCGTCTGCCGCCAGCACTTATTCGAAGGGTGCGGTATTCGTCCGGGTCCACGTCGCGGCGCGGCCGGTTCCGTCGGCCCGCACCTTGCCCTCGTTCTTGAGTTGTTCCAGGACGAGCCGGATGGTCTGGTCACTGACACCCGGCATGGCCGTCCTGATGTCTGTGAGGCGGAACGTGACGGGTGCGCGGCGCAGGATGTGTTCGCGGACGCGCTGCTGCTTGGTCCCCGGGGTCTTAGCTGCGGCCGCGCGATCGGCGAAGACGGCGTAGGCGCCGGCGATCACGCTGGTGAAGTAGCCGAGCCAGGGCCATGGGTCGGAGGTGCCGTCGTGCCGGCCATGGGTGGATTCGAGGAGGGCCTGGTAGTAAGCGTCTGCCGATTCGGCGACCGCTTGCTCGAGGCTCACGTAGCGTCCGGCGGTATATCCATGCTCGGTGAGCATCGCATTGGTCAGTAGGCGGGCCACTCGTCCGTTGCCGTCCTCAAAGGGGTGGATGACGAGAAGGTCGAGGATGAACAGCCCGGACAGAAGCACCGGATGGTGCTCGCCCGCAGCAACCGCCTGCTGGTAGCGGTCGATGAGGTCGTCGATGGCAAACGGGGTTCTGGCGGCGGGCACCGGCTTGAAGCGGACGGTCGCCCCGCCGTCTGGTGAGCGGTCCACGACCAGGTTGTCCTCGGTCTTGAACGCTCCACCGGGCATGGCCGTGTGAGCGAAGAGCAGCCGGTGCAGGTGCAGGATCAGGCCGGCATTCAGCGGGCGCCAGTCCTGCTGGAACAGGTAGTCCTGGGCGTCGCGGTAGCCGGCCAGTTCCTGCTCGCTCCGGTTGCGCAGCGTCGACGTCCGCCGGTTGATGATCCGCTCGGCACGGTCAGCGTCCGCGACGACAACACCCTCTATCGCGGATGACGCGGTGATGCTCTGGACACGAGCCCGGTCAGCGAGCCCGGTGAGCAGCCCGGGCATCTGGTCGTGGTAGAGCGCCTCCGAGCCACGGCCGAAGTCGATCGCGCCGAGCCGGGTGACGACGCGGGCTGGCACCCGCCCGATGAGTGCGTCGAGATCGGCGAAGCTGCGCAAGAAAACCTCCTAAGCAAACCCACTAAACTACCTAATCGTAGCTCCACTTAGCATGTTTAGCTGGTTTGCTTGGTAGGTTAACGACCGTCGACGCCTTGCGAACCCTGCATGCCTGGGCGTCCGCCGTGCCGGCACGCATGATGAGGCGGCTCGGCCTGTGTTACCGGCCGACAGCAGCTCACGATGACATAGGTGACGACAGCGAGGGGCTGGAGGCTGGGTTGCCTGGCCCCGGGCGACTTGCCGCTGGACACAGAGACCCTCATCTTTCGGGCAGGAATAACCTGCCCGCCGATCAGAGGGCTTTACCGCACTGGGTGTAACCGGCAGCCAGTGCCCTACCGGCGCTTGCGCGCTACTGACGATCATCGTAACAGGGAGATATCGATCTCGGTGCGGCGTTGGCGGCTTGCCTCGGGGATGCCACGGGTGGAACCTGGGTCAGCGGCCGCCGATGCGGCTGCCCCTCGTACTCGGTCACGTGCGCGAATGCCCTAGCGCAGTCGGGAAAGGTTTGCCAGGCCAGGACAGCTGGCACATCACCTCCCGCGATGCGGGAGAGCGCCAGCCTGCTCATCAGCCGACAGCGGCGCAGGTCTAGGGTGCAAGAGGACCCGGGACGGGGGTGGATTCAGCATCCCCGTCCCGGCCCGCTTCACTGCTCGTCAGGGTTCTCGTCAGGATGCTCCCTACGAATTCCCTTGAACGGCTCATCGTCGGCCTTCACGTCCAGGAACCGGCCAGTCTCGCTGTCCCGCTTGACCCAGCCAACAGGCGTCTTAACCTGCGAACGGTCCCTGACGGCGCCCTCTCGGTAGCCTTTGCCAGTGTTCTTCGCCACTCTTCTTCACCTCCCCTCTCCTTCGGGCGGAGGGCCTGTCCAGCCGAGCAGGCTGGCGAGGCTCCCCGCGTCCATCCAGACGGGAAGCCGACCCAGCGGGTCGGCTTCCCGTCGCATACGCGACACCGCAGGCAGTACACGCCCACCCAGGTGTTGCATCTGATGCAATAAATCTCACTTTTAGCTGCAGCCGCTGGTGGCGCCGCAGCCTTCGCAGACGTAGCAGCTGCCCGCCGGGCGCATCTTCGTGCCGCAGGTCAGGCAGAGCGGTGCGTCCGCCGTGCGGCCCTGCTGCGACTCCAGCACCTCCATCGAACTGTGCGGCTGCGGCGCGGGCGGCCCGGCCTGCGCGACCGGCGTGGCCGGTTCTGGCTGCGCGGCCCGCTGCGCCTGGGCGCCCGTGTCGCGTTTCGGCTGCGGGCGCTCGACCGGGGCGGACTGCGCCATTTCCGTGGTGTCCTCGTCCTCGCCCAGCGCTGCCGGGTCCTGCCCGGCGAGCTGGGCGGCGCGCTCGGACGCGGACAGGATGCCCATCTCGGCCCGGGTCTCGTAGGACAGGTGGTCCAGCGCCAGCCGCCGGAACACGTAGTCCATCACCGAACTCGCGATCCGGATGTCCGGGTCGTCGGTGACGCCGGCGGGCTCGAACCGCATGTTGGTGAACTTCTCCACCCATTTCTCCAGCGGCACCCCGTACTGGAGGCTGATGGAGATCGCCACCGAGAACGCGTCCATCACGCCGGCCAGCGTGGATCCCTGCTTGCCGAGCTTGAGGAACACCTCGCCCACACCATCGTCGGGGTAGGTGGAGGCCGTCATGTAGCCCTCCGCTCCCGCCACCGAGAACCGGGTGACCGTGGCAGGCCGCTGCTGGGGCAGACGGCGCCGCACCGGCCGGACGTCGCGGGCCTCGGCCGCTGCTGCAGTCTCCGGCTTCTTCCGCGCGACAGACAGCGGCTGCCCGACCTTGCAGTTGTCGCGGTAGACGGCGAGCGCCTTCAGCCCAAGTTTCCACCCTTCGAGGTAGATCGACTCGATGTCCTCTACCGTGGCCGACTCGGGAAGGTTCACCGTGTTGTGGTTGACGATGCCGTTCGCCACGAATGCGTGGGTCTGCGGCACCGAGAGATCGAAAACCTCGGCCTCGCCCACGTCAGCTATCGCTGCCACGGGTGAAAAGTGCAGGTTCCCAGGCACGACGTCCGCGGTGCCAGGCTTGAAGGTCATCCCCAGGTACGCCGCAGCATGAGCTGCCTTGTCCGGCTCGAGGAAGGGAACCAGGCTCACCATGAGCTGCCCCTGGGTTCCTGCAGCGTAGACCTCGTCGTAGTGCTTGCCGTTGATCTTGTTGTGCTTCCTGACGCGCCCATGCAGGACACCCAGGTTGGTCATGACAGCCTGGAGGTCATCGAGAAGGCCTCGGCTGTCCAGGCAGATGGCCCATTTCGGTGCTGTCGCCGTAGTGACATAGGCATCGAGCGCCAGCCCTTGCAGGAACGCCATCACCATCGCTCGCGGCGAGCGCAGCACGGCATCGGGGATGCGCTTGTCCGATGCCCGCGATCCGCATCCGAGCGCAGCCATGAACTCCACTACGGTCTTGGACGAAACCACGACTCCCGGGCACTTGCCGGGTTCTGCGGTGATTCTTGCCCTGAGCCCGAACACGGACAGCCACGCCTGCTGGATCCGTTCCAGCACCTCAGGGACCGAATTGGTGATGGTGACGGTCCAGTTGCTGCGGGAAGTGTGCCCCTCCGAGGCGTATGCCCCGAGCAGGAACGCCAGTTCTTCCGACATCTCCTCAGGAAGCGTGACGGCCTTCTGGTTTCCGTGCCGGGGTGAAACCCCCATCGCATGAAGCTGTGCCGCATTGGATGCCCACAACTCCGCCCCGTACTGCATCGCGACAGAGTCAGCCTCCGTGATGTCAGCCAGCGCCTTCCACTCCAGTCCACCGTCGCCTGCGACCAGCAACCGGTGCGGCAGCGTCCCGGTAACGGTGTGACCGGAGCGAAGCGTGACCCGGCGGACGCGCCGTGTGCCGCCGTAGTAGAAGGCGTCCGTCTTCCGGTCGCCATCCAGGGAGGAGATGACCAGGTGCTCCGTACGGAAACTGTCCTCGGGCTCTCCCTGGTGGAGACTCCCGATCCGTACCAGCCCCTCGGCAGAGGCGACGAGAGTGTCGCCCACCACGCACTTTGAGATGGCCCCACTCAACGCGGGCTGGACAGCGGCCATCATCCGGACATGACCCATCGGGCTGATCGCCCGTTCGCCCATCGCGCAGTCGAAGACCTCGTAGTGCTCCGGCCGGAGCCCGGGCGCGTCGATCACGTGGCCGTGCTCGGCGATGTACTCCGTGATCGCTTCAACCTGCTCGGTCTGGTAGCCGAGGCTCGTCAGTGCGCGCGGGACGGTCTGGTTGACGATCTGCATGGACCCGCCGCCGACGAGCTTCTTGAACTTCACCAGCGCCAGGTCAGGCTCGACACCCGTGGTGTCGCAGTCCATCATCAGGCCGATGGTGTTGTGGCTCACCATCCCGTTAGCCACGTAGGTGACGTTGTCCGGTACCGAGAGGTCGAAGGTGGGCTGGACGCCTCCGTCCTCGTTCACCGCGACTCGCTCGAAGAGATACCCGAGGGCCTTTCCAAGCCGCTCATCCAGGGTTTCCTCGAAAAGCCGACGGGTGGCCATGCGAGGCACACCGCCCTCCAGGAACGCCATGAGCCGGGACTTGCGCTCGCTGATGAAGCCGACATATTCGTCGAAGTTGAGCGCGTGATCGATGTTCCGCAGCCGTACCTGGAGGATGTCGCCTCCCCAGCCGCTGACGGTGCGGCGCGTGGTGGTGGCGAGCCCCAGGACGAGCAGCAGGGAACGGATCTCCCCTGCGAACTCCTCGTGTGCGGTGGAGACACTCGGGACGCCGGCAAGCACCGTCCCGTCGGCTTCGAAAAGCCCGCGCAGGAAGGCGGCGTAGACGCCAGGGTCATTCGCTTCCAGGATCGCGGCGGGGATGCGCGGAACCCAGCCTTTGCCGGCGTGATCGATGCCGGGAAGGCCCTTGGCGAATCCGGCTGCCTGCCACCACCGCGCCAGGCGCACCGACTGCAGGGTCACCTCGTGGTAGCCCTCTTGCGCCGTCACGGTCGGCGAGAGCCCGAACAGCTCCTTCGACAGCACCCCAAGCCGCTCCGCAACATCGAGGTCGCTGTCGCTGACGCACAGGCGAATGCCTTTCGCGTGCAGGCTGCCGTCGCCCATGAAGTAGCCGACTAGCTCGGCCAGTTCCGGTGTGACCGCGTCCGGCACGCGCAGGCTGCGATCGCCGGCGTAGTACGCCTGGTCCAGTACCGGGAGCGGCACCCGGCGCGGAACGCCGACAAGCGTCCCCATCTGGAGCGGGAGAACGTCGCCAGGGGCAATGTCGGCGAGGCGCTTCCAGATCCACTCCCCGGCGCCCGGCTCCGCGACCTTCACGCGGTGGGTCAGCGTGCCCTGGATTCGGTAGCCGCCATCGGTCTGGATGAGACGTGTTGGCTCCTCTCCGTTGACGAAGAACTTGGTGGCACGCCGCGGCCCCTCATCAGTCGAGACCGTCAGATCGAGGCCTTGCCAGCGATCTCCGTAGACGTCGCCAAGCTCGGAGAGCCGGGCCAGCCCGCGATCCGTTGTCACCAGCGTTTCGCCAGTGAGGCAACCTGTTGGTGCCAGCAGCGAGGCCTGGGCGTTCCGGTAGCCATGTGTCTTGCCGAGGGCCAGGCACTCCTGCCAGGCGGTGACCGCCGCGGCGTGGATCTCGCGGTCCATGCCGCCGCGGGTCTTGATCTCGCGGCAGGCGTCGGCGTGCTTGCGCATCACCCGCTTGTGGGCGGAGGCGTTGCGCTCGTAGCCGTCGTAAGGCCCGACCACGGCGGCCAGTTCGGTGGACCGGCGGTAGGCGGTGCCGGTCATGAGCGAGGTGATCGCGGCGGCTATCGCCCGCCCACCCTCGGAGTCGTAGGCGTGACCGGTGGCCATCAGCAGCGCGCCGAGATTCGCATACCCGATGCCGAGCTGCCGGAAGGCCCGGGTAGTGGCGGTGATTTTCTCGGTCGGGAAGTCCGCGAAGCAGATGGAAATGTCCATCGCCGTGATGATCAGCTCGGTGATCTGCTGGAACCGCTTCACGTCGAAGCTGTCATCCTCGCCGAGGAACTTCATCAGGTTGATGCTGGCCAGGTTGCACGACGAGTTATCGAGGTGGACATATTCACTGCAATTAGCCACCACGGTCCCGCCGACGATGTAAGAGTGATTTCTGGGCTCGGTGAGGTTATATGTGGTCTCGAATCCTTGGGATTCCCGGCTGACCAGCTGCGCAGTGCGGCCTACGTGGTAGAAGTTGGCCGACTGCACGAGCCGGGCCAGCTTGTCCTGCTTGCCGGGCAGAGTGAACCCAATCAGCAGGTGGAACTCGCGCACCGCTTCAGCGGTGATCCGCAGGTCATACGAAGGGCCGTCGGACCCGTACGTCGCCTGTGAGCCATCTTTTCTTGTGTAGCGGAAGCTGTCGGTCTTGGTCCCGGTGCGGTAGATCCGGCTAGCGATCCCGAGCGAGGCGAGCAGCTCCTGCACGCCGATGAGCAGTTCCTCGGAACGGCTGCCCAGGCCCACATACCGAGTGCCGTTGGCCTCCTGATTCACGACGCATCCGTCAGCGTCGAACAGTCCCTGCAGGAAGGCGATAAGCGCCTCCTCCGGCGCCTCGAAGATCGCCTCCGGCACTCGCTTCTCCGGCGCCCTGCCACCGGAAACGCCCAGTGCCCGCAGGAACTCTCCGAAGGCTCGCCGGGTGACCCGCAGCTGCAACGTTCCGTTTGCCTGGCGGCTCGGCTTGCTCTCGAAGCCGGTGATCCGGGTGAGCAGGGCGTGGTGGCGCGGGAGGATCTCGGCCTGCTCCCCCGGCGGGCCGTACACAGTGACAGCTGCGTTATCGCGGTTGTCGACGCACCCGTCGCCCACCAGCCAGCCCAGGTAGTGGCCGAAGTCAGCGCCCCACTTCGTGGGCAGATCAAGCGGCTTCCGCGAGCGCTCATAATGTGCTGCTAGCAGCGCCTCGGCCGGGATATGAGGGTCGGCCATCGGACGCGGGGCGTGCTGGAAGGATCGAACGATCCGGTCCTTCTCGGTCAGGTCGCTCGCATGAACCCAGCCGCGGTTGACGGTCCAGACCCGGTGGCCAGGAGTGCAGCGCAGTCGGGAGCCATCCGAGAACCGCAGCTCCACGATTTCGTTCCGCCCGGTGACCATGTAGCGGTTGGGCGTTGTCGCGACGACACGGTCCTGCGGGTCTTCCTCCGCGGTCACGTCGTTGGTGTAGACGGCGAAGCTCTCCTCGTCGGCCGCCCGCCGCACCAGGTCCCCGATGGGGATGAGGCCCTTGTCAGTGAGAACCCGCTGATCAGCGGGGAAACAAGGGTTGCTGGCAGTAATTCTTCCCGATTCTGGGCAGGTATGCCAATTGTTTATTGTGTCGTCGTATTGAATTCCCGGGTCGGCGCATTCCCAGGCGGCCTGGGCCATCTTGCGGAGCAGGGTCTTGGCGTCGACCGTCGCGATCGGCTCACCGGTCCGCCGGGCTGCCAGGTCGAAGGCGCTGCCTGCCTCGACGGCCCGCATGAACTCGTCGGACACCCGCACCGAGTTGTTGGCGTTCTGGTACTGGACGCTGGTGATGTCCGCGCCGCCGAGGTCCATGTCGAACCCGCCGTCGCGCAGAACCCTGATCTTGTCCTCTTCGCGCGCCTTGGTCTGGATGAAATCCTCCACGTCGGGGTGATCGACGTCGAGGACGACCATCTTCGCGGCCCGCCGGGTGGCGCCGCCGGACTTGATCGTGCCGGCCGAGGCGTCAGCTCCGCGCATGAAGGAGACCGGCCCGCTCGCGGTGCCGCCTGATGACAGCAGTTCCTTGCTGGACCGGATGCGGGACAGGTTCACGCCGGCCCCGGAACCGCCCTTGAAGATCAGGCCCTCTTCCTTGTACCACTCCAGGATCGAGTCCATCGTGTCGTCCACAGCCAGGATGAAACAGTTATGCACCCTGAGACCGCCCGAGAGATACTCCCCGCTCTCGGTCTGGATGTCGTACACCGCCATCGAGCCGAGGGACTCGATCCGTGCGATTTCCAGCCGCTTGGTGTCATGGGCAGAATGTCCGGGCAACTCGAAGCTCTGCTCCAGCTTCGCTGCCTTGACCGGATCTATGAAACCGATCTCGTCAGCGAAGATGCTCCGGTCACCGGAAGTCTGGATCCGCACCGCCCAGCAGCCTTTCCGGTCTGAGCGCCTGTCCGCCTTGAAGCTGACACGGGAGTAGATACCGAAGCGGAGAAGCAGGTGCTGGATGCCCCTGACCAGGGCCTCGGGGATCATGTCCACTTCCACGACTGTGGACGTCTGCCGTGCACTGACGAAGCCCTCCGCCTGGAAGATGCTCCTCAGGTAGGCCGCGACCACAGGCAGTGGCGCACTGTACAGCCGATCGGGCACCACCATGTCCACGCCGCGTGTGAGCAGGTCCCACCGCTCGACGAATGGCCGCAGGGATTTTCCGTACAGCCGGGTGCGTCGGCAGTCGAGCTTCGGGTCCTGGGTCTCAACCGCCCGCTCGTGACGGTGCACTCCCGGGAAGACCATGTCGAGCGCGCGGGTGACCCACGCCATCTCGCCGTCGGTGACTGTCATCGCCTCGATGGTCAGTGAGCGATTCGTGCCGGTGTACTGGCCCACGAAGCCATCCGACTGCAGCCACCCAGCGAGCGCGGCTTCGGCGATTTCCTGCGGATCGATCTCCGCCTCGCCAAAAGAGATCCGGCGATGCCACTCCAGCTTGTCTCCGGGGCGAAGGCTTCCCGCTGGAACGAAATTCCCGGTCTCATGACGGGTTGACCGCCAGACGAGATGGTCGGCTGTGACGTCGAGGATGTAGCCGGCCTTAGTGTGCAGGCGCAGGACATCCTTCTGCCCATTGGCCTTGGTAGCAACGATCCGCGTGACGCCGTCCGCGTCGTACACCTTTGTGCCGACCGCATCATCATCGACGAGCTTGCCGATGGGCACGAGCCCGGCTGGGGTGCTGACCACCGCGTCGTAGGGCTGACACGCGGAAACCTGCTGGGGGGAGTCAGTGCCGACGTTGAACCAGACCGGCGAGTTGAAGCTGAAGACCTGGTGGATCAGCGCGTGCTTGAGCTCGTGGTCGAAGACCTCGGCGTCCTTGGGGGTGGCGAAATAGCCGTGCTTGATCCCGGCCGCCACATAGACGCCGACGACCCGGTCGACAAGCTGCTTGAGGCTCCACTCGCGCTGCGGCGTGCTGACCGCACCGCGGAAGTATTTGGTGGTCACGATGTTGGCGGCATTGACCGACCAGAAGTCGGGGAACTCGACGCCATGCTGCTCGAAGTTGACCGAGCCGTCGCGCCAGTTGGTCATGATGACGTCGCGGCGCTCCCAGGTGACGTCGTCGTAGGGGTGGACGCCTTCCCTGGTATGGATGCGCTGCATGGCCAGCCCCTTACGGGTGCTCTTGCCGCCACGCGCCGCGGACCCGCTCGCCGTCTCGGTCATTGCCGTCCCCCTTCTGGGGCCATCGCCCCGCTGGGCCCGACCAGGCCCGTCCCGTAGATGTTGTGTCCGCCCTGGGTGTCAGGGCGCCGGCACGCTGGCCGGCTGATGCGCCGACCGCAGCGCGGCAATCTCGTCCTCGAAATCAGTAAGTGACTCGAAACCCCGGTAAACCGAGGCGAACCGCAGGTAGGCCACCTCGTCCAGCTCGCGGAGCGGGCCGAGGATGGCCAGCCCCACGTCGTGCGAAGGCACCTCCGCACAGCCCCGGGCCCTGATCGCGTCCTCGACCTGCTGGGCCAGGATCGCCAGCTGGTCCTCACTCACTGGCCTGCCCTGGCAGGCGCGGCGGACGCCACTGACGATCTTTTCCCTGGTGAAGGGCTCGGTGGCACCACTGCGCTTGCCCACCATCAAGATCACCGATTCCTGCGTGGTGAACCTCCGGCCGCAGGCCGGGCACGACCGGCGGCGGCGGATGGCGGCACCCTCGTCGGCGGTCCGGCTGTCGATGACGCGGCTGTCCGGATGCCTGCAGAACGGGCAGAACACGCGATCACCTCCCCCGGCGGCCGAACTGCGACCGGCTCCTGCTACACAACTTGTGGATAAACTACAGTGGTGTAACTACTAGATGTTGTGTTTACGGTAGAACACAGCAGCGCCACACGCAAGCGCGAAACCCAGCATCGGGTCCAGCGAAGCGCGGACCGCCCGGAAGTGGCAGGTCGCTGCGGCCGCATCACCCCGCGGCCGGCGTGTCGCCCTCACCCCCGGGGCACCCACAGGTGCTCACCTGGCTCGACGCTGCTGCCGCTGAGCGCGTTGAGGTCGATGATCTGCTGGACGACCATACGCGGATCGGCGCTGGGCTGGGCCTGGACCGCGATGGACCACAGGGTCTGGCCGGGATGCACCACGACAGAGGTCAGATTCCGGTACACCGCACCCGGCGGCAGCCCGCTGCTTGATGCCTGCGCCCTGGCCGCCACCGCTACCCACATCAGGGCCACGACCAGCAGCGAAGCAATCGTCACCAGCGCGGCCACCACGATCCGGCCGCGCCGGGTAAGGCGCACCGTGCCACGGCGAGGAGCCCGGTACGCCTCCCGCGCCCGGGCGTCGCGCGCCCAGCTGTCGCGTGCCTGGCCGTCCCATGCCCGGCTGTCGCGCGCCCGCCTGTCCCAGGCCCGGGGGCCGCGTCCCCACGTCTCGCGTGCCTGGGCGCCGGGTGCGCCGCCAGCTGATGCCTGGCTGGCGGGCCGCATCCGGCCGGCCCCGGGGACCTCGCCAGCGCCGGGTACCGGGCCGGCCTGCGGCGCGCGGCCCGCGTGGGCTGCCGGGCCCGCATGCCCGGCCGGCCCAGAGTGCGGTGCACGGCTCGCGGGCCCTGCCATGCCGGCGTCCGGTGCGCGGCCCGCGGGCCGCGCCGGGCCAGCGTCCGGTGTCAGGCCAGCGTCCGGTGTCAGGCCAGCGTCCGGTACCGCCCGCAGGTGCCGCACCCGCCGGGTGCCCGGCCGCTGCCCCGTGCGCGTTCCACCGGGCCGCCCGCCCTGCCGCGACACGCCGGCCGGATGGCTCTCACCTGTGGCCCCGGCCCGCCCCCGACCAGGTACGGCAGCCCTGGCCGGCCGACCTGGCTTTCCCGTGGTCATCACGCTCATCACGGCCTCCCTGGTCGAATGAGAGTTCTATCGTATCCTTGTTCTATAGCACACTGATTCGATCGAACGTTCGTACGACACCGTTCTACCGCAGGGGTACGACATTTTCGTGTCACCTCGAACAGATGTTTGAGGTCTAGCGCCGGAAGCGCTAGCGTCGCCCCTGAACCCGCAACCACATCCGGAGGTGAGCAGATGGATCACAGCTCGGAAGACGGCGGGGCCCACCGTTCCCCGGCCGGCGCCCGGCACGCCGGACCGGGTACCGGGCCGGACTCAGGGCTGGACACCGAGCCCGGGGGCAGGCCCAGAGGCAGGCCCGGCCGCAAACCCAAGGGCAGCGTCCCCGCCGTGGTCACCGAGATACCCGATCACCCCGACCCGGACCACGTGCTGACCTGGCGGCAGCGCAAGGTGCTCCAGGTGATCAGGGAGTCGGTCCAGCGCCGCGGCTATCCCCCGTCGATGCGCGAGATTGGCGAGGCGGTCGGCCTGACCAGCACCTCCAGCGTCTCCTACCAGCTGTCCACCCTGCAGACCAAGGGCTACCTGCGGCGCGACGCCGGCCGGCCCCGCACGGTGGAGGTCCGCCTGCCGGGGCACCCGGCGGTCCGCCCCGACGCCGAGGGCATGGACGAGTCGGCACTGGACATCACCTCGCAGGAGGCCGCCTACGTGCCCCTCGTGGGCCGGATCGCGGCAGGCGGGCCGGTGCTCGCCGAGGAGGCGATCGAGGACGTCTTCCCGCTCCCCAGGCAGATCGTCGGCGATGGGACGCTGTTCCTGCTCAAGGTGGTCGGCGACTCGATGATCAATGCGGCGATCGCCGATGGCGACTGGGTCGTGGTCCGGCAGCAGCCGGTGGCCGAGAACGGTGAGATCGTGGCCGCCATGATCGAGGGTGAGGCCACGGTCAAGACCTTCAAGCGGTCAGGCGGCCACGTCTGGCTGATGCCGCACAACCCCGCCTACACACCCATCCCCGGCGAAGAGGCGACCATCTTGGGCCGCGTCGTGGCCGTGCTCCGGCGGGTCTGACAAGAGGGCCGCTCCGGGACGGTGACCGAAGGCCGCCAGGCACACGGCGGCGGCCGCCGTGCCGGAGCGGCGCGATCAGACGGGAACGACGTTGACCAGGCGCGGGGGCCGCACGATAACCGTCCGCACCTCGGCGCCGGCCAGTGCCCGGACGACCCCGGGGGCGGCCAGTGCCTGCTCCCGCAGGTCGTCCTCGGTGATGCCCGGCGGCACCTCCAGCCGGTCGCGCACCTTGCCGTTGACCTGAACCACACAGGTGACCTGGTCCTGGACCAGCAGCGCAGGGTCCGCGGACGGCCAGGCGGCCTGCGCCACAGACGGCTGGTGCCCCAGCATCTCCCAGCATTCCTCGGCCGTGTAGGGCGCGAAGATCGACACCATGACGGCCAGGGTCTCCGCCGCATCCCGCACGGCCGGGTCGCCCGCGCCCGGCCCGGAGTCGATCGCCCGGCGGATGGCGCTGACCAGCTCCATCAGCCGCGCCACAGCGACGTTCAGCCGGTAGGCCTCGACCAGCCTGGTGACATCGTCGATGGTCCGGTGGGTGACCTTGCGCAGTTCGGTGTCGCCAGGACCCTGGCTGGCCTGAGCGGCACCGGCTTGTGCCACTACCCGCCATACCCGGCCCAGGAACTTGACGGAGGCATCGGGGTTCATGTCCGCCCAGTCGATGTCATCCTCGGGGGGGCTGGCGAAGATCATCGTCAGGCGGATGGCGTCTACTCCGTGCGCGGCCAGCTGCTCGCCCAGGTCAACCCCGTTGCCCAGCGACTTCGACATGGCTCTGCCCTGGTTGATGACCTGGCCCTGGTTCAGCAGCCGCGTGAACGGCTCGCCGAAGTCGATCATGCCCATGTCGTTCAGGACCTTGATGAAGAACCTGGAGTACATCAGGTGCAGGATCGCGTGCTCGACGCCGCCCACATACAGGTCGACCGGGTTCCAGCGGCGCACCGCCTCGACGTCGAACGGCCCGTGCTCATAGCCAGGTGAGCAGTAGCGCAGGAAGTACCAGGAGGAGTCGACGAAGGTGTCCATCGTGTCGGTGTCGCGCCGGGCGGCACCGCCGCACTTGGGGCACTCGGTGCTGACCCAGTCCCCGGCGGCGGCCAGGGGCGAATTGCCCTTGGGCGCCAGGTCCTGCCCGCGCAGGTCCGGCAGGATCACGGGCAGCTGATCCTCGGGGACGGGGACTTCGCCGCAGCCGGAGCAGTAGACGATCGGGATGGGCGTGCCCCAGAACCGCTGCCGGGAGACCAGCCAGTCCCGCAGGCGGTAGCTCACCCCGGCCCGGCCGTGGCCCTGCTCGCCCAGGATCTCGGTGATCCTCGCGATGGCGGCGGCCTTGTCCAGGCCGTCGATCGGCCCGGAGCTCACCAGCGTGCCGTCGCCCACCGTGGCGATGCCGGTCGTGGCCGGGTCGGGCTCGCCGGTTTCCACCACGACCCGCACGTCCAGCCCGTGGGTGCGGGCGAAGTCCAGGTCACGCTGGTCGTGGGCGGGCACGGCCATGATCGCCCCGGTGCCGTAGTCGGGCAGTACGTAGTCAGCCGCCCAGACCGGGATGTGCTCGCCGTTGACCGGGTTGACCGCGTGCCGTCCCAGGAAGACCCCGGTCTTCGGCCGGTCCGCCGACTGCCGTTCGATGTCGGTCAGCTTGCGCACCTGCTTCACGTACTCGGCCAGCGCTTCCCGCTGCCCCGGCGCGCACACCTGCTCGGCCAGCGGTGAATCGGCGGCGATGACGAAGAACGTCGCGCCGTACAGCGTGTCCGGGCGGGTGGTGAACACCGTCACCGGCTCGTCCAGGCCCTCGACCTCGAACCTGATCTCGGCGCCCTCGGAGCGGCCGATCCAGTTGCGCTGCATCAGCAGCACCCGGTCTGGCCAGTGGCCCTCCAGCGGAGCCATGTCCGACAGCAGCCGGTCGGCGTATTCGGTGATCTTGAAGTACCACTGGGTCAGCAGCCGCCGGACGACCTCCGAACCGCACCGTTCGCACCTGCCGCCGATCACCTGCTCGTTGGCCAGCACGGTCTGGTCCACCGGGCACCAGTTGACATAGCCGTCCTTGCGGTAGGCCAGGCCCCGCTCGTAGAAGCGCAGGAACAGCCACTGGTTCCAGCGGTAGTAGTCCGGGTCGCAGGTCTGCAGCCGGCGCGACCAGTCGAAGGACACCGCGTAACGGCGGAACGAGGCCGCCTGCGTGTCGATGTTGGCGTAGGTCCAGTCGGCCGGGTGGGAGTTCTTGCGGATCGCCGCGTTCTCGGCAGGCAGCCCGAAGGCATCCCAGCCGATCGGGTGCAGCACGTTGTGCCCGCGCAGGAAGTAATACCGCGCTACCGAATCCGCGATGGCATATGCCTCGGCATGCCCCATGTGCAGATCACCCGATGGATAGGGGAACATGTCCAGCAGGTAGGTACGCGGCCGCTCATCTGCTGGATCGTCACTCGCCCGGAACAGGCCGTCCATGCCGGCCCAGCGCTCCTGCCACTTCTCCTGGACCTCGCGGGGGTCGTACTGGCGCCGTGCCCGCTCGGCACTGTCTGCGGCTGTCATGATCTTTTCCTCACCCACGTGAATTCGGTCCGGCTCCGGCAACAGAAAAGCCCCCCGGTCACGAGGGGCAGCCGCGCCAACAGGATGTAGGTCGGCGCGGCTAGGTAAGGAGCAACCGAGCGGAACGCATGCGTTCAGGGTAGCGCAGTCCGTGACCGTCCCGCATGCGCGAATGGCGGCGCGGTCATCGTAGGCAGCCCTGTGCCAGCGGCCGGCCGGGCCTGATGAGGTGCCCGGCCTGCCTGCCGCCCGGATGTCTGTGACCGGCCGGAATGTCCGTGGCCGTACACAGGGCGCTAACCCGGGTGTGCCATCCCCGCAACATCGGTGGCCCACGCTGGGGAGGTGAACACAGACCAGAGCACGGTGATCGAGGACCCGGCGGTGACGGGCGCCGCGGGGCGGGCCAGCCACGATGACAGCCTGACTGACCAAGGATTCGGCGAGGCGGAGCCGATGCGGCGGATCGCCCTCGTCGCGCACGACCGGCGCAAGCAGGACATGCGCGAGTGGGCCCACTACAACCGGGGGGTCCTGGCCCGGCACCGCCTCTACGCCACCAGCACGACCGGCCGCCTGCTGCGGGAAGATCTCGGCCTGCCGGTGACCTGCTTTCAGAGCGGGCCGCTCGGCGGCGACCAGCAGATCGGCGCGCGGATCGCGGACGGGGAGATCGACCTGCTGGTGTTCCTGTGGGACCCGCTGGAACCGCAGCCCCACGAGCACGATGTCAAGGCACTGCTCCGGATCGCGGTGGTCTGGAACATCCCGGTCGCGTGCAACCGGGCCAGCGCTGATTTCCTCATCTCGTCGCCGCTGATGAACCGGCCAGCCGCCTGACCAGGGGGTTCACCGGCCATTCTGCCGATAAGGCTTTCTTGCGCCTTTCTTAACCGGCGTCCCCATATGATCCCCCGTTGCCATCGTTGATAGGGGAAGCCAATACGAACGGCGTCGCCGCCCTGCGGAGCAGGGCGGGCTTCACCGTCCTGCGGCGGCTGCCCGCGGCCCGGCCTGGTGAGCCGCGCGGCGCGGGCAGCTCGCTGTGCGCGGGCAGCTCGCTGTGCGCGGGCAGCCCGGTGCGCACGGCAGCTTGCCGCGCGCAGGCCCAGTCCTGCTCGGTAACCCGCCCCGGCCTGCTACGTTCAGCGGGCTGGACGGCAAGCGAGCAATGCCGCCAGTAAGCAGCAAAAAGCTACTGGAAATTGCACAAAGCAACGCGTCCCGCTTTCCGTCTTGACCGGCGCCGCAGACCCCAATAATTTCGTTGCCGCTGCCTTGCGTGGCAGGTCAGCGAGGCAAGGCTCCTATGCCACGATTGTCCATCGTGATCTGAGATCGCGGTCCGGCAGAGAACAGCGGGGATTCTCCGTCATGCCAGCGATATTTTCGCGATGGGGCTTGTTTCGGGGGGGTAATGGACATTCTGTATTGCGCCAATTGTGCATGGCCGTGGAAGGGGATGGCGATGAGGGACAGCGTGACTGGCGCTGCCGATGCCTGAAACCCCCGCCCCCGAGACCGCCACGGAGCCGATCGCTGTCGTCGGCATGGCGTGCCGCTTCCCCGAAGCGGCCCACACCGCCGAGTTCCTTGAGCTGTTCCTGACCGGCCGGAGCTCCTTCCGGCGGCTGCCCCCGGTCAGGCTGGACATGAGCGACTACGGGGAGGCCTGGCCCGCCCGGGCGGCCGTGATCGAAGGCTGGCGCTTCGACCGCGCCGCGTTCGGTGTCACCGAGCCGGCCTACCGCGCGGCCGACCCGGCCCACTGGCTCGCGCTGGAGACAGCGGCCCGTGCGCTGGCTGACGGCGGATTCCCCGGCGGCCAGGGCCTGACCCGGGACCGGACAGCGGTGATCATCGGCAACACGCTCACCGGTGACGTGTCCCGCGCCTCTGCGATGCGGGCACGGTGGCCCTACGTCCGCCGGGTGATCACCGCCGCGCTCGCCACCGGGCAGGTCCCGCCCGAGGCACGCGCCGGGGTGATCGAGCGCGCCGCCGCCGGGTTCCTGGCCCCGTTCCCCAGCATCGGCGATGAGGGCCTGGCCGGCAGCCTGCCCGGGGCGATCGCCGACCGGATCTGCGGCCATTTCGGCTTCCGCGGCGGCGGCCACGCCGTCGACTCGACCCATTCCTCCTCGCTGCTCGCCGTCGCGTCGGCCTGCTCGGCGCTCGCGGCGGGCGACATCGACGCTGCCGTCGCGGGCGGCGTCGATCTCAGCTTCGACCCCTTCGAACTGGCGGGGCTGGCGAACACCGGTGCACTCGCCGGCAGCGAGATGCGGATCTTCGACGCGCGCCCGACCGGATTCTGGCCGGGCGAAGGCTGCGGGCTCATCGTCGTGATGCGGGCACGCGACGCCCGCGCCGCCGGGGTTCCCGCGTATGCGGAGATCGTCGGCTGGGGGGTTTCGTCAGCTGGCAATCCCGCGCTCACCAAACCCGGCTCCGGCAGCCTGCTGCTGGCACTGCGGCGCGCCTACCAGCGGGCCGGGATCGACCCAGCCGCCGCGCAGCTCATCGAGGGGGACGGCACCGGTACCGGGTCCGGGGACCTCGCCGAGCTGACCTCACTGGCGGAGATCCGGCAGGGAGCGTCCGGCCTGGCCGCGCTGGGTTCGGTGAAGGGCAACATCGGTCATGCCAAGGCCGCGGCCGGGGCGGCCGGGCTGATCAAGGCCACACTCGCCGTCGCAGCCGGGGTGATCCCGCCAACCACCGGCTGTGTCCGGCCGCACCCGCTGATCACCAGCGAGGACGCCCGGCTGCGGGTCCTGCGCACGGCCGAGCCCTGGCCGGAGGGAACCCGCCTGGCCGGGGTCAGTGCGGTGGGTCCCGGGGGAACCAGCGTGCACGTGGTCGTGCGGCGCGACGTCCATGGCGGCCGCAGGCGCCGGGCACCGTGGACCGCCCAGCTCACCGCGGCGGCCGGCACCGGGCACCGCCGGGGCGGGGCGCCCCGGCCCGGCCTGGTGGTATCAGGCCCTCCGCGTACCGAGGCGTACGTGTTCAGCGGGCCGGACCGCCATGCCCTGACCCGCGAGCTGACCCGGATCGGGGATCTGGCGCCCTGGCTGTCCGACGGTGAGCTGCACGACCTGGCCTGCCAGGCGGGCCGGGCCTCCAGCCCGGGATCGATGCGGGTGGCGCTGGTGGCGAGCACCCAGGACCAGCTCGCCGGGCTGGCCAGGGAGGCGGTAGCGCTGCTGCCCGGGCTGCGTCCCGGCAGCCTGACCCTGGCTCCTGGCATCTACGCCGCCGACGGTGGCCGCGGGCGGGTCGCGCTGCTGTTTCCCGGCGAGGGGGCACCGCTGGGCGCGGCACCTTCGCGGGCCGCCTCCGGTGAGGCCGGCACGTACGACCCCGTGCTGCAGCCGGGCATCCTGGCCGCATCCCTGGCCGGATTGCGCTGGCTCGACCAGCTCGGCGTGGTCGCCACGACGGCGGTCGGCCACGGGCTGGGCGAGATCACGGCCCTGGTGTGGGCCGGCTGCCTATCCGAGCCCGACGCTGCCCGCCTGGTCTCCCAGCGCGGCGCCCTGCTGGCTGCCCCGTCAGCCGAGCGGACGGCCCTGGTATGCGTCGACGCTGACGCCAGGACGGCCGCGGCCTTGTGCGCGGGCAGTGATCTGGTCATCGCGGCCGACAACGGGCCGCGATGCCAGGTGCTGGCGGGCCCGGTGGCAGCGGTGCGGGACCTGACCCGGCGGCTGGCGGCCGATGCCATCCCGGCCCGGGTGCTCGACGCACCGCACGGCTTCTACTCACCCGTCCTGGCCGACCGGGTGGCATCGCTGCGCAGCGTGCTGTCCGAGTTCTCCTTCCGCGCGCCCGCCCGGCGGCTGCTGTCGACGGTCACCGGCGCCGAACTGGCGTCGGGAGACGACATCGCGGCGCTGCTCGCGGCCCAGCTCACCGCGCCGGTGCGGTTCGCCGGGCCGCTCGGGCTGGCCGCCAGCGACGCCGACCTGCTGGTGGAGACCGGCCCCGGGCACG
>Ga0307374_10005820_pt1 | contig 19725 bp, 18 predicted proteins | sample OX3MG_FD_202532 | JGI IMG/M metagenome (GOLD analysis project Ga0307374, IMG submission 202532) | Soil microbial communities from Risofladan, Vaasa, Finland - OX-3 | ecosystem: Environmental > Terrestrial > Soil > Coastal area > Acid sulfate soil | place: Finland: Risofladan, Vaasa | collected...
TCGCGAACAGAGTTTTTCGATACGAAACCCGAGGTGACCACGCGTGGCTCTTCCTCCACTGACCCCCGAACAGCGGGCTGCCGCTCTTGAGAAGGCCGCCAAGGCTCGCAAGGAGCGTGCTGAGATCAAGAACAAGCTCAAGCACGCCTCGACCACGCTGCCTGAGGTTCTCAAGGACGGTCACACCGACGACGTCGTTGGGAAGATGAAGGTCTCAGCGCTGCTTGAGTCCATGCCGGGCGTGGGTAAGGTCCGCGCCAAGCAGATCATGGAGCGGCTGGGCATCGCCGAGTCGCGCCGGGTACGCGGACTTGGCGCAAACCAGCGGATCGCGCTGGAGCAGGAATTCCGCGACGTCTGATCTAGTCCGCCAGGCGCCACGTGCGCGGGGACGGGGGAACTGCGTCATGGCTGATCCGGCCGCTTCGACAGGATCGCCGGACGGAGTCCCCGTCCCCGCGGGCCTGACGGTGCTCTCCGGCCCCTCCGGGGTCGGCAAGAGCACCGTCGTGCAGGCGATCAGGCGGAACTGCCCGCAGGTCTGGCTGTCGGTCTCGGTGACGACGCGCCAGCCCCGGCCGGGCGAGGTACAGGGCCGCGAGTATCTCTTCGTCGGCGAACGCGAGTTCGAGCAAATGGCCGCATCAGGCCAGCTGCTCGAATGGGCCCGGTTCGCCGGCAATTACTACGGAACTCCGCGCGAACCGGTAGCGAAGCGGCTGGAAGCGCGCAGCCCGGGACTGCTCGAGGTCGATGTGGTCGGCGCCAGGCAGGTACGGCTGGCGGTACCCGACGCGCTGCTGGTCTTTCTCGCGCCGCCATCGTGGGACGAGCTCGTCCGCAGGCTGACCGGCCGGGAGACCGAGCCACCCGAGGTCATCGAGCGGCGGCTGGAAGCGGCCAGGGCCGAGCTGAGGGCGGAGAGTGAATTCGATGTCACGCTCGTCAACACGTCGGTCAAAGACGTGTGCGCTCAGCTGGTAGCCTTGATGATGGCCCAGCCGGCCGAGTAAGGCTAGCGATCTGGAAGGCACAAGGTGGCAGGAACTCCGGCGCTCGAGGGAATCATCAATCCGCCCATCGACGAGCTGCTCGATGTCGTGGACAGCAAGTACGGCCTCGTGATCATGGCATCGAAGCGTGCCAGGCAGATCAACGCGTACTACGCCCAGCTGGGCGAGGGCCTGCTTGAGTACGTCGGCCCGCTGGTCGAGACCCGGGTGCAGGAGAAGCCGCTGTCCATCGCCCTGCGCGAGATCAGCGAGGGCCTGCTGCACGCCGAGTCGCTGGACATCCCGGTTACCTGACGCCGGGCGGCAGGCGCCGGTGCGGATCGTTCTCGGGGTCGGCGCGGGAATTGCCGCGTATAAATGCTGTGAGCTGCTGCGGCTCCTGACCGAGTCCGGTCACGATGTCCGCGTTATCCCGACCCCGGATTCGCTGCGGTTCGTCGGGGCAGCGACCTGGGAGGCCCTGTCCGGCCAGCCGGTGAGCGCGAGCCCGTGGGACGACGTGCACCAGGTACCGCATGTGCGGCTCGGCCAGACCGCTGATCTCGTCTTCGTCGCCCCGGCCACGGCCGACCTGCTCGCACGGGCTGCTACCGGCCTGGCGCCGGACCTGCTGGGCAATGTGCTGCTGACGGCCCGGTGCCCGGTTGTCTACGCGCCGGCCATGCATACCGAGATGTGGCAGCATCCGGCCACGGTGGCGAACGTCGCCACGCTGCGCGGCCGGGGAGCGCTGGTGCTTGAGCCGGCGTCGGGGCGGCTGACCGGCAGCGATACCGGCCCGGGACGGCTTCCTGAGCCCGCCGAGCTCTACCGGGTGGCGCGGCGCGTGCTGGCCAGGGGAACCGCTGGCCTCGTGCCCGATCTGGCCGGCCGGCGAGTCGTGATCTCGGCAGGCGGAACCAGGGAGGAACTTGACCCGGTCCGCTTCATCGGGAACTGGTCATCAGGCCTGCAAGGCTATGCACTGGCCAGGGCCGCTGCGGCGCGCGGTGCCGAGGTCACGCTGGTCGCGGCCAATGCCGGGCTGGCTGACCCGGCGGGCGTGCAGGTCGTCAGGGTCACCTCGGCCGCCGAGCTGCGTGACGCCGTCGTCAAGGCGGCCGCCGACGCCGACGCCGTCGTGATGGCGGCGGCGGTCGCTGACTACCGGCCCGCCAGCAGGAGTGACGCGAAGCTCAAGAAGGCCGGCGGGCCGCCCGACCCGATCGTCCTGACCGAGAACCCCGACATCCTGCGCGAGCTGTCCGCTACCAGGCCGCACCCGGGTCAGGTGATCGTCGGCTTCGCCGCCGAGACCGAGAACCTGCTCGCCAACGGGCAGGCGAAGCTCGCGGCGAAGGGCTGCGACCTGCTCGTCGTGAACCTGGTAGGCAACGGGCTGGCCTTCGGCACGGCCGACAACGAGGCGGAGATCCTGGCGGCGGACGGGCAGCGGACGTCCGTGCCGCGCGGGCCGAAGGAGGACCTGGCCGACGTGATCTGGGACTGCGTGACCGTTCGGCTGGCCTGACCCGCCGCCCGGCTGTGCTGATGCGCCGCGCGGCTGTGCTGGACGCAGCTTGACGGGCATTTACCCCCGCCAAGCTGCTCCGACCGCCCCGACCGGCTGGGCCCGGCTAAACTTCGGCGAGATCCCGCCGAACGAGAAAAGGTGCCACGTGGCTCGTCGCCTGTTTACATCAGAGTCGGTTACTGAAGGTCATCCCGACAAGATGGCTGACCAGATCAGTGACACCATCCTGGATGCGATGCTCAAGGGCGACCCGAGCAGCCGGGTAGCGGTCGAGACGCTGATCACCACTGGTCAGGTGCATGTCGCGGGAGAGGTGACCACCACGACCTACGTCGATATCCCGGGCCTGATCAGGGACAAGATCCTGGAGATCGGGTACGACTCGTCGGCCAAGGGATACGACGGCGCCTCCTGCGGAGTCTCGGTGTCGATCGGCTCGCAGTCACCCGACATCGCCCAGGGCGTCCTGCACGCGTTCGAGCACCGCGAGGGCGAGGGTGACGACGAGCTTGACCGCCAGGGCGCTGGTGACCAGGGACTGATGTTCGGATATGCCTGCCGGGAGACGCCCGAGCTGATGCCGCTGCCGATCATGCTGGCGCACCGGCTGTCGCGCCGGCTGGCCGAGGTGCGCCACAGCGGCGAGATCCCCTACATCAGGCCGGACGGGAAGACCCAGGTCACGATCGAGTACGCGGGTAACGAGCCGGTGCGGCTGGACACCATCGTCGTGTCCACCCAGCACGCTCCCGCGATCGACCTGAAAGCGCTGCTGATGCCGGACATCAGGGAGCGGGTGGTCGAGCCTGTGCTGACCTCCCTTGAGCTGGACAAGGCCAACTACCGGCTGCTGGTCAACCCGACCGGGCGGTTCGAGGTGGGCGGCCCGATGGGGGACGCCGGCCTCACCGGCCGCAAGATCATCATCGACACCTACGGCGGCATGGCCCGCCATGGCGGCGGTGCCTTCTCCGGCAAGGACCCGTCGAAAGTGGACCGGAGCGCCGCCTACGCCATGCGCTGGGTGGCCAAGAACGTCGTGGCGGCCGGACTGGCCGACCGGTGCGAGACCCAGGTCGCGTACGCGATCGGCAAGGCGAAGCCGGTCGGGCTCTTCGTCGAGTGCTTCGGCACCGAGCAGGTCTCCCTCGAGCGGATCCAGGACGCCGTGCTGGCCGTCTTCGACCTCCGGCCAGCCGCGATCATCAGGGACCTTGATCTGCTGCGGCCGATCTATTCGCAGACCGCGAGTTACGGACATTTCGGCCGCGAGGAGCCTGACTTTTCCTGGGAGCGAGCGAACAAGACGGATGCGCTGCGGGCGGCCGCCGGGCTGTGACCCGGCCGCCTGGCGCCACGGCCGCAGGTCCGGCCGCGGGCTCGCGTCCGCGGCCGGCAGCCAGCCGGTCAGCCAGGCAAGCCGCCCAGCGCACCCGCGCGTCCGCGCAGCCGGTCGCACGGGTGGCCGTCGACGTGCCGCTGCCGCACCTGGACCGCCTGTTCGACTACCTGGTGCCTGATGCGCTGTCGGAGCGGGCAGTACCTGGCTGCCGCGTCCGGGTCAGGTTCGCGGGCCGCCTGACCGGCGGTTACCTCGTGGAGCGCGCGGATGAGACCGAGCACCACGGCCGCCTGGCATTCCTGGAGCGGGTGCTCTCACCCGAGCCCGTCCTGAGCCCGGAGATCGCCGGGCTGGCCCGCGCCGTCGCCGACCGGTACGGCGGGACGCTGGCCGACGTGCTGCGGCTGGCGATACCGCCCCGGCACGCCGCGGCCGAGGCGGCGCCGCCCCGGCCCGCCGGCCAGCCGGTGCTGCAGGTGGTACCCAGGGACCCAGGTCCGTGGGCCAGCTATCGCACGGGCGCATCGTTTCTCGCCGCTCTCGCCGAGGGCCGGAGCCCGCGTGCGGCCTGGTCGGCGCTGCCCGGGCCTGACTGGCCCGCCGAGATCGCGGCCGCGGTCGGCGCGGCGGCCGCCAGTGGACGAGGCGCCCTGGTCGTCGTTCCTGACGCCAGGGATCTTGACCTGGTCGATGCCGCGCTCGCTGATGTGCTCGGCGACGGCGCGCACGTCAGCCTGTCCGCGCAGCTCGGGCCGGCCGAGCGGTACCGCAGGTGGCTCGCGGTGCTTCGCGGACAGGTCAGCATCGTGGCGGGGACGCGGTCCGCGGCGTTCGCGCCAGTTGCCGGGCTGGGCCTGGTCGTCATCTGGGACGACGGTGACGACCTGCATGCCGAGCCGCGTGCGCCGTACCCGCATGCCAGGGACGTGCTGCTGCTGCGAGCGCACCGCTGCGGCGCAGCCGCGCTGGTGGGCGGCTTCGCCAGGACCGCGGAGGCGGCGCAGCTGCTGGCGACGGGCTGGGTGCGGCCGCTGGCCGCCGACCGGCAGACGGTACGTGCGCGCGCCCCGATGGTCAGGACCGCAGGTGACGATGCCGAGCTGGCTCGCGACGAGGCGGCGCGGAGCGCCCGCATGCCGGGGCTTGCGCTGCGCACCGCCAGGGAGGCGCTCGATACCGGGCCGGTTCTGTTCCAGGTACCGCGGCGCGGCTACCTGGCCGCGGTCGCCTGCCGGCAGTGCGGCGCGCGGGTGCGGTGCGGCGCATGCGCGGGTCCGGTCACGCTGCCCGGGGCAGGCCAGCCGCTGCGGTGCGCCTGGTGCGGGACTGCCGCCGGGCGGGCCTGCGCCGTCTGCGGCAGCACCGGAATCCGTGCCCTGGTCACCGGAGAGCGGCGGACCGCCGAGGAACTGGGCCGGGCCTTTCCTGGCGTGCCCGTGCATACCTCGAGCGGCTCAGGAGTCCTGGCTACCGTGCCAGGGTCGCCGGCGATCGTCATCGCCACGCCAGGTGCCGAGCCGCGCGCGGCGGGCGGCTACGCCGCTGCGGTCCTGCTTGACGGCTGGTCGATGCTCGGCAGGCCCAGCCTGCGGGCCGCCGAGGAGGCGCTGCGGCGCTGGATGAACGCCGCCGCCCTCGTCCGTCCCGGGCCCGCCGGCGGCAAGGTCGTCATGATGGCCGATCCTGCCCTCACGGCCGTTCAGGCGCTGATCCGGTGGGACGCGGCCACGCATGCCGAGCGGGAGCTGGCGGAGCGGGAAGAACTGCACTTCCCTCCGGCGGTGCGGATGGCTGCCCTGACCGGCGCGCCGGACGCCATCGCGGAGCTGCTCAGCTCGGTCGTCCTGCCGCAGCACGCTGACCTGCTCGGCCCCGTGCCGGCCGAGCATGACGATCCGGCCGCTCCGCCGGCCGGCGAGATCGTGCGTTACCTGGTCAGAGTGCCCTGGCCAGACGGTACCGCGCTGGCCATCGCTCTCCGCGGCGGGCTGGCCGAGCGCAGTGCGCGCAAGAGCCAGAAACTCCTCCGACTGCACCTCGACCCGGCCGAGCTGATCTGACGTCGTGCCGTTGAGGCCGTAAGGTGCATGGGTGGCAAGTTCAAGGCAGAGGCCGGGCGGACCCCAGGATGCCCCGCAGCGTCGAGAGAGGATCGCGGCCGCGCAAGTGGCTGACCTCATGCGCGGTGATCAGGAGAGTGCCCAGGGGCGCAGAAGGCTGCCATCGGTCCGGCTGGCGCCCCGTGACGAGCTTGCCAGAATGGCCCGGGTGGCGCCGCTGCTCCGGGCTGCCCGGGATGTCGGCCAGTGGGCGGAGCGGACAGCGAGCCTGACCGCCGAGCGCGAACTAGGGCCGGCCACGGTCGCCGCGGCGGCCGCCGCGCTCGACCTGGCGCCTCGTGAGGTCGCGGCGGCCTGGCTGGTGGTCAGCGCCACCGGGAAGCTGGCCGGGCCCGAGGGCGGCGCACAGGGGCTCGGGGCGGTCCTTGCCCGCGGGGAGACCGAGGCGGTCCTGCGGGTCTGGGACGCGGCCCTGGCGGTCGTGCTTGACTCCGAGGAACTGGACGGCATCGCGACCGCCCTGTACACGGTGGGCAGTCCGGTGGGGATGGACGGGCTGTTCGACGCCTACGCGTCCGCGGCGGGTACCCGCCGCCCGGCCGGCCACTCCAGCCCGGCAGCGCCCGATCGGCCGGTGCCCGATCAGGCAGTTCCCGATCAGGCAGTGTCCGACCCGGCGGAGGCCCATGGCGCGGCACTCTCGCTTGCCCTCGAGACGCTGGCCGATCTCGGAGTCGTCGAGCTTGGTACCGAGGACGGCGACGGGAGCCTGACGGTCGCGCTCTCGCCGCTCGGAACCTGGGGCGTTCACCGCAGGCTCCGGGCGCAGGGCTGGCATGTGCCCGTGCTCGGCGCGGTCAGGAAGGACGGCGCGCAGGGCCTTCTCGCCGCGCTGGCGAACTGCGACGCCGAAGACGGCGAGGCCGAGATCACCGCGTGGCTGGAGGCGCGCGAGCCAACCGCGGCCGCGGCCGAGCTGATCGACGCCGCTGCCAGCGGATCGCCCGGTCAGCGCGGTGCCGCGTTCGCCGTGCTCGACCGGATCGGGCTGCCCGCGCTCGACCGGGTCAGGAGCGCGCTCGACCGGCCGCTGCTGCGAGCCCACGCGGCGGTATGGCTGATCGAGCACGGCGAAGAGGTGCATCTCGACCCCGCTGACCGGACCTGGCTGCTCGTCGACCTCGGGGCCGGCCTGCTTGAAGAGGCGAGCGCCCAGGATGTCGTCGCTGAGTTGCTGCCGGACCTTCCCGCCAAGGACCAGGCCGAGATCGTGGCCAGGCTCTGGGAAGTGAGCCATCCGGGAGTGACCAGCTTCCTGACCGCGCTCGGCGACCACCATCCTGACCCGGCCGTGGCGAGGGCGGCGCGCAAGGCTGCCTTCAAGGCACGGTCGCCTGCGGCGTCCACCGACTAGGCGCTGCCTGCCCGCGGCGGAGCAGCCGCGCGCTGGCTGGCCCGTGGTTCGTGCGGCGCGCCGGCCAGGCCAAGTTCGTAGACTGGATCAGCCGTAACCCGCGCGCCGACGCCCGGGGTCTAGTACTGGAGGACAACGCCGGTGAGTATCAAGCCGATCCGCCTGTTCGGAGATCCCGTGCTCCGCACGCCGGCCGATCCGGTGACCGACTTCGACGCGGAGCTGCGCAGGCTGGTCGCTGACCTGACCGACACGATGCAGGACGCGCCCGGCCTCGGGCTGGCCGCACCGCAGATCGGAGTCGGCCTGCGCGTCTTCACGTATTACGTGGATGACGAGCTCGGGCACCTGATCAATCCCGACCTCGATCTTTCGCCGGACGAGGAGACCGACGACGAGGGCTGCCTGTCCTTCCCGGGACTGGCCTATCCGACCAAGCGGTCCTACGGCGTGGTGGCCAAGGGGTTCAGCATGTACGGCGAGCCGGTCAGGCTCGAGGGGAGCGGGCTCCTGGCCCGGTGCGTGCAGCACGAGACCGACCACCTGGACGGGATCCTCTTCATCGACCGGCTCGACCCCGAGCAGCGCAGGCTCGCGATGAAGGAGATCCGCGCAGCCGAATGGTGGGGGGAGCAGGTACCGACCGTGAAGGTCTCACCGCACCTGACGCACGGCCAGGCGCTGTAGCCGATGCGGCTGGTCTTCGCTGGCACACCGCAGGCCGCGGTGCCGTCGCTCGAGGCGCTGCTCGCCTCGTCCCATTCCGTGGCCGCGGTCCTGACCCGCCCGGACGCTCCGGCCGGCCGTGGCCTGAGGGTGGCTGCCAGTCCCGTCGCCGAGCGGGCGCGCCAGGCAGGAATCGAGGTGCTGCAGCCGCCGCGGCCCTCTGACCCCGCCTTCCTGGCCAGGCTGGCCGAGATCGCGCCGGACTGCTGCCCCGTCACCGCCTATGGCGCGCTCGTGCCCGGTGCTGCGCTGCGCATCCCGGTGCACGGCTGGGTCAACCTGCACTTCTCCGTGCTGCCCGCATGGCGCGGTGCCGCGCCGGTGCAGCACGCTATCCTGCACGGCGACGAGATAACCGGCGCGACGACCTTCCGCCTCGTGGCCGAGCTCGACGCCGGCCCTGTGTTCGGCGTGCTCACCGAGGTCGTGCAGGCGTCGGACACGGCTGGTGATCTGCTCGGCCGGCTGGCCGTCTCCGGCGCGGAGCTGCTGGTCGCGACCCTGGACGGGATCGAGTCAGGCGAGCTGGAAGCACGGCCTCAGCCACCGGACGGCGTCAGTCTCGCGCCCAAGCTCGGCCGGGCGGACGCGAGGGTGTACTGGAATCAGCCCGCGATGGCCATCGACCGGCTAGTACGGGCGTGTACGCCCGCGCCCGGGGCGTGGACGACGCTGCACGGCGCGACCGTCAAGATCGGGCCGGTTGCCAGGGCAGGTGGCCCGGACTCCGACCGGCCCGAGCTCGCCGCGGGAGACGGGATCTCCCCTGGCGACGTGCGCGTGCTGGGCTCCGCGGTAGTAGTGGGCACCGGGACGACGCCCGTAAGGCTCGGCGAGGTGCAGCCGGAGGGCAAGCGCAAGATGCCGGCGGCCGACTGGGCCCGCGGTCTCAGGGGTACCTCGCTGGTGCTTGACTGACATGGGCCGGGCCACAGGAGGACGCGTGAGCACCGGGCAGCGCGGCGGTCGGAGGCCGCGCCCGGGATCCGATCAGCGCGGAACCCGGCGACCCGGAGCCGACCCGGTCAGGCGGACGGCCTGGGATGTGCTTGCGGCGGTCACGACCAGGGACGCCTACGCCAACCTGCTGCTCGCCGCGGCGCTGCGCGAGCGCGGGCTGCACGGCCAGGACGCCGCGCTGGCCACCGAGCTGGTGTACGGGACGCTGCGCAACCGATCCTGTTACGACGCGGTCATCGCCATCTGCGCCGACCGACCTCTCAGCCAGATCGACCCGCCGGTTCTGGACGTCCTGAGGCTCGGTACCCATCAGCTGCTCGGCATGCGGATCAAGGCACACGCCGCGGTGGCGACCACCGTCGACCTCGCGGTGGAGGTCGCTGGCCGCCGCCCGGCCGGATTCGTGAACGCTGTGCTGCGCAGGGTCGCGCTACGGGAACTGGAGTCGTGGATCGCGGTTGCCGCCCCTGACCGGGCCGCTGATCTGAACGGGCACCTGGCGGTCAGGTACAGCCATCCGCGCTGGATCGTGACCGCGCTGGCCGACGCGCTGGGTGAGCAGGGATCGGGCGAGCCGGCATCGGGCGGGGACGGGCCGGGTGGCGGCCTCACGCAGACCGAGGCGGCGCTCGCAGCCGACCAGGACCGTCCTGCGGTGACCCTGGCGGCCGTGCCGGGTCTGGCCGGGCGTGACGAGCTCGCAGCCGGGGGCGCGGAGCCTGCCCGGTGGTCACCCTTCGGCGCTTACCTCGCGCATGGAGATCCTGGCGCGATCAGTGCCGTCGCGGAGCGCCGCGCAGGAGTGCAGGACGAAGCCAGCCAGCTGGCCGTCCTCGCGCTGACCAGGGCTGAGCCAGGCGGGCCGGACCGGGCCTGGCTTGACCTCTGCGCGGGTCCCGGCGGGAAGGCCAGGCTGCTCGCCGGGATCGCCGCCGAGCGGGGCGCGATGCTGGCCGCCGCCGACGCCCATGAGCATCGCGCCAGGCTGGTGGCCGAGGCGCTCCGCGGCATCGGCGCCGGGCACGTGGTGACCGCCGACGGCACCGCGCCGGCCTGGCGGCCCGCGTCGTTCGACCGGGTGCTGGCCGACGTGCCCTGCTCCGGGCTCGGCAGCCTGCGGCGCAGGCCGGAGGCACGGTGGCGGCGCAGCCCGCAGGACATCGCAGCGCTCGGCGATCTGCAGCGGGGGCTGCTTGTCGCGGCGATCGATGCGGCGCGGCGAGGCGGCGTGGTGGCCTACGTCACTTGCTCGCCGCACGTGGCCGAGACCAGGGACGTCCTGCACGACGTGCTAGCCCGCCGGGACGACGTGCGTGTGCTCGATGCCCCGGCGCTGCTAGCCGAGGTTCCTGACCTGAGATGTCCTGAGCCTTACGCGCGGTACGCCCAGTTCTGGCCGCACCGGCACGGTACGGACGCGATCTTCATCGCCGTGCTGCGGCGGGTCGGCCAGGATGGCCGGTCAGCGTGAGCGCGCCCGCGCCCTCGTCGGCGGCTCGCCAGCGTGATGGGTCAGCGTGACCCGGTCAGCGCGCGCCCGCGGGCGCCGCGCAGGCGGCTGGCGCCGATGTCGGCCCGCTGACCCTGGGAGTAGCCGTCGCGGTAGCCGCTGCCGCTGTAGGTGACCCGCGCCTTGCGGGTGATCGGGTAGGCGTCCTCGACCTGCCGGCGGATGATCAGCGAACGGTCGGCCAGGACCAGCGCGGTCCGGTCACCGTCGCGTGTTCCCTCCTCGGTGGCGGCCTGTACCGCGCCGTGCTCCGCCTCGCGTACCCGGGCGATCACGGCCGTGGCGAAGCCGAGCAGCCAGCTGCGCCGCCAGGCACGGGGACTGCTGCTCCACTCGGGGACCCGGGCGCCGGCCAGCCCGTGTGACATCTGGATGAGGACCGAGGTGTACAGGACATCGGTGCGGTCGATGTCGGAGGCAAAGCCGAACAGATGCACCCGGCTGCCCGGCCGGCTCCCGCCGAGCAGGATGCACTGGCACCGCAGGGCCAACGCCAGCCCGCTGAGCAGGTGGGCCTTCTCTCGTGCCCACGGGTTGTCGATGTCCAGGATCCGGTTGGCCGGCTGATCAGTCTCCGGCCGGTCGGCAGCGAGCAGCGCCCGGTCGATGCCGTACTTGGCCATCAGCTCGGCGGCCTTCGCCGTGAATGCCTGGGCCTCGGCCGGAGTGACCGAGTCATCCTCGGCCTGTGCTAGCAGCTTGCGTACCCGGTCGAGCAGCCGCTCTGGTGCCTCGGTTAGCTGCACGTGCCCTCCTTCGGTCGGCGTTCGAATACGCGAGCGAACGTATCGGAGGGGTATGACACTGTGCCGCGAGCGGCACGACCCTCGTAGACTGCGGATGTTATGACCGTCCAGATTGCACCGAGCATGCTGGCGGCCGACTTCGCCAGGCTCGCTGACGAGGCCGCCGCCGTTGCCGACGTGGCGGACTGGCTGCATATCGATGTCATGGATGGCCATTTCGTACCGAATCTCACGATCGGCTTGCCGGTCGTGGCCGCCCTGCTGAAGCACGCCGCGCTGCCGCTTGACTGCCATCTGATGATCGCAGATCCTGATCGCTGGGCGCCGGAATACGCGTCGGCCGGCGCGCGGAACGTCACTATTCACGCCGAGGCCTCGGCCGCGCCGGTCAGGACCCTGCGGATGATCAGGTCGGCGGGCGCACGAGCTGGTCTCGCGGTCAACCCGGGGACGCCGATCGAGCCCTATGCGGACCTGCTCGGCGAACTCGACATGCTTCTCGTGATGACCGTCGAGCCCGGATTCGGCGGCCAGAGCTTCCTCGATCTCGTGCTGCCGAAGGTCAGGCGGGCCCGTCAGATGGTCGCGAGGCACGGCGGCGAGGTCTGGCTTCAGGTCGACGGGGGAGTGACGCAGGAGACGATCGGACGCTGTGCCGAGGCAGGCGCTGACGTGTTCGTGTCGGGCACGGCCGTCTTCGGCGCACAGGATCCGGCGGCCGCGGTCGAGCACCTGAAGGCGGCCGCCGAGGCCGCCGCACGCGGCCAGGCCGGCGGGTCATCCGGCTGAACCGCTCCGGCTGCGCCCGGCCTTCGCCACCCCGCGCCCGGCCGTCGCCCCGAAACGCGGCCTTCGCCTCGCGGACTGTCACCACCCCGCGATTGAATGAAAAAAGGCAGCGGTCCCTGTCGAATCCCGGTCCTGTCGTTCGTCGGAAGCAGCGGGGGATCTGACACAAACTCGAAGGAGATGATCATGGCCCAGTACGCGATCCTGATCTATGAGGCCGAGCAAGGCTACGCCAACGCGGGACAGGAGATCTGGCAGCAGGCGATGGAGTCGCACGGCAGGTTCGCCGCGCAGGTAGGCGAGCGCGGCGCCAAGATCACCGGCGGCGACGCGCTTGAGCCCACGAGCACCGCCACCTCGATCCGCAACGACATCGTCACCGACGGGCCGTTCGCGGAGACCAAGGAGGCGCTCGGTGGCTTCTACGTGATCGAGGCGCGTGACCTCGACCACGCCATCGAGATCGCCAAGCTCTGCCCGGCTCCGTTCGGCGGCGTCGAGGTTCGTCCGATCATGGACACCTCGGGCGGCTGACCGAACCGTGTCAGCCAATGGCGAGGTGCGCCCTGCGCGCTATCCAGACGGCCGGCTGCGCCGGCGGGGCCAGGCGGCCGTGACGGCGCAGCCTGGCCCCGGCCCGGCGGTGTCGCGAAACGCGATCGCAGCTGCGGTCGCCGACGCGCACCGGCGCGAGTGGGCCTTCGTTCTCGCGGCTACCGCGCGGGTGACCAGGGACCTGGACGCCGCCGAAGAGTGCGTCCAGGATGCCTACGTCGCCGCGCTCGACGCCTGGGCGCGGCAGGGCGTGCCGCGCAATCCTGGCGCCTGGCTGACCACGGCGGCCAGGCACCGGGCCCTCGATACCCTCCGCCGGGACCGGACACTGCGAGCGAAGCTGCCGCTGCTGATCGTGCCCGAGCCCGCGTCCGGGCAGGAGGGCGAGGACGGCGCCGACGTGATCGGCGACGACCGGCTGCGGCTGATCTTCACGTGCTGCCATCCGGCGCTGGCCAGGGAGGCCCAGGTCGCGCTCACCCTGCGGCTCGTCTGCGGCCTGACCACCGCCGAGATCGCCCAGGCGTTCGTCGTCTCCGAGCCCACCATGGCAGCCCGCGTCACCAGGGCGAAGAAGAAGATCTCGACGGCCAGGATCGCCTACCGGATGCCGGAAGCCGCCGAATTGCCCGACCGTCTCGATGCCGTCCTCACGGTCATTCACCTGCTCTACACCACCGGTCACACCGACCCGCACGGTGCCAGCCTGGTCCGGCCCGACCTGGTCGAGCGCGCGATCGGCCTGGCGCGCATGCTGCACGAGCTGATGCCGGACGAGCCAGAAGTCGGCGGCCTGCTGGCCTTGCTGCTGATCACCGACGCGCGGCGGGCCACCAGGACCGATGCGAACGGAAGCCTCCAGCTGCTCGAGCAGCAGGACCGGTCGCTGTGGGACGGCGGGGCGATCGCCGGCGGCGGCGCTCTGGTGACGGAGGCGCTCCGCGGCGGGCGGCCCGGCAGGTTCGCGCTCCAGGCGGCTATAGCCGCCCTGCACGCCGAGGCGCCGAGCTACGCGGCCACCGACTGGCCGCAGCTGCTGCTCCTGTACGACCGGCTGCTGCGTGCCTGGCCGTCCCCCGTCGTGGCGCTCAACCGGGCCGTGGTGACCTCGATGGTCAGCGGGCCAGAGGCGGCGCTGGGCGAGATCGCTGCGCTGGAGCAGGACGGGCGGCTGGACGGCTACCGGTACCTGCCGGCAACCAAGGCCGACCTGCTGCGCAGGCTGGACCGCCGCGCCGAGGCACGGCAGTCCTATCAGGACGCTCTCGACCTGACCGAGAATGCCGCCGAGCGGGCCTTCCTCGCCGGCCGGATCGGGGAGATGTCGTCATCGGATTGAGACGATAATGCACCTGTGAACGAGTATTATGGCAAACTGCCCTAGTTTGAGGTGATTAGCAGCAACCTAGGGTCTAGGCTTCCGCTGAGCCTGCAGATGGGATTGGCTACTCCGAAGCGGGAGCCCGCGGTGCGACGAACGCCGGCTCGTGGCGGCGATCGGGATGCCGGGAGTGAACCAGCGCGTTACAGTCTGATCCCGTGACGCCTGATCCCGTGACGCGCAGGCCGCTTGAGGAGATCATCGATCCCGGCTGGGCCGAGGTGCTGCGGCCCGCGGCCGGCCGGATCGCCGGGGCCGGCGACTTCCTGCGGGCCGAGATCGCGGCGGGCCGGTCCTACCTGCCGGCCGGCGATCTGGTGCTGCGCGCGTTCAAGCAGCCGTTCGATGATGTCCGGGTGCTGATCGTCGGCCAGGACCCGTATCCCACTCCCGGGCACCCGGTCGGGCTGAGCTTCTCGGTCGCGCCGTCGGTCCGGCCGATCCCGCGCAGCCTGGTCAGCATCTTCCGCGAGTACACCGCCGACCTGGGCTACCCCCCGCCATCCACCGGTGACCTGACGCCATGGACTGAGCGCGGCGTGCTGCTGCTGAACAGGGTGCTGACGGTGCAGCCGGGCAAGCCGGGCTCGCACCGCGGCAAGGGGTGGGAATCGGTCACCGAGCAGGCGATCAGGGCGCTGGCCGGGCGGTCGGCGCCGATGGTGGCCATCTTGTGGGGCAGGGACGCGCGCAATCTCGCTCCGCTGCTCGAGGGCGTGCCGCTGATCGAGTCCCCGCATCCCAGCCCGATGTCGGCCGACCAGGGGTTCTTCGGCTCACGGCCGTTCAGCCGCGCCAGCGAGCTGCTGGTCCGCCACGGAGGCGACGAGATCGACTGGAAGCTGCCGTAGCTGCCCTGACCGGGCCCGTAGCCCGAATTGCCCGAGCTGGTCGCGTCCTTTTGCCTGGTCACCTCTCCGTTCAGCGCACAATGTGGGTATGACTGTGCTGCCTGATGCCGATGTGGCCCTGGCCGGCGGCCCCGACGGACGGGCGCGGACCGATGTTCCCACCATGGTCACGGTCTCCCGGCTGGCCGTGAGCTTCGGGCCGGTGCGCGCGCTCGACGGGATCGACCTTGCGATCAGGCCAGGGCAAGTCATCGCCCTGGCCGGAGAGAACGGCGCGGGCAAGACCACCCTCGTGCGCTGCCTGGCCGGCGACATAGCGCCGACAAGCGGCGACATACTGCTGGCCGGCAAGCCGCTGCCGGCCGATCCGCTGACCGTGGCCAGGCACGGCGTCGGCGTCGTCTGGCAGGATCTGTCGCTCTGCGACAACCTCGATATCGCGTCGAACCTGATGCTCGGACGGGAACGGCGCCGCCAGCTGATGTCGGATGTCCGGATGCACGCCGACGCGGCGGCAGTCCTGACCCGCCTCGGCATCCGCCTCACCGACACCACGCGGAGCATCCGCTCGCTGTCGGGCGGCCAGCGGCAGCTCGTCGCCATCGCCAGGGCGATGGCCGGCCAGCCGTCGCTGCTCCTGCTCGACGAGCCGACCGCGTCGCTCAGCTTCCGGCACGCGGCTCAGGTCGAGGAGCTCATCACCGCGCTGCGCGACAGTGCCACCACGATCGTGATCGCCTGCCACGACATCGACATGATGCTCCGGCTGGCCGACCGGATCATCGTCATGCGGCACGGCCGGGTGGCGGCCGACGTGGACCCGGCGGCTGTGCATCGCGACGAGGTCGCGGCGCTGCTGTCCGGCCAGGAACTCGACTGGTCCGCCAGGCGCCAGCTCACCAGGCTGCACGGCCTGACTGGCCGGCTGGTCGCGGCCGACCCGTCGTCCAGCCTGTCGCTGATCCTGTCCGCCCTCGGGGCCGCGCTCGGCTCGGACCGGCTCTGCATTCACCTGGCCGCCGGCCAGGAACTGGCCTGCAGCGCCTCTCTCGGCCTGCCAGAGCCCTTGCTCCAGGCCTGGTCCACCCTGCCGGCGGGTGCCGCGGGCGGCCCGGCCGGCCTCGCCGCGGCGACCGGCAGGCCGGTCATCGTTCCCGACGCGCGGGCTGGCTGGGCGCCGTTCACCAGGCTCGCGGCCGCCACCGGAGTCGCCAGCTCCTGGTCGGTGCCCGTGCTGGCCAGGGATGGCCTGACCGGCGTGATCACCGTCTTCCGCGACGCAACCGGAGAGCCGGAGCGCGATCAGCTTGAGCTGGTCACCGTCTACGCCGGATACGCGGCGAGCGCGATCGAGCGGGACAGGCTGCTGGACGAGGTGACCGAGCGCAACCGCGTCCTGGAGACCATCAGGGAAGTGCTCGAGACGCTGGCCGGCCCGATCCCGGTCGGCGAGGGCCTCGCGCTGGCGCTTCAGTCCCTCTGCCGGGGCCTGCAAGCGGACGAGGTAACGCTGCTGACCTCGACCGGCGACGGCAAGCTTCGGCCCCGCGGCAGCGCCGCGCCCGCGGCGCCCGCCGCGTCGCATGGGGCCGGCCCCGGCGCTCCCGGGCACGGGCCGGCGACCGCGCTGGCCGCTGCGATACTGGCCGATCAGGGCCAGCACGGCGCCGCCCGGCAACTGCCCGGCGATGACGGGCAGTGGTATCTCGCGGTCACCTTCTCGGCGCCAGGCGGCCCGTGCGTCCTGCTCGCCAGCTGGCGGTCGGGGCCGCCGATGTCGGAGGCAACGGTCCTGATGGAGGACGCCGCACACTCGTTCCGGCTCGCGCTTGAACGCGAGCAGGCCGGGATCGCGCTCCAGGAAGCCACGGCGCTGCGCCGGTCGCAGGAACTCCAGCGCGACTTCCTGTCCCGGCTCAGCCACGAGCTGCGGACACCGCTGACGGCGATCCGCGGCTATGCGACCAGCCTGCTCCAGCCCGACGTCACCTGGGATGCCGAGTCGCAGCAGCGGTTCCTGCAGACGATCGCCGCCGAGTCCAACCGGCTCGGCCGTCTCGTCGACGACCTGCTCGATTTCTCGGTGATCGAGCTTGGCATCCTGCGGCTGCAGCCGGACTGGTGCGACATCGGGCTGGTGCTTCAGGCGGCAGCCGCCTGCCTGCCGCCGGAAGACGCTGCCATGGTCGAGCTCTCGTGCGCACCGGACCTTCCGGTGGTGTGGGCCGACCATGACCGGCTTGAGCAGGTGTTCGTGAACCTGCTCGGCAACGCCGTCGGTCACAATCCGCCGGGGACACCGGTCCGGGTGCGGGTCGAGCCCGCCGACCAAGGGTCGGTGGCGATCACGGTCACCGACGAGGGTATGGGCCTGCCCGCGGAAGTGGCTGCCGCGCCCTTCGAGCCGCGTCGTGCGCCGAACCGCACCAGGACGGCGGGCGCGGGGCTCGGCCTGTCGATCGCGCGCGGTATCGTCACCGCTCACGGCGGGCTGCTGGAGGTCCGGCCGTCGCTGACGGGCGCGAGTTTCCGCGTCCGGCTGGCCGTCGAGGATGGTGCCGGGCCACTAGGCGGCGATGGCGGGTACGTGCCGCCGGCCCCGTCAGGTGCCGAACCGCGGCAGCGATTGCGGAAGGGGGCGGTCGCCCGTGGCCGAGCAGGTCGCTAGGACACGAGCGCTCGTGGTCGAGGACGACCCGAACATCGTCGACCTGATCAGGTCCAACCTCGCCGTGCGCGGTTTCGACACCGTGGTATCGGCCGACGGCTCACGTGCACTCCAGCTGCTCGACACCGAACAGCCCGACATCGTCCTGCTCGACCTGATGCTCCCGGAAGCCGATGGTTTCGAGCTGTGCCGGCTGATGCGCGAGCGGTCCGGGGTCGCGATCATCGTCGTCTCAGCCCGGGGCGGCGAGCGTGACAAGGTCACCGCGCTGAACATGGGCGCCGACGATTACATGACCAAGCCGTTCAGCATCGAGGAGCTGCTCGCGAGGATCGCCGCGACGCTGCGCCGCACCAGGCCGGCGGTGCCGAGCGACGACGTGCCTCAGCTCATCGACATCGGCGCGCTGCGGATCGACCTGGCCGGCGAGCAGGTGTTCCGGCGCGGCGAGCGCGTGCACCTCACGCCGACCGAGTTCGCTCTGCTGCGCGAGCTGGCCACCAATCGCGGCAAGCTGCTGACCCACGCCCACCTGCTCCGCCGGGTCTGGGGACACGGCTACGAGACCGAGACCGAGTACGTACGGGTTTACGTGCGCAGGCTCCGGGCGAAGCTGGAAGACGACGGCGGCGCGCCGCTGATCCTGACCCAGCCGCGGGCCGGCTATCGCTTCGCACCCGATTAAGTCCGCAGCGCAAACGCGGGCAATCGATACGTGCCGGACCGGTATCGGCCATCCGGCCAGCGGAGCTGCCGACCGCGTTTACAGAATTTTCACGGTTAACCCGGGATGTTAACGACCGTGTTCATGATCGGACTTCTAGAGTTCAGATCAACAGGAGCCGCTGCGGGACTCGCAGACCGGCGCCAATGAATGGCGGCCGCATCCCGGCCAGGAACGAAACGGGTGGTCTCATTGCAGCAACTAACCAGGAAAGTCGCCTGGGTGGCGACGGCGGCCAGCATGGCCGTCGTCGCTGCGGCGTGCAGCAGCGCACCGTCGAGCCCCTCTTCAGGTGGCGGCGGCGGTTCCAGCAGCGTAGCCGTGCCGCAGATCTCGGCATCGGACTTCAACAACACCTTCTCCGCCATGACCAAGCTCAAGCCGCTCGCCGCGATGGGCAAGGGCAATGTGGCGGTCATCCTGCCCGATACGGTGTCGTCCGCGCGCTATACCGAATTCGACGCACCTTATCTGACAAAGTCCCTTGAGGCAGCGGGCCTGACGTCTTCTCAGTTCACGGTCCAGAATGCGCAGGGCAGCGACGCGACCGAGCTGAGCGACGCCCAGACGGCCATTACCAAGGGCGCCAGCGTCCTCATCATGGACCCGCTGGACTCCACCGTCGGCGCCTCGATCGAGAAGTACGCGGCGGCGCACGGAGCAGCGGTGATCGACTACGACCGGCTGACGCTCGGCGGCAGCCGCAAGTATTACGTCAGCTTCAACAACGTGCTGGTCGGAACGAAGATCGGCCAGGGCATGGTCTCGTGCGTGACGGCCTGGAAGGTCAAGAGCCCGAACGTGCTCGTCATGTACGGCGACCCGACCGACAACAACGCGACGCTGTTCGGGCAGGGCTACAACGCCGTGCTCGCGCCGCTGTTCAAGTCGGGCAAGTATCACCAGGTCGGCAAGGCCGCCGGCACCTGGGACCCGCCGACGGCGCTGAGTGAGTTCCAGCAGCAGTTCACCGCGCACAGCACCATCAACGCGGTGCTGACGCCGAACGACGAAAACGCCGCGCCCATCATCACCTACCTGCAGCGCAAGGGCGTCAAGCCGAAGACCTTCCCGGTCACCGGGCAGGACGCGACCCTGGTCGGGCTGCAGAACATCCTGGCCGGCTACCAGTGCGGCACCGTGTACAAGCCGATCTACCTGGAGGCCCAGGCGGCCGCGGCGCTCGCCATGTACCTGCGGGCCGGGGTCGCCGTTCCGTCCGCGCTGACCAACGGGCAGACCACCAAGGACACCAAGGCGAACGTCGCGGTGCCGTCCGTGCTCTTGACGCCAACCTGGGTGAACACGTCGAATATGAACTCGACGGTGATCGCAGACAAGTTCGTGCCGGCCTCCCAGCTGTGCACGGCCAAGTACAAGGCAGCCTGCACGGCAGCCGGGATCTCGGGGTAGGAATGAGCGCTCGAGGCAGCAAAGGCCTCCGGCAGTGGTAACCCCCGGCATGCCGGATGG
>Ga0307374_10005822_pt1 | contig 19714 bp, 20 predicted proteins | sample OX3MG_FD_202532 | JGI IMG/M metagenome (GOLD analysis project Ga0307374, IMG submission 202532) | Soil microbial communities from Risofladan, Vaasa, Finland - OX-3 | ecosystem: Environmental > Terrestrial > Soil > Coastal area > Acid sulfate soil | place: Finland: Risofladan, Vaasa | collected...
GTGGAGCGCTTCCACCAGACCCTGAAGCGCTTCCTGGCCAAGCAGACACCGCCACCGACCCTGGCCGTGCTCCAGCTCCAGCTCGACACTTTCCGTGCCTACTACAACGACCACCGGCCTCACCGGGCCCTGGGCGGCCAAACCCCGCTCACCGCCTTCCACGCCCGCCTCAAGGCCCGGCCCGAGGGACTGGATGCAGCGGTCCACTACCGCGTCCGCCACGACCGGGTGGACCAGCAGGGCCGGGTCACCCTCCGCTACCTCAGCCGCCTCCGTCACATCGGCCTGGGGCGTGCTCACGCCGGCGTGCCCGTCCGCCTCTTGGTGGCCAACAAGCACGTCCGGGTGATCCGCGAGGACGGGTCCCTGCTCCGCGAGCTGGACCTCGATCCCGGCCGCGATTACCAGCCCCAGAAGCCTGCCCAAATCGGGCACTATCACCTGCGACAGACGGGCACCATGACCTGAGACATCACAGCGCGGGAAGGGAGGGATTCGAACCCTCGGACGAGGTTAACCCCCGTCACCCGCTTAGCAGGCGGGCGCTTTCGGCCACTCAGCCACCTCCCCGTGAGGTCAGCGCTCGAGTATAGGCGTCGCTATTGTCCGGAGCCCAGGCCAAGCTCGGCCGCGATCGGGGCCAGTCCTGCGACCACCAGCTCGACTAACTCCTCGATCCCGATTTCCAGCTCCTCGCTGCCGAGTGCGATGTCCTCCCGGAGCACGCTACGGGCGAAGGCCTTGTCCTTCAGCTTCTTGCGGACCGACGAAGGCTTGACGGCGCTGAGCACCTTGCCCGGTTGGACCAGGGCGACTGCCATCACGAATCCGGTTAGCTCATCCAGCGCGAAGAGCCAGCGGGCCATCTCGGTGTCGCGATTCACTCCGCTGAAGGTGGCGTGGCCCTGGATGGCCCGAACCACCTCCGCAGAGTAGCCGCGGGACTCCAGTACCGGTCTACCCCAGAAGGGGTGCTCCTGGGGGTGCGCTTCGTAATCGAAGTCGTGGAGGAGGCCAGCGATGGCCCACTCCTCCTCGTCGCCGCCTACGCGACGGGCGGCCTGGCGCATCACCGCCTCCAAGGCGAGACCATGCCGTCTCAGGCTGTCGGTCGTCGTGGTCTCAAAGAGAAGCTCGATGGCGTCGGCACGGGTGGGCATTTCCGCCATGGTCCCATTCGCATCCGGGGCGGCACAAGCTGGTCCTCGGCTGCTACGGTCCCCCGCGTCATCGTGATCAGCCTTCAGAACCCTGACCAGAACCGGCTCTGGCGCCAGCTGATGGAGCTCGCCGAGATGGTCGAGCCTGATCAGCCCGGGTTCACCAGGCGCCTTTTTTCCGAGCCCTACCGACAGTCCCGAGGCTGGGTTAAGGAGCAGATGGAGGCGGCCGGTCTGGAGGTTCATGTGGACCCGGTCGGGAACCTGCTCGGGGCGACGGACGGTGCTCGGCCGGATCTCCCCCGACTGGTGCTCGGGTCGCACACTGACACGGTCGCCGGCGCGGGGCGGTTTGACGGGATGGTCGGAGTTATCGGGGCCATCGAGGTCGCCCGGCTGATTCGCCAGGGCGGGGAGCAGCTCCGCCACCCGTTGCTGGTCGTGGACTTCCTGGGAGAGGAGCCCAACCGTTTCGGACTCAGCTGTTTGGGCAGCCGAGCCGTGGTCGGCCAGCTGACTCAGAGCCACCTCGCTCTCCGCGATGACAACGATGGGACCCTCGCCGCCGCCCTGGCCGCCCAAGGCTCCCAGATCGACTCCCTGTCCCAGGCGGTGTGGCCGGCCGAGCGGCTCCACGCTTACCTCGAACTCCACATTGAGCAGGGGACCGCCCTGGAGGCAGCCCGGGCTCCGCTCGGAGTCGTGACTGCCATTGCCGGCATCCACCGCGCCCTGATCACCGCCCACGGACGGACGGACCACGCTGGCACGGTGTCCATGGCCGACCGCCGGGACGCCCTGGCGGCTGGAGCGGAGGTGATTCTGCTGGTGGAGCGGCTCGCCAACCACTCGACCACGGTGGGGACGGGAGTGGGGACCGTTGGGAGGCTGGAGGTCTCGCCCGGCGCCACCAATGTGGTCCCCGGTCAGACCACCGCCTGGGCGGAGTTTCGGAGCACCGAGGCAGGCTGGCTTCGAGATCGAGGGAGCGAGTTGGAGCTTGGCGTGGGCGAAATCGCTCGGAGACGGGGAATCGAGCTGCGGGTCGACTGGGTCTCGGCCGAGTCTCCGGTCACGTGCGCACCAGGGGTTCGCCAGGAGGTCCTTCAGGCTCTCCGCGAGCTGGGCCACCCGGTCATCGAGCTACCCTCCGGTGCGAGCCATGACGCAGCCCAGGTCGCCCGGCTCTGTCCGATGGGGATGATCTTCGTTCCCTCCCTCCGCGGTCGCAGTCACTGTCCGGAGGAGTGGACCGACCCTGCCGCGGTTGCGCTGGGAGTGAGGTCCCTGCTAGCTGGCGTTCTCCGGCTGGACCAGCTTGACTCGTTCTAGGTCATTCCCGGCCTCGAGACCCGCCTTGAGCAGCTGGCGACTGCCGTCCTGGAGCATCCAGCGGAGGGCCTCGGGAGTAGCGGCCCCGGACATGGCGAAGCGCCGGGTAAGGACTTCGGCGCTGGACTTGGCCTCCTCCCAGCTGAGCGCGGCCACGACCCCTGCCTGGTTCACCCCGGTACCCGGAATCCGGAAATTGACCCAGGGGTCGTCGCGCCACCGCGCGGCCTTCTGAGTGAAGGTCGGGGTGAGCAGGTAGATGAAGCCCGGAGGGATCACGGCGAACCACATCCGCACCGTGCCCTGACTCAGCGGATCCCGGGAGCTCACCAGGATCTCTTCCAGGTCCCCGAGCTGGTCGAGGAAGGCGCTCGGAAGTGGCCGAAGTTCTTTTCCCTTGCTGTCTTCAGCAGGCACGGCAGGCGAAGACCTCGGTCCGGTAGGGGAGGGCGATCAGCTGTCCCGGCCGACCCTGGAACTCGTTCGCCAGCTCCATGATCTGCGCGCGCAGCCGTTCCTGAACAACCCGCTCGGACGCGGCCACGAAGCTGAGGGACAGGACCCGGTCCACCATCTGCCCCGGGGAGGCCAGGTGCTGGTGGGGGAAGGCCCGGGACTCCAGGGGGCCGAAGATCCGACTGGCCTGCAGCTGCTGGCGCCACTCCACGGAGTCATGGGTCGGAACTCCCCGCCGCAGCGGCTCGATCAGTTCCGCCACCGCCCGCCACGGTTGCGCGTGGGGGTCGCGACGATTCCAGACCAGCCCGAGCTTTCCGCCGGGGCGGAGGATCCGGTGAATCTCGTGCAGCGACGGTTGGTCGGCGAACCAGTGGAATGACTGGCCGGCCGTGACGGCGTCCACTGACCCCGAGGCGAGGGAGGTGTGGGATGCGGTCGCCGCCAGCACCTGCACGCCAGGCACCGCGCGCTCCAGCTCGGCGGCCATTTCCGTCACCGGCTCGATCGCTAGGATTCGAGCTCCGTAGGGGACCAGTTGGCGGGTCAGCTTGCCGGTCCCGGCTCCCAGGTCGACGACCAATCTCCCCGCTCCCAGGCCGAGTCGGGCCGCCAACCAGCCGACGGCTGCCGCGGGATAGTCCGGGCGCCCCCTCTCATAGGCCGCGGCTCCGCGAGCGAATCCGGCGCCGGCTTCGGGGTGAATCGACACGGCAGCGATCGTACCCTCAACCCAATCGGTGACGGCTCCGGGTGAGTGAGGGTGGCGACCCCGAGCGGATTCGAACCGCCGATCTCCACCTTGACAGGGTGGCGTGTTAGGCCAGCTACACCACGGGGCCCCGGAGCGGGCCGGCGGCTTTCCGCCGGAAGGTCTCACCCTTGCAAGGGCTGGCCGATTATACGTCCGGGTTGCAGATGGCCCGGTTCGAAGATCGAGTTGGGGCTCGTGCAGCGCTCGCTAAGATTGGCTGGCCCCATCGGGAAAGGTGTGGCGGAGTGGAGGAGCGTTCGCTTGAAGATCGCGGTCCTGGTGAAACAGATTCCCGATCCTTCCGGAACGGGCCAGCTGGATCCGGATTCGCACCTTCTAGTCCGCGATCGGGGCGAGCTGGTGCTGGACCCCGGGGACTCCTACGGAGTCGAGGCTGCGCTTCAGGTGGCGGCTGCCAACGAAGGCGAGGTGGTGGTCATCTCGATGGGCCCGGAGAAGGCGGTGGAGGTGATTCGCAAGGCGATGGCCATGGGAGCCGATCAGGGTGTCCTGGTCAGCGACCCTCGCCTGCGCGGCTCCGACGCCCTGACCACTGCCCGGATCCTGGCTGCCACGGTGAGCCGGGTGCAGCCGGACCTGGTCATCGGCTGCACCGAGTCCACCGATGGCTACACCGGGATCGTGCCCGCGGCCATCGCGGAGCTGCTGGGCTGGCCGTCACTAACCTTCGCCAACCGGTTGGAGGTCAAGGGGGACACCGTGCGGATCCACCGTCAGACCCCCAATGGGCACGACGTGGTCGAGGCCGACCTGCCCGCCGTCGTGACCGTCACCGGAGGGATCAATGAGCCGCGCTACCCCACGCTCAAGGGCATCGTTGCGTCGCGGAGCCGCCCCTTGGAGCAGCCTTCCTTAGAGGAGCTCGGCGTCGATCTTTCGACCGTGGGCGAGAGCGGAGCGAGCCAGCGGATCGTCAGCGTGGAGCCGGCACCCCAGCGCGAAAGGGGAGAGGTGGTCGAGGACCAAGGCGAGTCCGCCCACCGCATCGCCGACTACCTGGCCGAGCTCAAGGTGATCTGAGCGTGGCCAAACGGATCATGGTCTACGCCGAGTTGGTCGAGTCGGAGCCGACTCCGGTCAGTCTGGAGGTGCTCACGAAGGCCCGGCAGCTGGGTGATGTCGAGGTGGTGGTGCTGGACCCCGACGCCAAGTCGGCGGCCGCGGTACTGGGGAAATTTGGCGCCACCAGCCTCTACGCGGGCGGGGAAGAGGTGTACCGGAAGTTTGTCGCCCAGCCCGCGGCAGCAACCCTGGCGAATCTGGTGCAGGAGCGCCGCCCCGACCTGGTTCTCTTTGGGGCCACCTACGACTCCCGAGACATCTGCGGCCGGCTGAGCGCCCGGCTGGGGCTGGCGGTGGTCGCCAACGCCACCGACGTCCTGTCCGGCAGCGAGGGCTTCGCTGCGGCCAGCTCCATTTTCGGGGCGACCCAGAACGTGCTCACCGAGCTCAAAGGGCCCAGTCCCTGCGTGCTGCTGAGACCAAAGTCGGTGGCCGCCGAGAGTGGCTCAGGCCCTCCGGCACAGGTCGTGGACGTGCCCCTCCCCGCGGATGCCCCCAACGGTGCCCGCCGGCTGGAATCGGTGGTCGCTCCGGCCAGCGGGCCGCGGTTAGAGGATGCCAAGGTGGTGGTCAGCGGCGGCCGGGGACTCCAGGACCCGGGCAACTTCGAGCTGTTGGAACGGCTGGCTGAACTGCTCCATGGCGCCGTCGGCGCCAGCCGGGCCGTGGTGGACGCCGGCTGGGTTCCCTACGCGCGCCAGGTCGGCCAGACCGGAAAGACCGTCAAGCCGGACCTATATGTGGCCTGCGGGATTAGTGGGGCGATGCAGCACACGGTGGGCATGAAGGGGGCCAAGCACATCATCGCCATCAACAAGGACGCCGACGCCCCCATCTTCAAACTGTGCGACCTGGGCGTGGTCGGTGACGTCCTGAAGATTGTCCCCGCCTTGATCGCTGAACTGGAGAGTCGGGGGGCGAAGGCATAGCTCGTCAATCGGACCCCAGCTGATGGTGCCGGGCCGGTGAGTCCCCAGCGACTGCTCGCGCTGCGTGCCTCCGATGGAGCCACCGTGACGCTGGAGCGCTACCCGATTCTGCTCGGTCGAACTTCCCCGGGGGGCACCATTCCCGACGTCGATGTCAGCCACCTCGACCCGAACGAGGCGGTGGACAACCGTCATGTGGAGCTGACCCGGGTACCGGCCGGGGTCGAGGTACACGATCTCGGTGGGGTCAGTGGCAGCTGGGTTGATGGGCGCCGACTGCCACCCGGGGGCCGAGCGCTCCTCGAGGTTGGGGGGTCACTTCGGGTGGCGGGAGTGGTGTTGACCCTGAGCGAGGTGGCTGGTTCCCCACCTCTTCCGCCCACCCTTCGCCCCCAGCCCATCCCCGGTCCTTCCGCCACCTGGCAGGAGAGCGGACCGGCGCAAGGAATCCCGCCCCCACCGTCGGCCGGGGCAGCTCTCATCGACGCCGATCCGGAAGTGCTGGGACTGAGTCCCTTCGAGCTCGACCTGAGCGGGGCTCCCGCGCTGGCTCGGGAGTCGCTGGAGCGGGGCGCCGAGCTGGTCCGGATCCGTCCGGGTACGCCCGTGGAGATGCTGTTGCGCGAACGCTGGAACCAGGTCGGGAAGCCGCTCTCCACGGGGGCGGTGGCCGAGGCGGTGGGCGCTGCCCGGCGCGACCTCGACCTCCCCGAGGATGCTCTCAGTGGCGAAGGCCAGGTCGGCGACGTGTCGCTGGAGTTTTTGCTCCCCCCCCTGACCGACCGTGCCTACCTGGCGGTCCAGGTGGCGGCCCGAGTTCCCGCCGAGCTGGATCCATCCGATCTGGCCCGGGCCCGTCGAAGTGTCCTCGAGGGCGAGACGTTGCTGGTGGTGAGTCGCTCGCCTGAGACCGCGCTGGCCGCTTTGGCCAACTACCTCGAGGCGAGCCTGGCCAGCACCAGGGTGCTCAACTTCGTGGCCGCCGACTGGTGGGTGCCGGCCGGGTGGCCCACCCTCGACCCGCAGCACCCGGGATCGGTGCCGGCGGCGCTGCAGTCGGGGGAGCTGTTCCTCAACCAACCTCCTGACGCGATCTTGGAGGCGTTGATCCGGATGCTGCCCCGGTCGGGCGGAGGCACCGTGCTCGCCCTCCGGCAGCGCTCCCTGCTCGGTGGACTGGAGCAGCTGGCCCGGCAGGTGGACCCGTCCCAACCGCCGATCACCATCGCCCCGCAACGCGAGGAGGTGGCCCGCTTGGTTCCGCTGGCGCTGGGTTGGCGGGAAGGCGGTTGGAGCCTGTCAGTGGTAGGCGTCGACAGCCAGGGGCGCTGGACCATCGACGCCGCGGGCCGGGACCCGAGGCGATAGCGGGTGGCGCAGCCGGGGTCGCCACTGCCCACCTCGGGCCCCTCGGTCACCAGTTACCTGGCGCTGATTCTCTTACTGGTGCTGGTGCTGGCACTGGTCCTGCTGACGGTGAACCATGGCCTGCTGGGACACGTCTCGGGGTTGAGGACCGCGCTGGGGCTCCGGCGCAGCTGAATTTTGGGTAAGGATGCGTTCACAATGGCCCCATGCCGGTGCTGCTGTTGAATGCCTCCCTGCAACCGCTCAATGTCATCAGCCGCCGCCGCCTGGTCGTGCTGCTGACCAAGGAGCGGGTGGCCTTCCTCGACGACGCCGTCAAGAAAATGGTGGTCGACGAACTTGCCCAGCGTCGCTTCAGCGAGGGGGTGATCGTGGTCAGGCTGCTGCGCAACATCGTGGTGCCGCGGCGAATGTTGCGACCCAACCGCCGTAACCTGCTGCTGCGCGACGAGCACTGCTGTCAGTACTGTGGCGTCCACGCTGCTCCTCCCGAGCTCACCATCGACCACGTGATCCCGGTCTCGCGCGGTGGTAACCCGAGCAGCTGGGAAAACCAGGTCGTCGCGTGCAAGCGCTGCAATAGCCGCAAGGCCAATCACCTGCCCGCCGAGGTGCACCTCCGGCTGCGCCGACCGCCGCGCCCGGTGGTCCAGGAGTACGCCCACCTCCTCTTCCTGCGCTACCCCGAAGTGCGCAACGCCTACGAGGAGATGGTGCGCTCGGTGCTCCCCCACAGCGCGTCCCCCCTGCCCGACCACTCCGGGCTTGGCGCCCGGGCTCTCTGGTCGGCGCTGGGCGGAGCCCAGATCTAGCTCGGCCGGGGAGAACTCAGTCGAGCTCCTGGGGCAGGTGGAGGGGGGGGGCCGGGAGGTAGCGGGCGGCGGCCACCCCCGATTCGTCGATCCGCTCCACCAACTCCGAGGCGATCGCCATGGAGCGGTGCAAGCCTCCGGTGCAGCCAACGGCCACCCGCAGCACCGACCGGCGCTGGGCCTGGTAGAGCGGGACCAGCCGTAAGAGCATCGGCAGGAACTGCGCCACCAGCTCTTGAGCTCCCGGCTGCTCCATCACATATTGGCGCACCAGGGGATCGGTGCCGGGCTTCTCTCGCATCTCGGCGATCCAGTAGGGACTGTCCAGGAAGCGGGTATCCACCACCCAGTCCGCCTCGTGTGGCATCCCGTCGCGGAAGGCAAAAGTGAAGCAGTCCACCCGCAACAGGTCGCGCTCATGCCAGTCGTCGAGCAGCTGCCGCAGGTAGTTGAGGGTGGTCCGGTCGAGCCCCAGCAGATGGCGGTGGGGGAGGCGCTTGGGTGGCTGAAAGGCCGTCCCCTGGGGGGAGCCCACCTCGACCAGCCAGTAGCGGGCATCGTACTGATCGAGGGCGATCAGCCAGTCCTGGCCCCGCCGCTCGCTCACCACCAGGGCTAGGTTCGGATCTCGCTCCATCTGCGCGTGCACCGCGGCCGCCCGGTCGGCCGCGAACTCCCCCCGCCCGGGCCCGGCATACCCGACTTCGACACAGAGCGCTTCCAACTGCTCGCGGAAGCGGTCCTCGCAGAGAATCACCACTAAGGACACAGGGCTGCTGCTCCTACTCGGTTGGCCCGGCCGGCGGACCGAAATGTGGCCCCACGGAATTAGGGAACCAGCTGACCCCCTCTGCCGCGTCAGCCATTTTGCCACGGATTGCCAGCTGACCGCCGGCTGCCCGATCATCGCAGCTCCTTCAATTCGTGGTCGATCGGCCGGGGCCGGTGCTCTAATCACCCACTCAGCCCCCAGGCTCGGTCGTGGCGCTCGACGTGCGTGGCTGTCCCCGCGCAGGGAGGAACCGGGCGGCGCACCGGGTAGAGCTGACCTTCCCCTCACCGGGGTTCGGTCAGCCGCGGTGGCCCGCCACCACTTCGTGGGTATCCGGGGGAATGAGGTGCTACGAGGCGACGGGACAACCGCTCCAGCCCATCTCAGGAGTACCTCGAGGATGGGCTAGGCTGCCCAGGCGATGGGCGCTCTCTGTGGGTTTAGCTCCGCTGCGGATGCCACCGTCTGGTGCGGCCGCTGCCTGCCGGCGACCCACGGGACCGCCCGGGCGGGTATTGGGATCGCCCGCCCGCACCGGTCTCCAGAGGCGCGAAGAGAAAGGCGAGAGACGGTGGGGAGTCTGCCGCAGCCCCGTGCCTAACCGTCTGACGCGCGTACCCGACTCGCTGCCGCCGCCCTTGAATAGCGCCAGCTGGATGGTCCGGATCGCAGACTGTGGCATGCGACTCTTCGTCTCCACCCCGGAGTCGGGGTCGCTCCGGACAACCTGGGTTACGCCGGCCACGTTATGGACCTCATCCCTGGTCGTCGGAGGATGTGTCCTGCTTGCGCTGCTCTGCGACCTGCAGTACACCGCAGTGCTGACGCCCTTGGGGGCAGTCGGGATCAACTTGCTCTGCGCAGCGCTGGCTACCATCTGCGGGGCGATCACGTGCGTCGGGATGCTGCAGCGGCTGAGGGCAGGGAAATCGCATCAGTTCCGATGAGGCGTTCGTCGTCGCAGGTCCGTGGGAACGCGCAGAGAACGTGGTCCGGGGGCCAGTGCACGGCGGGCTGATGCGGGCGCCGTCGCGCCATTTCAGCTTCAGTCCAAGCGCGAGCCGATAGCGCCGGCTGTCACGCTGCGCGCACCTATCAGATCGCATTTCGTCGAGTTGCCCGGCCAACTGCGACTGACGGGGATGCAGCAAGCGAGTGCTCTTCGAGCTGGTCAGCCGGCTGGGACTCAAACCCAGGCTCTGGGTTCTATCGGTGCCCTGATGGCAAGGTGGGCTGAGGTGGGTCTGATCTCACTACGGGCGCCGGTTACTGACGAGGCTACCGATTGACCGCTCAGGTCCGCGTCCGCGATTGGCCAGTCAAGTCGCGGCAAGCCACGCCACAAGCGAGAATTAGGGTCCGTCGGCAAGCGGTGGAACCGGTGCGGTAGCCATAGAATCTGGTACTTGGCAGACACGCCGTAGCCTTGCACGATGCCCCGTTTCAGCGGGTCGCTCCGTGTTTCCCTGCTCGGAGGGCTACGCAGTCCGGTCGGTTGGGGTCAGTCGACAGCCCGGATCAATCTCCACCAGTTCTGACGCTAGCTCAGGCAAAGCGGGCGGGCTCTCTCGCGATTGCTGCTGAATCGCCATTTGACACGACGCGAAGGGTGTCATCGTCGATGGGTGTGCTGGTGGCGGCGATCGCCAACAAGGTGGCGGCGAAGGCGATGTAGTAGTAGTCGACAAATGCGAAAAGCACGAAAGACATTTCTAAACTCCGGAGGCGCGGGGTGCTTCGAGCGACCCACCCTTATGGGCTGCCCCTTCGGCGATCACCTGGGCCGGGCATCCCGGGCCGCCATCTGGTGGCGCACCAGTCCAACTCCGCTCAGCAGATAAGGGGCAAGAGCATCTTGGTCGAGCGCTTGTACATTGGGTAGGTGTCGGGGAACTGCTTGGTCAGGTAACGCTCCTCGACTGTCGCGCTGTAGACGAAGTAAACCCCGGCCAGGGACATGACCACCAGCGAGATCCAGCTCAGCGCCACCGCGGTGCCGACACCCGCGAGCAGAATGCCCGCATAGATGGGGTGACGGACCAGGTGGTACGGGCCACTGGTCACCAGTTCCGGTTCGTTCTTTTGCGACATCGGGGTCCCCCAGTTGCGCCCGATGTGCAGGCGGGCCCAGATCGCGAACCCGAGCCCGAGTGCGAAGAGGAAGAGCCCGAGGCCAGCACGCCACGGATCAGAGTTGAGGGCGCCGCCTCGGAAGACTCCTAGGCGGAGCAAGAGAATTGCCAAGACGAAGACGACCGCTCTAATACGGAGCTCGCGGGACCAAGGGACGCGGCCTCTCTTCATGGAGAAGGCTGCCACGAGCCAGTAGATCCAGAACGCCGCCCACCCGATGGCGAAGACGAGCTCAACTGCGTGCATGCGACTCACATTTTCCCATCCGTGCTTGGCGAATGGTGACGGGAAGGTCAGGGTTGGGCCACGGCCCCGGAAGGTCACACGTGGCGGGGCCACCGATTTGCTGGGGGTCATAGTTGCCCCCTGGTGATCTTGTGACCGTCAGCATTACACGATTGGTCTGGAGGGGGCAGAGCGAGCTGGCAAGTTGTAATAGTGGAGTCCGCGCGGGGTCTAGAGTGATCGAGGGCGAGACGGCTCCGCCGCGCTCACGCTCCGCGGCACAGTGGCCGACGCCTCCGAACGCTTCACCATCCCCGAGGTAGCCCGGCTCCTCACGGTCAGCACGGGCTACGCCAGACGGGAGCTCCGGACCGGCCTGCCGCCCACCATTCGCCTGGGGAGGTCAGTGAGGGAGGCCCCGGTGGACGTGGACGGCGAAGTAGCGCTGAGGCGGGAGCGGTACTGACCACGAGAGAGCAGCTAGGCTCAGCCCACCCCCTGCCAGGCACCGCCGTGGTGGTCAACTAGGCCCGACGCCCCAAACTCTGCGGCGTCAACACCTATCCTCCGGCGATGGCGCTGCCCGCGGTCCGACTAAGCCGGTCGGTGACAGTCGCCCGAACCGAATTTGATGCCGATACCACGGCATGGTGCGACGGGCGCTGATGGTCGGCTTGTTCTTCCAGAAGAAGTGGGCCGAGCGGGAGCGCGAGCCGCCGCCACCCGCCTCCGATCGCCTGAACGTCTACCTCGGAGCGGACTATCGCGAGACGGAGTTCAAGGATGGTGCGCAGGTTGTGATGGACGGCTCTGTCCCGTTCCTCGACGTGGGCTGTACCCAGCGGAGGACTTGGGCCGACGAAGAGCCGACCACTGACCGGGTGTTCCACTGCCACCGACTAGGTGGCCGCTACGAACAGGCGGATCTTCAGCGCCCGCAGTTTGAGGTTGGGGCGCAGTTCTTCGGGTACCCAGAGCCAACCAATCGCTGCGACCCTAACGCCCTGCGGGTCTGCTTGCCGGTTGAAAAGTCATCTACAAGGCCGGTTATATTCCCAGGGAGCTGGCGGGGTCGTTGGCCCCCCCTAATCCGAGTGAGTGGAGCTGGGAAAGGGACCATCGTCGAAACGGAAACCAGCGACGGCATCCGGACGGGATTGCGGCTCGTCCGATCGGTGGGTCGGGAGATGTTCGTCGAGTCAGTCCCCACCACCAAACGGTGACCGAGGGCCGCACGCCAGCGGTAGCTTCGACGTACCGCTCATGGGCGCCCCCCTGCGGCAGTCACGGGGCCGGACCTCCCCAAAGGTCGGGGCCTTTTCTGTTGCCCCCCAGATGGGCCGGCTTACCCGGTGAGGTCCGCTGCTACTGAGGATTTGCTTTGTGGACCAACGGGGACCGGTCAGCACGACGTTGCAACCCTCGGGCATCACTTACGATCACCAAGGCGTCGGCCCGCTGGGACTCGAACCCAGGACCTGGGCTTTATAAGAACCCCGCTCTAACCGGCTGAGCTACGGGCCGTATCGAAGTCGGGTTGATTTGAGACCACTGTGCTCGCGTTTTGACCGCTTGCACCAAGTGATCTGCACGAATCTTACTGCCGATTCGCCCTGACCAGAACTCAGAACAACCCGCGAGGGAGGTGACCCCTCGCGGGCCAAGGGCATCTTGAGTGGAGTCGTGGGCGACCAAGCGAATTGCTATTGCGAACGTTAGTTCGTAATATAGCCCCGCAGACCATTTGGCCCTCGACTTCTGGCTAGTCCTGGAGCAGGAGGGCTCCGACCAACAAGGCCCGAACCTAGAGGCCCCTAACGAGATGACTCCGCGTCGGACGATCAACCACCTCGTAGGAACTTCGCGCCAACTGGGATGCGACGGCGAGGCACACGTCCCCGCCAAACCTGTCAAGGATCTGACCTTTGTTCCCCGCGTCTCGTGGAAAATTCGGCCTCCCGGCCGCGTGGCGTGCGGAAGTCTCGGAAAGTCAATTGCGGGTCCGCGGCAACGTGCTCTACATGGTGTTCAAGCTGGCGACCCGGCTGAGCACCAACTGGCGCGGGATCAATGCCCCCAATCAGCTCCACTTGCTGCTGGCCGGATATCCCGTCGTGGACGGACAGCGGCAACTCTCCCAACCTTCCCCGGAGGAAGCCGCCGCCTGATTCGAATCCCTCGCCTGGAGGGCTTTTACACAACTCTTGACAACAGTTCCCTCAGCTGGGGCGCAGGCGTGTAACCCTGGAGGCGAGGCAGAGCAGCTTCGACTACTACGATGGGTATGCTTGAAGCGTGAGGGGAAAGCGATGCAGTCACTGCAGGGGGTCAGGACGGCCAGAGGACTTTGAGCGTTGGCCAGCCGCCTGCTCCCACTGCCGCGGACGCGGTGTGTGCCCTGGAGGCGATGACGACTGCGTCGAGCCATATCCTCGGTGGCTGGATACACTCAAGAGAATGTTCGGCCCTCGCTCTGGGTAGAGCCCGGCTCAGACGACCTCGCGGTTCCTTGGGGCACCAGCCCACGCCGATGTGGTAGGAGGCCAGAAGGCGGAAAAGTAACACGAGGCTGGACAGAAGCGACAGGAGTCGTAACTGAAATGAATAGAAGCCCCCTCATCGTGCTTTACGCGGTGCTGATGATCGCCGTGATCGTTGGTTTAGATTTCACATTCCTCAGACACCACCTCTTGGAACGGCTGATAGTGAATATCGCCATTGTCGTGGTGTTCGCGGCTATCTATCTCGTATTCTTGAGGAATAAGGCGTGATAGCACTGGTGCTATACGGGGGTGTTGTTTCGCCTGTCTCTGACCTGCGCTCCTGGCAGTTTTTCTGGCGGGTAGGGATTGAAGGGAGCCCGGTCGAGAGACGCCCTCCTAGTCCTAGATGTGCTGCCGCTCCTACCTGCTGACTGCGCCACAGGCTCCCCCGAAACAGAGTACTACCACGTACCCAACCCGGAACTGCCCGTGACCGTGTCACTACCGCCTGCGCGGGCGGGGTCGTTTCGCCGTGTGACCCCAACCGTGCCACCTAAGCCATCTCAGAGGTGACCCGGCGAGGCGCCACGGCCAAGGCGCGGTACCAGTAGGTCTCGGTTGGGCGCATTCCCTTGCCGGTCGTGCGGTTGGGTTCGTCCGGGCGGTAGGTCTCCCTGGTACTAGACAACCTCCTCAGCGAATCTTTGATGGTTTGTGGCCCCAGGTTCTGCTCCGACAGTTCAAGGTGGACATCCGCCGGTGTCATTCCTGCGTCCCGCCCGCCGGCGCCCACGGACCGCTACCCCCTGCCGCGTACCCAAACCCACGCGGGTGGGCGCGTTCGCACCACCCCGCTACCGGGAGTTCAAGGTGCATGGCTACCGGGCGACCGTGCTCGAACCGGGTCCTGGGAGCCAGTCGACGCGCTATTCCAGGGCCGAACTAGCCCGCTAGGACCACGTTGACCTGGCGGTCGGGCACCACGAAGATCCGCTCGGGCGCCTTTCCGGCCAGCCACTTCTGGATTCGAGGCAGTGAGAGCGCCTCCTTCTCCAAGGTGGCGGGATCGGTGCCGGCCGCCACCACCAGCTGGTCGCGCTTCTTGCCGTTGATGCAGACCACCACGACCACCTGCTCGTCCACGATGAGTGATCGGTCCGTGGCCGGCCAGGGTTGCTGATGCACGGAGTATTCCCGACCGAGTCGCTCCCAGATCTCCTCGGCCAGGTGCGGGCAGTAGGGGGCAAGCAGCAGGGCCAGCGTTTCCATGGCGACCTGAGGCAAAGGGCCATCGTGTTCGCGCAGCCGCTTGACGAAGGACATCATCGCCGCGATGGCGGTGTTGTACTTGCGCTCCGGAGTATCCACGGTTACCCGGTGAATGCAGCGATGCCGCGCCCGCGCCAGGGCGGCGGTCTCCGGCGCACTGGGTTCCACCCGATCCAACAGGCGCAGCAGCTGGGTCAGGAAGCGGAAAGGTCCGTTGATACCGCTGTCGACGAAGTTGAGGGTTTCGGAGTAGGGCCCCAAGTAGAGCAGGTAGAGACGGAAGGCGTCGGCGCCAAAGTGGGCGATGTATTCGTCGGGAACCACCACGTTGCCGCGGGATTTCGACATCTTGGCGCCGCCCTTGACGATCGTCCCGTGGGCCCGGAACTCGGTGAAGGGCTCGGCGAAATCGAGATGGCCCAGCTGGTGCAGTGCCATGGTCACGAAGCGGGAGTAGAGGAGGTGCAGCACCGCGTGCTCGTTACCACCATCGTAGTAGGTCACCGGCAACCACTTGCGCGTCAGTTCGCGGTCGAAGGCGACATCATCCCGGCCGACCGAGGGATAGCGCAGGAAGTACCAGGAACTGTCCAAAAAGGTGTCGGAGACGTCGGTCTCCCGCTGGGCGGGACCACCGCAATTGGGGCATGTCGTGTTGAGGAACTGGGGATCGCGGGCGAGCGGGGACTCGCCGGTGCCGAGCGGCCTGAAGTCCTCGATGTAGGGGAGCAGTACCGGGAGATCCTCCTCCGGCACCGGCACCACGCCACATTTGGGGCAGTGGATGGCCGGGATCGGCGGCCCCCAGTAGCGTTGGCGGGAGATTCCCCAGTCCCGGAGTTTGTAGGTGACGTGAGGCTGGCCCCAGCCGGATTCGACCAGAGCGGCGGTGACCAGTTCGCGCGCTGGGTCGGGCGCCTTCAGTCCGTCGAAGTGGCCACTGTTGATCAGCGACCCGGAACCGCCGTGGGCCCCGCTCTCAGCGCGGCCGGAGACAACCTCGACCACCGGCAGGTGATGTCGCAAGGCGAAGGCATGGTCGCGCTGGTCGTGGGCGGGGACCGCCATGATCGCTCCCGTTCCGTAGCCGGAGAGGACGTACTCGGCCGTGAAGAGGGGAACCCGGTTCCCGGTCAGGGGGTGGCGTGCATCTCGGCCCAGGGCCATTCCCTGGGTCGAGTTCTCGTCATCACGCTGGCCGGCGATCCGCCGCCGGGCCGCCTCCGCGGCGAAGGCGGCCACCTCCGACCGAAGTTCCGGCGCCGCCAGCTCGACCGTTCTCGGGTGGTCCGGGGCGAGGACCATGAAGGTGGCGCCGAAGATGGTATCGGGCCTGGTCGAGAAGACTCGGAGTGGGTCCTCGCCGTCAATCGGGAAGTCGATGAGCGCCCCCTGGCTCCGGCCGATCCAGTGCCGCTGCAACAGCTTGGTGCTCTCCGACCAATTGAGAGAGTCGAGATCCGTCAGCAGCCTCTCGGAGAATGCGGAGATGCGCAGGAACCACTGCTCCAGCTCCCGCTCGGTGACCAGCGCCCCGCAGCGCTCGCAGCTGCCGTCCGCCAGCACCTGCTCGTCGGCGAGCACCGTCAGATCCTGAGGACACCACTTGACGTTGCGGCGGCCCCGGTAGGCGAAGCCACCTTTCCAGAGCGTCAGGAAGAGCCACTGAGTCCAGCGGTAGTAGGCGGGATCAGTGGTATCCACCGTCTTGGTCCAGTCGAACTGAGCGCCCAACCGCTTCAGCTGTTCCCGAAAACGCCGAACGTTGCTGGCGATCAGCTCGGTGGGATGCCGACCCACCTTGAGGGCGAAGTTCTCACTGTGGATACCGAAGGCGTCAAAGCCGATCGGCTCGAAGACGTCGAACCCCTGCATGCGCTCGAACCGCCCGTGGGCGTCCGCCCCGGAGAAGGCGAACATGTTGCCCACGTGCAACCCCTCCGCCGACGGGTAGGGGAACATCATCAGGTTGTAGTAGGGCCGGGGAACCCGCTCCAGAGCGATCTCGTAGAGACCGGTTTCCTGCCAGCGCGACTGCCACTTGGCCTCGATGGCACCGTGATCGTAGGTGGAAGTCATGGGTGGCAGTTGATGATACCGAGCCTTCTCGGCCGATCTCGGCTCGTCCCCTATACTCCGGCCGGGTTAGGCACTGGCGCCGAGGGCGCCAAAAGTACTGCTGGGGAGAGCGAGGAGGCGAATTGGCGGAGACTCAGATGCCCAGAGGGAAGGCGGTCCGGCGCAAGGCACCGCGCCTCAGGGCGGGACGCAACCAGCGGGAGCGGCACAACTTCATCGGCTTCCACGGCCACGGCCTGCTGGCCCTGATTTTCTTTGCCATCATCGCCCTCTCGGTGCTGGGGGTAGGGCTGGGAGTTGCCTCGTTCACCATCTTCTCGGTAGGAACCGGCTCGGGCAAAGGCCATGCGGCGGTCACCACCTCCCCCCAGAGCTCCCCCTCCCCGGTGAACTCGCTGGTCGGTCATCCGATCGACGGCACCATCGTCGGCATCTGGCTCGCCCAGAACCTGATCGCCATCCAGCCGGCCGGGGCGGAGCCGGTCGACGCCACGGTGACCGCTACTTCGGTAATCACCAGGGGCGGCTCCGCCTCCAGCCTCGGCGACCTGATCTCCGGGGACGCGGTGATCGTCACCTTCAGCCAGGGTCCGAAGGGAACGCTGCTGGTGGCCAACCTTCAGGACATCGAGACCGTGCCCACCAACACCCCGAGCGGTACCTTGACCCCGCTTCCCAACGTCACCCCCACTCCAACCGCGACCCCGGTGCCGACGCCGACCCCTAGCCCCCAACCGTCCCCTCAGGGTCCGCCTTCAGGGGGTCCTTCGGGAGGCGGACCCTGACCGGCCCCCGCTCCGGGATCGCTGGCTCTCAGGGGAGCTCGATGCCCCGCCGCTTGAGGACCAGGAAGGGAGCCACCTCGGCGGCTTGAGAGACCTCTTCGGGGGACAGGCCGCTTCCCTCCAGCAACTGCCGCGCGCGCTCCGGGGTGAGCAGGCTCTCGGGGCGATGGGCATCCGAGTCCAGCACCAAGGAAGCCCCCGCCTCCAGCGCCACCTTGGCCACATGTCCGTTGGTCAGACCGTGGAGGCCAGCCGCGCTGATTTCGAGGTGAATGTGATTGTCTCGGGCCTGCTCGGCGGCGTGGTGGGAGAGCAATCCCGGGTGCCCCAGGATGTCCACATCTGGGCAGCGGGTCGCGGCCAGGTTGAGGCCCGGCTGGGGAAAATCCCCGATCGTCTCGCCGTGGACCACCACCAACAGGGCGCCCAGCGAGCGCGCCCGGGCGGCCACCTTGGCGACCCGGTCCGGGGCGACTCGAGTCACCTCGACCGCCGGTATGCCGTGGATCCCCAGCTCCAGACTCACCCGGCGGCAGGCTTCCACGATCTCGGGTACCCGGCTGCCCACCGTGCCCTCGTCGACATGGTCGCTGCAGATGTAGGCGGCATATCCGTTCTTCTGGCACCTCCGGGCCATCTCCATGGCGTCGGCGTGGCCGTCGGAGATGGTGGTGTGGGTGTGAAAGTCGAAGACCGGCACCATTCCAGCTTAGGGCAAGGTGGGGGAAGCTAGGACGGAGCCCAAATGGGGCCTCAAGCCGGGCGCGGGCGGTCGGTGGCCGCGGCCAGCCGGAGGAGCACCCCATCGCGCAGGCCGCGCTCGGTGACCACCAACTCATCTACCTGAAGGCGCTCGAGCAGCCCGAGCAGAATCAGGACGCCGCCGGCCATCAGGCGGGCCCGAGCTTGGCTCAGCCCGGTGCGCCGGGCGATCTCGCGGCTCGAGCTGGTGGCGGTGAGCTTGACCACCTGGTCGACCTGGTCTCTGGTCAGGGTAAGCCACGGCTCTCGCTTACCCTCGTCCCGGAGCGAATCCTTGGAGTCGGGGAAGGGACGCCACTTCCCGAGGATCACGGGCAGGTTGGAGGCGGTGCCCCCGGTCGCGATCAAGACTCCCTTCTCTGCCGCCTCGGGGACCCGCTCCAGGAGCATCGAGATCCGGAGCTCCGCATCCACCCGCTGCCGCGCCGTGGGTGGATCGTCGGCCCGGACCGCCAGCAGAATCCGATCCGACCCCAACTTCAGGCTAATCCCGTTCACCGGTCGACTGCCCCGACCGTGGACCACCTCCGTGCTTCCTCCCCCCAGGTCGACCACGGTAGCGGGCCGGCCTGGGGGCACCCAAAACGCGGTTCCCCCGAGATAGCTGAGCCGGGCCTCTGCCTCACCGGTCAAGATCCGGAGCTGCTGTTTGGTCTCGCGCCGAATCCGGTCTCGCAGAGCTGCGCCGTCGCTAGCGTTGCGGAGCGCCTCGGTCCCCACCACTCCGAACCGCTCGGCCCCATCCTGGCGAGCCTGTTCGACCAGCCGGCCGACCAGATCGGCGGTCCTTTGGAGCAGTTCCGGCCCCAGCTCCCCGGTGGTGGCTACCGGGCGACCGAGCCCAAGGAGGTGGACGGCGTGGCGGCGCCGGCTAGTTCCCTTCTCACCGACGGTGGCCACCAGCAGGTGAGCGGTGTTGGAACCGAGGTCGACCGCGGCCAGACGTCCCTTCAGAGGTCCTCATCCTCATCCTCGGTCGGCTCCATACGCACCAGCACGTTGCCACTGCTGTCGAGCCGCACATCGAAGTGCTTGACGAAGATGGCGTCCGAGATGGGGGAGATGCCCGACCGAACGTCATAGGTCTCACCGTCCAACGGGCAGGTGACCACATGGCCGCGCAGCTGACCCTCGCCGATCGACCCGCCGCTGGCGCAGCTGTTCTCCAGCGCGTGGAAGACCCCGTCGACGTGGAATATGGCCACTTCGATGCCGTCGGCATCGACCACCCGCCCAGTGCCCTGGGGGATGTCGACCGCCGCGCAGACCGGGGCGAAGCCAGCCACCGCGGCGATTATGCCGAATGGGAGAG
>Ga0307374_10005823_pt1 | contig 19714 bp, 20 predicted proteins | sample OX3MG_FD_202532 | JGI IMG/M metagenome (GOLD analysis project Ga0307374, IMG submission 202532) | Soil microbial communities from Risofladan, Vaasa, Finland - OX-3 | ecosystem: Environmental > Terrestrial > Soil > Coastal area > Acid sulfate soil | place: Finland: Risofladan, Vaasa | collected...
GCGCAGCGAGCCGAACAGCGCGAAAGCGAGCACATAGAGCAGCGTGCGGTCATAGCTGTCCAGGCTGGCCGAGGTGGCATGAGACCAGAGCGTCGAGGCCAGCTGCCAGGCGGCATAGAGAACGAGGGCCAGGAGGGGGATGGCCAGCGTCCGGCTGAAGCCTTCGAACGGGCGTCCGGCGAGTGTCGAGCGCAGGATCAGCGCCTGGGCGAAGACAATCGCCACAAAGCCGGGGGCGCTGGGGAAGTAGCCACCCGCGTTGAAGGACAGGTAGATCAGTGCCGCCGGCGCGAGCAGCATGAGCGCCCCCAGCCCGAGCAGCGGCAGCTGCTCGCGCTCGAGCGCTAGGGCAGCGCGCTCCCCTCGTGGCGCCGAGCTGGCCTGCATCGCTTCACTCGACATAGGTTGCGAAGCCTAGTGGCGACGGCGCCACCACGCTCGCCTCACCGGCTCGATGCCCGGCAGCTCCACCGCGGGCCGGGGCGGGATCTCTGCGCCGCCGAGGATCGCGTCGGGCACCTGCTCGGTGAGCCACCCGGCCAGCGGCTCGAGGCCCGCTTGCCTCAGCTCCGCGGCGGTGCCCGGCGGGCGGCGAACGTCATCGTGGGCGTCGGAGGCGACGTTGTGGATCAGTCCCTCGCGTGCGAGACCCAACGCGAAGCGGCGCACCTCCCCGCCGAAGCGTCCCACGAGTGAGCCAGCGGTAATCGAGGTGAGTACACCCGCACGAACGAGCGAGGAGAGCATTTGCGGATCGCGGTGGAAGGCTTGGCAGCGCTCGGGGTGGGCGAGCAGGACACTGTGTCCGTGTCGCTGGAGATCGAGCAGGATCGAGTCGAGACCGGCGAAGGTTGGGGCGAAGGGAGGCTCCACGAGCAGCCAGGGACCTGTGCCGAGGCGCAGGCTCCTGAGCTCCGCAGGGGCGATGTCGATCAGCCGCGTCATCGCGATCTCGGCGCCGGCGCGGATCTCCAGGGCAACCTCCTCGGCGGCTAGGCGCGCGTTCAGCTCGTCTACCAGCGGGGCGATCGTGCCGGCGTCGTTGGGGTAGTGCCAGCTGACATGGGGCGTGGCCACCAGCACGCGCGTGCCAGCGGCTGCGGCGGCCCGAGCGAGCGCGAGCGAGCCCTCGATCGTCTCGGGGCCGTCGTCAATGCCCGGCAGCACGTGAGAGTGAAGGTCGATCATTCCCGGCCAAACAGTAGGGCCCGGCGTGGCCCGGGGAGTTTGTCGCGGTGTTATGAGTCTTGGTGATGAAGGCGGGCGGGCGGTGTCCTCGCGCGCCGGTCCGGATCATCGCTGCGCTGCGGATCATCGCTGCGCTGGAGATCTCCGAGCCGCGCGGCCAGGCACAGTCCGATGGCAAGCAGGATGAGGATGATCCAGATCGTCAGGATGATGATCAGAAGAATCATTTTGTACTGGTCGATCACAGGCGAGCCGAGACCCCCCCGCTAATTCACCCTCCCGGCAACCGGCTCAGGCGGCAACTGGCGTCTTGGGGGGCGGATCTCTAGCAACTGAGCCAAGTCCCGGGACGTTTTTTTAGACACCGGGCCTTGCTAACGGATGCCAGATGTGCGAGATTCCTGCATCGACTGAGTTTGATAGCGGGATCTCAACATCTGTTTGAGACGCGTGTGCCCATCATGCGAGGACCGATGATGACAAGCAAGGAGGCTGGGGGAGGCGCTATGAGCGGCGAGATGCAGGGTGAGGTCGGGGCGCAAGCTCGTCTCGAGCTCGCGCCGGTGCCGAGTGGTCATCGCGGCTTCGTGGGGCTCGGGATCAGGCGCCCGGTGCTGCAGCGGATCACCGAGGCGCGTGGCCCAGCGGCGAGCATGCAGCGAGACGCACTGTTCCGCCGCATGTTGCTCGCGGCCGATGTGGTTGCGATCGTTGGGGCGTTTGCGCTCACGGTTGGCCTCTCCTCGAGATCGCTGCAGCTCACGTGGGCGGGCATCGCCGGTGTGCCGGTCCTGCTGCTCGGGGCGAAGGTGCTCGGCCTATATGACCGCGACGAGGCGTTGCTGCGCAAGACGACGCTCGATGAGGCGCCCAAGCTCTTCCACGTCGCCACGCTGTGCGCCCTGGTTGCCTGGCTGAGCGGTGGCCTGATCGTTGCGGGTGAACTCGACCGTCACGAGGCGCTGTTTCTATGGCTGGCGCTCGGGGCGCTGTTGATGCTGGCGCGCACCGTGGCACGGGCGATCGCGCTGTGGATGGCGCCCACCGAGCGCTGTCTGTTCATCGGCGACGGGGCGCTGGCGAACACGATCCGCTCCAAGCTGGGCGGGCACGGCGGGATCAAGGCGAAGATGGTCGCGCACGTCGATCTCGACATGGCAGCTCCCTGGTCGACCGACGCCATCTCCTCACCCCGCATGGGGGAAATCCGCGACCTGGCCTGCGAGCTAGACATTCACCGCGCAATCGTCGCTCCGCGCGCGGGCGATTCAGGGGAGATGCTCAACCTGGTGCGTACGCTGAAGGCAGTCGGCGTCCGGGTGAGCGTGCTCCCGCGCCTTCTGGAGGTGGTGGGGTCCTCGGTCGAGTTTGATGACCTGCACGGCGTGACGGTGATGGGCGTCCGGCGCTTTGAGCTGACGCGCTCCTCGGCGGCGGTCAAGCGCACCTTCGACCTGCTCGGCGCTTCGCTGGGCCTGCTGGTGACCTCGCCACTGCTGCTCGTGATCGCGGTGGCGATCAAGCGCGACAGCCACGGCCCGGTCTTCTTTCGCCAGCTGCGTGTCGGTCAGCACGGCGAACGCTTCCACATGCTCAAGTTCCGCACGATGGTCCCCGATGCGGAGGCGCTGAAGGACTCGCTGCGCCATCGCAACGAAGCGAAGGACGGTCTCTTCAAGATCGCCGACGATCCCCGCGTGACGCGTGTGGGCGGGTTTCTGCGCAAGAGCGCACTGGATGAGTTGCCACAGCTCTTCAACATCCTCAAAGGCCAGATGAGCCTCGTTGGCCCGCGCCCACTGGTTATCGAGGAGGACCAGCGTGTGGAGGGCTGGCACCGCCGTCGCCTGGAGTTGATGCCGGGAATGACCGGCCACTGGCAGATCCTCGGTCCATCGCGCGTGCCACTGGGCGAGATGGTTGCGATCGACTACCTGTATGTCGCGAACTGGTCGCTGTGGAAGGACATCAAGATCCTGCTGCGTACCGTCCCGCACGTTCTCGGGCGTCGCGGGCTCTAGCCCGCTCCTCCGCCAGCACCAGCGAAGGCTGCTCATCCCAGATGACGAGCCCGGCGGCGAAGGTGTTGGATCCCGCAGTGGAAGCGGAGGGGTAGCGCTGAGCAAGAGCGGCGTCTCTGGCGTCCGCAGCTGCGGCGACGCGGCAGAGGGTCACAAACGAGATGACCAGGATGAACCAGATGATGAGGGCTGCGATCAGCATCGTTGAGACAGATGTGACGAACTGCGCGTGAGCATCTTTACCCAATAGCCAGACGGACTACACATGCAGGCGACGCACAACGCCGTCTTTCCGAACTAATGTCCGCTTCCTTTTCGACCCTTGCCATGGTTATCCTTGGCGAGCCGAAGTACGACGCGTGCTCTCAGATGCAGACGCGGACGGCTCCTTAGTCCATCGCCTCGCGCAGCTTGCCCAGCGCCCGGTATATGCGGCCCTCGATCGTCGTCAACGGCTCGCCGGTCAGCTTGGCGATCTCCGCGATGCTCAGGTCGGCCCCGAAGTGCAGGGCAATCGCCTGGCGCTCGGGCCCGCGCAGGAGGGCGAGGCTCCTGTTGAGGAGATCACCCTCGTCAACGTCGGTGCCTGCGACCTCGTCGATCAGATCGGTTTCGTCGACCCCCCAGGACTCGCCGAGCGGGCCCGGAGTGCTCGCGATGTGCTCCAGCGCCCTGCTTTCGGTGGCGCGCCGCCGGGAGTGGTCGGTCAGGCAGTTGAGCGCAATCGTGTAGAGCCATGTCTTCTCGCTCGCCTTGCGCGGATCGAATCGCCGGCGGGCGCGCAGAACCCGCTCGTAGGTGTCAGCGAGCAGATCCTCGGCCAGTGCCGGGTCGTTGGTGCGATAGCGGAGAAACCCGAACAGTGCCTGGGCGTGCTCGGCATACAGCCGCTCGAATGCATCGTTGCGGAGTCCTTCCACCCCGCCGGTATCGGCCATACGTCCAGACCAGCGAGCTTCCGTCTGGAATCTGGCCGGTCGTACGTATCAGACGGCATGAGCCACTCAAGCAAAGACAAGGAAAACCTTTTCTCGGATGACCTCCAAGAGGTTGCCGGCATGCTCCGCGACGGGCGTCCCACATTGGATCCGCTGGCACTGGATGCAGTCAAGCTGCGGGCGATGAGCAGGGCGCGCCGGTCCACCTCTCAACGACGCAAAGGATTCTTTATGCGATCACGCCTGACGACGGCAATAACAATCGGATTCCTAACCCTTGGCACCGGTGGCGCGATGGCGCTGGCCGGTGGCGGTCAGTTCGCAGGGTTCGGAGGAGGTGATGGCGGGAGCGCAAGCTTCAACCAGTACCGTGAATGTGACCACGGCAAGGGCCGTGGCAAGGACCACGAATGTCACGGCCACGAGGGAGAACACGGCGGCGGTGGTGATGGCGGCGGCGGTGACCATGGCGGCGGCAAAGGCGATGGCGGCCAAGGCGGTGGCAAAGGCGGCGGTGGTGACCATGGCGGCGGCAAAGGTGATGGCGGCCACGGCGAGCATCATCACGGCTAATGCCGAGATAGCAGATTGATGTGCACGTGAAGAGGGCCCACGATCGTTGTGGGCCCTCTTCAGCTTCCAGCGTCCCCTCTCTACACGCTGGAGCCGTCCCCGTCAGGCCGTTGCGCGTTCTCCCAAGCGGCCGGCCCGTCCCTCAGAAACGATTGGCTCGTTCCCAAGCGAGCGTGAGAGGATCAGCTCGTATCCCAGCGAGCCTTCAGGCCCCCCGGTCATCGAATCCTCGACGGTGGCTGGGAAAGCGCAATCTCCACGCGCGGCCATCTGGCAGACGGCTACAAAGACGAGCATGACCGCAAGCCACAGGACGACGAGGATCGCTCCCAAGAGCATCGTTATCGCCTGGTGTTGAGATGAAGGATCATGTAGTCCTATTCGGGCAAAACCGTGTCGTCCTTTAGGGGCAGCCTCAGCGCTAGACAGATAGGCCCCCTCGATATGTGACCATTAGGTCACCCAGGCCTGTGCTGGAGGCCGGGGAGACGCTCACGACACCCGGCTCGCTGCGCTGGCAGATCCGGGACGACCAGTCGCAAGCCTCGGCAGGGGCTGGTTGAGACCTAGGACGGCAGCAGGTCTACCAGGCGCGACGCGCGCGAACTGTCTCGAGCACGTAGCCAGCGAGCGAGATCGGCGACATCATGAACTGGTAGCAGAAGAAGTAGAACAGCAACCCGCGCTTGTTCTTGCGCACGCGCAGGTCCACGCTCCGAAAGACGTGGCGCTGATGAAAGTACATGACGCTGCCGAGCACGGCGTTGAGCGGCATCACCATCACGGTCATCGGCCCGACGATCGCGAAGTTGCCCGTCGCGGCCAGCACGACGCCGGGGATGAACGCGAGCGTGAAGGTCGCATCCAGGAACGGGAACAGGAAGTTGCCGGCGACCGAGTGGGAGTAGAAGTTCAGCTGCTTGAGCATGCCGAAGCCGTGATCGCGCAGTCCCTCGATCATCCCGCGCGCCCAGCGCCGGCGCTGGCGCGCGAACGCGCGCCAGTCCGCGGGCGCCTCGGTGAACGCGACCGCGGTCGGCTCGAACCCGGTGCGTCCGCCCGCTAGCAGCAGCCGCCAGGTGAGCACGATGTCCTCGCCGATCCGGTTCGGCCAGCCGCCCACGAGCTTCAGGGCGGTCGTGTCATACACGCTGAAGGCGCCCTGCGCGACGAGCGTTCCCTGCAGCAGCGCCTGACCGCGCTTGACGGTGGCGATGCCGAGGAAGTAGTCCCACTCCTGCGCGCGCGTGAGCATGTTCTCGCGTGAGTTGCGCACGAGCACTGCCCCCGCGACGGCAACCGTGTCGGGCGGCGAGACGAGCAGTCGCATCACGGCCCGTCTGAGCGAGTAGGGCATCAGCAGCGTGTCGGCATCGATCGTGGCCGTCAGCGGCGTGTGAACGGTCTCGAGCGCGGCATTGAGCGTGTTGGCCTTGCCGCCGTGCTCGGCTGCGAACAGTCGCACGCGCGGCTCGTGCTCCGCGTATGCGGCGACGACCTCGCGCGTGAAGTCGGTCGAACCGTCGTCGCACACCACGATCTCAAAGCGCGCGGGGTAGTTGGCGCGCAGCGCGTAGTCGAGGGTCGCGGTGATCGAGCTCTGCTCGTTGTAAGCAGCGATCAGCAATGTGATCACTGGAAACTCGACCTCGTAATGCAGAGGTGGCGGGCGGTCAAGGAGGATCGCAGTGATCAGCTGGATGTTCAGGTAGCCGGGAATGATCGCGATCCCAAGGATCACCAGGATCGCAAGCGGCGTGGAGATGTCGTGCCCGAGCGTTCCGATCCAGCTGCGCGACAGCCACAGCGAGAAGCAGACCCACGAGAGGCCCGCGACGAAGGTAAGGACGACCCGCAGCTTCAGTGGGATATAGACGCTGTGCCGTCGTTTGACGCCAGATGGGCGGCGCCGGCGCTCGCTGGGACGCGCGCGCGGCGCCGGGGCGTGCTCTGGCGCTCCGGGCGCGGGGACGGTGGTGGATTGCTGCTCGGAAGGTCTCATCGGCGTGGGTGATGCATCCACCCAGCACGGTTATCGACACGGCGGGAGTGCCCCTGAAGCTGCACCTCGCGCTAGGCTTCCTGCCCGAGCCCAACGAAGCGGAGGATGCAGATGGCTGAAACCCCGACGCTGTTCGTTTGCCACGGTGATGACGGCGGTCCGCGGATACATCCGTGTCGCCGCGTGCAGGAGGCGCTCCACGCCGCAGGCATCTCCTACGACAAGGTGCTAGCCGCTCACGGCAGCCCGATCCCGTTCCTGCGCAAAGGCTCGCGCGAGGAGCTGCGGGCGGCGACCGGCGCGGAGAAGCTGCCGGCGCTGAAGCTTGCAGACGGGACGGTCATCACCCACTCACGCGCGATCTTCTCCTGGATCGGCGAGCAGAAGTGAGCACTCACGCCTGACGCCGGTGGGGTCGGCGTGCCGCGGGCTCTCAGATCTTAGGCGGCAGCGAGCGGGCGTACTCCACGCCCCTGCTCACCCAGCGCTCGAGCTGGCGCTTTCTCTGAACGGCATCCGGATCGACCCGCAGCCAGCCGTCCATCTCCTTGCCGCGCATCTCGAAGGGCCCAGCACCCGGCTTGGCGCACAGCGCCTCGGTTTCGGCCGGATCGCAGCGCAGCAGCAGGCCGCCTCGCCCGCTGACGCTCACGGACATGTGGCCGCCGGTCAGGAAGGCCAGTCCCCCGAACATCTTCTTCTCGGTGACCCCCTCCTCGCAGGCGAGCAGCTCGCGGATGCGGTTGGCGAGATCCTCGTCGTATGCCATGCCCGGATTATCTCTTCTCAGAGAAGCCAATGGCACCAATGCGGGGTTATTAGATGCCAACACCCTTTATCGCCCATAACGTTTCCATAACGAAGATTTGGCTTGCGCAAGTCGGAAATTGCCCCTATCGTTCGTATAAAGGTCAAGCGGGATTGGGTCTGGCACACCTTTCGGGTGTGAGCGCCAGGCTCTCCCGCGATCTCTGTATACGCGTGCGCTGAGCTCAGATAACAACCAGGTAGTCGCCCCGCAAGGATGCCAGCCACTTACCATCTCTCCCACTTGCGCACCCTCGAGGCCGAGGCGGTTCACGTCATGCGTGAGGCCGCTGCTGAGTTCGAGCGGCCCGTTCTGCTGTTCAGCGGCGGCAAGGACTCGATCGTGCTGCTGCGTTTGGCGGAGAAGGCGTTTCGTCCTGGGCCGTTCCCGTTCCCGGTGATGCACGTCGATACGGGCCACAACTTTCCCGAGGCGATCGAGTTCCGTGACCGGCGGATGGCCGAGATCTCAGAGCGCCTGATCGTGGCTTCGGTGCAGGAGTCGATCCGGGCTGGGCGGGCTGTGGATGAGACAGGCCCGCGGGCGTCGCGGAACGGATTGCAGACGGTCACGTTGCTGGACGCGATCTCCGAGCACGAGTTTGATTGCGCGTTTGGAGGAGCAAGGCGCGATGAGGAGCGTGCGCGGGCGAAGGAGCGCATCCTGTCTTTCCGCGACGAGTTCGGCCAGTGGGAGCCCCAGGGGCAGCGTCCTGAGTTGTGGAGTCTTTACAACGGGCGCATCCGTAGAGGGGAGCATGTGCGTGTGTTCCCGATCTCCAACTGGACCGAGCTCGACGTCTGGCAGTACATAGCCGAGGAGCAGCTCGAGGTTCCTTCGATCTATTTCTCACACGAGCGCGAGGTGTTCGCGCGCGACGGGATGCTCTACGCGGTCAGTCCCTACGTTCAGCTCTCCGAGGACGAGCAGCCGTTTACGGCCTGGGTGCGCTATCGCACGGTGGGGGACATGACGTGTACCGGTGCGGTGCAGTCGCGAGCGTCCACGCTCGAGGAGGTGGTGCTCGAGATCGCCGCGACAGACGTAACCGAGCGGGGACAGACGCGGGCCGATGACAGGGTCACCGAGGCGGCGATGGAGGATCGCAAGCGCAAGGGGTACTTCTAGTGGCAATCTACGATCCCCAGATCCAACCATCCAGCGAGGATGCCCGTAACGTGTTCGCCTCTCTCTCTGATCGTCCGGCCGAGCTATTGCGCTTCGCTACCGCCGGGTCGGTGGATGACGGCAAGAGCACGCTGATCGGCAGGCTTCTCTACGACTCAAAGCAGGTTCTGGTGGACCAGCTCGAGCATGTCGAGCAGACCTCGAAGCGGATGGGCTCTGACTTCCTCGACCTGTCGCTGCTCACGGATGGCTTGCGGGCCGAGCGCGAGCAGGGCATCACGATCGACGTCGCCTACCGCTACTTCGCCACGCCACAACGGCGGTTCATCATCGCCGACACACCCGGACACGAGCAGTACACCCGCAACATGGTCACCGGGGCGTCGACAGCGGACCTGGCGATCGTGCTGATCGACGCGCGCAAGGGCGTTGTCGCTCAGTCAAAGCGTCATGCGTTCATCAGTTCGCTGCTGCGTATCCCGCACATGGTGGTATGCGTGAACAAGATGGACCTCGTGGACTTCAGCCAAGAGGTCTTCGATGAGATCGTCGATGAGTTCGAGGGGTTCGCGGCTCGCCTGGACATCTCGGATGTGACGTTCATCCCGATCTCGGCTCTGCATGGCGACAACGTTGTGGAGCGCTCCGCAACGATGCCCTGGTATGAGGGTTCGCCGCTGCTCTACCACCTCGAGCACGTCCACATAGCCTCAGACCGCAACTTGATCGACGTTCGCTTCCCCGTCCAGTGGGTTATCAGGCAACGAAACAGCGACTACCGGGCATATGCCGGGCAGCTCGCCGGCGGCATCCTCAGGGAGGGGGACGACGTAGTCGTTCTTCCCTCTGGCCAGCGATCCAAGGTCGCCGGGATCGACACGTTCGACGGGCCGGTGGACGAGGCCTTCCCACCGATGTCTGTGGCGCTGCGGCTCACCGATGACATCGACGTGAGCAGGGGGAGCACGATTGCGCGCACCCAGAACCAGCCATCGGTGTCGAACAGCTTCGAGTGTTTGCTCTGCTGGATGTCCGAGCAGCCTTTGGACCCCAAGCGCCGGTATCTCGTGAAGCACACCACCCGCACCGCGATGGTCGGTGCTGTGGATGTGCGTTACAAGCTCGACGTCGAGGATCTGCACCGTGACGAGAGCGCGAGCACCCTGGGTTTGAATGATCTCGGGAGGGTTCGTCTAGAGCTGAGCTCGCCGCTCGTTTACGACTCCTACCGCCGTAACCGGATCACCGGCAGCCTGATTGTGATCGACGAGGCGAGTAACGAGACTGTCGCCGGAGGAGTGATTCTCGATACCGACGCCGAGGTCGAGCATCTAGCAACGCCGCAGACCAAGACTGAGCGCAGCCCGAACGTGCGGTGGCAGGGGTCACGATTGACCCGCCGCGATCGTTGGGATGCGCTCGGGCACGCTGGGGCAACCGTGTGGTTCACCGGATTGCCGGGGTCGGGGAAGTCGACGATCGCGACCGCTGTCGAGGAGCGTCTGGTGAAGGCCGGTCGTCCGGCATTTCTCTTGGACGGAGACAACCTGCGTCACGGTCTGAACGGGGATCTCGGCTTCGACGAGCAGGCCCGCTGCGAGAACGTCAGGCGTACCGCTCACGTCGCACGACTGCTGGCCGAGTCCGGGACGATCGCTCTGGTCAGCCTCGTGAGCCCGTATCTGTGCGATCGGGAACACGCCGCGGATCTGCACGCCGCCGACGACCTGCACTTCATCGAAATCCACGTCGATACGCCACTCGAGGTCTGTGAAGCGCGAGACCCCAAGGGCCTATATGCACGCGCGCGTGCTGGCGAACTGCAGGGAATGACCGGAGTCGACGCCCCCTACCAGCCTCCCGCCCAGCCGGACCTCGTGCTACGCACCGGCCACGAGACGATCGACCAGGCGGTCGAGCAAGTGATGCAGGCGCTCGCCGGCCGGCTGCTGCACCCTCCTGCGCTGGATAGATAGCCTGCTGGGCGACCGGCGGCCTGGTTGCCCACCCTGCGGGCGCCACCTCTACGCAGCAGTGGCTTCACCGCCCGGCGCAGAGGCCGTGACGATCCAGGTCGAGGCTGGGCCCATCACGGTCCCGTCGGGACCGGCCCACTGGACCATGTCCTCGCGCAGCGCCGCGGCGACCGGCTCGTGCAGGTGCGCGGCGCGCTCCCCCGCCAGGCGCAGGATCTCACCCGCGGGGCCGATGCTCATCACGAACTCCACCGCCTCCTCGAGATCATCGCCGATCCGGATCGGCTTGTCGCAGCGCAGCAGCGAAATGTCCTCGAAGCCCGCGCTCAGCAGGATGCCGCTGGTCGTGTCGGCGTTGCCCATCGAGAAGGGGCCTGGCCCGCATGTCGGCTCGTCGTACTCCTCCGGCTTCGTCACGAACCGCTCCGTGATCAGCTGGCTGCGGTAGAAGCCCTCGTTCTCGACCTTCGAGCGCCAGACGACCATCGCCAGCCGCCCGCCCGGCACGAGTGCATTGCGCACGTTGCGCAGTGCGGCTACGGGGTTGGCGAAGAACATCGTCCCCATGCGCGAGAAGGCGAGGTCGAACTGCTCCTCGAAGGAGTGCGCCTGCACGTCCACGGCCTCGAAGCGGACGTTGTGCACACCAGCCTGCGCGGCCTCCTCGCGGGCGGTCTCGATGAAACGCGGAGCCGCGTCGACGCCGAGCACGCTGCCGTCCGGCCCAACCAGCCCGGCTAGCTGTTGTGCGGTATCGCCGAAGCCGCAGCCGATGTCCAGCGCACGCTCGCCCGGAGCGGGCGCCACTACTCGCAACCCTTCGTCGCCGTGCACGCCCAGACCACCCGCCAGCAAGTGGCGAAAGCGAACAAATGTGTCGTACAGCGGGCCGTCCCATGCCTGGATCGCCTCGGCGTTGACGCCCGTGCCCCACTTGCTCTGCACCGTGTTCATTGCTCGTCCCCTTCCTCGATCAAGGCCGCCTCATACGATACGCCGCTTGCCCGCCACGGCTTTGCGTGCGCCAGCCAGGCGATTGCGGCCGTGAGCAGAATGCCGCACAGGATCCAGCCGAGAGCTGTTGTGCCCACGCCGACATACTTAAGTCCGGAGGCGAAGATCACGAAGGTGATCGCGGGCCGGACATAGCGGTCCGGGACGCTCGAAGAGATCAGCGATCCGACGAACACCGCTGGGACGCTGCCGATGATGAGCGAGGTCGTGACTCCGAACTCCACGTGACCGAACGCGATGGCCCCTAGCGCTGCCGCCGCAGTCAGAGGCACCGCCTGCGTCAGGTCGGTGCCCACTAGCTGGTTCGCGCCGATCGTCGGGTAGAGAAAAAGCAAAAGGATGATCATCAATGACCCCGAGCCGACCGAGGTCATCCCGACGATGATCCCGCCAAAGACCCCAATCATCACCGTCGGCAGCGGACGGGCGATCAACTCGTGGACCACACCCTTGCGGGACTCTCCCGCATGCCGGTCGAGGACATAGCGCAGCACCATCGCGGCCGCCCCCAACAGCAGCGCTGCGCCGAGCACCACCTCGATGTTCTGCTGCGCGCTTTTCGCGTTCCCCATCACATGCAGCAGATACGCACCCAAAAACGCGCTCGGGACCGAACCGAGGACCATCCACCCGACCAAGCCCCGATTGACAGTGCCTTTCCTCAGATGCACCCCCGCCCCGATCGGGCGCATCACGACCGCCGCCACCAGATCGCTCGAGATCGCCGCCGAGGGCGTCACGCCGAACAGGAGGATCAGCATCGGCGTCATCAACGCTCCTCCGCCGGCGCCCGTCATGCCGACCAGGAATCCGATGATGGCACTCCCGAGAACGATGAATGGGTCGACGTGCATAGTTTGGCCCGGCGGGCTGGGAGATGTTATTCGTCGTTGTGATCGAATGGGGTGGTGCCCGCGAGAGACCGATAGTGGCTGCCGCGATGCGGGTCATGACTTGCGGCTGCTCCTTGCGGGCTGCGCCTCGGAGCACTCACCGAAGACCGCTATAGCCGCTGTCCGCCCGGCGGCTTTGCCCGGCCCAGCGGGACCTCGGCTAAATATTTGCGCACAGCGGTCGGAGTTCGATCCCGCTGCTCGTAGTAGTTAGTAAGAGCCTCGTAAGACCGGCCCCCAGGGCCGGGCACCGGCATATCGAAGCAGCAGGCGAGAAAGGGGAACGGATGCGTTCAGTGCCACGATCACGCAGGTACGTTGCCCGGCGCTGGCTCTTGCTCCTCAGGCCGGTGCTGCGCTACAGCCCTACTCGCGACGCCTTTGTGCTGCGCGGGGCCGGGAGCTCCATCGGTCCCGTTCTACGCCCGGACCGGCGCGCCGGCCGGCGCAGCCCATTTGACGGAGTAGACCGCCGCTCCAGCCCTGCCTAGGGCTGGAGCGCCCGCGTAGCGCGCGAACACAGCGCAGATCCGGCAAGTGGGCTCCCACGAGCGCGGCTAAAGGTTTGTCCCGAGTAACCGATGAGTCACCCCATGAACGATCGCCACCAAGCAATCAACGCCATCGATCACCGCACGCGCGACTATCGCAAGGTCGCACTATCGATCGCGCTGCTGCTCGCGGCGGCCGCGGCGCTCATCGGTGGCGCCTTCGCAACGTTCACCGATACCGTGACCGCGGGTCCCCAGGCGATCTCCTCGGGCACGGTCAAAATCGCCGTGGGCCCGGCAAACGACGCGACCACCGGGGCGACCAACATCGCAGCCGGGGACACGATCGCTCGTGAGGCCGACCTGAACTCGACAGGCGCCACGCTCGCGAACAAGGAAATCACGCTGAAGTTCACGGCAGCTCCGACGTCGAAACTCGATACCGATCCCACCAATGGGTTGCAGGTCAGCATCAAAGCCTGCTCGGAAGCATGGAAACGCGTCATCCCCGGCTCCCCTCCTCCGGCGTTCGAATACACGTGCACTCCCGGCGCTACCGCAGTCAAAATCGGCGGAGCCGCCACTGCTTCGGTCAGCGCGCTGGAGACGGCCGCCCAGCCGCTGACACCGCTGAACTCGCTTGCGACGGGCGGACAGGACTACCTGGTGTTCACGCTCACGCTCCCCGAAGCCGCTCCCGGTGACGTGTCCAAAATCGCCGCGTGCACGGGCCCGGTCAGCGGTACTGTGGCGACCGAGGATCTGCAGGGCTGCTCCTCGACTTTGACCTACACCTTCCAGGCGACGCAACGGAACGCGATCGCCCAGTAGCGATGGCTGCCGTGGCGCGTGGGCTGGTCAGCGCTCTGTACCGCTCGGTACGGGCCCGCGCCGGGCACTCGATAGGCATGCTGTTCGTCGCAGTCGCTGTGCAGATCATCGTGCTGGGCACGGCCCTGGCGAGCTTTGCGGGAACGAAGACCGTGAAAACGACGGCACTGGCGGCGGCAAAACTGGCGACCCCAACCGGGCTCGCAACCGCCAACGGTGGTTGCGCCGGCGGCAACGGACAGACCAACGTGTCCATGGAATGGACCGAATCCGCGTTGGTCGACGCCAATGGAAACCCTCTGATCAACGGCTACACCCTGCAGCGATCGATCCTCTCCGGGAGCGGCTACTCCTCGGTTGGCACGACAGGTGTCGCCACGAGCTTCACCGATGTCAATCCATCCGGAGCGGAAGTCCCGCAGGTCTTCGCCGGCAACGGGGGCGCCAAAACGGTGCACGCCGTCAACTCGTCCACCAATGCCGGCACGCCGATCGTAACCGGGACAATCGGCATCGAGCCCAATGACATGGCTGTCACTCCTGACGGAACCAAAGTCCTCGTAGCCGAGGGGGCCTCCAACCAGGTGCAGATCATCACCGTTGCAACTGACAAAGTCGCCAAAGCGGTGGCGATCCCGGAAGTTGCAGGCATCAAATCGCGGCCCGATGCGATCGCCATCACCCCTGATGGGAAAACGGCGTACGTCGTCGACGGGGTCAACAAACTCCTCTACCCGATCACGATCTCTTCGGGCGCCCTGGGCACCGGGATCGCCATCGGCGCCCAGGGCGACCCGGGCGCGATCGTCGTGACACCAAACGGGGAAAAGGTGTACGTCGCCAACTACTCCGCTCACAACGTGTCGGTGATCACCACGGCCTCCAACCTGGTGACCGCCACCGTCACGATCGGCGCTGGCGTAACGGGTAAGCCGATCGCGCTTGCGGTCACCGATGACTCGGCCCACGTCTTCGTCGCCGACCAAGGCAACGCGCAGATCGACGACATCGCAACCTCGAGCGACACGGTCACCAACACGATCGCCGTTCCCAGCATGGCCGACGCCAACGTCGCCGGTGGTGGGGATCCCAACATCCTTGCGATCACCCCCGAAGGGGCAAAGCTCTATGTGGCGAGCTACACGGCCGGCACGGTCTCAGATATCGCCACCGCCACCGGCACGGTGACGAAAACGATCACGCTCCCGGGGACCAGCCCCAACCCAAACGCGCTCGCGCTGACGCCCAATGGCTGCCAGCTCTACGCACATGACCATGCCAACAACCAGGTGGACGCGATCACCGTGTCCAGTGACGCCGTGGCCGCCTCCCCGGTGGTTGGAACCACGGGGGACCCGACCGGCATGTCGGTGACGCCAGACAGCACACACGTGTACGTCGCCAATCACAACGGCAACTCGGTGTCGGTGATCGCGACCTCGACGAACACAGTCTCCTCGACGCTGGCCGAAGCCACGACCGGCAAAGAACCCTATGCCGTGCTTGCGACCCCTTCACAGTACTTCTACGAGCTGCAGGCGGGGCACGGCGGCTGGCAGAGCAAACTCAGCGCGTCAGTGGCCTACCAGCTCGGCTGGGATCAGGGGGGCTGGCAATAATGCCCGTGTACATACCGGCATATGGCGGCCGGTCCGGCGCGGTGGGCGACACACAGACGGTCAGCGTGCCCGTCGCCGTGTCGCGCGGGCGGACCTGGGGACGCGTCAGGGTGGCGAAGGTGCTCTCCTCGCTCATGCTGGGGGGTGTCCTTCTCCTGATCGTCCTAGCGGCCGGTGCAATGGCGCTCGGGCTCTTGCGATTCACCGTGATCGACACAGGATCGATGCGCCCGGCGCTCAACCCGGGAGACGTCGCGATCCTCACATCAGAGCCGGCCGCCGATCTCCATCGCGGCCAGATCGTCGCCTTTCACCCGCCCGGCGAACCGCACCTGACCGTGACGCACCGCGCCGTCTCCGTCGAGCACACCAAGCACGGGGTTATCTTTCAGACGCAGGGCGACGCGAACAACGCCAGGGATCAGTGGCGTGCCCACATCGCCGGCAACACCGTCTGGCACGAGGCCCTCAAGTTGCCAAAATTCGGGTATCTGGTGGTGTGGAGCCAGCAGCGACTCGTCCGCTTCGGCCTGCTGAGCATCATCGTGATCCTGATCCTAAGCATGCAGCTGGGCTGGATCTGGCGTCCCTCCTCCGCTTAGGGCCGTTCCTCAGGCGTCCTCGATCAGTGTCCGGAACGGCGCTGCGGGCTCGACCGTGCCACCAGCGGCGTGCACGCGATCGGAAAGCCATAAATCGGACGTGACCACGCGGATCGCGCCCGGCTCGGAATCCTCGACGAGCAGTCGCACGATCTCGTGATCGGCCGAATCCCGGCGTGGCCGCGGAGCGTGCGTGACCTCGATCACGGTCGAGCGGATCGGCGGCGACGGTGGCTGCTCGAAGACCACCGTGACGTCCTCGCCGCTTACCGCGGCCCACCGCTCGAGCATGTCCACGAGCCTCACCATCGCTCCGTGCCGGTCCTTCCACCACGCATCCGGACGAGTGCCGATCACGTTCATCCCGTCTATCAGCCAGCGCATTTGAGAGCAAGCCTACGTCGTTGCACGCCTGTAGCGATGGCCGTCCGTTTTGGGCTTTGAAATAGGGTGGGCATCGCATGTCAAGCGCACCCACTTAAGAAACCGTTCGCCTCACAGCTCCCTGCTCGCCAGCATGGAGAATCCTCACGCCGGCCGCGACGGGCGTGTGATGGCACTGGGTGGAGCGCTGCTCGCCGGAACAATGCTGGGCATCCTCTCGATATCTCAATTCGCGCCCTGGCTGCACACCCACTTCCTCCACCACTGAGCGCCCGCTCCTCGCTCCTCAGCCCTCGAGCGTCCCGATCGCCTGCACGCAGCGCCCGGCGGCGTGGCCGTCACCGTAAAGCTCTGGATGCTCGTGAGGCGGGGTGGAGTCCAGTGCGGCCAGCGCCGCCGCCACGTCGAGATCCACGAGCTTGTTCCAACCGGCGCTCACCGTCTCGACCCACTCGGTGTTCGCTCGCAGCGTCACGCACGGCACACTGGCAAGGTATGCCTCCTTCTGGACGCCCCCAGAGTCAGTGAGGACCGCCCGCGACTGGCACAGCAACGCGCTGAACTCCACATAGCCCAGCGGCTCGGTCAGGTGCAGCCCATCGAGCTGTTCGAGCTCCTCCAATAGGCCTGCGTCCTTTAGGCGGGCGTGGGTGCGAGGATGAACCGGGAACACGATCGGCTGCCGCAGCGCCTTCACCAGCTCCACCAAAGCGCGCAGGCGGCCGGGATCGTCGACGTTTCCCGCCCGGTGGGCGGTCAGCAGCAGGTACTCCCCGGACTTCACGCCATGCGCGCGTTGGCTCACGTCGTCGGCGCTGGCAAGCGGCTGCAGGCGCATGGCGACGTCGACCATCACGTCGCCAACGACCTCCACCCGGCCCGTCACCGACTCCGCTTGGAGGTTCTCGGCGGCGGTGTCCGAGGAGCACAGCAGCAGGGAGGAGAGATGGTCGGTCAGCACGCGGTTTAGCTCCTCCGGCATGCTCCTGTCGAACGAGCGCATGCCCGCCTCGATGTGCACGACCGGGATGCCGGCCTGGGCTGCGGCGAGCCCGCCGGCGAGCGTCGAGTTGGTGTCGCCGTAGACAAGCACCGCGTCGGGTTCCACCTCTATCAACAGAGGCTCCAGGGCGGCGAGCATCCGCGCCGTCTGCCCCGTGTTCGAGCCGCCGCCGATGCCCAGCTCGCGGTCGGGACGGGCGAGGCCGAGCTCGGTGAAGAACACCGTCGAGAGCGAGTCGTCGTAATGCTGGCCGCTATGCACCAGCACCTCCTCATGCTCTTTTCGCAGCAGCCCCGAGACGGCCGCCGCCTTGATGAACTGCGGACGGTTCCCTACGACGGTGAGGATTCGCACGGGCGCAGCCTATGCGCTCGGGAGCGCGCTACCAGCCGCCCACGGGTGCCGCGGCGCCCACTACGGATGTCGACCAGTCGATCACCGGCGTGGGCCGTACCACGTGGCGGCTGAGGCCGAGCTCCTTGGGCTCGAGGCCCAGCGCGAGGCCGACGAGCTGGGGCAGGTGCAGGACGGGCATGTTCAGCTCGCGTCCGACGACGCCCTCGGCGAGCGGCTGCTGCATGTCGAGGTTCAAATGGCACAGCGGGCAAGGGGTCACGAGGCAGTCGGCATCCGCGTCGACCGCGTCGCCGAGGTGACGGCCGGCCTGCTTCAGCGAGGCCTCCTTGTTCATCGTGATAATCGGGAAGCCGCAGCACTTGCGCATGCCCGCGTACTCGATCACGGTGCCGCCGAGCGCCTCGATCACCTGCTCGAGGTAGTGGTCGCGCGGGTGCTCCTCGTCGATCCCCAACCGCGGGCGGGGCCTGACGATGTAGCAGCCGTAGAAAGGACCGACCTTGAGGTTCGTCAACGGGCGCCTCACTTTCGAGCGCAGCTCCTCCAGCCCGATCTCCTCGACCAGCAACCACAGGAAGTTCTTGTTCGTCAGACCCTTCTCATAGCTGAGACCCTCGGCTGAGAGGGTCTCGTTGACGTGCCCGCGGTACTCCGCGTTCGCGTCGAGCCGTTCCTGGCACTCGCTCTGCGCGCCCTGACAGGTCGAGCAGATGTTCATCATCAGCTCCGCCCCCTCCACCTGCTGGGCGAGCGCGAACGTGCGCGCGTTCAGCGTGTCCGCGAGCTCCTGGTTATGCTCGGCGATCACGCCGGCGCCGGTGCAGCAGGCGCGGTCCAGTTCGACCAGCTCGATGTCGAGCAGCGGTGCGACCTTGGCCATCGAGCCGTGTAGCTCGGGGGTGAAGCCGCGGCTCACACAGCCGGGCCAGTAGGCGACCTTCATCAGCTGGCGCTCCCCTCGGGGCCCGGCGAGGCCGCGACCATTGGCGTTGGGTCCTGCGTGGGTTCGTCCTCCCCCGTGATGTAGAGGTTCAGCTCATACCGCTCCTTGCGGCCCTCGACCTTGTCGTAGATCGCCTGCACACCCTTCAGGTCCTGCTTTCCGATCTTGTGGCCGAAGATCGCGATCTTGATATTGACTTTGCGCCGCAGCACGCCCTTGATCACGATCGGCAGCGAGGACAGCAGCTCCTTGCCGGCCGCCGGATGGAACTTGGCGAACCACGAGTTCCCGCCGTAGGAGCGCGGCACCATCTCGGCCTCGTGCAGCAGTCCGTAGTCGCGGATCAGGCCAACCATCGTGGCCTCGTGGCGCTCGCCGTTGTTCTGGTCGACGATGCCGAAGTCGTTGCCCGCGATCCGCCGCAGGCGCATGATCTGGCCCATCGGGTTGACGTCCTTGGGGCAGGCCTCAACGCACTTGAAGCAGTGCGTGCAGTCGTAGATCCCCTGCGGGTCTTCGGCCAGGTCGCGCAACCGGACCTCGTGTTCGTCGTCGCGCGGGTCGCCCACGAAGCGGTAGGCCTTCGCGAGCGCGGCAGGCCCGATGAAGCCGGGGTCCACCTCCATCGCCAGGCAGTCCGACACGCACGCGCCGCACTGGATGCAGCCCATCGTCTGGGTCACGTCGACCATCGACTCTTTCGAGACGATGTACTCGCGCTCGGGCACCGGCTGCTTGGCGAGCAGCCACGGCGTGACGCGCTGGATCTTCTTCCAGTGAACTGCGTCCATGTCGACGATCAGGTCCTTCAGCACGGGCATGTTGCCCATCGGCTCGATCTCGATCACGCCGTCCTTCGCGCTCCGCTTGGCGGCGTCGAGGTGCGTGTGGCACGCGAGCGCGGGTTCGCCGTTGACGCGGATGCCGCAGGATCCGCAGATCG
>Ga0307374_10005825_pt1 | contig 19711 bp, 23 predicted proteins | sample OX3MG_FD_202532 | JGI IMG/M metagenome (GOLD analysis project Ga0307374, IMG submission 202532) | Soil microbial communities from Risofladan, Vaasa, Finland - OX-3 | ecosystem: Environmental > Terrestrial > Soil > Coastal area > Acid sulfate soil | place: Finland: Risofladan, Vaasa | collected...
TATTGTCGCGACGAACCGGCTCGCTGTCTCGAATGGACTCGGTGAGGGGGACATCTACAGCTTTGAGCTTCCAGGCGAGAAGCGCTACGAAACGTAGTCATCGCTCTGGAACTCTACGCTGCACCGGTGCTCGATGATCTCCTTGAGGCAGGCGCGCTTCTGCTCAACAAATCGGATGAGACCCTCGATACTGATTGAGGGCTCAATCAACGAACGCGTGGGGTGATAAGCCGGTAGCGTTGCCGCGTGTGCCCACCGTGGCCTCTCGTTGGTCGAGAGCAGGATCTCGACCTGCATATCCCAAGCCCTCACCCTCTGCTCAAGCTCGATCTGGGTAGGCTCAGAAATCCCACGAATCGCTCCAGCCAGCACGGTCAGTCTTCCGACAGAGAGAGATCTTTGTAGCTGCTTGCTCTCAAGATAAAGCGCTGCTAGGCGCTCCGCCAAGGTAGGTGGCGGCTTTTGTATGGCGGTCACTGAGGGTCGCTCACGGTCGCTGATTGCCACTGTCGCTGCATCATCAGGGTGATGCGCCAGCGCGGACTCGTCCGCCTCCCGCGCGGCTCGTACGCCCCTGAGTTCGTGCCATTGCTGGCGCGTGCTGCGATCCTTCCAACATCTCACCTCGACTCAAAAGGGAAGTGTCTTAACGAAATCAGCGAGTCGTGTGGCCTCCGCAGGCGTGAGATCTGACGGGAGAGTAAAAGACAGACGCAGGTCTGGCCTCAACTGGAATCCATGAGTTAGCTGCGGGATCGCACCATTTACGAGGTCACCATGCGACCCGTTTGTCGCACTGTCGTCCTCGTTGTCGCTAGTCGCCTGATCGACAGCCTCGATAACAGTCGCCTCGCCGGCAGCATAACGGGCCGCAGCAACCATCCCGACATCCCACCTAAAGCGGGATGGATGACCCTTGCGCCCCACCACATACTCGCCGCAGCGGGCGCGCTCCAAAGCCCTGAGCACTGCCGTCAGCGCCGGGCGCGATATGTCGAACCCTTCGCCCGAGATATTTTGCATCAGGCGATCGACAGGCGTCTCCGTCTTGTTGCGTTGCCGACTAGCAAGGTGGTCAAAGACCGCCTTGGCGGTACTGTCCGTACGGTATAGCTTACGGAGTCCGTCCTTATCTACATTAGTCGCAAAGAAATCCTCGTCAGTCATTGGTAATGGTCCTTTAGGTAGGTTTAGGAGGACTTTTATCGTCCTATCCCTACATTATATCAGCTTATCTGGCTTACGCCAAGTTCTATCTAACCTATCGGCCGATATAGGCTACGCCATACCGATAGCCCACCTCTTGCCTCTCGGTGGCGGCCCGCAGCTAGCTACGGGGTCAGGTCGCTGACTACTCGCGCTCGTGTAGCTACATCCCACCCGGCTGTCCCTACGGCCGGACCCGCAACGCCTGCTCCGCCTCCACCCCCCGGGCCGTCAACCGCCAAGCGTTAGCCGCGCCCTGCTCGCGGTCCCGCGCGGTGTTCTCGATCAGCCCCAGAGCCACCAGCCGTTTGAGCAGCCTCGATGCCTGGCCTTCATCCCCGATGCCCGCCCCAGCCGCGACAGCCCGGTTCGACGCTCCCGGATTCGCCGCGATCGCGGTGAGCACGCGCGCGGTGCGATAAGTCCTGCGAATGCCCGGCATACAGCGTCCTTTCGGTTTGCCCGGCGCCTACGGGGTTAGCTGCCGGGCTCGCGTACTCAGGCTACGCCACCGTCGACAGGTTCAGATGCCAACCTTCGTCAAAGCCCATAATGGAGCCCCACCGAGACGGACATTCCCCCGCGCGTGCGTGTAGCGGTGGCCCACCCGGCTGTCACTGCAACACCCGTACGCTCACCACGTTCGAGGTGCCCGTCGCGAACGGATAGCCGGCTTCCGCTCTGGGCAGAACCCCGAGTCTGCAAACGGATCGGACATCGGCGCAGCTCGAATGGTAGTCCCGTCGCTCATGCGCCGTGCGTCTTGGCGCGTGTGAGCAGCAGTGAGAACAGCCGTTCCTCGGTGGCGGCTGGGAACGGTTCTGGGAGGCTAAAGCTGAAGAGCGTGACCTCGGCCGGTCCATATACAAAACCGAGGAAGTCCATGTAGAACGGGATCTTGATGTGATGCAAGGTGATTGTTGCGGTGATGCGCAACGCGAAGCCTCCGGTAGTGCCGGGCGCGTGTGGCGATCCTGAAGAGATCGAGACTGGACCGACGCTCGCTCCTTCGTACTTCTGGCCCCGGAATAGAAGGGTGACGTAGTGTGAAAGGCATGTACGGCCACGCGCACTGCGAATAGCTGCGAGTTCCTTGGCTGCGAGCGCGGGCGTTTGCTCGACGGTGACCCCGGATTGCACGTTTTGAGCGCTGTTGTTGCCTTCGCGTTCGAATTCCTTGGAGCTCGCTTCTGCTACCTGATGGCTGCTGCCGACCCCTCCCGCGCAACGTGTGAGCTCTGCTCCCGAGCGCTTTTCAGCTGGTGTTTCTCGTTCCTTATGTTCGGAGGCGACCTTGAAGCCTGGAACATCCCTCGCGCGCAGATTGACGGCGTGAGCAAACGCAATCGCTTGCGTCTTGGTGAACAATCTTTGGGTCGCAGACGTTTTGGCGGCAGCTGCCGCATTCGCTCTCGTTGTGGCGGCGGCCGGCGCGACCGTGGTAGTAGGAGCGTGGCTGCTGCTTCCACAGCCGACAAGGAGGCCGATTGCCAGAAGAGGGAGAATGACGATCATCCGGCGCATCGCGGAGGCGCATTATGTCAGGGCGCTCGGCGGGCAAGCGTTTGCAAGCGTGTCTTCGGTCGAGCTTGCCGCTGGCTGTGGTATGACGAAGCCCATGCGTCTCGGTTCAAGCTCGGTGCGCACGCCCGCGGGCGAGGAGTGGCGCGTCGGGCGTCGCTGGGTCACGCGTGAGCGTCCGCACTGGCGCAAGATACCCACTGGCAAGGCCGCGGCTGAAGCGTTGTCGGTGCCCGACATCGGAGGTCCGGACGATCTCGCGGTCACGCTTGCGGTCATTGTCGGCGCGGTCGTGGTCGCGGTGATCATCATTCCGCTACTGCTGTTCGGGATCGAGTTGATCCTCCTCGGGTTGGTGGTGGCAGCGGGTATCGTCGGGCGTGGACTGCTCGGCCGTCCATGGATCGTCCAAGCCAGGCGCGTGAACGAGACAGCTCCGGAGTTCAGTTGGCAGGTGAGCGGTTGGCGGCGCTCAGCGCGGCTGATCGACGAAGTCACAGCAGCTTTGTCCGCGGGGCTCGACCCCTCGCCATCGGAGGCGCAAGAAACCTTCACGCCCACTGCACCATAGCTCGGGCTGCGACGGTGGATCGGTGCGCTATGTCTTCTGCTTGCCCTTCCTGCCTGCCCTGCTCAGCTTGAGCGTGAGTGAGTGGGTGTGGGAGACGGGGCTCCCGCCGCGTGAGGATTGGAACGTGAAGGTAGCGGTGACTGGAAGGCCCTTCTTCCGCCGCGAGGCGTTTCTGAGCGCCTTCAATCCGGATGCGCTTGGTTTGATCGTAAAGCTCACGATGCCCGCAGTGGCGACGATTCGGCTGCCCTTCGCGAACACGATCTTCGCTGGGCGGCACCTCCCGTTCAGCTTGACGAAGCGCTTCTTACACTTCGTATTGGTCGCAGCAAACACGCCGAACTTCCCATTCTGAAACGTGAGCAGCCAGCTGAACGTGCCGCGATCCCCTACCGACACGGTGAACGTGATCGCGCCGGTCGTGGGGTTCACCGTCGTGTTGCCGATGCTGACGCTGCTGTCGAGCGCGGTGGTTGACGTGACGCCGGACGTGAGTTCGGACGGCAGCCGCGATATCGGAGGAGACGTGATGACAGGTTCGCTCGCAACCGCGAACGACTGCTGGACCTGCGCCGCCGGTCCATATTCTTCGTCGCCCGCCTGACCGGCGTCGATCGTGCAGGTTCCCGGTCCGGCGAAGGTCACCGTCGAGCCCGTGACCGAGCACACCGAAGGCGTTCCTGAGGAGAACGACACATGAAGCCCCGAGGAAGCCGATGCCGCCGCGGTGTATGCCGGACCGCCGGCGGTCGCTGAGCTTGGGGGCGTCGAGGTGAAGGCTGTGGTCTGCGAGCGCTTGAGCAACGTGACCGTGTGTTCGACAGGCGTGGTCGTCGAGTCCGTGAGGCTATCCTTCGGTGTCATGCTCACCGTGTAGACGCCCGGCGCCGCGTAGGTATGGCTCGGCGAGGCGCCAACGCCCGTGTTCCCGTCGCCGAAGCCCCAGCTGAAGCTGAGCTCGCCGCCGTACGGGTCCACGGCCGTGCCGCTGAAACTTACCGGTGAGCCCACGAACTGCGAGGTGGATGAGGGGGTAAACGCGGCGGCTTTGAGTTCCAGCGGCTTCATCAAACAGGCTTTGCCGGCGTTGTCCCACTCGCTCTGCAGGTAGAAGCTATCGCTGTTGATCGCCTGGTTGAAGAGCGTGCCGCTTACTGCGTTGCCACCGAGAATCGGCAGGAAGGCGTTGGGGTCTTCACCGGGTTCAGTTCCACTTCCCGCGAAGTTGCACTTGTCGCCGATCTCCTGGCCCGTACCGTCGATCCACGCGTCCCCAAGCGGATCGGTGGCGGCCTCGATGTACTCGTGGCTGGTGTACTTCAACGCCACGTCGGCGTATCGCGTACTTTCGTTGGTTCCGGTGGTATCGCCGTTGGGGTGCTGGATTTCAGCGTTCCCGTCAGACTGGCACCCCTTGGCACCGCCGCTGTCGAGAAGCGAGAAGGGAATGTCGGCGTAGATAATCTCGTTCGCCGTCCCGCCTTCGATGCTGCTGTGATAGGCGCAGAACACGTTGTTCGAGCAGGCCTCTTCTTCTATTTCGGGGTCCACTTCCGGGAAGCACGAGACGACCTTGTGGGGCAAAAGCAGGAAGTACAGCTGCGCCGGTCCCGTCGGGAGTGCTTCTTTTTCGATATACGTCGCAAGCTCGGTCTGCAGCTGTTCGTCGAACAGGCACGTGGAGTACGGACCGGGATCGGCAGAAACGCCTTTGGGGGTCGTGCAGCTCCCGGTCGACGGATACGGGTCTTTGTCGACCTTTTCGACGGTGGCGGTCGAGATGTAGGCGGCGTTGCCTGTGCTGTCGGCGTACTGGCCTGCGACCGCGAACACGTTACTCGGGAACCCACTGTCATGTGCGACATCCGTGAAGAACGCGTGGACGATGCTCTTCGTCGCCGACGTGAATTCGCCACCCGGATCCCAATAGATGACGTGCGTTGTGACACTGTGCATGACCGGGCCTCCGTTATTGACGAGCTGACCAGCTTTGTCGTACGGAACCGGGCCCGTCGCCGACAGCTTCAACGCACCAAGCGCTCGCTTTACCGCGGGAAGCCTCGCCGGATTCACGCCTCTGACCGGCGTCACGCCATAGGTGTGACCGCCTACCTTCGCAACGATGGCCGCCGCCGGAGTCGCACCGAACAACAGCGCGAGCGTGGCCACACCCACGCCCAGCATTAAGGCCATCACCGACCGTCGCCACTCGTGGATAAGGGCACCTACTGTCACAGCTTGTGCGCCTCGGCGCGGCTGTAGAGCAGGGCCAGCAGTCGACGCTCGCTGCCTACGGGGAACGGGTGAGTTTTGCCGATGGCGGTGAGAGTGATCACGGCGTCGCCCTTCACGAAGCTCAGGAAGTCTGTGTATGCCTCGGAACCGCCGGGGCCACTCACGGGAGAGTGGGCCGCCAGCCGCAGCCCGTATGCCTGGACGCCCGGCAAGGACACCCGAAGCGTCGAAAGACGGGCGTCACTGAACATGGGTTCCGCGACCTTTGAACCCTCGCGGGTTATCGTCCTGGGTTCGTTGGATGCAACGGTCTTGACGCAGGCAGTAAACAGAGGGCTGTCCGCCGCAGCAAGGTACTCGTGTGCGAGAGCGTCCTCCTTGAAGTAGTAAACCCCAGATCCCACGCTCTGCAGCGGCGAGCTGAGGTGGACGAAGCGCTGTGAGCTGATTCCGAAGACCACCCCAGCGCGAAATGCTGCACTCTCGCACCTATCTATCGCGGCTCCAAACGGCCCAGCGGCGGTTTCGGCTCTGGGCTTGAGACGAGCTGCTTGCAGTCTCGGAACGTCGGCGGCACGCAGGTTGACGGCGTTAGCGTACGCGACAGCCTGCGCGCTCGAGATCGGTTTGTCTGCGCCCACTGTCGCGCCAATGGAGGAGGTGTAGCTGCTACCTCCGCACCCGGCTAGCAGCATCGCGATCGCGGCGAGGACAAGCCAGGTTGCGGTTATCGGAAGCCTCAACGAGATCATCCCAGGGACTTACAGTATGAGAGCTTGTGTGCCTCGGCGCGGCTGTGAGGCCGAAGCCGCTGAAACTACGTAGGCCATGCCGAGAACAGCAAACACCGCTGGCACTCCCCACAACCCAACACGCCTCATAGGCCGCCACATGGCTCGCCTCAACGCCGCACGCGGTGACGGTTGTGTTTACGGGCTTGCCGTTCCAGCTGCCTGAGTTCCCGAATGGTGATCGTCTGAGAGGCCGGCGGGGGTTCGATCACGAGTGGGAAGTTGATCGCGGGAATCTCCACCGTTGCGGATATAACCGTCCCCTGGTCGTGCTCGGTGATCACCGTGCGTACCGGCAGGCCGTCCTGCGTGAGCGACACTTCAAGCGTGGCTGTCGACGGCGGCGGCGCCGGAAGTCCCAGCCGTGCGGCCGACGCAAGGTGTTCGCGCTTGAGTTGTTCCGGTTCGAGAGTCGCGAGAAAGCTAGTGACGGGCTGGCCGTCGATCGTCCCGGCGCCCAGTTCGCGAACTTCTCGTGCTCCGGCCAGCGCCTTGCGCAATCCTTCGAACGGTGGTTCCGCCAGCGCCGGCTCGCCGATCTTCGGCTCGGCGATCTTGGGGGCTTTTACGTGCTTCCCGTTGACGGTGATCAGTTCGCCGAGTCCCCCCGGGCCGAGCTTGACCCACGGCCGGCCGTGGTCCTTGGAGGCGAGGGCACGAAGATAAAAGTAAGTGGTGCTGCCCACCTCTCGAAACGTCAACGGATGCCCAAACAAGCTGAGGACGACATTCCCCGCCGGCGGCGAGGTCGTCTCTTCCCCGGATATTCCCCCTCCGAGCAGTAGCTTCAGCAAACCCAGAATCTTGCCCTCGCCGTGCGGAACGGTGATAGAGGTCTTCGCCGAGAAGCGCAGGCTCGTGATCTTCAATTCCCCCATCTTCTGCTCGAGCGCCTGGAGGTTGGGCGGCAGGCTCACCGGCAGCTGTGCCACCGCCCACGCCGGCACGACCAGAGCAGCGCACACCACCAGGGCCGCAAAGGTGGTGCTATTTCTTGGTCTTGCCATGCGCCTTCTGCTGCACGAGCTGTACGGGCTTTAGCTGGGTGTTCTCAGGGCTGGGTGCGAGTTTGAGGATCGTCAGGCCGGCGTTCAGTCGCCCGTGAGCTGCGCTGAGCAGGGCGCTCCCACGGGTATTGAGCTTCAGCTTGATGGTTGTGGTCTTGCCCGACGGGATCGAGAAGGTGGCCTCCCCGATCGTCACCGTCTTTGCTTTCTTGCCCTTCTTGCTCGTGCCTTTGGTCGTCAGGGTCAGGTTGCCAGCGCACGTGCTCGTACCCGCGCAGCCGAGCTCGAGGACCGCCTCGCGGCTACCCTGAACAGTGATCGTCGACCCGTGTAGCGAGACGTTGGGGGTGACTATCGCCGCGGCTTCTTCTTGTTTCTGCTTAGCGGCCGCTTGTTCTTCCGCGGGCGTTGGCAGGACTGTGAGCGTGCGCGCGGGAAGCGTGAAGGTTACGGGTGGTTCTTCGCAGTCTTTCAGGGTGCGTGTAAACGACGCGGTCCAGTAGATCGTCCGGGGCGTGGCTGCCGCCTTGGTCGAAGTGAACGTGTATTGAGAGAGCGGTTGAGACGCTCCCAGACCGCTGTCGATGTCGGGGCTGGACAGCAGAGCCTGCGAGGAAGCCACCATGAACGTCATCGGCGATTCGACACCAGATTCCCCCGAGAAAGTCACTGGTGTGCCCGCCACCACCGTGGCGCCGTCGGCCGGGCTCAGCAGCTTGGCGTGTTCCTCGACAATCTGGTTCGACTGCTTTTCAGAAAAACATATTGACCAGGGCGCGGGAGGACCCGCCGTGTACCCCAGCGCTGGGCTGACGGGAACCACCAGGTATCCCAGCGCGCCAAGTGCCGCTACCAGCCAGCCAAGACTCGATTGCCTGATCCTCACGTTAGAGATCCTTTCTTCGCTTTACCATGCGCCTTTTGCTCCACGAGATGGACGCTGTCGGTCTGTGTCTGCGAGGGATCTGGGGAAGACTTCACGATCGAAAGCATGGCACCCAGGCGCCCGTGGTCGGCGCTCAGCAGCGCCTTGCCCGCCGGGCCCAGCTTGAGCTTGATGGTCACGGTCTTGCCCGCCGGGATCGAGAAGGTAGCCCTACCGATCGTCTCGGTCTTGGCTTTCTTCCCCTTCTTGGCCGTACCCTTGGCGGTGAGCCTCAGCTTGCCAGCACACGTGCCCGTGCCGGTGCACGTCAGCTTGACCCCCGCTGCGCCGCTGCTCTGAACGGAGACCGTGGACCCATCAAGCGACACGCTGCCGGTGACTGCGTTTTCTTCTTCTTGCTTTTTCTTGGCAGCAGCTTCTTCTTCGTGTTTGTGGCTGATTGCAGCTTCTTCTTCCTGATGCTGCTTGGCAGCAGCGGCAGCCGCTTCTTGGCTTTTCCTGGCTTCGGCTTCCTTGGTCTGCCGTTCGTTCGTTTCTTGCCGTTCTTTAGCTTCTTGGCGTTCTTTAGCTTCCTGACGTTCCCGAGCTTCCTGGCGTTCTTTCGCTTCTTGGTGTTCTTTGGCTTCCTGCCGTTCTTTTTCTTCTTGTTTTTCCTTAGCCGCCGCTTCCACCGTCCCCGTGACCGTCTTCGTGCCGCCGCTCCGGTTGTAGTTGATCCGCATCGTCTGTGAAAGTTGGCTGCAGGCTTCGGCGAACCTGATCGATATTTCCGGGCCGCCTTCGGGCGCGTTGGAGAACGAGCCCGACAGCGTCCCCGTTGTGGAGACGAACGTGTATGTCTGCCCAGCGACGAGAGCCGGACAAGGTTTGCCTTCTTCCGGCGGACGGACAACCACTTCGAGTTTGGCGCTCTTCAGTTCGATAGCCCCCTGCGAGGCCAGTTGCGAATTGTCTTCTTTGGCGGCCACACCTGCATGGGATATCTCGAAGCCGATGAAACTGGCAGAGTCGAGCTTTACGCTCGTCGCTTCAATACCTTCGGCCGGATATGCACCACTGCCAATGGCGAGTTCGGCGGCTTCAGTCGTCAACGGCCCCACCGCCCCACTGCCGGTCAAGAAGATGTGGTTCAAGCTCACCGGGTTTTTATCCGAGGAGTTCAAGGCACCACCAAAAAGCTCCACAGCGCCGTTGAAGATCCCCAGTTCGTTCGCATTAGCCCCGTTGATAGCCACCGGTCCGACCTCTGTTTCGTTTTCCAGAAAGAGCGCTGGCCCACCGCTCATGTCGACCGTGAGCGCACTGCCAGAACCCGTCAGGTTGCCACCGACATAGAGATCGTTCTCAAACCGATGTCCGGCACCCTCGCCACCAACGCTCCAGGTCTGAGCAGCACCGAGCACAATCGGCAATTCGAGTTCGGCGATCGTAAACTTGCTCGTCACCGCAGTGGGCGATGCGGAAAGCCCCCCGCTGCCAAGAGTGATCGGTTCCCCCCTGATCGAGTAATCTTCGCCATCGTCGATGCTCATCGATTCGGCGATCAGACCGCTTACATTGTTTTCGCTGCCGTAGCCGCACCCACCTTCTGGCCCTGGAAAGGTGCACGATAGGCCTTTGCCCGCGAGCGCCGGAAAGCTAAGCGCCCCAATCGTTTCGGAGGCTTTGGGAGCGGTGCCCGATTCCCAGTTCGCTGCCGTGGACCACTTCGGCACGCCTTCGTTCGCCAGCCCGCTCCAGGTGAAGTTGGTGCTCGCATTCGCCACCGGCGCCAGCACCAAAGAAAGGCCCACGATGACGAGCACGCCCAGCAGACGAACAACCCGTCCATGGAACTTCGCCCCACCACATCCGGCCCTGCCAAGCCGTCCGGGAATCCTCACCGCGCCGCCCCCCTCTGAATCCGTTGAATCTAATAGATAACAGCGCAAAAACTTAGCAGACCGTAACGCTCCCTACCAACACGCTCTGGTCCAACTGGCAGCCAGCGCCGAGGATGCCGAGATGGACCTGGAGCATGACCCGCAGGCCGCGAGCGTCGCGTTCGGCCAGCGGCTACGCGCGCTGCGCGCTCGACAGGGCGTCTCACAAGACGACCTCGCGCGCGAGACAGACGTCCACCCGACAGCAATCGGCCGCCTCGAGCGCGGGTCGCGCGAGCCGCGCCTGACCACGATCCTGCGCCTCGCCCGCGGTCTTGAAGTGCGCCCAGGGGAGCTCGTCGACGATCTCGCCGCCGATCCCGACGCCTAGCCTACGCGACCTGGGCGTCGTTCCGAACACCTCCCCCCACGACCCCGAGCATCGCCAGAGCCTAGCCGCGCGCCGGTCCGACCTTCACCGCGACGGCCGCTCCGTCAGCCAGTGTCTTGCCGCTCTTGGCGCCCTGGCTGGTGACCACGAGCGTCTTGTGATGTCCGCGCGGCCTCGAGACCTTGCCAAGCTTGCAGTGCGCCTTGCCGAGCGCGCGTCGCGCAGCTGCGAGTGAGTCACCCTTGACCGACGGGACATGACACATGCCCGCCGCTGCTTGCTTGGCGATCTGTTCTTTTGCGAGGCGTTCCCGTTCCGCTGCTTCGCGACCCGCGCGTTCGCCCGCTTCGCGGACTTCACGTTCATGAGCGGCACGCGCGGCGGCTTCCTTGGCGGGGCGTTCTGCTTCTTCTTTCGCCTTGGCTTCCCTTTCTTCTTCAAGTCTCGGCGCTTCGTTGGCCTCGCGTTCCGCGCCTTCGATAACCCACAGTGACAGCCCGGACAGATACGGCTGAGAAGGACAAGGGCCCTGGGACGGGCAGGTGATGAATCCATCGCCGACATAGCCTGCCCTGCCGGCTGAGTTGGTGGCGATCACCCGGTACTTGTACAAATATCCGGGCTGAAGGCCAGTCACGGCATCGGTCACGATCTGCTGTTCAAAACCAAGTGAGAGAATGCCTTGCTGACGTTGCGGGCCGACCGTCAGCGGTTCGCAACTCTGATTGTTCTCTTGGGCGTTCTGACATTCCAACCAAACTTCGTAGCTGGTTTCGCTGCCCTCGGGATTGATCGGCACTTCGATAGTGGCAGCGCTCGTGCTCACGTGAGAAGCAGCGAGATACCCCACTTCTGGCTTTGCCGCCGCCATCGCCACCGTGGGCAGCACCGCACAGCCCACAACAACGCAAAGCGCCACCAACGGCACAACCCGCCTCCGCGACCCAACCCCCTTGGACACACCCCTGGCCACCATGAGCTTGACAAGCATACAGAGGATTTGGCCTACAGCGACGCCTGCACGTGACCGCAGTCCGTGACGGCGTACGTCGGATCGCAGTACGTCTGGCCCATCCACTTGGTCGTGAAATCGTGAACGAAGCGGCTCAGGGCACGCTGCTGACCGCGTGCCCCGCGATGACCCGCGAGCACACGCTTTTGCATTCGCGTCGAGGTGAGATTCAACCGCACACGAAACAGGAGATCGGCAACGGTCTGTCCGGACTGCTTCAGGAACACTTTGAACTCTTTTAGCTTGGGGAACTGTTGGGCGCGTATATCGTCAAACGTGTGACGAACTTCGCCTTCCGTCACATGGATGTTTAGATCAGTCGCTTCGCCAAGCACCCAATCGGAGGAGATCAGGAAGCTCATGGCCTGCTTGATCACTTGGCTCGCTGAGAGACGGTGCTTTGAGGAACCTTCCGATTTCTGCGCGACGACCGCCCAATGCGAGAACGCCGCACCCGTGATCGACTGCGAGCCGACGCACGCCACGATCTGTTCCGGGGGCGGACTCAGCGGGCTGGCCGAGGACGGTGGGCCAGGCGGGGTGCTTTCAGTGGGAGCAGACGGTGGCGGACATCCGCCGGTCGGCGCCTGGGCACCCGCCGGGACGGCGAACATCGCGAGGAAGCAGAAGACGGCGGCGCCTGCCAAGGCGCTGCTGCGCGGGCCCGCGCTCATTCTGGCAGCCCGAGCGCATGAGCGATTTCCACTACAGGATTCCCGAAGTCTTCTTGAATGACGGACGCTCCCCGTTCGAGCTCCGGCTTCGTCGGCTCGTGGGGAATGAGGGCCTTCTCGCTGGGGCGCTCGTACGGCTTCAACAGGCGCCAGATTCTTTCTTCTAGACCTTCGGTTTCTCCGGGGCGAAAGTCGATTGTGGTGATGGAGTTCGCAGCGCCGCAGCTCGCGAGGAACTTCTCGGTGCTCGTCGGAGCCGCCTTGAATCCATCAACAGCAAGAGCCTTCGCGTCGGCACAAATGTTGGGGAGAGCTACCTGCTCCTTCGCGGCTTCTTCTCGGGCCGAATGACTCGCATAGTAGGTGAGCTTGCGATTGCTCCAGCGCAGCCGCTGCACCGCCATCGCGAACGCGAGCGTCGCGTTTCGGGCTGGCCGTTCCACCGTAAGCGCGACGTCTTCCACGATCTCATCTCTGACGTCACCGCGCGCGCGGTTTTCAGGAGCCCCGGCGAGCACACGCGGACATTCGGCCTTCACGCTCGCGACAAGGGAGCGGACTGCCTGTACGCCGGCTTGTTGATCGTGCTGGCCGGCAAGCACGAGCCGGTGCCGCGCGAGTAGGTATGCCCTCGTGGCGGCCACGTTGTCCACCTTCCCGCCGTTGCTCTTCGCGAACGTGGCGACCGCGCCGCCAGTGAGCGACAACACGAGCACCAAGACAGCCAGAGGGAGCCTCCCCATGCTCAGCGGAACAGGCCTCGCTTAGGGCTGAACGGCGACTGCAGGTCGCGCTGCTCGAACGGTCCCTGAGCGGAGCTGGTGGTGGCGTAACGATAGAGAGCCACAGCAAACGTCTGGCGGACGACCGCCCCGATCGCGACGATCGCCAGGAACGCGAGGACGGCAAGCGCGATCACCGCATCGCGAGCCGCGGGCTCGCCGTGGCTCGCGATCAGCCCAATCCCAAGCACCACGGCGACGGGGATGACGACAAGGATCGTCCAAGCCGTGATCATCACACTGCCGCTGATGCCCTCACCCCAGCGCTCCTTGACGACGCGAGCCGAGCGCCGCAGGCACTCCGGCGCCGAGCAGTCTTCGAGGGCGAGGATCGGGATGGCGAACAGGCTGGCCAGCGACCAGGCGACGCCAACGAGCCTCGTGGCAATGCTCCCTCCCAACGGCAGGCGGCTCGCGAGCTGCTCGAGCAGCACCCCGACACCAGCCGCGATCAGCGCCCACAGCGCGACCCGCCCGATCCGCCCCGCCGGAACCGCGAGCGCCTGCCCAAGCGACAGACGGCGCCCGTCGAGCGCAGCCGCGGCGGCCGCCGCGATCGCAGTGTTGAGGAACACGCTGACGAACATCAGCGGATAGGCAAGGATCAGCGCGACCAGCGCAAAATGCCCCTCTGAGAAACGCCCGTGATGGAACAGGCCACCCAGCAGGAAGATCAAGGCGATGCTCGCCATGGTCAGCAACCCGGAGAGCGCCGCGAGGATCAACAGCGCCCGATCGGTCCGCACAACCCCCCAGGCCGCCCGCGTCAGACGCCAAGAGCGAGCGATCCTTCCTTCACTCGACACAATGCTTCCCCTTGTCCCAATATTTGAACAGACACATGGTAGCCGACCGGCCATCGTCGGGCTGTACTATTACGGCCTATGGGGGGAAGATGGTTACCAGCCTCTGCACTCTTGGCCTGCGCCGTGGCGGTCACTGGCCTCGTGATCGCGCTCAGCGGCTGCGGTGGGAGTTCGGCGGTCAGCTCAGCTGTCGACCCGGTCGCGCAGGCGGCCCAGGTCTCCGAACTGGCACCGGGATTCAAGGCTTCCCTGTCTGAGGAATTCACCCCGCCTGGCTCCTCGCAAACTGTCACTGCGTCGGGGACCGGGATATTCGATCAGCGCGACCACCGTGGCATTTTCAGCATTCAGGGCAGTGCGGAAGGGCACTCCTTCCACGCTGACACGCAGTACTCGAATCTCGCCCTCTACATGCGGCTGCCTTCCTCGTCTTCTCAGGCAACATCGATCACACATGGCAAGCCATGGGTCAAGCTTGATCTTCGTGGCGTCGGGACGGCGCTTGGGATCAACTTCTCAGCGTTGTCGAGTCCAGGGGCATCATCTGATCCCAGCCAGTTGCTCTCCTATCTGAAGGCAACGAGTGGGCAGGTGACGCGGATCGGCGCCGAACAGGTGCAGGGAGCGCCGACGGCGCACTATCGCGGAACGATCGACTACGACCAATATGCCAGCAGGGTGGCGCCCGCGCAGCGCGCAAACGCGAGCCAGAGCGTCGCTGCGCTCGAGCGCCTGACGGGCACGCACAGCCAGGTCGTGGATGTGTGGGTCGACGGGCAGCATCGCGTACGGCGAGAGGAACTCACGTTCCACGAGTGCCTGCCCGGCACTTCGGGCACGAGCCAAATCCACCTCAAGATCGAATACTTCGCCTTTGGTGTGCAGGCCATCCCCGCAGTTCCAGCGAGCGGCGAAGTGGCGGACCTCACCAGCTACGTCGCCGAAAAGCTCAAGCACGTCAAGCTCGGCTGCAGCGGTTGACGCCGCGCGGCCCCTATACGATCCGACCTCCGGGCGCACCCGGACGCTCCACTGCTAGGGACTGACAAGACTGCGGCTCGCACCGAGTCGGTGATACCAGCGTTCGCTGGCCACGTCGAGAACCACCGCGATAACGATTCCGCAGACCAGTCCGTTCCAGCCAAGAATCCCGCCGAGACCTGCGCCGAGTACGAAGCCAACGACGAGCATGGGATACCGATAGCGGCGCGGCGGACGTCGAGCGAGCCGCTCCTTACGCTGAGCGTCGTAGTAGTCCAGTCGCCCGCTCCATAGCCAAACGCCGATCCCAAGCCTCGCGACAGCAACGACCAGCATGGGCGTGGCACCAGCGCCTCCCCACTTATAGAGGCAAAACGCGCTAACGAACGCAGCCAATGCGGTGACGTCGAACATGCGAACGGCTCGGTCGCTCCACCACAACCGCTCACTCAGACGCTGGTAGGTCCGCGAGATCGCAGGTCGCATAAACACTGATGATAACCGCCTGCGGCGGCCGAAGCAAACGATCTCGAGCCGAACCAGCAGGCCCCAGCCATTGGAGGCATGGATGTCGAGCGGTCCGACCACGCGGACAGGCAATGGGCTCTGCGCCAGGTCGGTTCACCAGTTGCAGCAAGCCCTTGGGCGAGGGTAGACTCCCGTCACGATGGACACAGTGACATCCTCGAACCAAAGTCGGTTCCGACCGTTGTGGACATCGGCACCCCCGCCGATCGGATGGAGCCTTGCCGCCACTGACTTGCTGATGCTCGCACCGGCGATCGCAGGAGCAGCATTGGGATGGTCTTGGTCGCTTACCTGGGGCCTCATTCTTCCGGGGTTCGTCCTGCAGGTCCGGCTCACGCACACCACCGCACGCGCACAGGGAATACCACGCTGGACAAACGAAATACCCTTGAGAACACAAGTGGTCCTCATCGGGATCGCCGCACTCGCAGCAATACTCGCCGAGAGCACCCTTCCGACCCACCTCCTACCACTCGCCCTCGTGCTCATCCTGATCGTTATCGTAGACCCAGGCTGGCGCATCGCCTGGCACCGAGCACGGACGGCTCCGCCTTCATAAAACTCTGTGTGCTTCGGATCGCTGCTAGCTGGCTCGTGCTCAGTTCGGCCGTCACTCTCGTTGGAGGATGTGGAGGCAGCAGTTCTGCATCCTCTACCGGCGAGAGCATGCCACTGAGCCCCCGCACGTTCGCGTACGCGAACGCGGTCAACCTGCGCGCCGGCGATGTGCCCGGACTTGCCGCTTCGCGCCTGCGCCTTAAAACCCCAAAAACGAGGCATGGGTGGCTGGACCCGGTGGAAGGGTGCGATGGCGGTGGCGGCCAGAAGGTGACGGGCATCATCTCGCCGAGATTCTTTGCCAGTCTCGACCATGGAGGCGTACTCAGCCTGCTACCGCTGGAGGCGGTGCAGTCCACGGTTTTCCCGGCGGTCAGCCCTGTGACTGCGTCACGAGCGCTCCAGGCCGCCGTCAGCGCTCGCGGGCGTGCGTGCTTCAAGCGATTCTTCGGTGACGCAGAAAGTCAGGCTGAACATAGGTCCAGGCAACCGGTCTTCACCCAGATTGAGGTCTCTGCGCCCCCCTCGCCCTTGCGAAACGTGCGGGTCTACGGGCTGCGGACAACAGCCAAGTCAGACTTCGGCACGAAAGGCCGTTCCAACTACTACGAAGACTTCTTTGCGTTCATTGTCGGATCGACGGTTATCACGCTCAACGCCACGGGCGATCCGCACCCGGTCCCCGCAGGGACCGAGCGACGGCTGCTCACCCTGCTCTACAGCCGCGCCGAGGCCCACAAAGAACATTGAACTAATAAACCCGAAGTTGAAGTAGATAAAGAGCCTCACCAGCGGACCCTCATGCGTACGGATGAGTCCTTGCTTTTTAGTGTGGTCGAGCTATGAGCTGTACCTGTTAGCTCACATTCACCTTCACCAGGCGGGAGGTGGCGCTCTCCAACCACGCCATGGAGCACGATAAACAGCAGACCCATGACGATTGCAAAGGCCGCCGGAACCCCAAGAATCACCGAGTCCGTCCCAGCCAAAAGGGCCGCGAGGGGAGCCGCCTCACCGAGTAGGAGCATGGCCGCGACCGCCCGCCCGAACATCCGGTCTTCGACCGTGTCGAACCTCTTGTCCCACAGCAAGCGTGTCTGGACCGCTAGAGCGAGAATCACGACGGCCAGCACCTGGCAGGAGATTTCCATGAAGTCGTGCGGGACATCTCTCTTGCCCCCTAGGGAAAACAACCCACCGAGGCCGAACGGGAAGGCTGGCACCCAAGCGAACTGCAAGATCGCCACCGCACGCTCACGCACAATGCCCAACCTCAACCGTGCTCGACGACCGATCGACCCAACTCCGCGCTCAGGCACATCGTCCGCACCCGCGGCGCCCTTGGCAGAATGTGAGCCATGCGACATTGCGCGCACAGTAGAACTCATGGCGGCGTACCGGCCATCAACGCAAATTAGACAGCAGCTGGGGCACCGATTGACCCCGATCCAGACACTCCCCCTCCGCTACGTCTTCGCGCTTCGCTACTCGTAATCTAGATCGGGCTCGTACCGCCCACGGCGCTCGTCACCACGTCCCGTGGTCCTCCCTCACGAGCCCGTGATGCCACGTCCGTCAGAGCCGTATCGTGTGGCGCCCTCCGCGACCCTCCAGAGCCATCTCCGGAACGGGCCGCCGGTGGGATATTGCTTGTCGAGCATGGCGGCGCGGGCACCCTCGTCGCCCCCGGCTTCCCGCGAATTGTCGTGACCCACTCGCTCAGCGGCTGCCTGAATGAGTCGTGTCACCACAGGCTGAGTCATAGACCCGCGGCGCACGCGTCCGGACGAATCCGATCGGGTCGTGGCGTTCAGGCGGCCGGAGTGGGACGATCGCACCTTGTGACTTACCGACGGATGCGACTCAGGACGTCGTGGAACCAGCTAGCTGCCATTCCTGCTGGACCAAAGCAAACACACGCTCCACAAGCTCGATACAACCGTCCGTTAGCTGGTTGAAGGACATCCCGCCGTCAATGTAGAGCACGATCGCACCGACCTTATGGGCCTCTTGCGCCACCGCCGAGAGCTCCTCGAGAACAGGAGCCTCGGGGGCGACGGTGGCCACGTGCTGAACGACAGTGAGGATCACCTGCTCGACTTCCCTCGCCAACAACTGGCGGGTATCCGCGCTGTAGTCCCCCTCAAACGACCCGACGATGCTCTGCCACTTACTCACGTAGCCGCGTAGCTCGCTTCTGATGTCGTTCAGTGCGCCCTTTGCCGCGGTTCCCTCGGCTTTGACCTCCGGCGCTCCGCTTGTGCTGTCCGACCGTGTGGCTGGTGACGGGAGATCTCCGCTTTCCATGCTGTCATGCACAAGCCTCGTGAGATCCTTGCGCACCTTCTCCCGCAGCTCATCGATCGAGCTGTACGAGCTAAACAGTCCGTCCGTCTTGATGCGCTCCTTGTATGCCCTGAGTTCCTCGAGTGCCGTGGTGTCGTTATCAAGCGGCGCCACGGGCATGTCGCAGAAGTAAAGGAGCACGGGCTTCCCAGCTTTGCGGGCTCGATCGATCTCCTCCGCTGTCCCGGACTCTGCCTCGGCAGTCTGAGACCCGAGGGTGGTCCAGAAAGTGGCGACCACGATGTCTGCACGATCGACGACCTGCTTGTTGATGACCGGCTGCGCTGGTGCGCTCAGATCCGGGTAGGTATGCGTCTCCCACATCACCGGCAGAAGCACAACACCCAAATGGCGCGACTCGGTCTCATTCCAGCGGACGATTGCGTCGTGAATCGCCGACCGCTGCTCCTGCGTGTCGCTCGGCGACGCAACAAGCACCTCTAGAACCTTGGCGTGGTACATGGCCTCAGAGTAGTCGAATCGCACGGTCCAAAGATCCGCAAACGCGAGTTCTGAACGGGGTGAGCCAGCCGCCCACGACGTAGCCAACGAAGCGTGCGCTCCCTGCTTTTAGGCGTCGAGCGCAGGGCACTTCGCAGGGATCTCATTCACATCTCGAGCGGGGAACCCGAAGAAGCTGGCTGAGAGCAACCGTTCCCTTTATGGACCTCACATCAGGAATAACCATGCACTGCTCCTGGCCTTCGTAATAAGAGACCAGGCAGGCGAACTGATCGTGTTCCGGGAGCCCTTGGACGTCAAATACTTTGCCGGGGCCTATAAATTCCGTACCGTCGTTGCACCCGTTGATCAACACCGTCAAACGACTGTCGTTTCTCACGCTAACGGACACGCTGTTAGCGATTCCTTTCACAAGAAAGAAGCAGAACACTCCCAGTGCTGCCGCGACCAATACCCCACCCAGAAAGCCCACCCACTCCCCAGGGCCACGGACGGGCTCAAACCACAATGGGCGCCGAATACGCATCCGATCACATTACCCAGCAGCGATCGGCTTCGCCGCAGCGCTCGCTAGTCACTAACCGGGCGGGCGCCTTCCGCTGCCGGCCTGGCGGCTCAGACGAGCGCGCAGGCAGCGAAATCCCGGGTGCCCGCGCGGCTCGTCGAAGACGGGATCGTTGATGTTCGTCACAGCGGCGGAGATTAGCCTGCGCAACGATGAAGCGCGGTTGCGGACCGGAACGCTAAAAGCGTCGATCATGTCGGCAGCGGAGCTGCCAACTAAAACCATGGTGGGCTGGGTAGAAGGCCGAGCCACACGGCGTCAAGTCCTCTGATTCCCTTCACACGCGCTTGTGGGTTACTTGACACCGCTCACTGACACCTTGCAGGCCCTTCACCTTCGGCGCGTCGGCTCGTTCCCGCGGAACACCAACGTCCTATCACACCCTCCCTGAGAGACCGGCTGACGCCTTCAAGCAATTGAGAATCTCCCCTGCCGGGGAGCACTGCTTGTTGATTATCAATTGCTTGACACTCAGAGAGAGGCGCGATCAGCAGTGGGCACATTCGCAAGCTCACAACAGAAAAGGT
>Ga0307374_10005829_pt1 | contig 19701 bp, 18 predicted proteins | sample OX3MG_FD_202532 | JGI IMG/M metagenome (GOLD analysis project Ga0307374, IMG submission 202532) | Soil microbial communities from Risofladan, Vaasa, Finland - OX-3 | ecosystem: Environmental > Terrestrial > Soil > Coastal area > Acid sulfate soil | place: Finland: Risofladan, Vaasa | collected...
CGAAGCCGGCCTTGGCAACTTCTTCGGGCTTCAGCGGCATGTCGGAGGCGCCGAACGTCACCGTCTTGTTGGTGATCTGCTTGATGCCGCCGCCGGAACCGATCGACTGATAGTTCAGCCCGATGCCGGTGTCCTTCCTGTACGCGTCGGCCCACTTGGCGAGGATCGGATAGACGAAAGTAGAGCCGGCGCCGGTGATGTCGGCGGCCGCGGCAGGCAGGACAGAGGCAGCCAATAGGCCAGCGGCGGCGAGTGTTCGAAGATGTTTCACGACCTATCTCCTGTGAGTGATTTCGGGCAACGCGGGCGACGTCCACCGCCGGCTCGAGTCCCTCCCCGGGCGTGCAGGTTTGGGGTTGTGAAGCTGTTCAGAGACGCGCCCTAGACGACCCTCTCAACCGTCTTCGGCAGCAATGGATGGTTAGGATTGGCACGTCACCGTTCTATGACGATTAGATGACAGTTGGATGACGCGCATAAGCGTTTGACCAGAAATGATGTTTAACCCGAGAGGCACTTTTAGTCGGTGGAATTTCGACAAATAAATGGACCGGTGAAACAAACTGCGAGGTTGCGGTGCAAATCGGCTTGGCTAATCTAGACGACGACGCCCTTGTATCCTGCGCGAGTATTTTGGCGGTAGCGGTTGAGGAACACTCCAATCATCGTCGTGGCTTCGCCAGCAGTCGCACCACTGATCGCTTGGCCCACGGACTTGCTCCGCGAATGTTCGCCCACCCGCTGTGGTATTCGGGTGGTAACCAATTTTGACCCCAAGAGCGACCAGGATATTGTTAGCGAGTCAGTTTCTATGAGGCCAGATAACAACCAAAAGAGGCGAAAGAGCACGATGTCTCGTAAGAAACTGATCAACTTGTTCTTGTTCATCCTGGGTTTCTTAGTCTTTGGCTTGGCTGATCAGCCGAGGTTATCCGTTTGAGCTAGCGTGAGACTCTAAGCTCGCCGGCAAATAAACTCTAAAAGTAGCCCCGGCGCCGGGAGAACTCTCAATGCTTAGCCGGCCACGATGGCGAGTGAGGATATGTTTGACCAGAGCAAGGCCAAGCCCGGTGCCGCCCTGCGCTCGGCTCTCCCGCACATCTACCCGATAAAAGCGCTCAGTCAGCCGCGGCAAATGTTCCGGCGCTATGCCCGGCCCGAAGTCGCGTACGGCAACGCGCGCTTCCGGCAACTCGTCGGTTGATTGGCCTTGCGTCAGCGTGATCTCGACGCGCTTGCCGGCGGCGCCATATTTAAGCGCATTCTCGATCAGGTTCTCGAAGACGCGGATGAGCTCGTCGTGGTCGCCGAGCACTGTCAGCGCGTTCGCCCCTTCGACCTGCACGGTTACCCCGCGGTCGCGGGCCAGTGTTTGGAGGCCATCGACGACTTGGCGGACGATCGGGAACAGATCGACCGCCGTGTCGGGCCGGCGGTGCGCGTTGAGCTCGATCCGCGACAGTGACAAGAGATCGTCGATCAGCCGCGCCATGCGGCGCGCCTGTTCCTGCATGATGGGAAGGAAGCGGTCGCGCGCCGTCGCGTCATCTCGCGCCGAGCCTTGCAGAGTATCGATAAATCCGGAAAGCGCGGCTAGCGGCGTGCGCAACTCATGGCTGGCATTGGCGACGAAATCGGCGCGCATTTCGTCGATCCTGCGCAACGGCGTGAGATCGTGGAAGGTCATGAGCACAAGGTCAGGCGGCGCCGCGCCGGTCACACGCTTGACCGGAACAACGATCAGCTCAAACCAGCGGTCGAGCGGTACCGGCTCCGAATATTCGACGCGTTGCTCCTCGCCGCCGGCATAGGCGCGACCGATCGCTTCGATCAGCTCCGGCATGCGCAGCGCAAGCGACACCGGCTCTCCCTGGCGCAACGCCGGGGCCAACGAACGCGCGTGGTCGTTGAACGCCAGGACCCGACCGTCGCGGTCGAGCGCGATCACCGGGTCAGGCAAGCCGGCGACGAGCGCATCGAGCGGCTCGCCCGCACGTTGGGTCAAGGCAACCGGCGGCTTGACGTCGACCTCGTCGGCGGGGCGCAAGGCCAGAAAAGCGACTGCCGAGACGATCGCAAACCCGGCCAGCGCGTAGCCGACTGCCAGCGCACCGACGATCGCCAAGCCTGCGAACACGACCGCCGCCGCGGCAATGACGAAACGCAGACTACGCCGCTCGCTTTTGCGCGGGGCGATGCGATCTTTGTTCAAGCTCATCGGCCCGTCCCCACGGCGCCAGCCGGATCAACTCACGTCGGATTTTTCGCGCACTAACCCGGCTACGGTGTTCATTGGTGTGCCGGTCTGCGAAGCGATGCGACGCATGGCCCGGCTCAGCAGAAGTTCGCGCGTTCCAAGTATCGAAAGCGATAGCGCAAATGGAATGATGTAATAAAGCAGGCGAAAAAGCAGCAATCCGGCAAGCAGGTCTTCTTTGTCGAATTGCCACAAGGCGACCATCATGGTCGCATCGAACACGCCAAGTCCGCCGGGCGCATGGCTGGCGAAGCCGAGCAGCGTTGCGGTGACGAAGATAACGGCCACAGTCACGAAACCGAGATGCGGCTCATCCGGCACCAGCCAGTACATCGCCAGCGAGCAGCACGACAAATCGAGAATGCCGATCAGAATCTGCAACAGCGTGAACGGACCTCCGGGCAGCGCCACTTGCCACCCGTCGCGGCCGATGATCCGAGGTTTGAGCCAAACCCACGCCACGTAAGCGGCCAGCAAACCAAGGATGAAGACCGCGACAACGCGGTTGAGCCAGAGCGGAAGCTGGTCGAAATCGTGCGCCGCCTGCGGCGCGTAAAGCACGCCGAGACCGAGCATGGCGGCGTTGCCGAGCCAGAATGTGAGACCGGCGACGAAGCAGATCTTGGTGACCTCAATGACGCTCAGACCCCATGCGGAATAAATGCGATAGCGGACCGCGCCGCCGGAAAAGACGCTGGCGCCGACGTTGTGTCCGACCGCATAGCTAGTGAAGCTGCCGAGTGCGGCAACGCGGTACGGCAATTCGGAGCGGCCGATGGTTCGCAGCGCGAACAGATCGTAGAAGGTGAGCGTCAGATAGCCGGCGGCAACGAAGAAGCCGGCGATACCGAGGGTGCGCCAATCGGTCGCTTCCAGGGCGTCGACCAGTTCGTCGGGATCGATACCGTGCAGGATGCGGTAAAGCACAAACGCCGCCACCAGGATGATGGCGACGCTGAGCACCACGCCCAATCGGCTAAAGCCGATCTTTCGGTTGAAGAATTGCGCGGCGGCGCGGAAGGTCTTCAAAATCCCGCGCTCCCACCTGGCTGTTCGCGCATCAATTCGACCGTCGTCCCGCCACCACCGGCCGCGCTCCCACTAGCAGAAGTCGGGTTCGGGCGCGAGTGTCGTACTGGCTTACCGGCAGGCCGCTTGGCCGTGTCCGATCAGGGGTCGCGGCCCGCACCCTAAAGCCGACCGGGACTCGCCAGGCTTTTGGGCGTCCGGGACACGACGCTTTCGGCTACCGCTTCGATGGCTACTTTATAGCGTCTACTTTATAGCGCCGGATTGCAGCGCGATTTTGTTTTGTTCGATAACGCCTTCAAGGCGGGCAATGTTCTGCAGGAGGCGGTCGCTGGAAAGGCGAAGGAAATAATAGCCGAACTTCGGGTTCTGGAAGTAGATCTCGAGCAGCCGGTCATAGGTGATGGTCAATACATCGCCACTTTCGACGCATTCCACCGACTGGGTCCGTTTATTGCCGGGCGTAAGGAAACCAAGTTCCCCCATAAGGTGTCCCGGTGCGACTTCGATGCCGATTTCGGTGACCAGAAATTTTCCGGTCACCGTCAGGAACATCTCGTTCGCTGGCTGCCCTTTCCGAAATAGCAGGTCGCCTTGGTGGTAGCTGCGCCGGTTCATGAACGGCTTGAGCCAATCCATCGACAGATCGCCTTGCGCGGCGACCCGAGCCTTCTTAACGAGGTTAAGCATCTGAACGAGGCGCAGGCTAGTGATGGGCAGCAACAGCAAATACATTAAAAAGGTTGGGATCGCGCCGGCGAGCGCGCCATAGGCCATAAACAACAGGGTGCTGATGATGCCGAAAGCGCGCAACGGCACCATCGTTCGGGTCAGCACGGTGGCGGCATAGAAGGCCGCGCCAACCAACGCGCACACACTTGCAAAATTGATGTTGGCCATGCCGATGTCGACCAACCGGCCGGCGATCGCATGGAACGTGACATTGCTGGGGTCGATGCCGATCTGAACCAGCAGTTTATTGAACGTAAGATTTTGCGCCGCGTGATCGAGTACGCGATTGAGTATCGCTGTAAGATTCAGAGAGTCCTTACTCATTCCCCCTCCAGCGATTGCTCTGGCCGTGGCGACCGAGGTACTGCCACGCGCGGCGTTCTGACATTAGGGAAACCGACGGCGCAGAATATCGCCTGGATTCCGCCAAGTCATGGATCAGTCTTGGATCAGCCATGGAACACATTGAGCCTCGGCCGTACCAGCCCCCGGCTCCGGCAGACAAAAGCACTGGCTGCGCATGTTGCGGACAGACCGACTTAGCTGCGATATTTGGCCACAACCTGCGTTCGCAGGATACCCGCCGGCGCGGCCATGCCGCCATGGGATAGCGCCCATTCGGCGTTTTACGGTTTTTGTGGTTGACGAAATGCGCCGCCCCGGCTTGTTTCCCGCAACCTTCACCGAGGATAACACCGATGCCCGAGAATAAGCCGCCATTTCGCGCCGACACCGTTGGCAGCCTGCTCCGGACCAATGCTCTCAAGCAAGCGCGCGCGCAGCGGGAAAAGGGCGAGATCGACGCAGCTCAGCTCCACGAAGTCGAAAATCGTGAAATCGAAAAGATCATCAAGAAGCAAGAAGAAGTCGGGCTGAAAGTTGCGACTGACGGCGAATTCCGCCGCTCCTGGTGGCATTTCGATTTTTACGGGATGCTTGATGGCGTCGAAATCTACGAACTCGACCACGGCATCCAATTCCACGGCGTGCAGACCAAGCCGCGCAGCATCCGCATCAAAGGCAAGCTCGGATTTTCCAATCATCCGATGCTGGAGCATTTCAAGTTTCTCAAGGCGCACACCCGCGTCGTGCCGAAAATGTGCATCCCAAGCCCGGCGACATTGCATTTTCGCTTGGAACCGAAAGCCGTAGACTCGAAGTTTTATGCCGATCGCAGTGCCATCTTCGAGGATCTGGCGAAAACGTATCGGCAAGCCATCCGCGGGTTTTACGATGCCGGCTGCCGCTATCTGCAATTCGACGATACCGCCTGGGCCTATCTGTGCTCGCAGGCAGAATTGAAGAAAGCAGGTGAGCGCGGCCTTAACGCCAGCCGGCTGGCGCAGGACTATGCCCGTGTCATCAATCAATCGCTCGAGGGTAAACCGGCGGACATGGTGGTCACCACCCACGTGTGTCGCGGCAATTTTCGCTCGACCTGGATTTCAGAAGGCGGCTACGAGCCGATCGCCGAGATCATGCTCGGCGAATTGAAGTATGACGGCTATTTCCTGGAATACGACAGCGCGCGTGCCGGCGGTTTCGAGCCGTTACGCTTTCTGCCCAAAGGCAACAAGAGTGTCGTGCTCGGTCTCGTCACGACCAAAACCGGCGAACTGGAGAAGCGGGACGACGTTAGGCGGCGGATCGACGAAGCGTCCAAGTATGCGTCGCTCGATCAGTTGTGTCTCTCGCCGCAGTGCGGTTTTGCTTCGACCGAGGAAGGCAATGCGCTCGCCGAAGACGAGCAATGGGCAAAGCTGCGCATGGTGGTCGAAATCGCCGAGGAAGTTTGGCGTTAAGGGCCTGAGAATCTTAGGAATATAAGCCGAGCAGACACCGTAACATCAAATTATAAAAATCGTCGCCGCGGCCGCTCGTCGCCGATGACAAACCGGGCGCGGTACCGTAAAATTTTGCTTGTGGCCGTGCAGAGTTGGGGAGAAGGGGTAGCCAAATGTCTACAGAACACACCATGCCGGACGCGAACCGCCTCTATATCGGCGAGGGCGTCACCATTAAGGGCGAAATCTCGGTGCCGGATACCTTGGTGGTATGCGGCGTGCTCGAGGGCGATGTGACCGTCGGCAACCTGATCGTCGGCGAGACCGGCGCGATCAAGGGCCGGATCACCGTTGCCGAGAACGCGGAGATTTCCGGCAAGGTCTACGAAAAACTCGATGTGAAATGCCTGTTGATCCTGCGCTCGACCGGCCGCGTCGACGGCAATATCAGCTACGGCCTGCTGCAGATCGAGCAAGGCGCAAGCATCGCGGGCGGACTGTCCTCGACCGACTATCGCCCCGATCAGAAGCCGCCGAAGGTTGAGCTTTATCCGCGCGATCAGAAGGGCAGGCAGGACGGTACCCGCCCCGGCAAGGGCGGACTGTCCCCACTCGAGCCGCTGCCGGCCAGCCCTTCCGGAACCTAAGCCCGATCCCAATCGGCTGACTGCCATTCTGTTTTGGGCGGCCACGTAGCAGCTTCGCTGCGCGGCCGCTCAATTATTTTGGCGTCCAGAATTGGCAATCGATGTCTTGCCGCCGAGACGTTTATGCACATGGACCATCAGGCTCATGGCAAACAACGGCGTCGCCAAGTTGATCACCGGCACCGAGACAAAAGCGGCGATCAGCAATCCGCCGACAAAGACGGTGGCAGCGTGGCGCTGGCGCAAAAGCCGCGCCTCCGACGGCGGGTGAAAGCGCAGCGCCGCAAGCTTGAAATATTCGCGCCCCAGCAGCCAAGCCGTCGCCACAAAGAACAGCAAAGCGCCGAACCCGGCAAACAGCAGAAGCGGCACGGCGCAAACGTAGACTAAGATCGCGAGCAACGCGGTTTTGGCGCCTTCGGGCACGGCTATACCGAGCGGCAACGCGGTGCCCGGCGGATCGGCCGGGTAGTTCGCGCGCTCGACTTCGTCGGCGATCTGATCGGCAAAAAAGCTTCCGACCAGCGCGGTGACCGCCGGCATCAGAAATATGCCGCCGACGATGACGCCAAAGCCCGCAGCGAACGAGAGCAGCCAGGCGATCGCCGTCACCGGGGTATGGACTTGCGGACCGATGCCCTGTTCCAGCGACGCGGTTCCGGCACCAAGCAGCCAGATGATCAGCCGATCAAGCGCGATAGCAACGACGGCAATGACCGCGAGCGCAAGCCCGATCGATTTCCAAAGGATGGCGCGCAGCGGCGGCGATAGCATCTGGCCGAGCGATTTGGCGACGTCGTCGAGCATGCAATCCCCTGCGCAGAACCGCAGAGGTAATGACGGGCCGCAGCCGGCACAAGCCGTGTCAGGCCGCAACCGCGCCGGTCTTATCGCCGATGAACACCGCCTCGGGCTCTACGGCCAGCGGTGAATCCGCCCAATGCAACGCCTTGTAGTCGAAGCCATGGGCAATCGTCGGCTTCACCACGTTGAAATAGGGCGAGATATCGAAATCGCGCGGGCAATAGAGCGACGAGTGGCGAATTTCCAGGATTTGTTCGAGCGCTTGCCGGCTGCGCGTCAGCGCGACCTTGGGCAGGATCGGATAGTGCACGGCGCGGAAAGCATCCGCGATCAACGCCGAACAAATGAGCCGCGACGGATCGCCCGAGCCGAGCGCGATCAGGCGCCGCCGCCAACGCTGCGGCACCGGCAGCGGAAACAGATAACGCATCAGGTCGATGATGTTTTTGAGATCGTAGGCAAAGCCGATGCGCTCGACGGCGTAGGCGCACACCGCAGAACAATCGGCCTCGGTCAAACCGACCGGGCGGCAAATGCGGGTGTGGAAGCGATGATATTTCGACAGCGGCGCCGAAACCACGCCTTCGCCGACATTGGCTTCGATCAGCACATGCGGCTCGCCGTCCCCGGTGGCGCGGCCAGCCATGGGACCGACGTATAGCGCCGAATGCGACCAGGTCGATTGCGTGAGATATTTGATGACACCGGCGATTCGGTTGTTGCCCTCGACCAAGAGCACGTCACCCGCTTGCAGCGATTGGCGCAACGCCTCGGGATCGCTCGGGGTGAACGGCTCGTAGCCGGGCACCGGCGTTTGCAGATGGCTAGCAATGAGCCGCCCGATCCCATCGAGCATCATGCTCATGGAAATCTCCCCGACCTTGCCGCACGCGTTTTTTCGCGCGTCCTTATTTGTTATTTTAGCCGGCAGCCGTTGCAATTTCGTTCACGTGCGCTGCACGGATCTTTGACTCAATCTCAACCATGCGGTTTGCGCAAAACCCGGCGTTCGGGCAAGCTGACGGAAACCGCAAGTAATTGGCAACCATGTCGCGCCTGAGCCGCCGCTCATTTGTCGCCGCCTCAGCCGCGCTGGTCGCGCGGCCGGCTTTCGCCGCGGTGGCGCACGACTCGGCCGAAGCCGACGTTGTGATCGTCGGCGCGGGCGCTGCCGGCATCGCCGCGGCGCGTCGGATCGCCGCTGCCGGCCGCACCTTCATCCTGCTCGAAGCCGCCGACCACATCGGCGGACGATGCGTCACCGAAACGCGCACCTTTGGCGTGCCGTATGACCGCGGCGCGCACTGGATCCACACGCCCGATCTCAATCCGCTGACCAAATTGACCGCCCGGCGCGGCCTGGAAGTTTATCCGGCGCCGGCAAGTCAAAAAGTCAGAATTGGCCGGCGCTACGCGCGCCAGGGAGAGCTTGAAGATTTGCTGGCGTTGCAGGTCCGCGCCAATCGCTCGATCGCCGACGCCGCCCGCCGGGCCGACGGTGCTTGCGAGCAGGCTTTGCCAAACGACCTCGGCGACTGGCGGCAATCGATCAAATTTCAATTCGGGCCGTTCTTTTGCGGCAAGGATTTAACACACCTGTCGGCGGCCGATTTCGCCAAATCCGCCGAGCGCAACACCGCCGCGTTTTGCCGGCAAGGGTTGGGAACGCTGGTCGCTTCATTCGCGGAAGGGTTGGCGGTCAAACTGGCAACGCCGGTGACGGCCATCGACACCCGACGCGGCGTCGAAGTCATCACACCGAAAGGAACGATCAACGCCCGCGCCGCCATCGTTACCGCGTCGACCAACGTGATCGCGTCGGGCGGCATTAAATTCGTGCCCGACCTTGCCAAGCGCCAGCTCGACGCCTGCGCCAAGCTTTCACTCGGCAGCTACGATCATGTTGCGCTCGAGCTTGCTGATAATCCGCTGGGCTTTGAAAGCGACGATCTCGTGTTCGAGAAGGCGGCCAACACGCATACGGCAGCGATCCTCGCCAATATTTCCGGCACCCAGCTTTGCCTGATCGAACTCGCCGGCGAGTTCGGCCGCAATCTCAGCAAACAAGGCGAAGCGGCCATGGTCAATTTTGCCGCCGATTGGCTCGCCGGATTGTATGGCTCGGAAGTCAAGAAGGCGATCAAGCGTTCGCACGCGACGCGATGGAATGACGAGCCGTGGGTGCTCGGCGCCTGTTCCGCGGCGGCGCCGGGCGGGCAAAGCGCACGCCGCATTCTGATGGAGCCGGCACCGGGCCCGGTCTGGTTCGCCGGCGATGCGGTGCACGAAACGCTGTGGGGAACGGTCGGCGGCGCTTGGGAATCGGGCGGGCGCGCCGCCAACGCCGCGCTGCATCACATCGGCGCCTTAAAGGAGCCGCCGCCGGCACCGCGGGCGACAATCAAACACAACCTTCGGCAGCCGAGAATTTGAAACCGGGCGAATTACGCGCGTAGCACTCCGCCGGTGCGCCTGCCGACCTCGCCGACGATTTTCGCCGCCAGCGCCTCGATCTCGGCATCGGTCATGGTCTTGTCGCGCGGCTGAATAGTGACCGCGATCGCAATCGATTTCTTGCCCGGCTCGATGCCTTTGCCCTCGTAGACATCGAACACTGTGACGCCGGTGATCAGCTTGCGATCGACGCCTAGCGCGGCGCGAACCAGATCGGCGGCCTTGACGCTTTGCTCCACCACAAAGGCGAAGTCGCGCTCGACCGGCTGGAACGGTGAGAGTTCGAGCGCGGGCTTGGCGCGCGTTGGCTTTTTTTTCTGGTCCGGAATGCGCTCCAGTATAACTTCGAAAGCGACCAGAGGCCCGTCGGCGTCGAGCGCCTCAAGCGCGCCGGGATGCAGTTCGCCGAAATAGCCGAGCACGTTCTGCGGACCGATCTGGATTGTTCCCGAGCGGCCGGGATGAAACCAGCCCGGCGCTCCAGGCACGATTTGCAGCGCCGATGCAGGCGCGCCGGCGGCAATGAGCACGGCCAACGCATCGGCTTTGGCGTCGAAAGCATCGACCTCACCGTCGCGCTTCTGCCAATGCCGGCCGATGCCGGAGAGCTTCGCCAGCGCGCGCCGGACGCCCGTGGCGGCGGTGAACTGGTCGCTCGGCGTGTCGCCGCGGAACACCTGACCGACCTCGAACAAAGCGACGTCGGCAATGCCCCGGTCGGCGTTCCTCTGCACCGCGGCAACGAGGCCGGGAATGAGGCTTGGCCGCATGTCGGATAGTTCAGTCGCGATCGGATTGGCCAGCACAAGTTCGGGCTTGCCGCCGCCGAACAGCTCGGCCTGCTGATGTGGAACGAACGACCAGGTGATCGCTTCGATCAGATCGCGCGCCGCCAGCGCCCGCTTGGCCTTGCGCGTCCGCGTCTGGATCGGCGTAAGCACCGGCTTGCGCGGCGCCTCGCCGCGATCGAACGGCGTCAGCGGCACACGATCGACGCCGACGATGCGTACCACCTCTTCGACCACGTCGGCCTTGCCTTGCACGTCCGGCCGCCACGACGGCGCTGCGACTTTAACCCGCTCGCCTTGGCCGGCGATGAAGAAGCCCAGTCGTTCGAGGACCCGGCGCATCTCCGGCAGGGGAACGGCGAGACCGGCGAGCCGCTTGAGTTCGGACACCGGAAAATCGATGACGCGCTCGGACGTTTCGGCGCGGCCGGCGCCGGCGGCCAGGGACGGAGTCCCGCCGCAAAAATCGAGCACCATCTGGCTCGCTAACTCGAGCCCCGGCAGCATGAAAGCCGGATCGACGCCGCGCTCGAAGCGATAGCGCGCGTCGGAATTGATGGCGAGCTTGCGCCCGCTCTGCGAAATATTTTTTGGTTCCCATAGCGCCGATTCGATCAGTACATCGGTGGTCGCCTCCGAGCATCCGGTCTGTTCGCCGCCCATGATGCCGGACAGCGATTCTACTCCCGCCTCGTCGGCGATCACGCAGACCGTGTCGTCAAGCGTGTAGGTCTTGCCGTCGAGCGCAGTCAGCGTCTCGCCGGCGCGGGCACGCCGCACGGTGAGATTGCCGCGCACTTTGGCAGCGTCGAACACATGCAGCGGCCGGCCGCGATCGTAAGTGATGAAGTTCGTGATATCGACCAAAGCGTTGATTGGGCGCAGCCCAATCGCGGTAAGGCGGCGTTGCAGCCAATCCGGCGATGGCCCGTTCTTGACGCCGCGTATGAGCCGGAGCGCAAAGGCCGGGCACAGTTCGGGTGCCTCGATCTTAACCGCGACCGGGCAAGGGAATTCGCCTTTCACCATCTTGATGCCGGGATCCTTGAAGACGCCCATGTCGGCGGCAGCAAGGTCGCGGGCGATGCCATGCACCGCGGTGCAGTCGGATCGGTTCGGCGTCAGATTGATTTCGATCACCGGATCGTCGATGCCGGCATAACGCGCGAAGCTTGTGCCGACCGGCGCGTCGTCCGGCAATTCGATAATACCTTCGTGATTGTCGGATAGCTGCAATTCGAACTCCGACACCAGCATGCCGCGGCTCTCGACGCCGCGGATGGTGCCGACCTGGAGCGTCATATCCTTGCCGGGAATGTAGGCGCCCGGCGGCACGAATACCCCTTTCATGCCGGTACGCGCATTCGGCGCGCCGCACACGACCTGGATCGGATCGCCGCTGCCGGTATCGACCATGCAGACGCGCAGCCGGTCGGCGTTGGGGTGCTGCTTCGCCTCGGTCACCCGTGCGATGACGAACGGCGCGTAAAGTTTCGCCTTATCCTCGATCCGCTCGACTTCGAGCCCGATCATGCTGAGCTTGTCGGCGATCTCGCCCAGCGAATGATCGGTGTCGAGGTGCTCTTTGAGCCAGGCGAGGGTGAGCTTCATCATGACCTAAGAACTCAGTCCCCCCGCCAGCGTCGGCAGATCGAGCGGGCGGAAGCCGTAATGCGAAAGCCAGCGGACGTCGGCCTCAAAGAAGGCGCGCAAGTCCGGCATGCCGTATTTGAGCATGGCAATGCGATCAATCCCGATGCCCCAGGCAAAGCCCTGATACTCGTCGGGGTCGAGCCCGCAGTTCTTCAGCACGTTCGGATGAACCATCCCGCAGCCGAGAATCTCCAGCCAATCGTTGCCTTCGCCGAAGCGGATTTCACCCTTGTCGCGCCGGCATTGGATGTCGACTTCAAGCGATGGCTCGGTGAACGGAAAGAACGACGGCCGAAACCGCATCTTGACGTCATCGACCTCGAAGAACGCTTTGCAGAATTCAGCGAGTATCCATTTCAGGTGGCCGAGATGTGAGCCTTTGTCGATCACCAGGCCCTCGACCTGATGGAACATCGGCGTGTGAGTCTGGTCGGAATCGCAGCGATAGGTGCGGCCGGGACAGATCACCCGGATCGGCGGCTTCCGGCTCAGCATGGTGCGCACCTGCACCGGCGAGGTGTGGGTGCGCAGCAGCAACCGCGAGCCGTCCGGCTTCGGATTGAAGAAAAACGTGTCCTGCATCTCCCGCGCCGGATGGTCCTGCGGAAAATTGAGCTTGGTAAAATTGTAATCGTCGGTCTCGATGTCGGAACCTTCTGCGACCGCAAAGCCCATGTCGGCGAAGATCGCAGTCAGTTCGTCGACCACCTGCGTGATCGGATGCACGCGCCCGATTTCGGCGGCCGCTTCGCGAACCGGCAACGTCACGTCGACGCTTTCGGTACTGAGCCGCGCCTCGAGCGCCGCGCTCTTGAATTCATCGCGGCGTGCCGCGAGCGCGGCGTTGACACGATCCTTCAGGCCGTTGATCGAGGGGCCCTGGGTCTTGCGCTCTTCCGGTTGCAGCGTACCCAGTGTCTTCAACAGAGCGGTGATCGAACCGCTTTTACCCAGTGCCGCCACGCGCACGGCTTCGAGGCTTGCTTCATCGCGTGCGGCCGCGATGTCGCGAAGCAGCTCCAGCTCGAGTTGGGCGGTGTCGGGCATGAGACGCTCACACGGCGAGCGCGGACTTGACCTGACCGACAATCGCCTCGAACACGACCGGCTCGGTGATCGCCAGATCGGAAAGCACTTTGCGGTCGATGGTGATACCGGCCTTGCTCAAGCCGGCGATGAATCGGCTGTAATTGAGGCCGAACGGGCGGACGGCGGCGTTGAGCCGCTGAATCCACAAAGCACGGAAGGTCCGCTTTTTACGCTTGCGGTCGCGGAAGGCGTATTGGTTCGCCTTCTCGACCGCCTGCTTGGCGATGCGGATGGTGTTTTTGCGGCGGCCGTAATAGCCCTTGGCAGCCTTGAGCACCTTCTTGTGCTTGGCATGTGTGGTGACGCCGCGTTTGACGCGTGCCATGATCGTTCTCCTTCTGAAATCGCGAAGCGCTTATTCAATGACGGCGGCCGCAATCGGCTGGCGTCAGCCGTTCGGCAAAAAATACTTTTTGATATTGTCGCCGTCGGTCTTGAACAGCACGTTGGTGCCGCGCAGCTGGCGGATCTGCTTTTTCGTGCGCTTGATCATGCCGTGCCGCTTGCGCGAATGCGCGTAAAGGACTTTGCCTCTACCGGTCACCTTGAAGCGCTTTTTGGCGCCCGATTTAGTCTTGATCTTGGGCATTTGGCTCTCCTTGGCCGCAGGCGCGAAGCCGCGCGGGCCGAATATGCTCGTAGCGAGCGATGTGTGCCCAGTGTGGCCGATTTGAAATTCCTCCTATCGTCGCGGCAAGCATTGAGAGGAACTTCAAATCCAAAGCCACACTAGAATTTTATAATTGCTAGTGTCCCTTTGATTCCGAAATTCGCATCGAGACGAGCCGCACGGATAGGCGAACTTCGGAATCGGGACACTAGTGCACGTCGCGCCGCCACGGCAGCCCTTACCAGCCGGGCGGCGAGAGGGCGGCGTTATGGCAGAGGCGGCCGGAAATGGCAAATAGGCCCAGCATACGCAAAAAGCGTGCTGGGCACCTTTACGGTGCGCTGCATTTGGTGGGCCAAAATTTTCCGGTTCAATGCGACTAAACCGGCCTCACCGCGGCGCCAGCACCATCACCACCTGGCGGCCTTCGAAACGCGGTTCCTGCTCGATCTTGGCGAACTTGGCGGTATCGGCCTTGACGCGGTCGAGCAGCTTGTAGCCAAGCTCCTGATGCGCCATTTCGCGACCGCGGAATCGCAGCGTCACTTTTACCTTGTCGCCTTCTTCGAAGAACCTTTGCACCGAGCGCATCTTCACGTTGTAGTCGTGATCGTCGATCATCGGCCGTAGCTTGATCTCCTTGATCTCGACGACTTTTTGCTTTTTGCGCGCTTCGGCGGCTTTCTTCTGCGCTTGATATTTATATTTGCCGTAATCGAGAATCTTGGCGACCGGCGGCGACGAATTCGGCGCGATCTCGACCAGATCGAGGCCGGCTTCCTGCGCCATGGCAATGGCGGCGTTGATCTCGGTGACTCCTTTATTGGAGCCGTCTTTGTCTATGAGCTGGACCTCGCGAACGCGGATGTCCTCGTTGACGCGCGGCCCCTCTTTGGCGACCGGCTTGTCGGTTCTAATTGGGCGACGAATGGTTCTCTTCTCCTCGAGTTGTTTGCGGTAAGGCTTTCACACGCATCGACGTCTACCAGGCAAACGGGGAAGATCGGGAGTTTTTGTCGGTAAGTCAACGACCCTGCATCGAAGCGACCGCTTGCATCGGAAGATTTTTTGCGGCGAAACATGGTGTGGCAAACGCTTTATTACGGCCCCGGTTCGGGTGCCGCGGGAACCGTACGAATGAGCGATAACGGCCTGAAATTCCTGCACATTGGTGAGAGCGCGGATCGCCGCTCGATCGCCGTGCACGCCCAAGCAGGTGCGGTGCCGGGCTTGTTCTGGCTGTCCGGTTACAACTCCGACATGAACGGCACCAAGGCGCAGGCGCTGGCGCATTGGGCGGAGCAGACCGGTCGCGCTTGTCTGCGTTTCGACTATTCCGGCCACGGCGAATCGAGCGGCGAGTTCACCGACGGCACCATCGGCCGCTGGCTCGCCGAGGCGCTCGCGGTGTTCGAGGCGTATGCGCGCGGTCCGCACATCGTGGTCGGTTCGTCGATGGGTGGCTGGCTCGCCTTGCTCATGGTCCGCGCGCTGCGGGCGCGCCCGGCAAGCGGCGCGGCTTCGGTAGCGGGACTGGTGCTGATCGCGCCGGCGGTCGACTTCACCGAGGAACTGATGTGGAAGCGTTTTACGCCGAAGATCAAACGCGAGCTTGAACAGAAAGGCGTGTGGTCGCGGCCGTCGCAATATTCGGCGGAGCCCTATCGGGTGACGCGGCAACTGATCGACGAAGGACGTAACCACCTTTTGCTCGGCGGCATGATCGAAACCGGTTGTCCGGTGCGCATCTTGCAGGGCGTCGAAGACCCCGACGTGCCGTGGCGCCACGCTGTCGAGCTGGTGTCGCGGCTTGCCAGCGACGACGTCGTGCTCACGCTGGTAAAGGACGGCGATCACCGGCTGTCGCGGCCGGAGGACATCGAGCGGCTCATTCGCGCCGTGGCGGAATTTTAGAATTGGAATCCCGGAATCTAGTGGTCCGATTCTAACATTCGCTTCCGTATTCGGCAGCTTCTCATGCGAATGTTAGAATCAAAAGGACCACTAGCAAATATGAGTCTTAGTGGAGCTTTGGATTTGACATTCGCTTCACGAGGCTGCCGCTAGGTGGGTAGCGAATGTTAAATCCGCTCCACTAGAACGGCAAGCTTAGCTGCCTTTCGCTGACCTCCGCCAAAGCTTCGCCGGATTCGAACTTCACGCCGACTTTATCGGAGGTGCGCCAGATCACGAGGCAAAAGCGCCGGGTGCGGCCGTGCTCGAAGGTCAGGTCGAACGTCTCCGGCAAGCCGCCGGTGTTTGCCATTTTCAGGCAGGCGCCGCCGCTATTGATGTTCTGGACCGTGCACGAAATGACCGACGAGCGGCGCGGGACGATGATCTTGGCATTGCGCAGGACTCGGGTGCGCTGGAGCACCCGGCGATCTTCGACTTTATTTTCGACGTCCAACATGGCCCAATCCGTACGCAATCGCGTGCTTACGCGAGCGCCCGCTCCTGGCCTATAGCGGAGAAAGCTTACCTATCGTCGAATGGCAGACCCTATAAAAGGTTAACGGCGCGGAAGAGATCCGCGCCGTTCCGAACGACTTTAATGCGTTTGGGCCGCCTAACCCTTTTCCATGCCTGTGGCACGGTCGACGCTCCACATGCCGGGGCCAAAGGCAAAAACGTACAGAAACCCGCCCGCCATCGCCAAGTTCTTGTAGAACTGGGTCATATCGTGCATCGCCGCACTACTCGGCAGGTGAAAACCGAACCCGGTGAAAAGACACCATATGGCGAGCACAAGCGCGGCCCAACGCGTCTGAAAGCCAACGAGGATCAATATGCCGCCGACGAGCTCGACGATGATGGCGATCCAATTTGCCAGTTCCGGAATCGGTGCGCCAATCTTAGTCAAAAATTGCGCCGTCCCTTCCGGACCGAACACGAACAGTTTGGTGTAACCCGCCCAGATGAAAAGGCCGGCCAGAAATAATCGTCCAAGCGGAGCTGCGTAGATTTTCAGATTGTCCATGTGCATTTCCCCCAATTTATCTTCGGCGTGCGCGCGCCGTCGCCGCGACAATAACAGCGGCGGACATGAACAACAATCAATCGAAACAAGGAACGGTGTCCGCTTATCGAACAAATAGTGGGCACACGCGGCTATTATTCCTGCCCACCGGAAAAGCGGGTGAATATTTTTGGCGACAACGGCGACAATAAAACCGGTAGCGCACTTACGACAAAAAACGCGTCACTGCGTCCACCGCCTCGCGTTTCTCATCGAGCACCAGATGACCGGCGCCCTTGAACGTCTTGAATTCCGCCTTGGGAAGATGTTGGCGCCACAACTCGGCGGTCTTGAGCGATAGCAGCTTGTCGTCTTCGCCCCATACCAAGAGCGTCGGCATGGTGAGGCGGTGCAGGTAGCGCGGCAGCTTGGTGTCGTAGGGATGTTCCCATAACAGCCGCGCCAGCGTTCCGCCTTCGCGGTAACGCTCACCCATGAAATCGAGGTCTTTCGGATTTTCCGGCAGGTATGGCTTGATGACGTCGAAGTTGGAGACCAGCAGCGAAGGAATCTGCTCGGGTGGCAAACTGAGCACGTCGCCCTGCGGCCGCTCCTTGCCGCGCAGCCCAGCCGGCGCCACCAGCACCAGCCGCTCGACCCGGTCACCGTGCGACACGGCAAATTTGGCCGCCAGCCAGCCGCCGAGCGAGAAACCGACCAGCCGCGTTTTGGCGATGCCAAGCGCATCGAACAGATCGAGATAATGCATGACATAGTCTTGCACGTCGTTCATCGCCGGATCGTCGCCGGATTCGGCGAAGCCCGGATGAAACGGGACGATGACGCGGAATTTTTCGACCCACGGCAGCGTGAAATTGATGCCGTGCCAGATACCGGCGCCATGCAGGAAAACCAGCGGCTCGCCTTTACCGGCGGTGAGCACAACGGTCTTCACGCCGTTGATGGTGTGGGTTTCGCGCGTGAACTGCGCGGGGATCGGCTGCGCTGGCATCGGGGTTTCCTTCCCTACTCGGCGGCAATGCGGCGTTCGTAAGCGGTGCCGACCCGCACGCGTGGGATCACGTCCTGCGCGATCAGATTGAGGTTCTTGACCACCTTCCAGTTCGGCATGTTGCCGGGTGCGGCAAGCATGACGAAATGGTTAGTCCCCATCTGCTCGCCCCATTGTTCGAGTTGCTCGACCACCTGGTCGGCAGTGCCGACGGCGACGAAGAACGATTCGTTGACGGCGTCGAAATTGAACTTGCCGTGCAGCTTGTCAGCCAAGGCCGCGCGCATCTTGAGCTGCTCGACCGAGAGATAGCCGGGCGGCGCCAGGAATGTCGGCGTGGTCCGCAGTGCGTCCTCGAAGAAATAGCGGATGTGATCGATCCCTTCCTCGCGGGCTTTTTGCTCGGTCTCGGCAACGTAGGTGATGACTTGCAGAGGTAACTGCTCGGGACGGATATGATGGCCGTGTTCGGCCGCAGTCCGGCGCAGTTTCTCGTTGAGTTCACGGGCGCGCGGCTTGGTGACAAACACCGAGGCGTAGCCGAAGCCGAGCTGGGCAGCGAGGTCGATGGTCTCCGGGCTACCGGTGCCGACGATGTAGCAAGGCGGATGCGGCTTCTGTACCGGCCGCGGCCATGGGTTGAGATAACGGTAGGTATAGAAGTCGCCGTAATATTTGGTCGGACCGTCCTGCGTCCAGGCCTGCAATATGATGTCGATCGACTCGCGATAACGCGCCCGTGCGGTCGATGGGTTGATCGGGTTGGCCCAGTATTCCATGCCGGTGCCAAGCGGAAACGCGACCTCCAACCGTCCCTGCGAGAGCACGTCCAGCATGGCGTATTCTTCCGCCAGGCGGTTCGGATATTCGAGATTTGGCGGCGTGCCCCAGACGCAGATCTTGGCGTTCCTGACTTGCGGAATGAGCGTGGCGGCGATCAGGTTCGGTGCCGGCATCATGCTGTAGGCAGTATTGTGGTGCTCGTTGACGACGATGGCGTCGAAACCAAGTTTATCGGCGAGCACCAATTCGGAGAGATAGCGCTGGTATAGCGAATAGCCCTTCTCGGGATCGAAATATTTGTTGGGGAAGTCGACCCAAAGCGACGGGTAGTCTTTCTGATTTTCAGGCAAATGCACGTAGTGCATGAAATGGATAAAGTCGAAACGGGCGCGGCCAGCCATGAAGACCTCCCTGCCGCCAATCGATCTTATCGCTCCGCAACGCCGGGCGCCGATTGTATCGGTTGACCGCCATTGTGCTTTGCGCAGGGCGCGCGGCGCAAGTGACGAGCCGAGTCGGCAAATGGAGCGACGAAAATAACGCGGCTTTTGGGGCAACAGGCGGCAGAGCCAATCATCGAAAATCGTCTATATTGGATTTGTTACACCCCATTTTGTCCTAGCAACCCATCGGATTTCCGGTATGTTGCCCACCGTCAAAAAGTAGGGCGCCAGCCCGCTAAAGCCAAAGACCAGCGTACAAAGAGAGGGAGTTATGATCATCAACAAAGCTTCCGTCACGCGACGGAAAGTACTGAAAGGCGCTGCCGCAGCCGGCCTCGCCGCCGCGTCGGTACCGGCGGTATTTCGACCGGCAATCGCAGTTGCCGAGACCGTAAAGATCGGCTTGGTCGGACCGCGGACCGGTCCGCTCGCGCTGTTCTACGGCGAGATGGCCTGGGCCATCGAGCACGCCAAGAAAGCGACCAACAACTCGATCACCATCAATGGCACCAAGCATCCGCTCGAGATCTTCGCCAAGGACAGCCAGTCCAATCCTAACCGCGCCTCCGAAGTGGCGCAGGAATTGATCCTCAAAGACAAGGTGCACGTCGTCGCCACCTTCGCCACGCCGGAGACGGTCAATCCGGTCGCCGATCA
>Ga0307374_10005833_pt1 | contig 19692 bp, 13 predicted proteins | sample OX3MG_FD_202532 | JGI IMG/M metagenome (GOLD analysis project Ga0307374, IMG submission 202532) | Soil microbial communities from Risofladan, Vaasa, Finland - OX-3 | ecosystem: Environmental > Terrestrial > Soil > Coastal area > Acid sulfate soil | place: Finland: Risofladan, Vaasa | collected...
CTCAAAATCGAGGCGCAGACCGACATGACCTGGGTGGTCGTAAACGATCCGCTTCCGGCCGGCGCGTCGCATCTCGGCACCGGCCTGCGGCGCGATTCGACGATCGCGACCGCCGGCGAAAATATCGCCGCCCAAAATATTACCAACGATTATTACTGGCCCGACTTCATCGAGCGGCCGTTCGACGCCTTTCGCGCCTACTATCGATACATCCCCAAGGGCACCTTCGAGGTCGAGTACACGATTCGCCTCAACCAGGCCGGCGTGTTCCAACTCCCGACGACTCGGGTGGAGGCGCTCTACGAGCCCGAGATGCTGGGTGAACTGCCCAACCCGCCGTTCGAGGTCGCACCCTGAATGCGGCGCCGGGGCGCATATGCCGGCGCGCTCGCCGCGGCGGGATTGCTGGCGGTGGCGGGATTGCTCGCCGCGATATCGTCTCTACGGACCGCCCCACCGTCTTTCGACGCGGTGCGCGCGCGATGGCGCCCCTCCGACGCGCAACTGCTCGACCGCCATGGCGAACCGATTCACGAGCTTCGCGTCGACGCGCACGGGCGGCGCCTCGCGTGGACTCCGCTCGCCGCCATCTCGCCCGCCTTGCGGAAGGCCGTTATCGCGGCCGAGGACCGTCGCTTCCTGCGCCATCATGGCGTCGACTTCGCAGCCCTCGCCGCGGCCACCGCAGGCTGGCTCGCGGGCCGGCCCTCGCGCGGCGCGAGCACGCTCACGATGCAACTCGCCGCGATGCTCGATCCGCGGCTCGCGCGCGCCGGGACGCGTCGGCACACCGTGACGCAGAAGCTACTGCAGATGCTCGCGGCTTTCGCGCTCGAGCGGCGATGGTCCAAGTCGCAGATACTCGAAGCCTACCTGAACCTGGTGACCTACCGCAGCGAGATCGAGGGCGTGGGCGCCGCCGCGCGGGTGATGTTCGGCAAGGCGCCGGATGGAATCGACGGAGCCGAAGCGGTGGTGCTGGCCGCGCTCATCAAGGCGCCCAACGCGCGCGCGGCCGCGCTCGAGCGCCGGGCCGAGGCGTTGCGCCTCGCGATGAGCCGCCGCTCGCCGGCATCCGACGTTCCCGGCGGGCGCGCAGTTTCAAGCGCGCAGGTGACGAGTGCGCAGGTGACGAGTGCAATTGACCGTGCGCTGGTGACCCGCCCGCGCGACTTCACCCGCGTCACGCTTGCGCCGCGGGTCGCCGAGCAACTGCTGCGCGACGGCCGTCTCACCGCACAGTCCACGCTGGATCGCGACCTGCAAACGTTCGCGCTCGACGCGCTGCGCCGCCACGTGGCCGAGGTCCACGATCGCAACGTCGACGACGGCGCGGTGGTGGTGGTGGAAAACTCCACCGGCGAGGTTTGGGCCTACGTCGGCGGAACCGGCGCGCTTTCCAGCGCGCCCTACGTCGACGGCGTGCGCGCGATGCGCCAGCCGGGGTCGGCGCTGAAGCCGTTTCTCTACGCGCTCGCGCTCGAACGCCGGCTGCTCACTCCCGCTTCACTGCTCGCGGACACGCCGCTCGAATTACCCGAGCAGCGCGGGCTTTACCGGCCGCTCGACTACGACCGCGAGTTTCGCGGCCTGGTCTCGATGCGGGTGGCGCTGGCGTCCTCGCTCAACGTGCCGGCGGTGAGAACGATCGACATGGTGGGCGTCGAAGCCTTCACCGGGCAGTTGCGCGCGCTTGGCTTCGAGGGAATCGTCGAGCAGGGCGACTACTACGGCGCCGCGCTCGCGCTCGGCTCGGCGGACGTGCGGCTGTGGGATCTCGTCAACGCCTACCGCGCGCTCGCCAACGGCGGCCGCTACTGCGCGATGCGCCTAATGAATGACAGAGCGGCGGAGCCCACGCGGCAAATCTACTCGCCGGCAACCGCATTTCTCGTCTCCGACATCCTGGCCGACCGCGCGAGCCGCGCCGCCACGTTCGGCCTGGAGAACGCGCTGGCCACGCGCTTTTGGAGCGCGGTCAAAACCGGCACCAGCAAGGACATGCGCGACAACTGGTGCGTCGGCTACAGCGCCCGTTTCACGGTCGGCGTGTGGGTCGGAAATTTTTCCGGCGCCGCGATGCACGACGTGACCGGCATCACCGGCGCCGCGCCGGTATGGCTCGACCTGATGAATTATCTCGACCAGCGCTTCGGTGGCGGCGCGATCGCGAAACCCGCCGGCGTAACGGCGCGGATGGTCGAGTTCCCAAACGCGGTCGAGCCGGCGCGCAAGGAATGGTTCATCGCGGGTACCGAGCCGAATAGGCAGGCTGCGAGCCTCGACGACACGCCGCGCATCCTCTCGCCGGCGCCGGATACCGTGATCGCCTTCGATCCCGATATCCCTTCTTCCCGTCAGCGGGTCGCCTTTGTCGCGAGCGCCGACGCGGGCGGCGGCTCACTCTGGACGCTCGACCACAAGACGCTTGGCCCGGCGAACGGTGTGATGCTGTGGACGCCATCGCCCGGAGTTCACACGCTCGCGCTGGCCGATGCTCGGGGCCGCACACTGGACACGACGACCTTCAAGGTACGCGGCGGAACCGACGCGCGTTTGCGGGGGTTGGGAAAATAGCCTATAAACGGCGGTCTATGACGACGGCGCAGCCCTCATCGGCTGTGGGGCGTTCCGGGGCCCCGCAAATACGCGAAATCCGAATACGCGAAGGCCAATTGCGCGAAATCTTGGACCGGGCGAGTGACGGCGCACGTCTGAGCGAAGCCGACGCAATCGCGCTTATCGAGTGCGCCGCGGACGATCTGCCGGCGCTGCTGGCCGCGGCGGGCGCGCTTCGCGATCGCAGCAAAGGCCGTGTCGTCACTTACTCGCGCAAGGTCTTTTTGCCGGTTACCAATCTCTGCCGCGACCGCTGCACCTACTGCACGTTTCGCAAGGACCCCGGCGAGCCGGGAGCATGGACGATGACCCCGGCCGAAATTGCGCAATGGTCGCGGCGCGGCCGCGCGCTCGGATGCCGCGAGGCGCTGATGTGCCTGGGCGACAAACCCGAAGTGGCCTTCAAGGAATACCGCGAGACGCTGGCGCGCCTGGGAGCGTCGAGCACGATCGATTACGTGGCGCGGGCCTGCGAGGTCGCGCTGGACGAAGGCCTGCTGCCGCATACCAACGCCGGTATCATGAGCCGCGACGAGATGACGATGCTGCGGCCGCTCAACGTCAGCATGGGGCTGATGCTCGAAAACGTCTCAACCCGGCTGCGCGGCAGCGGCGGAGTGCATCAATGGGCCCCCGACAAGGAGCCGGCGGTGCGGCTGCGGATGATCGCGGAGGCCGGCGAGGCGCGCGTCCCGTTCACCACCGGAATTCTGCTCGGGATCGGCGAGACCCCGGCCGAGCGGGCGCAGAGCCTGGTCGCGATCCGCGATCTGAACGAACGCTTCGGCCATATCCAGGAAGTGATCATCCAGAATTTCCGCGCCAAGCCGGAGATCGCGATGGCCGACGCGCCGGAGCCCGACGCGATGGAAATGGCGCGGGCGATCGCGACCGCGCGGATGGTGCTGGGGCCGAAGATGAACGTGCAGGCGCCGCCCAACTTGTCGCCCAACGAGATCGAGATGTTCCTGGCGGCGGGGATCAACGACTGGGGCGGCATCTCGCCGCTCAGCAAGGATTACGTCAATCCCGAAGCGCCGTGGCCGCATATCGCGCGGCTGGCCGAGCGCTGCGCACGGGCCGGCTTCGATTTGCGCGAACGGCTCGCAATCTATCCCGAATACGTCGATGATTACTGGGTCGACCCGAAGCTGCGACCGGCGCTTGACCGGCACGGCGCGGAGATCGGCGGAGGTGCGTCGTGAACCTGCAAATGCTCCGCGACTATGTCGATGAGATCGAAGCGGCGCCGCTCGGCGCCCTGATGGATAAGGCCAGCCCCGGCGTCCGCGCGGCGCTCAAGCGCAGCCGCGAGCGCCAGGAGCTGACGGCCGAAGAAGGCTTGCTGCTGTACACCGCCGAGGGCGACGATTTGCGGGCGGCGATCAAATGCGCCGATTTGGCGCGCGCCGAGGACGTCGGCGACGAAGTCACCTACGTCGTCAACCGCAACATCAATTTCACCAACATCTGCTTCGTCGGATGCCAGTTCTGCGGCTTCAAGCGCCAGCGCTGGGAGTCCGACGCCTACGACCATTCCGACGAGACCATCCTCAACAAGGTCGGCGACGCGGTGGCGCGCGGCGCAACCGAGATTTGCATGCAGGGCGGGATCAATCCCGAGATGCCCGATTTCAAGTACCGCGACCTGCTCCGCACGATCAAAGGCGCCTATCCCGAAATTCACATCCACGCGTTCTCGCCGATGGAGATCATGTTCGGCGCGCGCCGCGTGCGGATGGAGTACCCGGAGTACATCGCTATGCTGCGCGATGCCGGGCTGGGATCGATTCCCGGCACCGCGGCCGAAATCCTGGATGACAGCGTGCGCGAAATCCTGAGCCACAAGAAAGTAGACGTCGCCACCTGGGTCGATATCATCACCACCGCGCACGCGCTCGGCGTGCGGACCACTTCGACCGTGATGTACGGCCACGTCGAAAGCCCGCGCCACGTCGTCAACCATCTCAACCTCCTGCGCGACATCCAGAAGCAGACCAAGGGCTTCACCGAGTTCGTGCCGCTGCGCTTCATCCACGAAAACACGGTGCTCTTCCGCAAGGGCCTGGTCTCCGAGCCGCCGCCCAAGGGAACGCTGGATTTCCAGATGTACGCGGCCTCGCGCCTGTTCCTGCGCGGGCAGATCGACAACCTGCAGACCTCGTGGGTGAAGCTCGGGGTCGAGCTTGCCGCGCTTACGCTGAAGGCCGGATGCAACGATTTCTCGGGCACGCTGATGGAGGAAAGTATCACGGCCCAGGCCGGCGGCGACTCCGGCGAGTTCGTCCCGGTCGACGTAATCGAAGACAAGGCGCGCGCGATGGGCCGGGTTGCGGTCGAACGCGGCACGCTTTACAAGAAGCTTTACGGGAAGAAGGCTCCCAATGGCGCGCGGCCGATCACTACATCTCCCTCACCAGCCCATCAGGCCGATCACCACGCTTGCGGGGGGAGTGGGGGCGGCTAAATTCCTGCGCGGCTTGACGCGAGTGGCCGGCCAGTCCCGGCTTAGCGTGATCGTCAACACCGGCGACGACGAGGAGTTCTACGGACTCCACGTTTCGCCCGACCTCGACACCATCGTCTACACGCTCTCCGGCGCCTCCAACCCGCTGACTGGCTGGGGCCTCGAGAGCGAGAGCTTCAACACGCTGGGCGCGCTCGCCCGCTTCTACGGCCAGGCGTGGTTCAATCTCGGCGATCGCGACCTCGCCACGCATCTGTTCCGCAGCGAACGGATGCGCGCCGGCCAGCCGCTGAGCCGTATCACGGCCGAAATCGCGCGGCGCTACGGCGTGAGCGCGCGGGTGCTGCCGATGAGCGACGACCGCGTGCGCACTTTCGTCAAAGTGCGCGCGCGCGCCGCGATGCCGTTCCAGGAGTACTTCGTGCGCCGGCGCTTTCGCGGCACGGTCGAGCGAATCGAACTGCGCGGCGCCGCGCGCGCGCGGCCGCTGGGTGCGGCGCTCGGCGCGATTCGCGGCTCGGAGGCGGTGATCGTCGCGCCGTCCAATCCGTTCGTCTCGATCGGGCCGATTCTGGCACTTCGTGGGATGCGCGCGGCGCTGCGCCGCGCGCGCCCGCGCACCGCCGCGATAAGCCCGATCGTCGGCGGCAAAGCGATAAAAGGCCCGGCGGCGAAGATGTTGCGCGCGCTGGGCCATCAAGCCTCCGCGCTCGGCGTGGCGCGGCTTTATCGCGACCTGTGCGCGGTCTTCGTGCTCGACCATGCGGACCGGCACGCGGCCCCGGCGGTCGAAAAGCTCGGGATGCGCGCGGTCGTTACCGACACCATCATGGCCGACGAGACGCGTTCGGCCCGGTTGGCCGACGTGGTTCTGCGCGCGCTTGAGGTGTAGTAGGCTGGACGGCCAATGCATTCGGTGACTTTCACCGCAATCGAGGGCATCCCCCTGGTCCGCCAGGGCGACAACCTGGGAGCGCTCATCTGCTCGGCGATGGCCGCGGACGGGCTCCAGGTCGCGCGCGGCGATATCCTGGTGGTCTGCCAGAAGATAATCTCGAAGGCCGAGGGACGCGTCTGCGAACTCGGCGAGATCGAGCCCTCCGCGCTGGCGCTGGCGTATGCGGCGCGTTGGGAGAAGGATCCGCGCGCGGTCGAGCTGGTGCTGCGGCAGACCAGCCGCATCGTGCGCATGGACCACGGCGTGCTGATCGTCGAGACCGGCCCCGGATGGGTCTGCGCCAACGCCGGAATCGACGAATCCAACAGCATGGCCGACGGGCGGGCGATTCTATTGCCGGAGGACCCCGACCGCTCGGCCGCGCGCATCCGTGAGGAGATTCGCAAAATCACCGGAATCGAAGTCGCGGTGCTGGTGACCGACACGTTTGGACGTCCCTGGCGCGACGGCCTGACCGAGGTCTGCCTGGGAATCGCCGGGATGAACCCGATGCTCGATCTGCGCGGCACCAACGACCTGAGCGGCCGCGAACTGCATCACACGGTCATCGCCATCGCCGACGAATTCGCCGCGGGCGCGGGGCTGCTGATGCCCAAGGCGGGCGCCATCCCGGCCGTGCTGGTGCGCGGCTACTCCTATGAGCCCTGCGAGGGCAGTGCGAAAGTGCTGATTCGCCCGGCCGAGATGGACCTGTTCCGATGACCCGGGGAGCGTAAGTATCGTGGATCGAAACAAGCTGGGCGGCGCCGCCGCCTCGATCGCGCCGGCCAGCGCCACGGCAAATCCCGCGCGCGTGGTCGAGGCCGATTTGTACCACGCCGAAGAAAAGCTCGGCGCCCTGCTCGATTCCAACGAGGCGCTGATCTCGGAAATCTGCCACTACCTGGTCGACGGCGCGGGCAAGCGGCTGCGCCCGGCCTTCGTCTTGCTGGTTCATCGCGCCTGCGGCGGCACCGATCGCACGGCGATTGACGCGATCGACGCCGCAATTGCGATCGAACTGATCCACTCCGCCACGCTCCTGCACGACGACATCATCGACGGCGGGATGCTGCGGCGCGGCAAGCCGTCGGCGCTCGCGCGCTACGGCTCGGCGGCGACGCTGGTCGCCGGCGACTACCTGTTCTGCCGCGCCTTCGAACTGTGCGGGCGCTTCGAGGAAAACCTCGTGCGCACGGCGGCGCAGGCCTGCATCCAGTTGACCGAGGGCGAAGTGATGGAGGGGCGGCTGCGGCACAACGCGGCCACCAGCCTCAAGGACTACCTCGCCGTGATCGCGCGTAAGACCGCCTCGCTGTTCGCCGCCGGCGGCAAGGTCGCGGCCGACCTCGCCGGCACGCCCAGGCGGACCATCGACACGATGCAGCATCTTGGCACCGCGGTCGGGATGGCTTTTCAGATGATCGACGATCTGCTCGACATCCTCGGCCCGGAGGAAAAGATCGGGAAGCCCGTAGGATCGGATTTGCGCGCGGGAATTCCTTCGCTGCCGGTGGTGCTCGGCGTGGCGGCGAATCCGGAACTGAAGGCGATTATCGGCAACGGCGCACGGCTCGAAGGCGCCGCGCTCGAGCGCGCGCTCAAGATGCTGCGCGAACCCAGGCTCGTCGCCGAGGCCCGCGCGATGGCGGCCGAGCAGGGACGGGTCGCGATGGCCGCGCTGGACGAACTAACGCCGTCGGTCTACCGCGAAAGCCTCGCCGCGCTGATCGACGAGCAACTCCGCCGCGAAGTGTAACCCGCGCAGGGCCCGGCTTCAGGCCGCTCGCGGCGCGCGAGGCCTTGTTCGCCCGCTTGACGCGGCACCCCGCGGAAGAGTCAAACCGCGGCTAACTCGACCATCGCTCGAAATCGAAGCCCGGCGGCAATTCGATGAACGCCAGCAGCGCGGGGCCTTCGAGCGCACGGGTGAGATGGCCCTTGCCGGTGAGATCGTCGGGGATGAACGCCGCGCCGGCGCTCCATCGCCGCTTCTCGTTGTCGCTGGTGCCGACCTCTACCATCCCGGACAGCACGAATACGATCTGCCGCGCGGGAGCGTGATGCCAGCTCTGATCCAGGCCGCGCGGAAGCTCGACGAACCTGACGCTGGGCGAAGCGAATGCGTTCGACTGGTGCATCACGTTGCCAAACGCGTCGAGCCGCTCCTGATTCACCGGCAGCTCGATTTCCTCGAAACGCGACCCGCCGTCATCGGTGGCATGAAATCTGGTGATCTTCATGCACGCATCGATATCACGAACCGCGGGTCGATGGGGAACGACGACGGGCACTTCATCACGGCGGCGGCCGCCGGTGCGGCCCGCTGCGATTGGCGGGAGCTGTTATTTCGCTAGCGCGAGGACAGGCGCGGCCACGGCCGTGACGCCTGCGGCGCTCAGCTGCGCCATCGCGGCCTTGAGTTCCGCGCGACTGGTGCCGAGCGTTCGCAGCATCGGAAGCAGCGCACGTTCCAGGAACGTGCGCGCGCTGATCCCCGCGCCTGTGGTGCGCAACCGCTCCTGGTAGTCGGGAATCAGGCCGTCGCCCGGCATTTTGAAATTCGCGATCACGAAGGCAAGGTCGGCCAGTGTGCCGCGACGATCCTCGTCCAGTTCAAGCTCAACCGCCGCGCGGTAGAAGCCGGCGTGCGCGGCCTCGTCGCGGCTTAGTAAAAAGAAGATCGCCTCGAGCACCTTGTCGCCCTCGCTCGCCGCCTTGTCCTTCTGGGCCTTGTAGGCGAGGAAGGTAGCGGCTTCCTGGAGTGCGCCGTAGCAAGCCATCTGGCGGCAGGTCCCGAAAGGCAGACTCCAAGCCTTGGAAAAGACCCGCTCCTCGAAGACCGCGTATTCGGCTTGCGAGCGCAGGCCCGAGCGCGTCAGGTATTCGCGCAACACCAGTCCGTGCTTGGATTCCTCGTAGCTCCAGCAGGCCTGAAACCACGCCGCGCCAAACATAGAACGGGTCAGCTCGACGCCGCCGGCGCTGTAGTCTGGCAGGTAGAGTTCCTCGGCACAGAAAATTTCGACGCAAGCCGCTTTCTGTTCGCTGCCGACGGAGCTTTCCAGCGCTTCCCACGGCACATCGTTGAAAATATTCCAGCGCCGCTTGGTCTCGGCAACCTCGAAGAACTCGAGGTATGCACGGTACATTTTTTCTCGTAGTACGGGCGATCCGGTCATCGATAGTTCCCTTCGCTTGTCGCGGCCGGACCCCTTGTGCTCCGCTGCGAGCAGCTTGCCGAGATACACCGGGCACAATTACCCCGATGACCGGTTTTCAGAAAAAGCCCGACGACTCCATCGTCAGCCGGTAGGCGAAGTTGGAGGAGTGTTCCATGGGTGACTGAATCAAAAGCTTATGCTTTCATGATAAGAAAGTATAGCGTCGCTGCGTTTGACATCTTACAGCTTAAGACAGTCATTTATGATTAGTTGCGGACCATTGCCGCTAGAGCGTGCTTACCTGATGTGTGACGTCGAAAAAAATAAAAAGAGCCAGCGTCTCCCCTTGCAGCTCGTCGCGCCGTTTGACAAACACGAATAAAAAGCGAAAATACGATCATGGCTGCTTCTCCCATCGCCTTGATCGAGACCGTTGCGCGCCTCCCCGCAGCCGCGCCTATTCGCACCCTCACCGACCGACAAATAGCTGAATTTTCGGGAGTTTTTCGCGGACGCGAGCTTACCCGCAAGGACCGTCGCCTAAGCTCCGGCATCGCTGCGCTCGACGCCATCCTGGACGGCGGCATTGTCCGCGGCCGGGTGAGCGAAATCGTAGGGAGGCCCGGATTTGGACGAACTTCGCTCGCCGCCTCTTTCGTCGCCATCGCCACCCGGCGCGGCGAGGTTGCGGCATGGATCGATTCGGCGGGGGGCTTCGACCCGCGCAGCATCGCCGCGGCGGGCGCGGATCTCTCACGGATTCTCTGGGTCGGAGCCGATGCGGCGGTGCACGCACGCGATTCGGTCGAATCGCCGAGCGCCGAATTTGCGCCCGCGCGCGCGATCGCGTCGCCAAGGGCGTCGGTTAAACCGGTGCTTTTGGCGGCCGAGATGATTTTGGGCGCGGGAGGTTTCGGCCTGGTCGTGATCGATCTTGCCTTCGATATTGGCGGTCACGCGAGAACGCTCACGTTGAGCGCGGCGCTGCGGCTGGCGCGTGCGGCCGAGCGCAGCGGCGCCGGCGTAATCGTCCTGTCCGAGCGCAGGATGTGCGGAACCTTCGCCGCGCTCAGTCTCGTACTCGGCCGCATCCGGCCCTTCTTCAGCCGCATGGCGCCGGGCGCTCCGGCCCTGTTCGACGGGATGCGGGTCGAAGCGTACGTGGCACGCAACAAGCTTGGCGGCTCGGGTCAAGCGGCGGTATGGCGCGCGCTCGTCGATTCGACGGCTTCCGCGTCAACGTCTCCCGCGTCGGCTCCCACACCAGCATTTTCCGCGACGCCGATTTCCGCGTCCGTCTCTTAGCCGGCATGAGCCCGCGGATCGCATGCATTCTGGTCGCGGATTTTCCGCTTGCCGCGGCGCTGCGCCAAAGGCCCGAGCTGCGCGATCGGCCACTGGTATTGATTGAATCCGCCGCCGGACGGCGCGACCCGGCCGGCCTTGCCAACCTGGAATGCCGGCTGGTGTCGGCGCACGCGCGGGCGATGGGTGTGCGAACCGGGATGACGGTGGCACGGGCGCGCGCCGCCGCCGCGGGGCTGGCCGTGATGAACCGCTCGCCGGCCGCCGAAGCGTCCGCGGCAGAGGCGCTCGTCGATGTCGCTCTTTCGTTCTCGCCGCTGGTCGAGGCCGGCGCCGACGGCGAGGTCTATCTCGATCTCGGCGGTCTCGAACGGCTCCATCGGCGGCTCCGTGCCAATCCGCATCGCGGGGGCGCCAGCACCGCCGGCACGGACGATTCATCATTGCCGACGGAGATGCAGGATATCGAGACGATCGAGACTGGGCTTGCGCAGGAAGCGCTCGAGCGCGTGGCGCGGCTCGGGATGGAAGCGGCGGTGGGAATCGCGTCGAGCAAGGAGGTCGCACTGCTGGCGGCGCGATGCGGCGGGGCGCGGGCGATCGCGGCGGGCCGCGAGGAGGAGTTCCTCAACTGGCTGCCGCTCGATCTGCTCAGGCTTGACGGTGGCGGCGGCGGACGCGACGGCGCGGAGCTGGAGCAGACGCTGGCGCGATGGGGAATCCGGCGGCTGGGCGAACTGGCGCGGCTGGATATTCGCGCGGTCGGCAGCCGGCTCGGCGCCCGCGCGGTCGAGTTGATGCGGATCGCGCGCGGCGAGTGTCGCACGCCGCTGATTGCGCGCCGAGCGGCCGAAAATTTCGCCGAGGCGGTCGAACTCGAATGGGGCGTGGACAGCCTCGAGGCGATGGGTTTCGTGATGCGCCCGATGATCGAGCGGGCCGTCGAACGGCTGGAACTGCGCGGGATGGCGGCCGGCGAGATCGCGCTCGCGCTCGAACTCGACGGCCGCCGCCGCGACCTCCGCCGCGTCGCGCTGCCCGCGCCAACCAACGAGGCGTGCACGCTGCTCGCGCTCATCCTGCTCAACCTCGAGGCCGCGCCGCCGGCCGCGGCGGTGGCAGCCATCCGTATCACGGTCGCGCCGCGTGCGCCGCGCGCCGCCCAGACCGACATGTTCGCTCCGCCCTGTCCAACGCCCGAGCGATTGCACGTCACGCTCGCTCGGCTGGCCGCGCTATGCGGTCCGGACAGGGTAGGCACGCTGATGCCGCGCAACTCTCATCTGCCGGACGTGGTCGAGCTTGGGCCTTTTGCGCCGCGTCCGGCCGTCGCGCCGGCCGGACGCGGCGCTAACGGCACGACGGCCCTGGCGGATCGCGATACCGCCAAAAGCCCGGTAGCCGGCGGCGCCACCGTGGCGCAAGTGGCGGTGCGCGCGGTTCGGCCGCCGCATCAGATCGAGGTGCTACGCACTCGCGGCGGCGCGCTGGAGTTCGTACGCGGTGCGGACTTCGGCGGACGCGTGGTCTCGTGCGCCGGGCCATGGCGGATCGCGGCGGCACAATCGCATGTCGACGACAACGACAGCGGCCATCGTAAAACGCCCGGCACGGCGCGCGATTACTACGACGTCGCGCTGGAAGACGGCGGCGTGTACCGACTGCTATGCGACCAGCGCTCGGGCGAATGGTACGTCGATGGAATTTACGACTAGTGCAACCTCTCATTAGTTACCGACAGGAGCTTGTCATCCTGAGCGCAGCGAGCCCGCGAGCGGAGTCGAAGCTTTTCTCTTGGGTCATCCTGAGCGAAGGCTGCCGGTGTCGAAGGATCTCGCGCGGCATCCTTGTGCCGCGTGATTTGCCCGGGTTCCTCTGGGAAACCCAGCCGGACAAGCCGCGACAACGGAGCGGCGCCGGAGGTGTTGGTGAAAAAGCCCTCACCCCACCCTCTCCCGCGCACGACGCGGGCGAGGGCATAAAAAGACGGCGTCGAGAGTGTCGGTGAAGCAAGGAAACCAGCGATCGTGAAGTCGCGCGAGTCGGCGAATACGGCGGCTGCGGCGGTACAAGCGCCGACATCGGAGGCGCGCCGCGAGTGTCGGTGAAACAAAGAAGCGGCCAACAATGAAGTCGCGCGAGTCAGCACATAGACGAGCAGCAGCCAAACAAGCTGCGACAGTGAAGCGGCGTCAGGAATGTCGGTGAAACAAAAAAACCGGCGATCATGAAGTCCCGCGAGTCGGCGAATACGGCGGCTGCGGCGGTACAAGCGCCGACATCGGAGGCGCGCCGCGAGTGTCGGTGAAATACATCGAGTTGCGCGCGCGCAGCGCGTTCAGTTTTCTCGAAGGCTCGGCCCTGCCCGAGGACCTGGTCGAGCGCGCCGCCGAACTCGGCTATCCGGCGCTGGCGATGGGCGACCGCGACGGATTGTACGGCGCGCCGCGCTTTTACCACGGCGCCGAACGCGCGGGGCTACGCGCGATCGTCGGTGCGGAACTGACGCTCGATCTGTCTTCGGCCGGCGCGCCGTCGAACCGCCATCCGGACGACCGGCGGCTCTACGTGCTGGTGCCCGACCGCGAGCGCTACCGCAATCTGTGCCGGATGATCACGGCCAGCAAGATGCGGCCGCTCAATCCCGTGGAAATCGAGCACGGGCGCGCGCCGGAATATCCCGCCAAGGGAGAGAGTCGAATTACGCTGGAGGATCTCGAACGCTATGGCGCGGGATTGATCTGTCTGGCCGGCGGCGCGCGCAGTCCGCTTGCGCTCGCGCTCACCCGCGGCGACGATCCGCGCGCGCTGTGCGACCGCCTCGGCGCGATCTTCGGCCGCGGCAATTTCCATATCGACCTCGGACGCCATCTCGATCCCGCCGAGGAGCGGCTCAACCGGCGGCTTGCCGCGCTCGCCGCGGCGTGCGGCGTTCCGCTGGTCGCGACCAACGACGTATGCCATACCGGCGCCGACCGCGCGCTGCTCGACGCGCTTACCTGCATCCGGCTCGGCCTTACGCTGGAGGAGGCGGGGCGCTCGTTATGGGCCAACGCCGAGCGCCGGCTCAAGTCGCCGTCCGAGATGGCCGCGCTGTTTCGCGATCTTCCCGGCGCGGTCGCCGCCACGGGCGCGATCGCCGAGCGCTGCGGGTTCAAGCTCCGCGACCTCGGCTACCGCTTTCCGAGCTATCCGCTGCCGCCCGGCGAGACGCCCGACAGCTACCTGCGGCTGTTGGTCGAGGCCGGGGCGCGTGAGCGATGGGGCGCGGCGCCCGGCGCGCGGGTGCTCGGCCAGCTCGCGCACGAGCTCGAAGTCATCGCGCGGCTTGGACTTGCCGGCTACTTCCTCATCGTCTGGGACATCGTGCAGTTCTGCCGCGAGAGCGCAATCATGGCGCAGGGACGCGGCTCGGCGGCCAACAGCGCAGTCTGCTACGCGCTCGGGATCACAGCGGTCGACGCGGTCAAGATGGAACTCCTGTTCGAGCGCTTCCTTTCCGAAGAGCGCGGCGAATGGCCCGACATCGATATCGATCTGCCGAGCGGCGACCAGCGCGAGAAGGTCATCCAGTACGTCTATCGCCGCTACGGAGAGCGCGGCGCCGCAATGACCGCCAACGTGATCACCTACCGCACGCGCAGCGCCGTGCGCGAAGTCGGCAAGGTGCTGGGCTTCACGTCCGAACATATCGACCGCCTCGCGCGACTCAACTACGTCTACGAATTCCGCGACAGCAACGACGAACTGGCGGCGCTGCTCAAGCGCGGCGGGGTCGACGTCGAAGCGCCGCGCCTTGGGCGCCTGGTCGACCTGGTGCGGCAGATTCAGGACCTGCCGCGCCATCTCGGCCAGCATAGCGGCGGGATGGTGATCGGCGCGGGTCCGCTCGACGACGTCGTGCCGCTGGAGCCGGCCTCGATGCCGGGGCGAGTGGTGATCCAGTGGGACAAAGAGGATTGCGCCGACCTCGGGATCATCAAGATCGATCTGCTGGGGCTCGGGATGATGGCCGTGCTGGAGGAGGCGATCCCGCTGGTGCGCGAGAGCGAAGGCGTCGAGGTCGACCTCGCCCATCTGCCGGCCGGCGATCCCGCGGTGTACGCGATGCTCTCGCGCGCCGACACTATCGGGGTCTTCCAGGTCGAGAGCCGCGCGCAGATGGCGACGCTGCCGCGGATGCAGCCGCGCACGTTTTACGACCTGGTGGTCGAGGTTGCGATCATTCGGCCCGGGCCAATCGTCGGGAAAATGGTCCATCCCTACCTCGACCGGCGCGCCGGCCGCGCGCCCGTCGTTTATGATCATCCCGCGCTCGAACCGATTCTGCGCCGCACGCTCGGCGTACCGCTTTTCCAGGAGCAGTTGTTGCGGATGGCGATGGCGGTGGCGGGCTTCAGCGGCGGCGAGGCCGAGGAGTTGCGGCGCGCGATGGGTTTCAAGCGTTCGGCGGCGCGGATGGAAAAAATCGAACGGCGGATGCGCGAAGGGATGGCGCGTAACGGGATTGACGGAGCGACCGCCGATCGTATCGTGCAGTCGATAACTTCATTCGCGCTCTATGGCTTTCCCGAATCGCACGCCGCCAGCTTCGCGCTCATCGCCTACGCATCGGCCTGGCTCAAGTGCCATCATCCGGCGGCGTTTTTCGCCGCGATGCTCAACTGTTATCCGCTCGGCTTCTACCATCCTTCGACCCTGGTCAAGGATGCCGAGCGCCATGGCGTGACGATGGCGCCGATCGACGTGGCCCGCTCGGACTGGCGCTGCACGCTGGAGCGGGGTGACTTCTCTCCAACCCTTCCTCTGGACCAGAGGGCTTTGGATAACTCGCGCAGCGGCGTCTTTCACCTCTCCTTGTCCAAGGGAGCTTTGCGTAACTCGGCGCGCGACGCCTTTCCTAACCTCTCCTTGACCAAGGAGAGGTCGCCGCGAGCATCGCGAGCGGCGAGAGAGGTCAGTCTGAGTTCCGCTGGGCCGCAGAGACTTCATACAGATTTGGAGCGAGGCGCAGAACCTCTCCCTAACCCTCTCCTTGGACAAGGAGAGGGGATCGGAAGGGGTGAGGGGATGTTCGCTCTACGCCTCGGCCTCAGATACGTCGCGGGACTGCGCGCGGAAACCGGCGCGCGAATCGAGCGCGAGCGCGCAGTCCGTCCATTCGCTTCGATCGCCGACTTCACCGCGCGCGCCGCGCCCAACCGCCGCGAACTCGACGCGCTCGCCTACGCGGGAGCGTTTGCGGCCTTCGGGATGGGCCGGCGGGCGGCGCTATGGCAGGCGGCGGCGGTCGAGCGCGATCCGCGCGGGATCTTTGCCGGCGTCGAGCCGGCAGCCGGCGCCGTGCCGCTTGCCGGAATGGATGCGATGGCGGAGACGCGCGCCGACTACGCGGCCACCGGCTTGACCGTCGGGCCTCATCTGATGGCGCATATGCGCGAGAAGCTGCATGCCCGAGGCGTGCGCGCCGCGGCCGAGCTTGCCAAGTCCGCGCACGGCGCATGGGTGAAAACGGCGGGAGTCGTGATCGTGCGCCAGCGTCCCGGCACGGCCAAGGGGTTTTTCTTTCTCACCCTGGAAGACGAAACCGGGATATCCAATGCGATAGTCGTACCTGATCTGTTCCAGGCCAATCGCGCGCTGCTGCACAATGCGGCGATCCTGATGGTCGAAGGCGTGTTGCAGAAGCAGGACGGAGTGATCGCAATCCGCGCGCAGCGGTTCAAGGAATTGCGCCTGGCCGCCGCCCTTCCCCCTTCCCACGATTTCCGCTAACGCCTCTGTCTATTGCGCCGGTGGCCACTTCAGACCTGATCAGCACTTCCGCCGGCATGCCACCATACTCATCCCAACGGGCTTCCCTCAGCCCTGCTCGGATCAATCGATCGCAGTAACGAGAATCAGTGCGCTTTCCTCCAGCGCCTCGAGACTATGAGCGATCTCGCGGTCCAAGCCCACCATCTCGCCGGCTGAGACCACGCGCTGGTCCGCGCCGGCGCTGAAACGAATGGACCCGGAGACAACCTGGAGGGCAATTGGACCCTTTGTACGATGCTCATGGAGGTGGGCGCCCTTTTTGAGGACCATCAGCAGGACATTCAAAGCAGCATCTTTTACGAAGCTTGTGGCGTGCCGATCGCCGGAGTTCCATTCGGCCGCGCCCTTCAGACGCGCAACTTCGTCAGCAATCTTGATCGTGAGCATTCCGCCCGCGATCGGACGAAGAGTTGTTCTGCTATGCTCGATCGTCATTTCAAACGCTCCAAGAATCCGGCGTGAAAATTAGGCGCGCACGAAGCCTATGCAACAGCATCGCACGGCGAGTTTATAACATCCAGGGAAGTCGAAGTGGTCAATACCGCCGCTGAAAAAGGAGTCGCGAGTGGCAGAAGTTGAAATCCTCTCACCGTGGTGGCGGCGCTCAGCAATCGTTGTGATCGTGCTGTGCTTCTGCGTGCTGGGATACCTCGCAAAGCTGGCCTACTCCGGCGCACCGCCGATTCCCGAGCGAGTCGTTGGCCCGGACGGAGCGGTATTGTTCACGAACGCCGATATCACGCTCGGCCAACAGGTCTTTCTCCGTTACGGCCTGATGGAAAACGGCACGATCTGGGGACACGGAGCGTATCTCGGACCCGACTTCTCGGCTGACTATTTGCACACGCTCGCGCTCGACACTGAGAAGGCCGTCGCCCAGCGCCAGGGCTTCGTTATGCAGACGGCGCTCCCGCCCAGCCAACGATTGATCGTCAACGCTGAAGTCGCGCGGCTCCTCAAGCGGAATCGCTACGACCCGGTCTCGAAGACTCTCACCTTCACCGAGGCGGAGGCCGCCTCGTACCAGCGGCAGATCGGCCTGTGGACGAAATATTTCAAGGATCCTCAAGACGATGGCGGCCTTCCACGCGATTACATCAACGACCCTGCGCAGCTTCGCCAACTGACCGCGTTCTTCGCATGGGCGGCGTGGGCTTCGGTCGCGGATCGGCCCAGGCGCAACTACTCGTACACCAACAATTTTCCGTACGATCGCGCGGTCGGAAACGCCCCGACCAGTGGCGCTGTGTTATGGAGCGCACTCAGCCTGATCACGCTGCTCGGTGCGACCGCAGCGGTGCTCTTCGCGTTCGGACGGTTCGACTTCCTCGGATGGCGCCGGCAGCGCGGGCATGCGCATCCCAAGCTGCTTGCTGGAGTTACGACGCCGAGCCAACGCGCCACGATCAAATACTTTGCCGTCGTCGCGCTGCTCTTCCTGGCGCAGACTCTCGTTGGCGGCGCCACGGCGCACTATCGCGCCGACGCAGGGAGTTTCTACGGGATCGATCTCTCCGCGATTTTGCCGAGCCAGATCCTGCGCACGTGGCATCTCCAGCTCGCAATTTTCTGGATCGCGGCATCGTACGTCGCGGGTGGACTATTCCTGGCCCCATCGATTGGAGGCCACGAGCCACGCGCGCAGCATCTGTGGGTCAACGCGCTCTTCGTCGCGCTCGTGCTAGTCGTCGTCGGGAGCCTGCTTGGCGAATTCGCCGGAGTGCATCAATGGATGGGGCGGCTGTGGAGCTGGTTCGGCGATCAAGGATGGGAATACCTCGACCTCGGACGCGCATGGCAGATCATGCTCGCCGCCGGTCTCGTGCTGTGGGTCGTGCTGCTGTACCGCGCGATCGCACCGCGGCTGAGTGGCCACGAATCGAGCGAGCTTTGCGGCCTGTTCATCGCCGCGGCGATCACGATTCCGGTCTTTTATGTGCCGGCGTTCTTTTACAACACCGCGTCGAACTTCACTGTCGTCGACCTGTGGCGATTCTGGGTCATCCATCTCTGGGTCGAAAACTTTCTCGAGCTGTTTGTGACCTGCGCGGTCGCGATCATTTTCTACCAGCTCGGGATCGTTTCAAACGCGACCGCCTCCCGTGTCGTCTATCTTGACGCGCTGCTCTATCTCGGCAGCGGGATCATCGGCACCGGCCATCATTGGTACTTCACTGGTCAGGCGCAGATGGCGATGGCGTTCAGCGCAGTCTTTTCGGCGATGGAAGTCGTGCCGCTCACGCTGCTGACGCTCGACGCCTGGGATTTCATCGCGCTGACGCGCGCGCGATGCGATGTTTGCGGTGAGGACCTTGCCGTGCCGCATCGATGGACGTTCTACTTTCTTATAGCGGTGGGGGTCTGGAATTTCGTCGGCGCTGGAGTGTTCGGATTCTTAATCAATATGCCGATCGTGAGCTACTTCGAGGCCGGTACGATGCTCACGCCGAACCATGCGCACGCGGCGTTCATGGGGGTCTTCGGAATGCTCGCGGTTGCGTTGATGATCTTTGCATTCCGGCAGGTCACGCCCGAGGAGCGATGGCGTGATACGGAAAAATATATTCGCGTCTCGTTCTGGGGACTGAACGTGGGGCTTGCGATGATGATCGCGGGCGACCTTTTCCCAGGCGGCGTCCTTCAGCTCTATGACGTGCTGCAAAATGGCTACTGGCATGCGCGTAGCGTAGCGTTCGGGCATAGCCCGCTCATGCACGCGCTCGAATGGGCACGGCTTCCGGGCGATCTCGTCTTCATCGTGGCCGGCGTCGTCCCGCTCGTGATCGCGGCAATCAAAACCTATGTCGGTCTCCAGAGCCTGATGGACGGAACACCGGCAAAGGATGTCGCGGGCGATGCCGCATGAGCGCCTCCGCGCACCCTTGAGCTTTTCATCGAGCCGGCTCTGAGCTAAGGAGCAGGCTGAACTAAAGAGGAACCCCACGATGGATTTGAACACGCAACGACAAAAGGCCGAGGCTTTCCGTCACATGCACGACCGCTCGCGCATCCTGGTGCTCGTCAACGTGTGGGACGCGATGAGCGCTCGCGCGGTTGAAGAAGCCGGCGCACGCGCGATCGCGACCAGCAGTGCCACGCTTGCGCATTCCATCGGCTACGCCGACGGCGAGTCCGCGCCGCGCGGCGAATTCGTCGCCGCCATCGCGAGAATCGCCCGCGCGGTCGACGCTCCAGTCACTGCCGATATCGAATCCGGTTTCGGACGCACGCCGGCCGAAGTCGCCGACACCATAAGGATGGTGGTCGAGGCGGGTGCGGTGGGAATCAACCTCGAAGACGGGGTGCAGGAACGTCGCGGCCAACTCTACGAAGTCGCGCAGGCGCTCGAGCGGCTCGGCGCGGCGCGCGAGGCCGCCGCGAAA
>Ga0307374_10005834_pt1 | contig 19692 bp, 15 predicted proteins | sample OX3MG_FD_202532 | JGI IMG/M metagenome (GOLD analysis project Ga0307374, IMG submission 202532) | Soil microbial communities from Risofladan, Vaasa, Finland - OX-3 | ecosystem: Environmental > Terrestrial > Soil > Coastal area > Acid sulfate soil | place: Finland: Risofladan, Vaasa | collected...
AGACGAACGCGGTGCGGCCGAATCGACACCCATTGCGGAACTCGCACTCACCGCTCGTTCCGGGCCCGGCGAAGCGAACCTACAAACTCCGGGCCGCCCGTCCATGCACGGTCGCCGGATGGCAGGAGGGCCACCGGTTCGGGTGGCGGAGGACCCTGGCACTACCCGACGGAGTAGCGCCGAAACATGACGGCGTACTCACAGCCGGCCGTCATCCCGCCGAAGCCCGCCATGGAACGGAGGAACTCATCGGGATCGAAGGCCCTCCCCAGGCCGTCGATGTAGACCTGGTGTTCGCGGAGGGAGGCGATGCCGAGGTCGAGGGTCGCTCCCACGTCGACATAGTGGGTCGCCTCATTGGCGGCAGCCACATAGACGTATTTGATTCCACCCCACGGGTCACCTCCGTCGGTGAAGATCCATCGGTTGGCCGCGTCACGGCAGGCGTCCAGCACCGTCGAGCCGGTCACCCGGTGGTCGGAATGGTTCACGCTTCCCTGGTCGCCCCAGGTGAGGTCGAAGCTCATGGTGATGACGATCTCGGGCCGCAGGCGCCGAAAGGCCGTTGCGATGTCCCGACGGAGACCGACGCCGAGCTCCAAGAGCCCGTCGGGGTGACCGAGGAACTCCACCGATTCTGCGCCCACGACCGCGGCACTCCGCCGCTCCTCCTCTTCGCGCAGGGGCCGCGCCACGGCGGGGTCCATCCCATCGATCCCGGCCTCACCGCTCGTTACCAGGACGTAGGCCACCTGTTTCCCCTGGCCCGTCCATCTGGCGACCGCACTGGCGGCACCGTATTCGAGGTCGTCGGGATGGGCCACGACGGCCACGGCGCGCTCCCAGTCCTCCGGCACCGGTTCCATGGCGATCACGATATCGGCTGACCTCGGCGCCCACACGGGGACGATGTGCCGGTCGACGCTCCGGGCGGTCCGGGTCGGCGGGTGGGCCTGGGCACCTCCATGACGGGGACGGGGACGGGGCAGGGTGGCTGGCGACTCCTGGACGGGCCCGCGGGGTCCGGCCGTCGGCGCCGTGGTGATCGGATCGAACGTCTCAATAGCTTCCCCGTATGACCACCCTCGGGTCGAACACAGCCTGACGTCCGACGCCGCCGGCTCAGCGGCCGAGCGCCGCGCAGACGCCCGTCCCCTCGGCCTCCCGCAGCAGCGTGAACTCCGGTGTGACCGGTGTGCTGTTCAGCTGTTGGTTGACCGCCACGACGACCGAGCGCTTCCCATCGGGGCTCGAGGCGGCGAAGAGGGTGTACCCGGGAAAGTTCCCCGTGTGTCCGAAGACGGTTCCACAGCTCGTCCGGTATCGGAAGATCCCCAGCCCGGCCGCATTGGTGCCCGGGCCCGGAGGTCCTGAGCTACCCGGGACGAACTGGAGCTGCATCGCCTGCGTCGCCTTGCTGAACAGCACTCCGCGCACATAGCCGCGCACGAACTGGTTGAGTTCGGCCGGAGTGGACAGCATCCCGCCCGATGCCCAGGCCAACACCGGGTTGAGCCCCGTGCTCACATCCACAGGGGGCTTTCCGACCTCGACGTCGTAGCCCCGAACGAAGGGATCCGGAAGCTGGGCGTTGTCGGGGAGGGTCGTCTTGACCAGATGCAACGGCACCGACACGTACTGGTCCAGGGCGGTCGTGTAGGACCCTCCGGTCACCGCTTCGACCATGAGGCCGACGACGATGTTGTCCGAGTCCGAGTAGTCGTACCGAGATCCAGCCGGGAACACCAGTGGCTCGTTCGCCACAAAACCCAGGAGTTGCATGGGCGTGAGTGATTGGAGGGGATCTGCCGTGAGTGCCGCTATGAACTCGGGGTTCTTGATGTAGTCGGGCACTCCGCTGGTGTGCTGGAGCAGCTGGGCGAGCGTGACCGACCGCCATGCCTCCGGGAGGGTCGGGAGCCGCGTGCCGATCGTGTCGGCGAGTGACAGCTTGCCCTGGCTGACGAGCGAGAGGGCAACCGCACCGCTGAATGCCTTGGAGACGCTGGCGATGCGCAGAGTGTCGTCGGCGCCGATGGCCGTCCGGGCCGTCACGTCTCCGACGCCGGCCGTCACCACCCGCATTCGGCTGTCAGTCTGGACGATGGCGATGGCGCCTGGCGGCCCGCCGGACAAGGCGACGAGCTTGTGGAGCGCGCTGGAGAGCGCAGCATCCGGGTCGGCCGGGCCGGTGGCCGTCGTCGCCGCCGCCCCGCATGCGACGAGGATGCAACTCGAGAGGGAGACCAGGACCGCGATACGGGCGGTGCGAGCGTGTCTTGCCATCAGGCCAATCTAGCAATCACGCCGGCACACAAGAGGGTGAGGCCGTCGTCGTCATCCCTCTCGAGGGACCCGGTACTCAGCCGCGGGGCTTTTGGGTGGCGATGTACTTCGCTGTGCCCGACAGGAATCGCTCGACGTCTCCCGCCTTCCCCGACGCCAGTTCGGCGAAGTACCCGGGCACATAGACCTGTACCGCGCCCCGGTCGAGGGCGTCGAAGACCCCTTCGACCAGCTCGCTGACGGGAACCGGGTCGACCGCGGCCAGCACCGGATCGTTGTCGGGCAGGGAGAAGAGCTCGGTGTCCACGAGGCCGGGATAGACGACGAGCACCTTGATTCCCGTCTGCCACAGATCGACGGCCATGGACTCGCTGAACGCGGTCACGGCCGCCTTGGACGCGTCATAGGCGGACTCGCCGGGCGAGCTCAAGGTGGCCGCCACCGACGAGATGTTGATGATGCGGCCGCGGTCCCGCTCGATCATCTGGGGAAGGAGCGCCAGGGTGAGCCGCACCGGGCTGAAGTAGTTGATGCTCATGACCGATTCGACCGTGGCCGGATCGAGCCTGCTGACGTGGCGCCGCTTGGGGATACCGGCATTGTTGACCAGGATGTCCACCCCGCCGAGCTCCTCGAGGGCGATGGCGGCCAGCCCGTCGACCGCCGCAGGGTCCGAGAGGTCGCAAACCCAGCGGCGTGAGGCCGGGGAATGCTCGCGGCACCTGTCGAGCACCTCGTCGAGACGCTCCCGCCGGCGGGCGCAGATGCCCACGACCGCACCCCGCCGGGCGAACTCCTCGGCCAGGCCGGCTCCGATGCCCGAGGACGCTCCGGTTACCAACACCCGCTGGCCAGCCACGTCGGTCACCATGTACCCCGCCTTCTCTCGGATCTGCACGACGGCTGGGCGGACGGAGTGCCGGTTTCAGCCGCTCACGCCCCGCGACCTTACGTTCGTTTGGCCGGAGGGTCGATCGACCTGGTCGCAAGGGTGTTGCGGGCGACCGGCATTTGACCCTCGGGGGCCGCTCCACCAGGATGCGACGGGACCACTGATGGAACACATCTGACGATTGATCGGAGGATTGGGGCCGTGACGGATCTTTCGCCGGTCAGTGCAGAGGGATCGCGCCAGGCGCTCCATCAGTCATTCGAGGCGCTCATCGAGGGACTGCAGGCCGCGGAGGAACGGCTGCTCGCCGCGGACCCTCGACTGGGCGACGCCGATCTGACCGATGGGTACCGGTGGTTGTTCTCCGTGCTCCAGGTCGGCCTGGACACCCAAGTATGGGCTGATGCCGGTCGGCCCCGCATGGTGGACATCGTCGGGCCCGACAAGAAGTGGGGCGGTGACAACTCCGACGCCTACTACCAGTTCACGCCGATCGATCCGAGCCGGACCTACCGGGTGCGGGGTCGGCGGGGAGATGCCGTGTACCTCTCATTCACCGTCTACGGCGGGCCTTCAGACGGCCACTACAGCGATCGCATCGTGGGCACCATCAACGACCGCCAGCTCGAGTTCGCCGACGACGGCAGCTTCGAGTTCGTGCTGAGCCGGCGACCGCACGAGGGCAGCTGGGTGGCCCTGGAGCCCGACGCGGTGTGCGGCATAAGCCGCGACTATCTGATCGAACCGACTCGAGGGCGGCGGGCGGAATGGTCGATCGAGACGGAGGACCCACCCGATCACCCCGACGACGGCCCGGCGGTGCTGGCCCGGCGCTTCGGGTATGTCCGCAATTGGTTCGACGAGCAGACAACGATGGCGCCGGTGCGGGTGGGTCCTCCCAACGATGTCGGCGAGCCCTACCCGGTGCCGACGGTCACCATGGGCTGGGCCGCCGGTGACGCCGCCTATGCCATGGGAGGCTGGGAGCTCGGCGACGGAGTGGCCTTGGTGGTGGAGGGGCGTTCGCCTCAGTGCGCGTTCTGGAACCTGTGCCTGTGGAACCCGTTCCTCCACACCTACGACTACCGCTACGAACGGGTGACCATCAACGGCGGGCAGGTCGACTACGAGCCGGACGGGTCGTGGCGCATCGTCGTCGCCGGCTCGGATCCCGGCGTCCCGAACTGGGTCTCGACCGCCGGGCGCTCCTCCGGGCTGCTGTGGTTCCGCTGGTTCCTCCCCGAATCGACGCCTCTGCGCCCCCGGACCAGGGTGGTCCCGGTCGGAGAGTTGGCCCATGGCGGCAAGGGCCACGGGGCCGCGGGCCCGCGGTGACTCGCAACCCGGACACGCCCGACCCGGTCCGACTGGAGGACCTGGCCCATCCCGTGATTCCCATTGCGGCCCATGGGACCCTGGACCTGCTCCGGGCCTACGGCGAGTCGCTCGCGCTCGAGCCGGGCCCGATGATGGCGGAGGCCGTGGCCCGCAGCGGGCTCTCGTCGTGGGGCGAGGGCGGGTTCGAGGAGCGACTGGACGTGCTGTGCGCCTCCCTGCGCCGGGAGGCCGGCCTCTCGCCCGCGGGCGTGGCCACCAACTTCGAGATGCTCGTACAGACGCTGGTCAACCGGTTGCGGGTCGAGGATCTCGTCGCCACCCACCCCGAGGTCGAACTGATCCCCGTAGAGCGGCCCATCGTGATCTGTGGGCTCCCCCGGACCGGCACCACCTATCTCCACAACTCGCTGGCGGCCGACCCGGCCCTCCGCCATCTCCCCTACTGGGAGAGCCTCGAACCGGTCCCGGTCCCCGGCGAGGCCGCCGGGCCCGATGGGGCGGACCCTCGCCGGGCCCGCTGTGGTGCCGGGCTGGATCTGATCAACACCGCGCTTCCCGACTTCGTCCGGATGCACGAGATGACCCCCGACCATGCCCACGAGGAGATCCAGCTCCTGGCCATCGACCTCTCCACCATGCTGTTCGAGACGACGGCCCTGGTCCCCTCGTGGCGGGACTACTACCGGGCGAGCGATCAGACTCCGCACTACCGCTATCTCAAGCGCGTGCTCCAGGTGCTCACCTTCCTCCGCGGCGGATCCCGGTGGGTGCTCAAGTCACCCCAGCACCTCGAACAACTGGGTCCCCTCTGCGCCGTCTTCCCCGATGCCACCTTCGTGCTCACCCACCGGGACCCCGATCAAGTGGCGACGTCGCTCGCCACCATGGTGGCCTACTCGGCCCGTCTGTCGGTCGACCGGCCGGACCCGGTCGCCTACGGCCGCTACTGGGGGGACCGGGTCACCGACCTCTTGGGGGCGTGCCTCCGGGACCGTGACCTCCTGCCGGCGGAATCGACCGTCGACATTCCCTTCGATGCGTTCATGGACGACGGCGACGCCACGCTGGCCGATGTCTACCGGCTCGCCGGCCAGCCCCTCGACGACGTCGCCCGGCGGGCCATGGCCGAGTTCCAGAAGGCCCACCCTCGTGGCCGCCACGGGACGGTGGTCTACGACCCGGGGCCGCTCGGACTACCGACCACCGCGCGGCGCGACGTGCTGGAGGCGTACAGCGACCGGTTCCTCACCCCGCAGTAGGCCGTCCCGCTCGGACCAGGGGCCATGCCAACTGGGCCAGGTATCCCCGGGGTGCCGGCTCGTCGATCCCGTAGCGGTCGGGCATCCGTCCGGCCGGAAGGTGCAGGGTGCCGAAGACAAGGTCCAACACCGGGAACTCACCGGCGAAGTTGCTGTTGTAGGCGGTGGGATCACCGGAGTGGTGCCAATGGTGGAACTCAGGCGTGGCGATCAGCCAGCGCAGGGGTCCGAACCGGAACCGGACATTGGAGTGGATGAAGATGGCCTGGACGGTCATCAACACCAGGAATGCCCCGAATGCGGCCCGGGCGAATCCGAGGGCGACAATGGGCAGGACCACGCACGACCGGGTGAATGCCTGGTCGATGGGATGGACGCGGCCGGACGCCAGCCAGTCCATCTCCTCGATCGAGTGGTGGACGCGGTGGAAGCGCCACAGCACCGGTACGGTGTGGCTGGCCCGGTGCCCCCAGTAGCCGCAGACCTCGGCCAGCAAGAAGGCCTCGGCCAATTGGAGGCCGAGACCCTGGCCGCCGATCGCGGTCTGCAGCGCTCCGGGGACCGCCGCCCGCAACCCCGCACCGACGGTGACGACGACCGCCACCAGCAGGACGGTGGTGAGGAAGTTGTTGACGACGAAGTGGACCAGGTCTGTCCGCCAGCCGGTCCGGAGCACCCGTTGCGGACGCAGGGCGAAGACGCGCTCCATGGGAATGAAGATGGCCGCCAGCACGAGCACACCGAACACCAGAGCGCTGCGCGCCGCCAGGGCCCCGACGAACATCAGGCCGGTCGCCGCCGCCACCACCAGATCGCCGAGTCCAGCCTTCCGCCACGGTGACGGTCTGTCTGCGGCGATCACAGGGTCCAGCTTGCGCCTTTCGCACCTACGACACAAGGCTCACTGGCCAGCGCTAACACATCGTTCGCCTTCCGCTCACACTTCCCTGACAACCCGTTCAGCCCCGGCCCGGGGCCGGCCACGGACGAATGCAAACCCGGAGTCATCTCACGGCGAGCCTGAAGGTGGCCGCCCGGGCCGCCGGATCGATGGTCGAAACCTTGACTGCGAACCGGCGGGACACCAGAGGCGCAGTGGCCGGCGGGGACACGGCCGTTCCCAAAATGCCGCTGGGGACGGTGATCGAGGTGCAGCCGCACCCGTCGAAGGTGAGGCCGGACGCGCCGGCGCCGAAGGTGAGGTCGACGCCGGCCAGGGGGTGGCCAAGCGAGTCGGTCACCGTCGCCTGTAGCGGTGCCACCGGACCCCCGGGTCCGAGCTGCTGGTTGCCGCCCGAGGTCGCCGACACCTTGAGCGCGATGGGGATGGCGGTGGATCCGCCGACCACCACCGGAGCGGGGACCGGCTCGGTGACCAGGCTCCAGTCGGCGCGCAGTGCCAGCACGGACAGGCCGCTGACCGCAGTCGAGCTCGCGGCCGAGGCCGGATAGACCTGCACGCGAACCCCGCTGACGGATCGGCGCTGCCATCCGATCGGCAGTTTCACCACGGTGCGGACGTGGCCGGTGCCATGGGCGGGGTACCCGGAGTGGAAGTCGCTGGCGTACCAGGTCGGGTCACCCGACAGCTGCAGCTCGACGGCGACGGCCGACACGCCCGGCCCCGTGGTGCCGAGGTCGATCGTCGCGTACTGTCGGGCATCACCGGGCTCGGGCGACCGGGGGTCCCTCGAGACGTCCCCGTACCAGCGGGTGACCTCCTCCCCGGAAATCCGGTAGGTGAACGGATTGGCGTCCATGACCGCCTCGCGGGCCTGGCCTGGCGCCGGCCCCGGCACCGGTGCCAACTGGAACCGGAACGGCGTCGTGCCGGTCTGGGCGAAGTCGTTGTTGCCAGTGGCATCGCGCAGGACCGGATGGTGACCGACCCACTGGCCGGTGAAGGGCACGTCGACCTCCTGGATTGCGCCCTGGCTGTCCGGGAACCCGGTGGCCGGCTCGCCGCCCCACAGGTAGCTGGCTCCGGTGACGGAGCCGTCGGCCGCCACCGTGAACGAGATGGCATTCTCGATGTCGGTCATCCGGCCCCAGGTGCCCCACTCGAGGAACGGGACGAAGCCGGTGCCAGCGTCCTCGTGGCTCCAGATCACGGTGTACGACAAGTTGGTGGCCCCGCCCCCGGCCGGCGTGGCCGTGGCGTCGGTGAGCAGGGGCACGTCGTGGAGGGCCGATGTGGACCGCCCGTACATGACCGGCGCGTAGGCCACGGCCAGAAAACGGGGATTGGACGGGTCGACCACCTCGAGTTGACTGTCGACCACCCTTGCCGTCGGCGTCGACGAGCTCGACGGCCACGACAGGCCGCCCCCGGAGTGCGAAGCCTCTGCGCTCACGGTCACCTGGTAGGCGTCGGCCGTCGTCACCGGGCCGGTGAACCCGCCGTAGGTGAAGGTGCGGCCCCCGGCATACAGCACGAACTGCTGGGTGCCCACCGTCGTCGAAGTGGTCAGATCGGCGACCGTCACATCGACCACCGTGGAGCTGGGTCGTGACCCGCCCCACGAGGTATGGGGGGCGGACAGCGCCAGACGGAGGAGACCCTCGCCGGCCACCGGCGTGGCCGGCACCACCGGCGCGGGAAAGGCCGAGCTGTACGGACCGGTGACCGACCCCGTAGTGGTCAGGTCGCCTGCCAGCCCGGCGGTGACCGCAACGGTGACCGGCGCGCCGGGTGTGGCCGAACGATCGGACCGGCGGATTCGGGGTGCCGCCCTCGGGTGTCGGCGGGTTACGCCCGCGGTGGCGCCCGGAGCCGATCCCGGTGCCGGCGCCGGCGCGCTGACAGGCGCGCCGACCGGCGCGCTGGCCGGCGGGTAGACAGGGGTGCCGAGGCTCGGGTCCCATGCGTCGTCCGGAGTGGTGCACGATCCCGGTGCGCTGCAGGCGGATGCCGCGAACGAAATGTCCTGCAGCAGCAATGAGGGACCACCGGTGGAGTACAGCGACTCGACGGCGATGAAGCACTGCACCTGGCGGCAGTCCGCAGACCCGAGCGACGTGGTCAGGACGGCCTGCGGATGGAGTGTGGAGGCGGCCACGCCACCGCCGTCGACCGTGATCACCGAGTTGTGGCGCGCCTCGCAGGCATCGGCGGGCGACTCACCATTGGCCAGGAGGGTGAACGCGGTCGGATCGCACTCCACCACCACATAGGTGGTGCCGGCGCTGGCCCCGCCGACCACCACCGACACATCCTGGTTGTCCACCAGCCCTGTCGAGGGGGTCACCGTCAGGGTGCCGGCGACGGCGGCTCCGGCCACGTCGGGCGATGGCGGAAGCACCAGCGGACCGGCTAGTGCGAGCAGCGCCAGGGAGGCGATTCCGGCGACCCGGGCCGCCGACCGGCCACGCGACCTCGAAGGCAGCCCCCCGGGATGGCGGACCCGCCTCCGCCGATGATCGTCCGACATGCACACCCCCCGATCGGCTGCGAGGCCCAGCTCCGAGCGCCGGACCGGCGTGGGACTCTCCCCCTCGCCCAGCCGACAACCTAGTGGCTCCGACCCGGTCGGCGAGGAGGGGAACCGGCCCGCCGGCGGGGTGTCGTCGGGAGCACGACCGCCGGACGATGCTCGTCCAGTAGCCCCGGCGCCCGCTGCGGTGGGCGTCGCGGGGCGACCGGCCCGGACCGGAGATGCCGGCGGCTCCCCGACCACGGGGCGGGAGGGGCGGTCAGCCGATCGGCGAGACGGTAGGCGGCGGTCTCGTAGTTGACCCGCCATCCCCGGAACTCGGGCCACGCCTCCTCCGCGCTGCGCTCCATGGGGAATCCGACGTGCCGCAGCATCTCCACCGCCTGAGCGAACTCCTCGAAGGTCAGGACGATGGGCCCCTCCGGACTCGGATCCGGGTCCACCTCCCACCCCAGGACCTTGGCCATCCGGTTGATGGCGGTGAATCCCATGCGCAGGCACAGGCGCGCCTGTGATGACGCCGTGCTCGGAGCCAACGCCAGGTGCATGGCGGCCCCGTCCAGCACGGCCAGGAGCCCGACGAGCCACGAGAACCACGGCTGGGGCGAACGGAAGAGCAGCATCACCGGGTAGGTCGTGTGGCTCTCGGCCAGGTCGGCGGACCACTTCTCCCATGCCGAATAGAAGTCCGGCAGTGTGTCGGTGATCCCCACCAGCTGGTGGCGGGCGAGGACCTCGGGCCCCCAGGCGGGGAGGCCCGCCCGACTCTCGAGCATGGCCACAAGGCTCTCGCGGCGGTTGAACGCCCCGTAGAGGGCGGGAAGGTAGGCGATCTGCAGGGCCACGATCACCACCCATGTCCCGCCGGCGGCGATGTCAACCGCCGAGTTGGCGGTCCCGCTGAGATTGATGGTGCCCACGGTGAACAGGGCCCCAGCGGCCTGGGCCAGGGCAGAGGGCCAGCTGTTGGTGGTCCCCTCCAGCATGAAGGCGTAGCCGACGATGAAGAAGGCCGCCCAGAACATCAGCTGGGCCAGCAGGGCCACCGGGGCGGTCGGGGCCAGCAGGGCATCCTTCCCCTCGTAGCTCCTGGCCAGGCGGGCCAAAGCGTGGAACGAGATCTGCACGCCGCGGTTGACCAGTGACGACAGGCGTTCGAAGCCTCGGGGCTCCCGCGGGAGGACGATGGTGAACAACACGCTGGCCGAGGTCAGGAGGACGATCACGAGGCCGATGGCGAACAGCAAGTGGCTCATCGATCGGTGTGACCCGTCGATTCGGGCCGGGCCATGTCCGACATGCCCGCATGGTACGGCGGCCGAACCGCCAGCGCCTCACGGGCCGCCTCCGGGCGGCCAACGCGGGCAGGCGACGGGCAGGGCGACGGGCAGGGCGACGGGCAGGGCGAACGGAAGTTGCGGCCGGAGGTGGGGGCTGGTCCGGTCGTCTAGAACGAGTTCTATACTCTCCGACCAGGCATCCGGTCACCCGCACGGTTCGATCCCGGGTGCACCGGCACGAGCCGCCGGCACCGAACACGAGCCGCCAACGCAGAGGGGGACCACCATGGCCCGACCAGTGATCGTCGAAGCAGTGCGCACGCCCATCGGGAAGCGCAACGGGTGGATGTCCGGGTTCCACGCCGCCGAGCTCCTCGGAAACGCCCAGGTGGAGCTGGTCAAGCGGGCCGGCGTCGACCCGGGGGACGTCGAGCAGATCGTCGGCGGCTGCGTGACCCAGGCCGGGGAGCAGGCGTCCAATGTGACCCGTACGGCCTGGCTCAGCCAGGGCCTGCCCTACGAGGTGGCCGCCACCACGGTCGACTGCCAGTGCGGATCTGCCCAACAGGCCAACAACTTCGTGGCCAACCTGATCAGTGCCGACGCCATCGACACCGGCATCGCCTGCGGGGTCGAGGCGATGAGCCGGGTCGGGCTCGGTGCCAATGCCTTCAACGGTCCAGGCCGGTCGCGGCCCGAGGCCTTCCCCTGGGACATGCCCGACCAGTTCGGGGCGGCCGAGCGGATCGCCCAGAAGTACGGAATCTCCCGCGGGGATGTCGACTGGCTCGGGTTCGAGTCCCAGCGAAAGGCCGCTGTGGCGGTGGCCGAGGGACGGTTCGATCGTGAGATCGTGCCGCTCGAGGCGCCGGTGGTCGGTCCGGACGGACCCACCGGCGAGAAGACCCTCGTCACCAAGGACCAGGGTCCGCGTGACACGACCCGCGAGGGCCTCGCCAATCTCAAGCCGGTGTTGCCGGAGGGGATGCACACCGCTGGGAACAGCTCGCAGATCTCCGACGGCGCCGCTGCGGTCCTCTGGATGTCGGAGGCCAGGGCCGGCGAGGCCGGCCTGCGCCCCCGGGCCCGGATGGTGGCCCAGACGCTGGTCGGATCGGACCCCTACTACCACCTCGACGGGCCCATCGCCGCCACCACCGACGTCCTGCGCAAGGCGGGGATGACCATGGCCGACATCGACATCTTCGAGGTCAACGAAGCCTTCGCCTCGGTGGTGTTCTCGTGGGGCAAGGTCCACGAGGTTGACTGGGACAAGGTGAACGTCAACGGCGGGGCCATCGCCCTCGGCCATCCGGTCGGCTCGACGGGCGCCCGATTGATCACCACTGCGCTCCACGAGCTCGAACGCTCAGACAGCAGCCTCGCCCTCGTCACCATGTGCTGTGGTGGGGCGTTGGCCACGGGGACGATCATCGAACGGATCTGACCCGGCGCCGGGGCCGGCCCGGCCCCGGCCCGCGGCGGCGGGCGGTCTCGGCGTTCGGCGGCCGCCGCGTGCAGGAGTGACGCGTGCAAGAGTGAAGGGTGCCCCGTTCTCCGGTGCCCCGATCTCCGGTGCCCCGATCTCCGGTAACCCGATCGACCGTGCCGCTTTCTGGGCACCGCACCCGCCCGAGCGTGCGCCCCCACCCTCCTGTTCGTGGCCGTAGCTGCATCTAGGGTCGGGCTGCCCGGCGCCCCCCCTAGGGCCCACGCCGGCGCCGGAGGGCCGGGTTGAAACTAGAATGCGTTCTAGTAGGTCCGGGTTGCGAGCGCCGCCCCGGCGTCTCGGAGGATCGGCGTCCAGGGGATCGGGGCGCGGGGCCCGGGCTGGCGGATGGCACCCATCCCCGAACAGCCGGCGAACGCCAACGAAAAGGAGCATTGTGATCGGAACCGAGCACCTGAGCTACGAGCGGGTTGGATCCACGGCGGTGGTGACCATGAACCGCCCCGAGGCGAAGAACGCGCTGTCCGGCCCCATGCTGGTGGGCATGGCCGACGCCTGGGTGGAGATCGACGCCAACGACGACATCCGCTGCGCCATCCTGACCGGGGCCGGTGGCACCTTCTGCGCCGGGATGGACCTCAAGTCGATGTCCGGTCCCGGCAACGAGTCGGTGGAGGAGCGGATGGCGGCGGACCCCGACCTCCACTGGAAGGCCCTGCTCCGCCACTACTCGCTGAAGAAGCCGCTCATCGCCGCCGTCGAAGGGTGGGCGGTGGCCGGTGGTACCGAGATCCTCCAGGCCACCGACATCCGGGTGGCCGGCGAGGGGGCGAAATTCGGCGTCTTCGAGGCACGCCGCGGCCTCTTCCCGCTGGGGGGGTCGACCGTGCGCCTGCGTCGTCAGATCCCCTTCACGGTGGCCATGGACCTCCTGCTCACCGCCCGGGAGGTGTCCGCCGGCGAGGCCAAGGAGATCGGCCTGATCGGCCGGGTGGTCCCCGACGGGACGGCACTCGAGTCGGCCCTGGAGATCGCCGAGGTGATCGGGGCCAACGGCCCGCTGGCGGTGGAGGCGATCAAGGCCTCGGTCAGGGCCACCGAGGGCGTCCCCGAAGAGGAGGCCCTCAAGATGGAGCTCGAATTCGGCTGGCCCATCTTCGCAACCGAGGACGCCAAGGAGGGCCAGAAGGCCTTCGCCGAGAAGCGGCCCGCCAACTTCCAGCGCCGGTGAGCGGTCCGGGCGGCCCTCTCGATCCGGACCCGCGGCGGCGGCTGGCGGCGGCGCTGCGCCCGATCATCGCCATGACGGTGGCCGGGTCCCTCGACGACGAGGCGATGGCCGACGCCGCCCAGGCCGTCGAGGTCGTCTCCGCCCGCCTGGTCGAGAGGTCGGGCCCGGGACGGATGCCCCGCCAGCAACCAGACATCTCCCGTCCGCCCCAGGAGTTCTTCCCCACCAGCCCGATCACCGGGATGATCAACCCGCTCTCCCCACCGGTGCGGGTGCGTGTGGTCGACGTCGCCGACGGGGGGTACCCCGAGATCCACGCGTCCGCCAACTTCGACTACCCCTACGAGGGCCCACCGACCTGCGTCCACGGCGGGGTGATCGCCGAGACCTTCGACGAGATGCTGGGCGCGGCCAACATGGTGGCTGGCAACCCGGCGATGACCGGCACCCTCACCATCCGCTACCGCAAGCCCACCCCGCTGCGCACCGATCTGCGCATCGTGGCCCGTTGCACCGGCCGCGACGGCCGCAAGATCCACACCTGGGCCGCCATGTATCACGGCGACCTGATGACCGCTGAGGCCGAGGGGATCTTCATCGAGGTGGCCCCGACCCGATTCGTGGCCATCGCCGAGGGCAACGCCGACGGATCCGACCCGGCGACGCTCGAGGTCATGCGGGCTGAGGCGGCCAGGGCCGGCGCCGCCTCGGACGTGCCCGGCTCCATCGATTCGGCGCCGGGCCGCGGTTCCTGACCGCGACCGGGCCACGGGCGCCCCGACCCGGGTGGCCAGGTTGCGCGATAACCGCGAATTCGGGTCCAGGTACAGGTAGCGTTTCCTCCTATCCGCAATTGACCACGGACGGAAGGGCTCTCCGACACAGGAGCGGGAACCAGGTTTGTGTGCGGTATCCCTGAGAAGAGCCCGAATCGAATGGAGAGTTGTTGGATGTCGAACTGGGTGCGCGCGCTCGGAGACTGGTGGAAGTGGGCGATGGGGGAGTCGACCCTACCGGGGCCCCGCTCACGGCTCTACCTGGCCGGAACGGCCGCGGCCCTGACCACCCTGGCGGTGGTGGCGGTGGTGGCGGCCGGGAATGGCCCGGCCAAGGCCGGCGACTCCGCGTCGCTGGCGTCGACCCAAGTCACCGCTGGTGCGCCGTTCTCGGATCCGGTGCCGACTTCCTCGGCCCCGTCCGCAGCCACGACCACCACCACCACCACGGTGCCCGCCGCCCGGGCCAAGGCCGTGCGCCCGTCGCCGTCAGCGGCTCCCGCGGCCCCGCCCGTGTCGGCGGCCGCCTCCGGTCCCGACCTCGCTTCCGGCGCGGTCTCTCCGCCACCGACCGATCTGGCCGTCACGATGGGCAAGGGGTGGGCGAGGCTCACCTGGAGCCCTCCGACCTCGAGCGGCGGGGACCCGGTCGCCGGCTACGACGTCTATGTGGGGACCAGTCCCGGTGGGGAGAGCACGACCCCCGCCAACGGAGCCACCCTCATCCCCACCACGGCGTACACGGTCGACAATCTGGTGTTGGGGACGACCTACTACTTCACCGTCCGGGCCTCCAGCGCCGGCGGGCTCTCCGACCCTTCCATCGAGGGCTCGTCCGCACCCGGCCAGAGCGGCTCTCCGGTCGGCCCACCGGCGATTCCGGTGGTGGGGATGGCCGCACTCCCGGACGGCTCCGGGTACTGGATCGTGGACGCCCGGGGCACCGTCTCGGCCCGCGGCGCGGCTGTCGACTACGGGTCGGCCGCCGACCTCCAGCCCGGAGCCGTCGTCGTGCAGATCGCGGCCACGCCTGACGGCCTGGGCTATTGGGAAGCCGCGTCCGACGGCGAGGTGTTCGGGTTCGGGGACGCCCGCGTCTTCGGGTCGGCCAGTGGTGTCCCCGCCGCCGTGCCCGTCGTCGGCCTGGCTCCCACCCGGGACGGCCAGGGCTACTGGGAGGTGACCTCGGCCGGGGGTGTCTTCTCGTTCGGCGATGCGGCGTTTCTCGGACCGGTCGGCGGGCTGCCGTCGGCTCCGCCGATCGTCGGTATCGCCGCCGACCCGTCCACCGGCGGCTACTGGCTGGTGGCCAACGACGGTGGGATCTACGGCTACGGTGCGCCCTCGTTCGGGTCGACAGCCGGGACCGACCTCAACCAGCCGGTCATCGCCATGGCCGGCACCGCTGACGGCGGGGGCTACTGGGAGGTGGCCAGCGACGGAGGCGTATTCACCTTCGGCGACGCCCAGTATCTCGGGTCGCCGTCGACCGGTACCGTCGACGCCCCGGTCGTCGGTCTGGCCCCGGACGTGTCCTCCGGTGGGTACTGGCTGGTGGCCGGCGACGGCAGCGTCTTCGGCGAAGGGTCGTCGCTGCTGGGCACCGGCTAGCCGCCGCCGCCCCTCAGATCTTCTCGCGGCCCTCCCAGTAGGGGTCCCGGAGCTTGCGCTTGTACAGCTTGCCGTTCGGGTCCCGGGGCATGGCGTCGGTGAAGTCGATCGACTTGGGCGTCTTGAACCTGGCCAGCCGGGTCGAGCAGAACTCGAGGATCTCGGCGCCCGCCTCGGGTGACGGTTCGACTCCTTCGGCCGGCTCGACGACCGCCTTGATCTCCTCGCCCCAGTCGTCGTGGGGGATGCCGAACACGGCGGCGTCGCCCACCAGGGGGCAGGAGAGCAGGACGTTCTCGATCTCGGCGGGGTAGATGTTGGCCCCGCCCGAGATGATCATGTCGATCTTCCGGTCCCGGAGGAACAGGTAGCCGTCCTCGTCGATCAGGCCCACATCCCCGACGGTGAAGTACTTCCCGATCCGATTGCTGTCGGTCTTCTTCTTGTCCTTGTGGTAGGAGAAGTCCCCGGTCTGCATGGACATGTAGACGGTGCCGATCACGTTGGGCTCCTCGACCCGGACGCCGTCGTCGTCGAAGATGGCGATCTCCGAGATGGGCCACGCCTTGCCGACGGTGCCCGGCTTCTCCAGCCATTCCTCGGCCGTCACCAGCGTGCCGCCGCCCTCCGAGGCGGCGTAGTACTCGTCGATGGCATTTCCCCACCACTCGATCATCTTGTACTTGACGTCCACCGGGCAGGGTGCGGCGGCGTGGATCATGTGCCGGAGGGAGGACATGTCGTACCTGCCGCGAGTCTCCTCCGGGAGGGCCAGGAGCCGGTGGAACTGGGTGGGCACCATGTGGGAGCTGGTCACCCGGTACTTCTCGATGAGCTGGAGCATCTCCTCGGGGATCCACTTGTCCATCAGCACGACGGTGTGACCCAGATGGATGGAGGCCCCCGAGAACCGCATGACCGCGGTGTGGTAGAGCGGCGATCCGACGATGTGGACGTTGTCGTCACGGGGCTGGATCCCGAACAGGAAGAGGATGCCCGACTGGCCGAGGGCGGCCTCCTCCGGGGACAGGCCGCTCAGCGGCCGGAACACGCCCTTGGGGTTGCCGGTCGTCCCCGAGGTGTAGTTCATGACGTCGCCGATGGTGCGGTCGTCCGGGTCGTCGGTGGGCTGCGGGTCGCGCAGACCGGCGTACGAGGCGAAGCTGGCGATGCTGCCGACCCCGAGGCGGGCCGGGGCCGGGAGCCCCGCCTCGTCGGCCGCGTCCTTGGCCACATCGGCGAACCGCTCGTGGGCGACGAAGGCCTTGGCCTCGGAGTCCTTCAGGATGTAGGCGACCTCGGGGCCGATCAGATGGTGGTTGATCGGGACCAGCCGCCACCCGGCCTGCAGCGCGGCCAGGTAGAGCTCGAACATCTCGACGCCGTTGGGCAGGAGGGTGGCGACCACGTCCCCGGTTTCGAGGCCCAGCGTCCGGAGACCGTGGACCACCTGGTTGGCGCGGCCCAGGAGCTCCGCCGAGGAGTACTCGCTGCCGTCGGGGGCCACCAGGGCCAGGTGGCCGGGTTCCTCATGGGCCAGTGCCCAGAATCCAAGATCGCCCATGGTGCTCGCTACCCCCTCCGCCGGTCGACGGCAGAAACTTGGTCGGATGGTGCGGGTCGGAACGCCTTCCCGACGCGGCCCCGACCGGGTGCGTGCCCGGATTCCGGTCGAGGGGTGAGCGTCCCAGGTGGCGTCGGCCCGGTGGGGACGCTAGAACAGGTTCTCGTATACGGTCAACCTCCCGGTGGTGGCCCGACCGGGGTGTACCGGGATCGGAACGACGGAAACGGTCCCACCCGGAGGGGACGGGCTCCGGGCCGGGGCCCAGACCGCCCGCAAGGGGACGAGGGGCCACGGTCCCGAGGCCGTGGACGAATGCGTCAGGTCCGACGGGGCAGATCTCGGGACAGAGGAGTCGTCGGGACAGCGATGAGACAGGGAGGCAGTGCGCAATGAGCGAGTTCCTCGAGGGGAAGGTCGTGGCCATCACCGGCGCCGGTGGCGGGATCGGTCGGGCCGTCGCCCTGGCCGCGGCGGACGAGGGGGCCCGGGTGGTCGTGGCCGACATCGGCGTGTCCCTGGCCGGGGAGGACCCCCGCAGCGAGGTGGCCGAGACGCTGGTCGCCGAGATCGAGAGGGCTGGCGGTGAAGCGGTGGCGGTCGCCGAGAGCGTGACCACCCTCGACGGCGGCAACAAGATCGTGGGAGCGGGCGTGGAACGGTGGGGCCGGATCGACGGCGTGGTGGCGGTGGCCGGCATCTTGAGGGAACGGATGCTCTTCAACATGGCCGAGGACGAGTGGGACGCGGTCATCGAGACCCATCTGAAGGGGCACTTCACCGTCTTCCGGGCCGCCTCGGCCGTCATGCGCAAACAGGACGGCGGCGGGTCGCTGGTGGCGTTCACGTCGGGTGCCTTCGCAGGCAGCGTGGCCCAGGCCAACTACGCTGCGGCCAAGGGCGGCATCGTCTCCCTCGTCCGCTCCGCCGCCGCCGGACTCAACCGGTACGGCATCACCGCCAACGCCGTCGCCCCCGTGGCCCGGACCCGGATGTCCGCCAACGTCCCCATGGACCTGGCCGAGATGGGCGACCCCGAGGACGTGGCGCCGCTGGTGGTCTACCTCCTCTCCGACCAGGCCAGGCACGTGACCGGGCAGGTGTACACCTCGGTCGGCCCGAAGATCGCGGTGTGGAACCAGCCACGGGAGGTGCGGGCCGTATATGCCGACGGGAGGTGGACTCCCGAGGCGATCGCCGCCCGGTTGGACTCGACCGTCGGCCAGGAGCGCATGCCCCTGCTCGACCAGCTCGAGGCGTACCGGAAGGCAGCCGAGGCCAAGGCGGCAGCCGAGGCTGAGGCGGGCTCGTAGGGCGGGGCTCGTAGGGCGGGGCTGGTGGGGCTGGGCTCGTGGGGCTGGGCTCGTGGGGCTGGGCTCGTGGGGCTGGGCTCGTGGGGCGTGGCTCGTGGGGCGTGGCTCGTGGGGCGTCGGAGCCCTAGGCTCAGGTCTCCCCCAACACGCAGAACTCGTTGCCCTCCGGGTCGGCCAGCACGATCCATCCCTCGGTTCCCTCCTGTCCCACGGACACCCTTGCCGCGCCGAGGATCTCGAGGCGACCCACCTCGAGATCCTGATCGTCGGGACGCAGATCGAGATGGATCCGGTTCTTGACCGCCTTCGACTCGGGGACGGCGAGGAAGAGGAGGGGGCGGACGGCACCGTTGTCAGGATGGTCGACCGCCGGCTCGACCCATACGTCGCCATCCTCGTCGACTCCGTGCTCCCAGCCGAGGACGGCCGACCAGAACCGACCTTGGAGCAGCGGGTCTTCGGCGTCGAAGCTGACGGTTTCGATTCGTAGAGCCATGCGCTCTCCCGTTTGTTCTGGTGATTCCGGTCGGATTCCTGCGGCCATTCCAGTGCTGGCGGCCTCTCGACGGTGCTCCCCTCTCGAGTGCTCCGTTCCGGGCCGCCTCCAGTAGTGTGCCCCGTAGCCGCGGTCCCGACCACCGGGTTCCTTCAGGAGCATTGCCCGGCCCCGGGTGGCCCCGGGTGGCCCCGGATGGCCCCGGGTCAACCGGGCGACCGTCGGGGAGGGGCCGGTGTACCTGCAGTCTCGACCTGGCGCGCCTCTGTGGGGAGAAGGGGAGGGAGCGCCACGACAGTGTGATCGATTCGGTGGAGCCGGAGTCCTCCACCTTTCTGACCTGGTCACCTCCATCCGGAACGCCATCGGCAGCCATGCACGCATCGTCCGCGTCCCGACGGTCGTGGTACCCATGGCCCGACTCCTGGGATGGGCGCTTCACCTCGTTCTGCTCACCGCCGACGAGTTCCGCGCCATGGCCTCGGGGCTGGCTGCAACGTCGGGGGTCGCGACAGGGGCAACGGCGCTGTCGGACTGGTTGGCCGACACTGCGTCAGATCTCGGCCGTCTCTACGCCAACGACGTCGACCGGCACTTCTCGCCTCGGGCCCGACGAGGGGGCTCAGCAGCGGGACCTTTCGGGACCACCCGAGCCACGGGCGCAGGCTCGACGTCCAGGCCGGATCGACGTCCAGCGCCGGATCGACGTCCAGCGCCGGATCGACGGGAACACCGACGTGGAGATCACGGTGGACGGGTGCG
>Ga0307374_10005837_pt1 | contig 19686 bp, 17 predicted proteins | sample OX3MG_FD_202532 | JGI IMG/M metagenome (GOLD analysis project Ga0307374, IMG submission 202532) | Soil microbial communities from Risofladan, Vaasa, Finland - OX-3 | ecosystem: Environmental > Terrestrial > Soil > Coastal area > Acid sulfate soil | place: Finland: Risofladan, Vaasa | collected...
TTGAACTCCGCGTCCGAAAAAGTCGGCCACTTGTACTCGTTGCGGGCAATGGGGTACTCGTACAGGATCGTGTCGGGGATAGTGCTCATGATTCGCACACCATGGCCACGGCTTCAATCTCCAACAGCATGTCTGCTCCTTTCAAGTGGCTGATGAACGCCGACGACCGCGCCGGCAGCGGCCCCGAGAAGTGCTTGACGTATTCCTCGTTCACCACGTTCACGTCTACTCCGTCTTTCAGCAGAACCGTCAGCTTGACGGCGTCGTTGAGGCTCGATCCTGCCGCCTTCAAGATGTTGTCCAGGTTGCGCAAGGCCCATTCGGTCTGCTCGCGAATGTCGCCCATCTTCCCCGTGTCGCGGTTGCGTCCCGCCTGCCCGGACGTGTACACCAGGTTGCCCACCCTGATTGCCTGGTTGAACGGCCCGGTCGGCGTTGGCGCGCCATCCGTCTTGATAACCTGACGTTCAGCGATATTCTCGTTGCTCATATCCCGTCTCTCGTTTCTCACTACTCGGATCCCACCCCGACGCCAGCCGGGCAATCTCGTCGTCCTGCTTGGGCGAGCCGCCGCCGATGCCGATAGCGCCCACAAATTCACCATCTTCGAAGATTGGGTAGCCGCCAGGATTTACCGTCACCCCGCCCGGAATGATCGTATTCAGGCTGTCCGCAAACATCGGCCGGTCCTTCCACTGTTCCACCAACTGGATCGTCGGTTTGCGGAACGCCGCCGCCAGCCGCGCTTTGCCCATGGCCATGTACGGCCCATGCCAGCTCTTCCCGCGCGCCAGCGCCACCGGGTGCCCTGCCGTGTCGTGGATGGCGACGGTGATCACCACCCCCCGCTCCCGCGCGATCGCCCTCGCTTTCTCCACGTACGGCCACGCTTGCTCAAAGTCCACCGTCGCTCCCTCCAGCTGCCAACCACCAGCTACCCACTACTCGATTCCCAGGGCGAGGACGTCAGCCGCAGGAAGCGCATTGCATTCTCGCCCATCAGCTTGCGTGTCGCCGTCTCGCCGATCACGGACTTCCACCCGATGACCGTGTCCGTCGAGTTCGGGAACAAGCTCTCCGGGTGTGGGAAGTCCGACTGGTACAGCAGCACGTCGTCCCCCAGCAAATCGATCACCGCCTTGGTCATGGCTACGCCCTCGTGGTTCTCGATGCCGCAGAAGACGCGGCCCATCTGGACGTACTCCATCGGCGTGTGCTTGACGCCTTCCGGCATGGCGCCCTTCACGAAGTGGCTCTGAGCCGTGAGGCGGATGATCCAGTGTGGCAGCCAGCCGTGCCCGGTCTCGACCGTGGCCACCCGCAGCGTCGGGTAGCGGTCCAGCATGCCGCTGATGAGCACATAGGCCAGCAACCGCTCGGCCCCCCACATGTGCGCCGCCGTGCGAGCCACCACGCTGTTGCCCCAGATGTCTCGATACCCGGGGAAGTAGGGCGGCTCGTAGAAGAAGCTGTGGTGGACCAGCGGGAACCCGGCCTCGTCCATGGCCTCGAACACCGGCGCCAGATCGGGATCGTCGATGGGCATGCCCTCCGGCAGCACCGCCCAAACCGCTGCTGGCCAGTCGTCCTTGGCCAGCTCGCGGATAGTTCGCGCCGACCACTGAGGATCGGCGCCCTGAGCCAGGATGAGGCCTTTGAGCCGGCGCGAGTCCGCCGAGCAGTAGTCCGCCATGTAGCGGTGGTAGGCCTCGTACAGAAGCTGGCACAGGCTCACGTCGAGTGCCGAGCTGCCAGTGGCCCACGTGCCGGGGATGATGAAGTCGAGATCGACGCCTTCGACGTCCATGTCCTTCAGCCGCCCGGCCGAGTTGTCGTGCTGGATGCCAACGTGGATGCCCTTGCCGGCGATGTTGTCCACTCGCCCCTCGAGCGCGCCCTTGGAGCCTGCGCCGGTGGTCTCCACCCTGGCGCCTTCCTTCTGGCCCGCCACGCGCTCGTAGGGGATCGGCTTCACCCGCAGGATCGGATAGTCGGTCTCGGGATGGCCCCGCCCGGGCAGCGTCTTGACCATCCGGATGTATGGCGTCAGCTCCTCCTGGCGCGCCTTGAGCTGGCTGCCGGCGTAGCGCAGCAGCACCTCGCTCGACGGCGTGACGTGCGTGTCCATGTCAATGACGCGGAATCCCTGCCTCATACGGTCGTCCTGGCATGTGAAATGTCGGGTTCGAGGCGGGCGATCCAATCCAGCTCGATGCGGTCGAGGTGATCGAACATCGCGTCGCCCGCGGCTTCGCTGTCGCGCGCCTCGATGGCTTCGAAGATGGCGCGGTGCTCGCCTTGGCCCGCCTCGATGTGCTGCTGCCCGTGGCCGAACAGGCGCCAGTACGTGGATAGGCGAAAGAACAGGTTGCGACTGTTGTCGTACACCGCCATCAGCGCCTGGTTGCCGCACAGCCGGGCGATGGCGTCGTGGAAGTCGGCGTCGGCGCCCTGGAAGGTTTCGTCGTGCGGAGCCTCGGTGCGAGCGAGGAGCTGCTCCAGCTCCCGCACACCGCGCGCGGTCGAGTGCTCCGCGGCCAGTTCGGCCATCCGCACCTCCAGCAGCTTGCGGGTCTCGTACAGGTCGCGCACGGACACACGTGCCGCAAGCGCGGCGAAGTCCAGCTCATCCTTGCCCACCGAGGTTGGGTCGCTGACCACCAAACGGTTGCCCTGCCGTTCCACGAAGCCCGCGGCGATGAGGCCGCGCAGCGCCTCGCGAACCGTCGTGCGGCCCACGCCGAACGCCTCGCTGAGCTGCAGCTCCGGCGGTACCTGCTCGCCCGGCCGCAGCCGGCCGGACAGGATTTGGCCGCGCAGCTCCGTCAGCAACGAGTCTGCCAGCGTAACCCGTCGCAATGGGTTGACAGGAATGGACTGTTTGTCTGACAATGGAGCTGATTATATGAGCATCTGGTCTCGCATTGTGAGAGAGCGCCGCGCCCCCAACCACCTGGCCGCCATCGGGGGCGCCGTAGCCCTGATCCTTGCCGCGTGCGGTGGCTCAGTGGCGCCGGCCGCGGGCTCGGCTTCGAGTGGCCAGGCGGCGCCAGCCGCGTCGAAGGCGCAATCGAGCGGAGCGCAGGCCTCCACCGCGCCCAAGCAGATGCTCAAGCTCAACCTGGGCCTCGCTTCCAAGCCGGCGCCGGCGCTCCCGAACTCGGTGTTGTGGCTGGCCAAGGACCTGGGCTTCTACCAGCGTGAAGGCCTGGACGTGACGCTCCAGGAGCTCGATGGCACGCCAAACGTCATCGCCGCCATGATCTCCGGCGACCTGGATGTCGGCAACATCGGCACCGATCAGCTGGTCAAGCTGGCGGCGCAGAAGTCTGTCGACATGCGCGCCATCAACTCGTCAGACGCCCGCCAGTACTTCCTGATCGCCTCCAAGGACAGTCTCAGCTCGATTGCCGGCCTCAAGGGCAAGACGTTCGGCGTGGCGAAGGCCGGCAGCCTGGACGACACCATGACCCGCCTGGTGTTGGCGGCGAAAGGCGTCAAGCCCGGCGACCTGACGTTTGCCGGCATAGGCGCGCCCGGCGTGCGCGCCCAGGCGCTGGTCGCCGGCCGCATTGACGCCACGACCATTTCCCTGGGCACGTGGGTTTCCATCCAGCACGACCCGGGCGTCAAGATCCTGGTCACCGCCGACGACTTCTACGGCGCGGCGCCTATCAATCTGAAGGTCAACGCCGCGAGCACCAAGACCATCAAGGACAAGCCGGAGCAGCTGCGGCGCTTCACCGCGGCCGTGCTGAAGGCCAGCCGGACGTTCTCGGAGGATCAGAACGCCTGGGTGAATGCCATGCTCAAGCGCCGGCCCGACCTCAAACGCGCCGACCTGGAGATGCTTTGGCCCGATTTCAAGCAGGCCTGGGCGGCCAACGGCCTGCTGAACCTGAGCCAGTACCAGAAGACCTCTGATTTCCTCTACCAGACGGCCGACTTCAAGGGCGTGCCACCAGTGGCCCTGAGCCAGTGGACCGACACCCAGTTCGCAGACAGCGTGCTCCGCGAGATTGGCGTGGATGCCAAGCTCGACCCGCCAGGTCGGAGCATCTAGGGGTACCCCTAGGCGCTAACCACGAGCCTCTAACTACTCGGGTCGCCGGCGGAGGTAGGCCGGCGCGTCCAGGTCGCCGGCTTCGGGGCGCGCACGGTCCAGGTAGGACGGCCGATACGGAGCGGGGTCGGGCTCAGATGGAGCCTGACCCGCAGGCCGGTGGTCCTTGCGAGCCTGGGGGCTGTAGCCCCGCTCGAAGCCAGTCGCGATGAGCGTGATCTTGAACTGGCCTTCCAGCTTCGGGTGAAGCACCGCGCCAAAGATGATGTTGGCCTCTGGATCAACCACGTTGGCCACGATCTGGGCCGCTTCGTGGACCTCGGCCAGGGCCAAATCGTTGCCGCCGCTGATGTTCAGCAGCACGCCCTTGGCGCCTTCGATCGACGTCTCCAGCAGGCCGCTGTCGATGGCCGCTTGCGCCGCGATCCGGGCGCGGCTTGGGCCGGTCGCCTCGCCCAGCGCCATGAGCGCCGAGCCGGCGTCGTGCATGATGGCGTACACATCGGCGAAGTCCAGGTTGATCACGCCGGGGATGAGCACCAGGTCGGCGATGCCGCGGATGCCCTGGTGCAGCACGTCGTCGGCCAGGCGGAAGGCCTCGACCATCGTCGTGCCGCGGCCGGCCAGCGCCAGCAACCGTTCGTTCGGCACCACAATCAGCGCATCTACGGCGTCCTTCAGACGCTTGATGCCGTCCTCCGCGGACTGGGCCCGGCGGCCTCCCTCGAACGGAAACGGCTTGGTGACCACGCCTACCGTCAGCGAGCCCTGGCGGCGGGCGATCTCGGCCACGATCGGGGCCGCGCCGGTACCGGTGCCGCCGCCCATGCCGGCGGTGACGAACACCATGTGCGCCCCTTCCAGCTCCCGCTCGATCTCGGTCGCGCTCTCCATTGCCGCCCGCTCGCCGACCTCGGGCTGGCCGCCGCTGCCCAGGCCCTTGGTGAGCCGGCGGCCGATCTGCAGCCGGTGCTCGGACAGCGAGTGGTTCAACGCCTGCGAATCGCTGTTGAGGGCGATGAAGTCGATCCCGCGGATGTCCGCCTCGACCATGCGGTTGACGGTGTTGCTGCCGCCGCCGCCCACGCCAATGACCTTGATTTCGGTGAAGCCTTTAGCCTCGGGCGTTTCGTCACGCTCCAGCATGCGGCTCACCACGCCCGACGGCTGGCGGCCGAGCGAGTTGAGCCGGTCGGGCGTGAACCCGAAGCGGCGCTCAGCCACGCTCGAGCACTTCCCTGGCCAGCTCCATGTACTGCTCCGCGGGCTTGGCGCCCCCCTGCACGTCGAGCACTGCCAGGCCCGAAGAAGCAGCTTCCAGGATCTTGCTGTTGGTGCCGATCTCCGTGGCGAACACCAGGTCGCCCCAGTGCTCGCGCAGATAGGTAGCCACCGTCTGCTCTTCGCGCAGGCGACGGTCCAGCTTGCTCAGCAGGATGCCCAGGATCTTGAGTGTGGGATTGAGGTACTGGACCTCCGAGATCGTCTCTTCCAATCCTTGCAAGCCTTGCAATGAGAAGAAACGAGCTTCCGTCGGAACGATGACGCGCGACGCCGCCACCAGCGAGTTGACGGTCAGCAGCCCCAGCGACGGCGGCGTATCGATCAGCACCAGCTTGTAGCGATCGCCCGTGCTGGCCAGCAGGTCCCGCAGCCGGAACTCGCGGCCCAGCTTGTTGGACAGCGACGACTCGGCAGCGGCCAGCCTGGCGTTGGCTGGCACCAGGTCCAGCCCGCCTTCCAGGCCATCCCGCACCGGCACCACCGGCAGGTCAACGCCGCGATCGAGCAGCGAGTCGGCGATAGTGTGGGTTATACGGTCCTGCACCCCGAAGCTGGCGCTGAGGTTGCCTTGCGGGTCCATGTCGACTACCAGGATGCGGTGGCCCAGGCGCGAAAGGGCAGTCCCGAGGTTGGCCGTGGTTGCCGTCTTGCCAACGCCGCCCTTTTGGTTGGCGACGGCAATTATCCCTGCCATTCGTCGGCCAATTATAGGGGCGCACCTTTGGCTGGCGGACATACAGGCTAGGCCGTTACAGGCAGGGGCGGCGGCCGTTTATACGTAATGGAGTGTTAGGCCTTCGATTTGTGCGCGCCGCTGCGTTGTGCGCGCTGCTGCTGCCCGCCACCGCCCACGCGGCCGCGGACACGATGCTGTTTCCCCAAACCAACCACTCGGTGAGCTTTGGCTTCAAGCATTTCTTTGATACCCGCGGCGGCTTGGACATCTTCGGCTACCCCACGACCGAGGAGATCCGCGAAAACGGCTGGACCGTGCAGTACTTCCAGCGGGCGCGCTTCGAGTACCATCCCGAGCTCGCCGGCACGCAATACGAGGTTGAGCTTGGCCTGCTGGGCGACCTCACCGCCAATCAGACGTTCGGCAAGGCCAGCGCCGCCCCCGGAGCACGCTTCTACAAGGAAACCTCTCACAACCTGAGCGGCCCGTTCCTCAAGTTCTTCGATGCCCGCGGCGGTTTGGACGTCTTCGGCTATCCCACCTCCGAGTCGTTCCAGCGGGCAGGCTTTACCGTCCAATATTTCCAGCGAGCGCGTTTTGAGCTGCACGGCTCCGACGTCGAGCTCGGCCTGCTGGGCGACGAGTACCTGGCGCAGCGAGCCGCGGCCGCCTCGCCGTCGAGCGCGCCGCCGCTGGCCGATGCCAGCCAGTTGACGCCACCCGCTCCGGAGCCGGTGGTCATCGCGTCGCCGCCCCAAGCCGCGCCGGCTATTCGGGTGGCCGTTTTCGGCGGCAGCACCCTCAACGTGACCGGCAGCGGTCCGTTCACGGCGGTGGACACCTCCGGCCGGCAACTGGCCGCCATCCAGCCCGGCCAGACGGCCAGCGTGACCGCCGCCGGGCCAGGCAGCTACATGTTGAATGCCGCCGGCCAGAGCGCCGGCTCGGCGCTGCCCATCCGCTTCATGCCCAGCGGCGGGACCATCCTGAGCGATCCCGATCTGCCGTCCTACGCCCGCGACTTCCGCGGCGTGTTGGAGGCCAGCTTCTCCACCAAGTCGAATAAGCTGTGGCTCATCGACGAGCTCCCGCTGGAGGACTACGTCAAGGGCATCGGCGAGGAGCCCGAGGGCCTGCCCGCGGAGGCATACAAAGCCCTGGCTGTGGCCTACCGGACCTACGCCCTCGCGACCCAGCAGCGCCACCGGGCGGACGCCGCCTGGGGCGAGCCTTTCGATCTGGGCTCATCCACCAACGCGGTCCAGCCCTACGCCGGCGCCAACCAGATCTATGCCGGCTACCACCGCGAGACCCTTGGCCCGCTGCTAACCCAGGGGGAGCAGGCGACCGCGGGCCAGGTGGTGACCTACAACGGCGCCGTGGCCATCACGCCCTACTACTCCCAGTCGGACGGGCACACGCGCAGCTGGGCCGAAGTCTGGCACGGCAACGACCACCCCTGGCTGGTGAGCGTGCCCGATCCAGACAGCAACGGCAAGCCATTACTTGGCCACGGCGTCGGCATGCCCCTGCGCAGCACCGTCAAGCGCGCTGCCGCCGGCTGGAGCTACGACCAGATCCTGCGCTATTTCTACACCGGCGTGCGCATCACCAAGCTCTACTGACAGATCGCGGGTCGGAACTCCGTGCCTCCGCCGATCTGTGGGCTGTCTTAGGGCAGCAGCCTCATTTCTTGTACCAATCGGGCACGTCGCTCGCTCCGCTGAGAACGCCCGCCTGGTCGAGCACGCTCTTCAGCGGGCCGGTATCGAACGCGTCCGCAGCCTTGGCTAGGTAATGGTTGGGCTGCTGCTTGCGAACCTTGAAGAAGGTCCCCAGAGCCCCCTGCGCGGCGGCGATATTGACCCCGCCGTTGACCGGCCAGTAATGAGCGTCGCTCAGCAGCGTCCAGAGCTTGGCAGCCTGAGCCTCCGACATCGGCGGGAAGACCTGGTGGGCCACGCGGCTGTACGCCTGCTGATCCTTGGCCAGCGTGCGCGCCATGTCGAGCATCGTGGCGACATACCGCCGGGCCGCCTCCGGGTTCTTCTGCAGCCACTGCTTTTGGGCGATGAACTCGAAGTTCGGCCACGTTGGCGTGTAGGCGGTGGTGCTGGGTATCAGGATGTTGATCTGCTGGGCGTTCGGGCCATCCTGGACCAGCGGTATGGCTGTTTGCCCCAATGTGGCGCCCGCCACGCGTCCTGCCAGCACCGCGGCCAGCTCCTGCGAGGTGCCGGAAATGGCCAGCCACTTGATATCGGAGTCCTTGACGCCGAAGTGCTGAAAGGCGATGGATGCCAGAAAGCGGCCGGCGCCCTCGAGGCTGGGGGTGGCCAGCTGCTTGCCCTTGAGCTGAGCCACCGTCGTGTATTGCTTCTGCGCAATAACCGCCGTCCCGTAGTTGGCCGCCGGAACGAACAGCGCCTGGATAGCCGCCCCTTGGGAGATGCCGCCGTACATCGAGACGACATCGGTGGTGGCGATGTCGGCGGAGTTGGCCACGATGGTCTGGACTTTGGCAGGCCCGCCGCCGCCGGCCTTCAGGATCTCGACGTCGAGGCCATGCTTCTGGAACAAGCCCAGGTCCTGCGCCATCTGGTTGTAGGACAGCATTGGGTCAGGCACGGGCGTCAGCTCCATGGCCCGAAGCTTGATCGGGGCGGCCGCGGCGGCTCCGGACGCGGCGGGTTTGGCCGAAGCTGCTGCGCTCGTTGCGCTGGGCTTCGCCGCGCTGGACGCCGGCGCCGGCTTGGCCGCCACGACGCTCGCCGCGGAACTGGCGGCAGGAGTGCTCGGGCTGGCCGCTGCCCCACCGCAGGCAGCCAGCAGCAATGACACGGCTGCGCACCAGGAGAACGCGCAAGGGGCCCGTAGTTTCATACCTCTACCTCAACTTTCGAGAGAGTGGCCGAAAGCCGAGCTATCGGCGCATCGGATGGCTCACCATAGTTCGACAACATAAGCCAATCGTGAGTAAACGATGAGGTTCTCGTGAGCATTTGAGGCGCTCCGTTACAACCATCAGCGCGGCCCGTGACACCGGAGCCCCGGACGCCTACAATGCGGGCACTTCAGCGGCAGATGGTAGGGAGGATCATATGACACAGCTGAAAAGGCTCGCGGGGGCCATCGCCGGCCTGACGTGCGTCGCGGTCGCCTTGGCTGCCTGCGGTTCGTCCGCCGCACCGCCGGCCGCGACTGCCAGTGCGGCGGCGCCGGTGTCCAAGGCCGCATCGGCGGCAGCTCCGTTCGCCAAGCCGTCCACGCCGAGCGCGGCGGCATCGACCGCCGCCAAGCCGGCGGCCAGCCAGCTCGCGCTGAAATCGGCGTACACCACCACCACCGGCAGCGTCTCGCCTCTCTGGACGGCCAAGGACTCGGGCTACTTCGCCGAGCAGGGCTTAGACGTGAGCCTGGCTCTCGTCCACGCCGGCGCGCCCATCCTGGCCGCTCTGGCCAGCCAGGATGTGCCCATCGCCTTTGCAGGCGGCCAGGAGGTCGTGAACGGGGTGATGAAGGGCGCGGACCTGGTCATTGTGGGCGGTTTCGCCGATCGGCTTACCGATTCCATCTACACCGCCAAGTCCATCACCACACCCGAGCAATTGAAGGGCGGGGCCATTGGCGTGACCGGCTTTGGCGCCATCAGCCAGATCGCCGGCCAGATAGGCCTCGAAAAGCTCGGCCTCAAGGGCCAGGTGCACTTCATCGCCACCGGCGGCCCGCCCGCGACCCTGGCCGCCATCCAGACCGGCAAGGTCCAGGGTGGCGTGTTTTCGCCGCCGCAGACCTTCAAGGCCGCCGCGCAAGGCCTGCACCTGCTGATCGACGTAGCGACTGTCGATACCAGGGTCGAGACGACCGTCGTGGCCACCAGCCACGCCTATGCCAATGCGCATCCTGACGTTGTCTTGCGCTATCTCACAGCCGTGATCGAGGGCGCCCATCGCGCCATCACAGACAAGAAGGCGGGCAGCGCCGCCCTTGCCAAGTACAGCGGCATCACGGATCCCGTGATCGTTTCCCAGACCTATGATTATTTCCAGGGTAAGATTGGCAAGGATGGCTTCCCCAGCGTCGCCGGCATTCAGGGCAACATCAACATCGCGGAGCAGCAGGGGAACGCGAACGCCAAGGGTTTCAAGCCCGACCAGTTCATGGACACAAGCTTCCTGAACAAGCTCAAAGCCGGTGGCTTGTTGGACAAGCTGTGGGGGAAGCAGTCATGAGGATTTCCAGGTCGTTATTGGCGGCGGGGGCGGCCATCCTCGTCGTGGCGATCGCCGGCTGCGGAGGCGGCGCGGCGGCCCCCAGCTCGGCGTCAGCCAGCAGCCCGGCGCCGAGCTCGCCAGCAGCTGTGCCCAGCGCGTCGGCGCCTGTGTCCCGCGGCACGGCGCCGTCCGCCAAGCCCGCGAGCGGCGCGCCGGCAGCCTCCGCTTCCGGACGCCCGGAGGCAAGCGCGCAGATGACGCCCATCAAGGCGGCCTACACGTCTCCCACCGTGGTGAATGGCCCGCTGTGGGTGGGCGTGGATGCGGGAATCTTCCGGAAGAACGGCCTCGATGTCTCCCTGGAGCTGGTGAAGGACACCGCCGTCCCGGCCGCGCTGCAGGCCGGCGAGCTCGACTTCGCGCTGGGCGGTGGCAATGAGGTCGTCCTTGCGGACCTTGGCGGCGGCTCGGTGGTGATGGTTGCGACCGCCTCCGACTACCCGATTTTCTCCCTGTTCGCCAACAAGAAGTACACCACGGTCCAGCAGCTGGCCGGCCAGAAGATAGGCATCACCCAGGCCGGGTCCGCGGCAGATGCGGCGGCGCATCTGTTCTTCGACCATTACAAGATCCTTGATTCGGTCAAGCTGACGCCAACGGGCACTGTGCCGGCGATATTCGCCGCCATGGGCCAGGGACTGGTGGCCGGCGGCATCCTGTCGCCGCCAACGACCGCCAAGGCCGCTCAGCAGGGCTTTGTCGAGCTCGTTAACGGCGTTAAGCTGGGTGACCCGCTGACGCACGCCGGCGTTTTGGTGTCGCGGGCCTATCTGGCCAGCCATCGCGACAACCTTCAGCGCATCCTCAAGGCTTATGCCGAGTCCTGGACGTATTGCGCCACCGCCGCCAACAAGGCTCAGGTCGTGAAGTCTGTGGCCAAGTACACCAAGTCCAACACCGCGGACGCGGACGCGGCCTACGCGGCCATGCTGCCTGTCTGGCAGAAGAAGGCGGTCCCAACCGTCGATCCGGCGGGCATCGCCGGCGTCCTCAAGTTGACGAATGATCCCAAGGCCAAGGCCGCCAAGCCGGAGCAGTTCCTGGACAATTCGATAATCCAGGCGGTAGCGCATTGAAGAAGGGTCGCCGCCATGACGCTCGTTGATTTGTCCTGGCCGATCTATCCAGGCATGTCCAAGATCCCGATGGCGCCCGACGTCACCATGCGCCCTTTCATGGAGATTGCCAAAGGCGATTCCTCCAACATGACCGTGATCACCATGGCCAGCCACATCGGCACGCACATGGATGCGCCGTGCCACTTCATCCCCGGCGCGAAATCCATCGATCAGATGCCGCTGGAGACCTTCACCGGCCCGGTGGTGACGGTTGCCGTGAACCGCGGCGCGACTGAGGAGATCCCGCTCGAAGACGTTGCCGGCGCCGGCATCCAGGCCGGCGATATCGTGTTCCTGCACACCGGCTGGGCGGCCAGGTTCGGAACGCCGGCTTACGATCACCACCCCTACCTATCCGTCGATCTCGCCAACTTCCTCGTCGAGAAGCGGGTCAAGATGCTGGGCGTGGACTGCGTGAACGTCGACATGCCCATCGCCGACCGCCCGGCGGGATACACCCGGCCGATCCATAACACGCTGCTCGGCAACGACATCCTGATCGTCGAGAACCTGACCAACCTGGGGGCGATTGCCGGCAAGCGGGCCCGCGTGTTCGCCTTTCCGATCAAGTACAAGGATGGCGATGGGGCGCAGACGCGCGTGGTCGCGGAGCTGGTTTAGGCCCCTACACGATCAGTCGCGGCTCGGTGATGTCGGTTATGCAGTGCGGGCCGTGTCCCTCGTGCTCGAGGTGCTTGCCGATCTGATCGGCCGTCCAGCGCACCATCTCCGGCAGGGTCGGGTACGGGTGGATGGCGTCGCCCACCTTCCAGGCCGACACGTGGCCGGCCATGGCTACCACCAGCTCGGAGATGAGGCTGGTAGCCTCCGGGCCGACGATGCCTGCGCCCAGGATCTGCCCGTCCGAACGGCGGGCAATGACCTTGACGAAGCCCTCGGTCTCGCGGTCGATGATCGGCTTGGTCACCTCGTCGAAGCGGACTTTGGCCACCTCGATCTCGTCGCGGCCCTGGCGGGCCTGCTCGTCGGTGAGGCCCACGGCGGCGAATTCGGGGAACGAGAACACCGGCCGGGGAATGACCCGCCAGTCAACCTTCTTGCGGTCGCGGTTGTGGACGGCATTCCAACCGGCGATCTCGGCCGCGTAGTCGCCGGCATGGGTGTACATCGGCGGCCCGGTGACGTCCCCCGCGGCCCAGATATTGGCGGCAGAAGTGCGCATGTGCTCGTCGACCGTGATGCCAACTTCGGTGTATTCGACCTCGGCAGCCTCGAGGTTCAGTCCCTCCATGTTGGGTCGCCGGCCGGCAGCCAGCAGCAGCAGCTCGCCTTCGGCGCGCTGGCCGTTGGTCGTGGATACCCACTTCAGGTTGCCTTCGGCGCCCACCGCCTGAGCCCGGCCAAGCACGATGCGGATACCGCGGCGCTCAAAGCTTTGGGCCAGGCTGTCGGTGAGGTCTTCGTCTTCATGCGGCAGCAGCCGGCGGCCGACAACAGTCACCTCCGAGCCCAGCGCCCGGAAGAAGGACGCGAACTCGCAGCTGATCGTGCCGCTTCCGACAATCGCGATCGAGCGCGGCAGCTCGCGCAGCTCGAACACCCCGTCGCTGGTGATGTACTCCACAGTGTCAAGGCCGTCCAGCGCGGGCACGAGAGTCTTGGAGCCCGAGCAGATGATGAAGCGGTCGCTGCTGTATTCCCGTTCGCCCACTTGCAGGCTGTGGGTGCCGGCAAAGGCCGCGTGCTGGCGCAGCCAGGTGATGCCCTGGTCGCGCAGGCTCTCCTCCGGCCCCTCGCCCGAGAAGCCGCGGATAACGTCATCTTTGCGCTGCATGATGGCCCGGAAGTTGGGCTTTGCCTCGCCCACCTCGATGCCGAACTCGCCGGCGCGCTGAATCAATTGCCACACGTGGGCCGAGCGGAGGAGCGTCTTGGACGGGACGCAGCCGACGTTCAGGCAGGTGCCGCCCAGCTTCCAGTCCTCGATCATGGCCACGCGGGCGCCATGCCGCGCGGCAGTGCTGGCGGCGGCGTACCCCGCGCCGCCGCCGCCGATGACCATGACGTCGAAATCTTCACTGCCCATTTCTTACTATGGATATAACACCATGACGCCCCTGGCAGCCGAATACGACAACATGCTGCGCTGCATCCGCTGCGCCGCCTGTCTGACCTCCTGCCCGACCTATGTGATCTCCCACAAGGAAGAGGAAGGCCCGCGCGGGCGCATCGCCATCATGCGCGCCATCGTGGAGGGCCACCTGGAGGTCACGCCCGACGCACTGGAGCACCTCGACAACTGTCTGCTGTGCGAGGCCTGCAGCCATGTGTGCCCCACTGGCGTCGAGATGGAGCGGCTGGGGACAGCGTTTCGGGAGGACATGAGCCAGCGGCGAGCGGCAACCGGCAAGAGCCTGTCACTCGCCGAGCGGCTTGCCTACAACTGGCTCTTCGGGGACTTGGGCCACTTTCGGGCCGCCGCGCGGCTGATGCGCTTCTACCAGCAATCCGGGTTGCAGTGGCTGGCGCGGCATCTCGGCATTGTGCGGCTGCTCGGCATGCGGGACGTGGAGCGGCTGCTGCCGGACATGCCGTCGCGCTTTGTGGTTCCCCAAAACCAGAAGATTGGCTCCGGCGACCCGGTGCAGGTGTTTGCCGGCTGCATCATGAGCACCGCGTTTGCGCCGACGGCCGAGCATACCGCGGAGCTGGCCGCCGCCTTCGGTTGCGAGGCATCCTTTCCGGAAGGGCAGGTGTGCTGCGGCGCCCTCCAGGTGCACGCCGGAGAGGCTGACCGAGCAAGGGAGCTGGCCAGAGCCAACCTGGACGCGTTTGCCGGCGAAGCGCCGATCGTCGTCAACGCCGCCGGTTGCGGAGCCATGCTCAAGCACTACGGCCAGCTCCTGCCCGAGGACCCTCGGGCGCAGGCGTTCGCCGCGCGAGTGCGCGACGTGTCGGAGCTGCTCGCCGGCCGCCAGCCAGGCAAGCCGCCACGCCCCATCGAGCGCACGGTCGTCCTGCAGGATGCCTGCCATCTGCTGCACGCTCAGCGCGTAGACAGGGCGCCGCGGGCGCTGCTGAAAGCCATCCCCGGCCTGGATCTGCGCGAGATGGCCGAGCCGGGCCTGTGCTGCGGCAGCGCCGGCATCTACAACGTGACGCATCGCGCCAACAGCGACGAGCTGAAGCGCCGCAAATGCGCCAATATCGAGCAAACGGGGGCCGGCACGGTCCTCACCGGCAACCCTGGCTGCCTGCTCCAGATGCGCGCCGGCTTGCCTGGCGGCGTGCATGTCGAGCACATCGTGGACCTCTTGTGGGAGGCTTTTTGTGATGCTGAGCCGGCGAGCCGCGCATGACAAAGCGTGGGCTGGCCGGCGAGCTCGCCAGCATTGTCGGCGACGAGTACGTCCACGACGCGCCCTCGGAGATTGTTGCCTACTCCTACGACGGCACCTTCCAGCAGCGCCGGCCGGACCTGGCAGTGTCGCCCGCGGATACGGAGCAGGTGGCGGCCATCGTCCAGGTCGCGGCCCGCGCGGAGCGGCCGATCGTTGCCCGCGGCGCCAGCAGCGGCCTGGCGGGCGGGACGATTCCGGAGCGCGGCGGCATCATCCTCAACCTGGCCCGCATGGACCGCATTGTCGAGATCGACACCGGCAACGTGTGCGCCGTGGTCGAGGCGGGCGTAATCACGCTGCAGCTGCAGGAGGCTGTCGAGAAGCTGGGACTCTTTTACCCGCCCGATCCGGCCAGCTCGCGGCAATCGACCCTCGGCGGCAACGTCGCCTGCAACTCTGGCGGGCCTCGCTGCTTGAAGTACGGCGTCACGCGCGATTACGTCACCGGGCTGACGGTCGTCCTGGCCAGCGGCGAGATCGTCAAGCTGGGCGGCAAGCTGAGCAAGAACGCGACAGGCCCGCAGCTGCTCCAGCTGCTCATCGGCTCCGAGGGCACGCTGGGCATCGTGACCGAGGTCATCGTCAAGCTGCTGCCGCTGCCCAAGGCCCGAGTTACCGCGTCCGCGGCCTTTCCGGAGCTGACTCAGGCCAGCCAGGCGGTGGCCCGGATCATGGCCAGCGGCATCCTGCCCTGCACGCTGGAGCTGATGGACGGCGTCACCATCAACGTCGTCGAAGACTTCCTGCAGGCGGGCCTGCCGCGCCAGGCGCAGGCGATGCTCCTCCTGGAGCAGGACGGCGCCGACGAAGCCACGGCCCGGACCGACATCGAGACCATGGCCGCGATCTGCCGGGAGTTGGGCGCCACCTCGGTGCAGGTGGCGGGCAACGCCGCCGAGCGCGATGCTCTGTGGGCGGCGCGGCGGGCTGTTTCGCCGGCCTTGGGCCGGCTGCGGCCCAACAAGCTGGGCGAGGACATCGTGGTCCCCAAGAGCCAGGTGCCCGCCATGATCGCCGAAGTTGGCGAGATCGCCCGCCGCTACGATCTGCCTATTCCGGTCTTCGGACACGCTGGCGACGGTAACCTCCACCCCAATATCCTGTTCGATCTGCGCTCGCCCGAGGAGGTCCGGCGGGTGGAGCTCGCGGCGCGCGACATCTTCCGGGCGGCCATGCGGCTGGGCGGCACGCTCAGCGGCGAGCACGGCATCGGCACCCTCAAGCGCGAGTTCATGGAGGAGGCGCAGGGCGCGGCCGTGGTGGAGCTGGGGCGGGCCATCAAACGCGTGTTCGACCCGCGCGGCCTGCTCAACCCGGGCAAGCTGTACCCCACCGGCGGAGGCATCGAAGGCTTCCTTGCCAACCTGCCCGTTTTGGCCGGTTTTACGCCGGGCTAGGTCATTGTGGCTATGCCGGCCAAATAGGCTCACCCATTTGGCCTACGTCTTGCTGCTTGATTGGACGATAGAAAAGTGCAGGTATAGCCTAGAGCGGCTGCTGTGAAGGTCACATTTTGGGGGGTGCGGGGCTCGATTGCTGCCCCCGGTCGCGCCACGGCGGAATTCGGTGGAAACACGTCCTGCGTCGAGGTGCAGTCAGGCACGGACCGGCTGATCCTGGATTGCGGCACCGGCATCCGCGAGTTGGGCCTGAATTTGATGGCGGCGGATCAGCCGATTAGCGCTACCGTCCTGCTGAGCCACTCCCATTGGGATCACATCCAGGGCTTCCCATTCTTTGCTCCTCTGTTCGCGCCGCAGCACCAGTTCACCGTCATCGGCCCGCACGAGCACACCAACCGTCTCAACGACACGCTGGCAGGCCAGATGCAGTACCGCTACTTCCCAATCGGCCTGGAGCAGCTGGCGGCGGACATCCGCTACCAGGAGGTGCGCGAGGAGAAGTTTCCCATCGGCTCAGCGGCGATCAGCACCTATTACCTCAACCACACCATCATGTCCATGGCCTACAAGATCGAGGCTTTCGGCCGGACAGTGGTGTACGCCACGGACACCGAGCCTTTCTCGCAGCAGCCGCGCGCCTGGGCGTCCGGCAGCCGCAAGTTCCTCCACCGGCGGGACGAGGAGCTGGCCGCGTTCGTCAAAGGCGCTGACATCCTGATCATGGATGCGCAGTACACCGCCCACGAGTACCCCAGCAGGGTCGGCTGGGGCCACGGTACGCCGGACTACGCCGTGGACATTGCCGTCAGCGCCGGGGTGGGCACGCTGGTCCTGTTCCATCACGATCCCACGCGCGTCGACGCCGCCGTCACAGTGCTGGAGCAGCTGGCGCAAAAGCGCGCCCAGGAGGAAGCCCCGGAGATGGAGGTCGTCGCCGCCGCGGAAGGCCTCAGCCTGGACCTCGACGACGAGCAGCTCGGCAAGCTGCCGGTCTTGGAGCGGAGCCTGCCCGAGTTCCATGCCCGGGTGCGCATTGCCGTCGTCGGCGCGCGCGACGAGTTCATGCGGGTCGCCTGGAAGGCCCTGGCCCAGGACCACTACGAAGTGGTGGCCATGAACGCCCTCAACGCTCGTGCAGGCCGCGACCTGGCCGACTTCCAGCCGCACCTGGTGCTGCTGGAGTACGGTTTGGCCGGTTGGGACCCGAACGTCGGCGAGTTCATGGAGCGCGAGAACAAGCGCCACGTGCCGGTCATCAGCGTCGTCCCGGCGGACGGCTTCGAGGAGGCCCAGGAAGCCTTCGACCGCGGCGCCTCGGACGTCCTCATCGAGCCCTTCGCCGCCACCCAGCTGCGGTCCCGCGTCGATTCGTGGCTGATGCGCTCGGGTATCGCCGTCGACCGCCGCGTCCGTGGCCGCTCCGGAACCCCGACCCCGGCCTGAGCCGCTGATTCAGCGCGCCCCTACCGAGCTCCTTTCCTCGATCCGTCCAGCGTCGCCTCCTTGAGCTGGCGGATGCGGCTGGCGACCGCTTCGGAGCGGCGCTCCGGCGGCGTGGACTCGATCAGGTCGGCCAGCGTGCTGGCCACGATGACGCCGTCCGCTTGGCCGCGGAGGGCGAGTATGTGCTCTGGGCTTGAGATGCCGAAGCCCACCACCAATGGGACTTGCGTGGCACCACGGATCCGGCCGAGGAACGCGGCCAGGTCCGTGGAGAGGTCGGTCCTGGCGCCGGTGACGCCCACCAGCGCGACACAGTAGATGAAGCCGCTGGCCAGCTCAGCTACGAGCTGGATGCGCTCCAGCGTGCTGTTCGGGCTGAGCATGTAGATGTAGTCCAGGCTGGCTGCCTGGCAGGCCGAGCGCAGCGGGTACGACTCCTCGGGCGGTAAGTCGGGGACGATGACGGCATCGGCCCCGACTTCGGCCGCGGCCTGGCAGAAGGCATCCTCGCCGTAGGCCAGGATGGGGTTGTAGTAGCTCATGAACGTGACGGCCGCGGTTGGGCTGGCCTTTCTTGCCCAGTTGGCTAGATGGAGGGCGGTGAGGATGCTGGCGCCTTGCGCCAGCGCCCGCTCGTTGGCGCGCTGGAGGGTCAGCCCGTCAGCCATGGGATCGGAGAAGGGGACGCCGATTTCGAGCCCGTCCGCGCCGGCCTCCACCATGGCCTTCACCAGCTCGCCGCTGGCATTCAGGTCGGGGAAGCCGGCCGTCAGGTAGGGGAACAGGGCCGCCTCGCCGGGTTTGAAAGCCTCGCTCAGGCGGCTCAAAGTTGCTGGCCGGTGGCTTTGGCGTAGGAATCGACGTCCTTGTCGCCTCGACCCGAGAGCGTGACCACGACCAGCGCGCCGGGCGCTTCCCGGGCCAGCGTGGGCAGGTAGGCCAGGGCGTGGCTGGGCTCCAGGGCGGGGATGATGCCCTCCAGGCGGCAGAGTTGGTCGAACGCCTTCAACGCGGGGCCATCCTCGACCGCCACGTAGCGCGCCCGGCCGGAGTCCTTGAGGTAACTGTGCTCGGGCCCGACGCCGGGGTAGTCCAGGCCGGCCGAAACGCTGTGGGTCTCGGCGATTTGGCCGTGCTCGTTCTGGAGCACGTAGCTCCGGGCGCCGTGGAGCACGCCTGGCTTGCCCGCCACCAATGTGGCGGCGTGGTCGCCCAGGCGCAGCCCGCGGCCGGCCGCCTCGACGCCGATGAGCTGGACCTCGCGGTCCGGCACGAAGCCGTGGAACATGCCGATCGAGTTGCTGCCGCCGCCGACGCACGCCAGGACACAGTCCGGCAGGCGGCCCTCAGCTTCCAGGATCTGTTCGCGCGCCTCGTTGCCGATCACCGACTGGAACTCCCGGACCATCAGCGGATATGGATGCGGTCCCACGGCTGACCCCAGGAGGTAATGGGTGGTCTGGACGTTCGAGACCCAGTCGCGGAGCGCCTCGTTGACGGCGTCCTTGAGGGTGCGGCTGCCGGAGCGCACCGGCCGCACCTCAGTGCCCAGCAGCTTCATGCGGTAGACGTTGGGTGCCTGCCGCTCGATGTCGATCTCGCCCATGTAGACGATGCCCTCGAGCCCCAGCACCGCGCAGACGGTGGCCGTTGCCACGCCATGCTGGCCGGCGCCTGTTTCGGCGATGATGCGCCGCTTGCCGAGCCGTTGCGCCAGCAATGCCTGGCCCAGGGCATTGTTGATTTTGTGGGCGCCCGTATGGGCCAGGTCCTCCCGCTTGAGGTACACCTTGAGACCGGTCGCCTCGCTGAGGCGGCGAGCAAAGTACAGTGGCGTCGGCCGGCCGACGTAGGTCTTGGCCATCTGGTCCAGCTCGGCATGGAAGGCCTTGTCCCCCCAGGCCTCGCCGAACGCCTGCTCCAGCTCGAGCACCGCCGGCATGAGCACCTCGGGCACGAACTGCCCCCCGAAATCGCCGAACCTGCCGCGAGGTCCATTGTCCCCCGCTTCGCGAAAGAGGCTGGGTGAGGCTGTCGCGGTCGCCGGGCCGCTCGCTTCGGAC
>Ga0307374_10005838_pt1 | contig 19684 bp, 19 predicted proteins | sample OX3MG_FD_202532 | JGI IMG/M metagenome (GOLD analysis project Ga0307374, IMG submission 202532) | Soil microbial communities from Risofladan, Vaasa, Finland - OX-3 | ecosystem: Environmental > Terrestrial > Soil > Coastal area > Acid sulfate soil | place: Finland: Risofladan, Vaasa | collected...
GACCCGGAGGCGTTCATCACGATGATCATGCTCGATCGCGCAGGCATCGCTCCGGAGCTGCCCTGGCGCGCGGCATGACCCACGACTACGTCAGTTGAGCCTTTTTTCTTCGATAGCGAGGAGCGTGCCAGCGGCTCACCGCTTGCTGAGCAGCTTTTCGCCATCACCGGCATCGTCAACGTGCTCGTTGCCGACAACGTGGTCAACGTCTCGAAAGCCCCAAGCGCATCCTGGCCGGGACTGCGCTCGGCGGTCGGGGCTGTCATTCGGGCACAACTGCTCGCAGGCGTGCCAGCCATTCTCGAGGCCACCTCGGCGCAGGCGCCCGGCGGGAGGTCCGACGCTGAGCTCTGTGCCGTCGTCCAAGAACTCTTGGACCGTGAGGTCAACCGTTCGATCGCTACCCACGGTGGACAGATCTCCATCGTCGCTGTCGTCGATGGGACCCTTTTCATCTCGATGAGCGGCGGCTGCCAGGGATGCGCGGCATCAAGTGCGACGCTTCAGCAAGGAGTTGAGGTCATGGTGCGTCGGGTCGCTCCTGAGATCGTCAGCATCGTCGATACCACCGACCATGACTCGGGACGCAAGCCCTTCTATGGGCGAACGGGATGACGAAGGTCTCCATCCCAGGCCAGCGAGCGACTCATCGGTCGACGCGCGCATCGGTGCTCCCCGTGGTGCAACGTTCGAGGCAGCAGTAACGGCTTCGAGCGCGAATCCACAGCGCGACAGCTACGGTCGTTTAACTGCCGTCCCCCGGTTCATTGGTCGCGCGACACGGTCAGCTCCCGCGTGTCAGCGAACGACCCCGCGCTGGCTAAGCAGCTCGCTCAGGTGCTCCGCCAAAAGCGAGCCGTCCAATTCGGGGACGTCCTCTAGACGTAGCTGCTGCATCCACAGGCTCGGGAGCGGTGGCTGATCGGTCCACTCCGAGCGAGCGCCGTACAAGAGGTAGAGGTCCCAGGCGACGTTTCGCTTCCAACGCTCCAGACCCAAGGTGGCGTGAAAGGCCTTGGACACCTGGAGTTCCCCGTCCCAGTAGTGCATAGCCCCGAAGTCATCGGGGAACATCGCTGCCGCAGCGCCAGCGGCATCGACACTGTCATCGTCGAGCACGCCAACCCACACGACATGGACGGCGACGTCTCGAGCGTTCAGCTCCCCCAAGGAGGTCACGACGATGCGCACTCCGTCGAGACACACCGAACAGGTCGGCGAAACGAGAAGGACCAACCGCGGGACTCCGACGGTCGATTGAAGGTGGCGGAAAGGGCTGAGTGGTGCTCGATCACGAGCGCTCGGCCGGTGTCGTGTTCGGCTTCGTCGAGGCACTTGCTACTTGGGGGTGGATCTCCGGTGATCTCTTCCAGTTTCGCCGAGCACAGATCCGACCAATGGCGCTGGGCTGCTTAGCTGAACGAAGATCCGCACCCACAGGTCTTCGTCGCGTTGGGATTGGTGATATGAAACCCAGCTCCTTGGAGCCCGTCGTTGTAGTCGAGCGTCGCGCCTTTGATCAGCTCGGCGCTTTCGGGATCGACGACGACCTTCACCACACCCGACGTCCAGACAAGATCGTCACTGGCGATCTCGGTGTCGAAGAACATGTCGTAGCTGTAGCCCGAGCACCCTCCGGGCTTCACGGCAACTCGCAACGCAAGCGAGTCACTGCCTGCTTCGTCCGCGAGGAGATCCGCGATCTTTCCCGTCGCGATGTCGGTCAACGTGATCGGACTCGGCCGGCGGCCGATCTGTACGGGCGACGTAGCGATGCTCATCAGGGACCCTCTCCTCGGGTTGGTAAGACCACTCTAGTGGGCATTGGGGGTTCAACCACCGGCCGGCAGCTCGGGACGCACCTGCGTCCTTCGGGTTAGGCGCCCAATGACTCGAGCTGGATCTTCCTCGTCGGGCCCCGAGCTGCCTGAGATAAGGTGACAGTCGATTTACGGCTCTCCTGACCGATCCGTGGGCGCGCTGAGCTGCTGAAAGGCGAGCAACGCCGCCTCCTACCTAGTTTCTGGGCTGCTTGAAGGTCCGGAAACGAGGCGAGGAGAACGACGTTGCTCGGAGGACCGTCTCGATCACCGTCGACTTGTCGACACCGAGCATCCGCCGCCATACGTTGGCGGTGACTGGGTACTGGCCGGGGGCCAGCAGACTGAGCAGCGACTGGAAGTACCACTCCTTGCCTCTATGCGGTGTGGCCGTCAAGAGCAGCAGGTGAGGCCGGACCGGGCGACACCGACCCGGACCATCGCATGCGGCCCGGCAAGCTTCACCAGAAAATGCACGGATCGCGCCGTTTGGATGCTCAGTATCCGGCTTACCCGCTTGAAGCGCGTGGAGAGGGCGGGCGACATGCCGAGCCCAGTAACAAGCGCGAGCGGTGCGGCAATGAAGATCGTGATTAAGTAGGCAAGAAGTTGAAGGCTGTTGTACGCCACCCACCCGTTCTCGGTTGGCCAGTGCAACGACAGGTACTGAATCAGTACCGACAGAGCGTTGGGAAACACAGCCCAACTGGTGGGAACGACACGACTCCACTGACCGGTCGTGAGCAGCAGGACGTAGAACACGATCCCATTCAGCAACCAGAGACAATTCGTCCCGAGGTGCCACCAACGGGCGAGTCCGATCGAATGCCGGAGTCCCGGCAGGCCAACCTGCCGGGGCAGGCTGATGGAGTCTTGCTTCGCCGTCCACAACGGATCGCTCGGAACCGGCTTCTGGATGCGGAACCAGTCCTTGCCGGGAGTGCTGTGCCTGGTCCAGTACAACAGTGGGTGATCGCTGAGAATCTGCAGACCCGACCGGATGATGAAGATCATGAGGAAGAGGTTGAGGAAGTGCTGCACCCCGACCCAGATCGGGAAGCCAGGACTCGCCTTGGCGCTGGCCGTCTCGATGGTGCCCGGAAAGCGGACGATGAACCGCTCCACCGACGGCATGTTGCGCAGACCCTTGGCGCCCGCCACAGCGACGAGCAGTCCAATGAACCCGATCAGTAGCAACCAGAGCAGGTTGAACCATCGACTCCGGCCGATCCGCACATGAGGAGCGATGCCATGCACCTGGGGAATCGAGCCAGCCCACGTCAGCGGATCGACGATATCCTCGCTCGGTGTGAGTTGTGACCGAAAGCTCGGAACCGCCTCTGGCGATGCCTCCGTCGGCGCCGGCAGGTTCGATTCGTGCACCGGATGCTCGCCGCTATCAGACATCAGACGCCACTCTTCGCAAATCTGCGGCGCCGCTGACGATTTTCACCTCAAGGCCCTCTTCGCCAGCGAGCACCTCAACCTCGTGACTACCGTCGGGCCGCCGGACGACACGAAAGCCGACCGAGGCGTCGCCCACTCGGAGCTGCCGAAGTGTCACCTCCGACATCCACTCGGGAAGCGCCGGTCGAAGGCGCAGCACCCCGTCTCGGGCGTCGGCGTCGAGCCCGAGAAGAGTGGTGACGAGATGGACGACCGCTCCAGACGACCAGGCCTGGGGGACGTTCGCTCCGAGATACTGGACGGGGAACGCTCCGGCATCTCGGGTCAGCCCGGCAAAGAGTTCCGGCAGGCGCTGGGAGGCGAACTTCGAGGTGGCGTCGAAGATGCCCGCCGCCACCATGCCCGCCTCCTTGTCGAAGCCGTACGCTCGAAATCCGGCCGCGGCGATGGCATTGTCGTGCGGCCACACCGAACCGCGTTGGTATGAGAGGGGGTCGTAGGCGACGTGCTTGCTCGATAGCGTGCGAATGCCCCATCCGCTCCACACGTCCTCGGCCATCAGTCGCTGCACGACGCGTGCCGCCCTCTCTGGGACGACGGCGCGCTGCCACAGGAGATGGCCGGGATTGGAGGAGACCGTTTCGATCGGGCGCTTGTCGCCGTCAAGGCCGAGGTAGTAGGTCCCTTCGGCTTCCCACCAGAATCGCTCCTCGATCTGGTTGGCCAGCCGGTCAGCCTCCGAGCGCAGGCGGGTCGCGAGATGCCGGTCCCGATAGGCGGTCTCCACGACTTCGGCCCATGCCCGCTTCGCGGCGATAACGAGACCCTGATGCTCACACAGGGCGATCGGGAGCTTGGCGGATGACCCGTCGATCATGACGATGGCGTCTCCGGAGTCCTTCCAGCCCTGGTTGTAGTAGCCGTCGGGATCGCGCCTCTGATACTCCTGCAACCCGTCGCCGTCGATGTCGCCGTCACGCTCAATCCAGGCGAGAGCCCGCTCGACATGGGGCCGCACGGCGTCGAGCGCTCGTCGGTCCCCGTGCCAGCGCCAGGCCTGTGCTGCGACGAACACGTAGAGCGAGGTCGTCTCGTGGGCACCGTAGTAGGGGGTGTGCGGGATGAGATGGAGTGCGGCGAGTTCCCCATAGCGCACCTCGTGTTCAATCTTGCCCGGCTGCATATCTCTGCGATCGTCATAGGAATCGGCCTGGAGAGCGGCCAGTGCGCGCAGGCTGCCGAGCGCGAAGCGAGGCGACACGGCGAGCGTCTGGAACGAAACGGTGAGCGCATCGCGGCCGAACAGACTGACAAACCAGGGAATGCCGGCCGCAGGTACCCATGCGTCAAGGTCGTCTTTGCCCGATTCGCCTTGAGCGAGCTCGTCATGGTGGTGGAGGCGCAGGCCGGCAAGATCGTTGATCGCCTGGCGCAGCGCAATAGTCACCCCCGGATTCGAGGTCTCAAAGGTCGCTGCCTGATCGACCCAGCGTCTCCTGGCGACCTCATGATTGGCATGGGCCTCAAGGAGCTGATGACAGGGGCGGGCCACCCTTCGCCGCGTGCCGTTGATCACCGGCATCCACAACAGGCAGCAATGCCACGAGCTGGCCGGGGCGAGCTCGATGCGGAAGAGGATCCCTCCGTTGGCGAACTCGGGCGGAGAGTCGTTCTTGGTTATCTCAAGGACAAGCGAGCGCTCGAACGCACCGTTCGCGTGGCGAGTTGTTAGCTGTCCATTCTCTTGGTCCCAGAAGCTGTGGATGGAGCCTCGTCTGATCCGCCGGTGCGCCTTCACGTCGAAAAGGTCAGCAAAGTCGGACTCGATGCTCACTTCGAGGTCGAGCACGACGCAGTCCCGCCCTTGGTTGGTGACGTCATAGTCCTCGTGGATCCCGGGTCCGACGCTCCGATCGAGCCGCAGGTGGAAGGAGTGCTCAGGAATCTGGTGGCCGTCGCAGCCGACCAGCGCGGGGTTGGTGAACTCAAAGCGCGCAGAGTGACTCCCGACCGCTGCTCCGTTGAGCAGTACCGGGCGCTTACCGCCGAGCTTCAGTCGATAGCCCGAGACGAGGCGTGTATCGGCGGCGAAGTAGCCCTGTTCCTTGGTGCTTGACATCTCGGCCGAAGGCTCACAGACGACGACCTCGTCGTCGAAGTGAGTAGACACCACCGGGGGCCCGACCGATACCTCCATGCCACCTCCTTTCTCGTTGCCTAAGCATGAACAAAATGTTGGCGAAGTGGGGCGACGACGATCCAGATTGGGAACACGTCGTAGTCGACTCCCGGCGTGGGCATCACAGCTCCTGGTCCCTGCTCATTCCGCCCTGTCGCCAGGATGCTCGGCCAGTCGGGTGACCAGCATCATGGAGATGGGCTTTTCGTGATTCTGTATTGGCCGTCGGCCACTCACGCGTCCGCAGCCCGGTGCCGCAGTCGATTTCGGCTTCCGCGCCAGCGGTGAACCCTGCCACTGGGTCGGGATTTGCTCGCCTCTGTTCGTCATCCCGCCACCTTGTAGGGATCGGCGTCGGCGCGCTTGAGCTCAAGCCCGAGCCCGCTTCGGGAAAGGTCTGGGCGCAGAACGCCACCGACCGGGTCGATAACCCCGTCAAAGAGGAGTCGGTCGAGGCGGGCGTGATCGGCGAAGTATTCGAGGTGTCGGACGTTGTCGACTGCGCAAGCCGGGTGCAGATGCAGCGACTGCGCGCAGTGGCCGGAGATCTGCAGTCCGTGGGTCTCGGCGAGTGCGGCCACTCGGAGCCATTCGGTGAGCCCGGCGCAGCGGGAGATGTCGGCCTGCAGGCAGTCGACTGCGCCCGCCGCGCACATGGCGTCGAAGTAGAACAGGTCGTAGCCGTATTCACCGGCAGCGACGTCGATGGAGGTCTGGGCTCGGATCTCGGCCAATGCGGCCAGATGGTCCGACGAAACGGGCTCTTCGAACCAGGTGACACCCAGAGCTTCATAGGCGTGGGCCATGCGGACCGCCTGCTTGGGCGTGTAGCCCCCGTTGGCGTCGACGAACAACTCGGCGTCATCGCCGATCGTGGCCCGCGCCACCTGGGCCCGTTCGAGGTCCCGGTCGAGCCGACTGCCCCAGGCCTCGCCCACCTTCATCTTCACCCGCGGGATGCCTTGGCCATGGACCCAACCCCCGAGTTGATTGGCAAGTTGGTCATCGGTGAAAGAGGTGAACCCGCCGCTGCCGTACACGGCGACCTCGTCGCGCACCTGACCGAGCACCTTGACGAGCGGCAGATCGATGAGCTTGCACTTCAGGTCCCACAGGGCGATGTCGACCGCGGCGATCGCCATCGAAGCGACGCCAGGACGGCCAAGGTTGCGGATTGAGCGAACCATGGCCGACCAGCACCGTCCGACGTCCATGGCGTCCTGGCCGACGACGGCTTCCTCCAGCACGTCTTTGATCAGGCGGGCACAGGCGCCGGTGGCATAGGAGAAGCCGAGCCCCGCCTTCCCCCCAGCGCTCGGTTCCACCACCACCACCGTGGTGGCACTCCAGGTGAGCGTCCCGTCGCACTCGGGCTCCTCGGTCGGAACGGTGTACACACTGACGTCCAGCTTCTCGATGTCAGGCATGGGGATCTCCTTGCGACTCATCGGGACGACCGCCCCGTAAGAGGCGGTCGGGTACCAGTCGGGTGGCCACGCGTTCCGCCCAGCGGTCCCGCCGGGCGGACCATGGGGTCTGAGCCGCGGGACGGCCACCCGAGCGGGCGGCGGCTGCGCCGGCCAGAGCGAAAAGGGTGGCGATCATGGCGTCGGCGAGCGCGGCACGTCGCCAGCGGCGGCTGCACAGCGCGAGGGTGACCATGCTGGCGGCGTGGGCGGCGTCCACCTCGGCTCCGAGCAAGAGCACTGCGGCGCTCGGCTGGGTCCCCGTGACGAGGGCCTGGCCCACCTGTCGGATCCCCAGGACGCGGATCACTCCCCGGGAGCAGCGATCGAGGGGCTGGATCACCAGCAGGCGGGACGCCAGCCCGGGGAAGAGCACCTGCGCCGCCCCCAGCCCGGCGCGGAGCTGGCCGAAGCGTGCCACCCTTGGTTCCGGGGCTCGCGCCAACACAGGCGACCCCGCCAGCACCGGCACAGGGGTCATGCGCACGGCGGGAACCCGTTCATCGCCGGCCGAGGAACTTACCGGCCAGCACACCTGCACCACCGACTACGGCGCAGCCAACCGCGGTCATGGCCCGGGCGTGGTGGGAGACCCACAGCTCCGGACTCCTGTGGTGCGCCTTGTCGTCGAACTCACCGTGGGAACCGTGGTCGTGACCGCCCTGGCCATCGACCGGCTCCCAGAGGTTGTGGGGGCGGTCGGGCTCCACCGCCTCGTCGGTCTGCTGGGATCCGAAGCCGGTCCGGGCGAGGTATCGGTCGAGCAACGGCGCGGCGAACTTGTTGGCCAGGATCGTCGCCGCGGTGCTGGCCCCCACCCAGTACTGCTTTCGCCCCGGATGGTCAGCCGCGAACGCCACGCCGCGAGCGGCAACTTCGGGCTGGTAGATCGGCGGCACCGGCTGAGGGTGGTTGGGGAGGCGGGAGAGCACCCAGGAGAACTGCGGGGTGTTCACCGCGGGCATCTGGACCACGGTGATATGGACGTTGCTCTTCTCGTGCATGAGTTCGGTGCGCAACGACGACGTAAAGCCTTTGATGGCGTGCTTGGCCCCGCAGTAGGCGCTCTGGAGCGGGATGCTGCGATCGCCGAGCGCCGAGCCGACTTGGACGATGGTGCCTCGATCTCGCGGTTTCATCAGGTCGAGGGCCACGCGGGTGCCGTAGACGAAGCCCAGGTAGCTGACCTCGGTGACCCGCTTGAACTCCTCGGCTGTGATCTCCCAAAACGGCGCGAAAACCGACGTGAAGGCCACGTTGATCCACACGTCGATGGGTCCGAAGGCGTCCTCGATCCGACGGCCCGCTTCCTTGACCTGGTCGCAGTCGGCCACATCGGTGGGCACCGCGAGTGCCTTGCCTCCCGCGCGCTCGACGTCTCTGACCGCCCCGTCGAGGCCGGTTTGACCGCGAGCCACCAAGCCGACGCGGGCGCCCCGCCTGCCGTAGAGCTGGGCCGTGGCCCGCCCGATGCCGGCGCTGGCCCCGGTGATGACAACGGTTTGGGTCATGTCGGCTCCTCACTCGTGCGGCGACCGCTCGGTCGCGATGTCTTCCACGACCCGGCCAGGAGGGTGGCCGCTTCGAACATCAGCGCGTGGACGAAGGCTTGGGGAAGGTTGCCTCGCAGCTGGCGTTGGCGGACATCGAACTCCTCGGTGAAGAGTCCAGGAGGTCCACAGGCGGCACGGTTGCGTTCGAACCACCCGATCGCCTCAGTAGCCCAGCCCTGCTCGTGCGTGGCGAGGGCCATCACGAACCCGCAGAGCACAAAGGCACCCTCGGCCTCTTCGAGGGGCCGCTCATCCTGGCGGAACCGGTAGACGTAGCCGGAACCACCGAGGTCCGCCTTCACCGCTTCGAGGGTGGCCAAGCTACGGGGATCCGTGGCCGGCAGCGCCCCGCGGATGGCGGGCAGCAGCAGGGCGGCATCGACTCTGGCGTCGCCGGGGGCTCGCTGCCAGCGCCCGCTCGGATGCAGACAGTCCGAGCCCACGTCAGCCAAGATCGCATCAGCGAGTGTTGTCCATGCCCCAGCCTGGGGTCCGGCCGGCCCAGCGGTAGCGATCGCCCGAAGGCCGGCCACGCACATGAGCCGGGAGTGCGCCCAGTGGTGATTGTCGAGCTCCCAGATCCCGGCATCGGCGTCGCCCCACCGGATCTCGATGGCCTCGACGGCGGCTTCGGCCGCCTGCCACTGTTCGAGGTCCAGATGGTCGTGGCGGGCGGCGGCGGCGAAGAGCAGGAGCGCCTCGCCAAGCGCGTCGAGCTGGAACTGCCGGTTGACCCAGTTGCCGACCTTGTCGCTCCCGCCGGGATAGCCGTCGAGGTGGGAAAGCGTGCGCTCGTCGGGCACGGGGCCGCCGGTCACGGTGTAGGCCGGTTTGAGGTGGGGCCCGTCGGTGGCGATGCGAGCGGCCACGAAGGCCACGGCGTCGTCGAGGAGTGGGTGGGGGCCGTGGGCGGCGATGGCCTGACCGGTGTAGCACTGATCCCGGATCCACGCGTAGCGGTAGTCGTAGCTCCGCCCGGCGCTGGCTCGCTCGGGCAGCGACATGGTGGCCGCCGCCACCATGCCGCCGCCAGCACTCGTGAGCCCCCGAAGCACGGCGTAGCTGTGGCGGACGTCGCGCGGCGCCAGCGTGCCGTCCAGTCGGGGCGTGGCGGCCGCCCAGGCGGTCTCAGTCGCCTTCCACGCCGGGTCTGCCCGGACGGCGTCTCCAGGAAAGGCTTGATCGGACAGCTCGAGCACCAGATCGTGGTGAGCTCCTGGTGCAAGCTCGATATCGAGCTTGAGTGCTGCGCCAGCGATGGGCTTGGCGTCGGCTCCGCCCGACCAGCGCAGGTGCAGTCCACCCGTCCGGGCAGTCCACACCCCGTCTTCGACCTTGAGAGAACCCATCTTGTGGGCGCCGAACTCGGCTCGGGCATCGAGAAGGACCCGTACTCGGGCCGGCCCGTCGGCGGCCACGATCCGCCGCAACACCACCGCTGTGTGGCGGGCGCCCGGGAAAGCAAGCGCCTCTCGGCACTCGATGATCCCGGTGGTGGTGACCCAACGGCTGTGCCAAATCAGTGAGCCGTCCTCGTAGTAGCCACCCCAAACAAAACGGGGCTCAGAGGGAGTGACGGCGTAGAGGCCCTCGCCGCCGACGAGCGAGGAGAAAACCGCGTCGGAGTCCCACTGCGGGGCGCACATCCAGGCAAACTCGCCCCTCGGTCCGACCAAGATGCCGCGCTCCCCGTCGGCCAGGAGCGCGTACTGGCGGAGCACGTCGGGAGCGAATTCCGTCACGGAAGCGGTGCGCGCTGATCTGGTCATCGCCGGGGCATCGTCGATCGGGCCTGCCCGTCGGCGAGCGGTCGGTGCGGGTCGCTGCGGCGCGCCCGGGAGGAACCCCTCACGTTCGCGACCGCTCGGTCGCTGGACGGGACCCGAGGTGCTCGGCGAGGAGGGAGGAAAGGGCCATGATGGTCAGCGCCGGGTTGGCCGATCCCTGGGTCGGACAGACGCTGCCGTCGGCCAGGTACAGGTTGGGCACCGCCCAGCTGCGCTGGTGGGCATCGACGACGCTGTTCTCGGGCGACGTGCCCATCCGGGCCCCGCCGATCAGGTGGGCGAAGCGTTGGATGGTGAGCACGTCCTGGGCGCCGGCGGCGTGGAGGATGTTGGTGATCACCTCGGTCGAGAAGGCCATGTTGGCTTTGTCGTTGTCGCACAGGCTGTAGTCGAAGCGGGCGACAGGCAACCCGAAGGGGTCCTTTTCATCGGCCACGGTGACCCGGTTGTCGGGCTGGGCCAGCAGCTCGTTGAGCACCCCGATGGTGGTCCAGTGGTTGTAGTCGCGCATGTACTCGCGCAGCGCCCGGCCCCAATGGCCGTCGGCCAGCACGTGCTCGGCCCACCCGATCGGCTCGGGCGAGACGGTCTGGATGGAGAATCCCCGAGCGAAGCCCCGCGACGGGTCGGTCTCGTAGAAGTCCTCGGAGGACACCTGGGCCGGCGGCGCCTTGTACATGCGCAGCTCGGTCGGGAACCGCCCGCCGGCCTGCGACGCCCCCTGGACCATGACGTAGCGGCCGACCTGATCCTCGTTGTTGCACAGGCCATTCGGGAACCCCTTGGTGGCCGAGTTGAGCAACAGCCGCGGCGTCTCGATGGAGTAGCCGGATACGGCCACCACCTTGGCCCGCTGCATCCGTTCGACCTGCTCGCCCTCCTTGAAGTAGCTGACCCCGGTCGCCCGTCTGCTAGAGGGATCGATCTCCACGCGCGCGGCCATGCAGTTGGCCCTGATCTCGACCGCGTGGGCGAGTGCATCGGGCAGGTGGGTGACATACGGGCTGGCCTTGGCATTGACCTTGCAGCCCTGCAGGCAGTAACCGCGGTAGATGCAGTGCGGGCGGTTCCCGAAGGTGCCGTTGACGATGCCGACCGGCCCGACCCGCATCGTGATCCCCTGGGCGATGGCCCCCCGCCACAGCACGGACGCGGCCTCCGAGACCGGGTGGGGCGAGAAGGGGTAGGTGTGGGGATAGCCCCATGGCCAGTTCTGCCCGGCGACGGGAAGCTCGGCTTCGACCTTTTCGTAATGGGGACGGAGGGCCTCGTAGGAGATCGGCCAGTCGGCCCCGACCCCGTCGAGCGTGTAGGTCTGGAGGTCAGAGGGGTGAAAGCGAGGGCAGTAACCGGCGTAGTGGACCATGGACCCGCCAACCCCTCGCCCCGAGTTGTTCTTGCCCAGCTCGATGGGGTCGTTCCCGCCGATGATCCGCTTTTGAGTCCAGTAGAGCTGATGGGAGCCGGCCTCATCGGAGACCCAGTCCTCGTCGGGGTGCCAGAACGGCCCTGCTTCGAGGATCACGACCTTCCAGCCCCGCCGGGCCAGCCGTTGGGCCAGCACTGAGCCACCGGCACCGGCACCGACCACGCAGAGATCGACCTCCTCACTGTCGGGATAGGTCCGCATCGTGTCCTCGCCGGGCAGGTCTCGGCGGTGGACGTCGAGGAGGTAGCGGGAGTCGTTGTCCTTCGGTCCGACGGCGCCTTTGAGAAGGTGTCGGATCACGCGTCGCCTTCGGTCACGGTTCGCACCGGGTCCTCGTCGGTGGCGCCGGGCCGCTCGAAGGGTTCGCGGGTGCTCGTCGGCCCGAGTCGCATGAACCCTCGGGGGTAGGCCGGTCCTCCGAAGCCGATCTCGTTCCACGCCCAGGGATGGGAGTAGAAGGCGGCCAGGATCATGCGCATGCACACCGACCAGGCCCGGGTGATGTTGAGCCGATCGAATGACGCCGAGCGCAGCTGAGCTTTCGAGAAGTCTTCGACGATGGCTTCCTGAGAGCGGGCGTCCAGGCCAGCGAACCGGTGCCAGTCGTGACGTTCGATCGTCACCTCATCGAGGGCGGCCAAGGTCAGACGCCAGGTCTCGCGGTCGTCGGGCATATCCGCGTACTGGTAGCCGTCGAGGCGTCCGGCGGCCAGCTTCTCGTCGATCAGTTCGGCCACCGGGATACGCGGCTCGGCGTCCTGGGCCACGGCCACGTCACACAGCGCCCGCAGCGTGGGCTGCTCGTCTTCGGTGAAGAACGCGAAGTTCCCCCGCACCTCCATCCGTTCGGCGATCACTCGGGCAGTCGCTGCGTCCCAGGTGTCCGAGGCATCGAAGACGTCGTAGTCGGGGTAGCGCCCGATCATCTGGGGGGAGATGCCCCGTCGCTGGCGGGGCAACCACGACGGCTCGGGAGGTTGTCGACCTTCCCGAAGGTTGGGCAGATGGTCCGGCTTCGAGAGGTCCCTCACCGCTATTCGTCCTCACGGCGGAGAAGTGCCGCGAGCAAGCCCATACCTCCGACGAGCGTCATCAGGCCCGGGGCGGCGATCGGCGGGCCCATCGGCACGTTGTAGGAGGCGAGGCCCCAGCCGCCCGGTTTGCGGGCCACACCCCGGGCATGGAAGTACTCCCCAAGAAGGCCGTTGGCGGTGTAGATGAGGGCGGTGGCCGGGAGGGCGGTTTTGGCCCACTTGCGGCTGAACACGCCCATGACGCCAGCCACGACCACCGGCGGCGTGACGATGATCGGGCTCCACATCCACTTGTTGCCGAAGCTGGCTCCGTAGTGCTCGATGAAGATCTCCGCGGTGGTGACCACCGCCGCGGCCGCGGTCAGCCCGGAGAGGGAACGTTCGAACGTGCCGTGCTGAACGTTCCTGACGACCTTGTCGATGACATGGGTGGCCTCGCCCAAAACCTCGCCGTGACTGCGCGTCTTCGCTCTGGCTGTCTTCGTCTTGGACATCGTTCAGTGCCCCGGGACGAACGCTTGAACCGTCTCGCGGAACCCTTCGAGGGCTCCCCGCCAGCCGCCTTTCGGATCCTCCAGCACCGACTTCATCAACGCCTCGGCTTCTTCGCGGGTGACGTGCGGGGGGATCGGTGGTTCGTCCGGCGTGGTGATGGCGTCGATGATCACGGGACGGTCAGCGGCGAAGGCCTCCGCCCACGCGCCCTCGATCTCGGCGGCGGTGGTGACCTTGATGCCCTTCAACCCGATGAGGTTGGCGTAGTCGGCGAAGGGCATGTACGGGATGGCTTGCGAGCCTTCGAAACGGGGATCCCCCTCCATCGCACGCTGCTCCCAGGTGACCTGGTTGAGGTCCTCGTTGTTGAGGACGAGGACGATCAGGCGTGGGTCGGACCACGTCTTGTAGTACTTGAGCGCGGTCAGCATCTCGGCCATGCCCCCCATCTGCATGGCCCCGTCACCGACCATGGCCACGGACACCCGGTCCGGGAATGCGAACTTGGCGGCGATGGCGTAGGGCACGCCGGGGACCATGGTGGCGAGGTTGCCGGACAGCATGGCCTTCATGCCTTTGCGGATCTTGATGTGACGGGCATACCAGTTGGCCGCCGTCCCCGAGTCAGAGGAGAGGATCGCGTTGTCGGGCAGATGCCGAGACAGCGATGAGAACAGTCCCTGGGGCCGGATGCGACCGTTCAGGTCCGAAGGTTGGCCGCGCTCTTCCATGAGCTGCCACCAATCGGTCACCCCCTTTTCGATCTCCTCCTGCCACGAGCGGTCTTCCTTGCGATGCAGGAGGGGCAACAGTTCGGCCAGGGTGTCTTTGGCATCCCCTACCAGCGCCAGATCCATGGCGTAACGGATGGACAGGTTCCGCGCCGCTAGGTCGATCTGGATGGCCTTCGCCTGACCGGGGGGAGGAAGAAACTCCGAGTAGGGGAAGCTCGTTCCGACCATGAGCAAGGTGTCGGCACCCTGCATCATGTCCCATGACGGTTTCGTGCCCAGAAGCCCGATCGATCCGGTGCAGTAGGGAACGTCGTCGGGGATCGCCGCCTTGCCGAGGAGCGCCTTCGCCACCCCCGCTCCCAGGGCGTCGGCCACGGCCAGGACCTCGTCGGTGGCGTCCAACGCCCCCTGGCCGACCAGGATCGCGACCTTTTGACCAGCGTTCAAGATGTCCGCCGCGGTCTGGAGCTGCTCAGTTGAGGGGATCTGTCGTGGCGGCCACCACCCGACCCCGGAGTGCACGGTGTGAGTCTTGAGGGGCTGTTCGGGCACCGCGTCCATGTCCTGGATGTCGGCCGGCACGATCACGCAGGTGACCGTGCGTTCGGCCTGTGCGATGCGCATGGCGCGGTCGAGCATGTGACGGATCGTCGAAGGCTCGGTGACCTGCTGGACGTACGCCGAGGCCACGTCGGAATACAGCTGGAGGAGGTTGACCTCCTGCTGGAAATCGCCGCCCATGGCCCGGGCGAAGGTCTGGCCCACGATGGCCACTACCGGCCGGTGATCCAGCTTGGCGTCGTAGAGCCCGTTCAGCAGGTGGATCGCCCCCGGTCCCGAAGTGGCCAGGCACACCCCCACCTCGCCGGTGAACTTGGCGTGGCCGCAGGCCATGAACGAGGCCATCTCCTCGTGACGGGTCTGGATGAACCGCAACTGCTCCTCGTGGCGGCGCAACGCGCCGAGGATCCCGTTGATCCCATCACCGGGGAAGCCGTAGATCGTGTCCACGCCCCACTCGATGAGACGCTCACACAGATAGTCGCCTGCGGTCTTTCCCATGACAACGTTCCTCCTTGCTCACAAAGATCATGTCTCCTCCACGCACTGCCAACCGATAGCAAGGTTTGGGCTGCCTGAGAGGCGTTGACGGTGACCCTGGCCACCCCAGGCTATGCCTTGCCTGGGCGCGGATTGCTATGGAATCGTAGTGCGATATACTCTTGTTACGAGATTCTAACAACACGGAGCGCCAGAGGTCTTGGCGGCAGTAAGCGTCAGTTGTAGTGGACCGCACGCGCGGCTCCTCCAGTGCCTCTCAAGCGGGCGCCATTGCAAGTTGCGTCGCGATAGCGACGGGCCAACTCCCGAAGCCTCCACGTGGTTCGGCACTATCCACGGTGAGATGGAGCCGGACAACGCGATGGTCTTCTTCGTCTCGGGTGCGACTGACAAGACCTGCGGCGTCAAGGCTCCGGGACGGCAAGCGGGAGGCCAAAGAGGCACTCGCTCGGTTCGTCACCGAGATTTCTGGCGGTCTGAGACCAGATGAACGCACACTTGCCATGCATATCGGCTTACGATAAAATCGCTGTACGAGGTTCTAGTAGGAGTCAGTGGTCATGGTGGTCGTGGAGGTTCTCGCTGGGGTGCTTGTGGCTGGACTGCTCGTTGCGACGACAGTCATGGCCTACGTCGGGATGCTTGGCATCCTTGGCGGTGTCCGTTTCGTCCGTTGTGATCACTGCAGACATCTGGGGCTGACTTCGCCGCTCGACCCGCTGCGGTCCTGCACCTACTGTCGCCACGGTCTACTACTCCACCCGCTCACGTCCCTCAACCACGCTCATGCCGCCATATCGGGAGAGCATCGAACGCGATCAGGGAGCTGAGTAGTTTGGAGACACTCAGCTCCCGCCAAGGATCGTCTGCAACACCGCTGCGCCGGATCTCTCAAGGTCTTTGGTGGCGGTGAGCAACACCAAATCGGATGCTCCCGCCCGCTGACGGAGGGCATCTATGGCGTCGCACCCTGGCGATGTTGCGAGTTCGGTGCGGTAGCGTTGGCTAAATTCCTCGAAACGTTCTGGCACGTGGCCATACCATTTGCGGAGGTCCGAGCTTGGAGCGACCCCCTTCGCCCACGTCGCAAACGGCGCTTCGGCCTTCGCCAACCCTCGTGGCCAGAGCCGATCCACCAGGACTCGGGAGTCCGGGTCCTTCCCAATCTCGTCAACCACACGGGCAATACCCACCTGAACGTGAACCGGGGGCGTCTCTTTTGGTGGTCCAGGAAACCCATGCATCCGCTGCACCGGGGCAAGGCCCTCCCACGCACCCGGGAGCTGTGGTGCCAGACGTTTGAGTTCTTCGAGATGTAGGGCTGATAAGGCTTCCAGACGTCGGCAACCGGCCTCGGTGAGATGGAGTCGGACGACACGATGGTCGTCCTCGGTCCTGGTGCGAACGACGAGCCCTACCGCTTCGGCCCGGTCGACAAGGCCGACCGCGCTGTGGTGACGAAGGAGCAAATAATCGGCAACCTCGCCGATGGTTGGATTCTGTGGACCGCCGTGCCCTCGAATGGCAAGCAGAAGTTGATGCTGCGCGGGCGTCAGGCCGGCAGCCTTTGCTTGTTGTTCACTCCATCGCTCGAAGTGGCGCAGACCAGTCCGGAGCGCCAGGAGTCGGGCGTAGGTCGCATCAGGCAGCACCACTCTCGCTACGATATCATCTTACTACGATGCACATCTCGGAATGTCATGATTCGCGCCAGGGCATAAGCTCGGCACATCCTCTCCAGCGCAATCGGCACGGTGGGGTGGGGTGACAGAACCATCCGATTCTGAGCCTCTACCGCCTGTAGAGGCGAGCAATGACCCCGCTGGTGATCCGAGCGATGCCCCCGCGGAACCGGAGGGCGGTCCTGCACCACTCGCATCCGGTTGTTTCAATGGGAGTGCCCGGGGGCCAACCGAAGCGGTGCTCGGGGACTTCACCACGACGCCGGCCATCCTGCGGCTCGTTCCTCTGGCGGTAGTGATCGGCGTGCTCGGAGCGGGCATCTCGCTTGCGCTCCTCGACATGATCGGGTTCTTCACCAATCTGCTGTACTTCCAACGGCTCAGTGTCCACTTGGTCTCGCCCTACGGGAACACACTTGGTGCCATCGCGGTCATCATCCCGGTGGGCGGGGGTCTCATCGTGGGCCTCATGGCACGTTTCGGCTCGGAGCAGATCCGGGGCCATGGCATCCCAGAGGCGATGGAGCGCATCCTCATCAACGGCAGCAAGGTCCAACCTCGACTAGCGATCCTGAAGCCGATTTCGAGCGCCGTCAGCATCGGTACTGGCGGCCCGTTCGGTGCTGAGGGACCGATCATCCTCACCGGCGGAGCAGTGGGGTCCATCGTCGGGCAGTTGTTCCATCTCACTGCCGCCCAACGACGAAGCCTGCTCGTCGCTGGTGCTGCAGCGGGGATGAGTGCCGTGTTCGGGACTCCGGTCGCGGCGACCCTGTTCGGAGTCGAGCTGCTGGCCTTTGAGTTTCGTCCCCGCTCAATGGTGCTCATCGGGATCGCTGCCGCCACTGCCGATGCACTCCGCATGGTGATGGCGAGCGCCCACCTTGTATCACCGCAGCCGCTCTTTCCGGTCCCTACTCACGCCCCCATCGCTGGAGTGGGTCTTCTTGGCGCAACGGCGATCGGCATCGCCTGCGGCTTCGCTGCGTGGCTCATGACCCAGGCCGTCTACGGCTTCGAGGACCTCTTCAAGAAGCTCACCGGTCACGTGCACTGGATGTGGTGGCCGATGATCGGGGGACTCCTCATCGGTCTTGGTGGACTTGTCGATTCCCGTGCGCTTGGCGTCGGTTACGACACCATCCACGCTCAGCTGCTCGGCCAGCTTGGCGTGAGCGCCCTGCTCTTGCTGTTCGTCGTGAAGCTTGTCATCTGGTCGGGCGGCCTTGGCGGGGGAACGAGTGGCGGCATCCTTGCCCCCATCCTCATGATGGGGGCAGCCCTGGGCGGCGTGCTCGGCCACGTCCTTCCCGGCGCCTCGCCGGGAGTGTGGGCACTCATCGGGATGGCCGGTGCCCTTGCCGGGGTTACCCGGTCCCCGTTTACGGCCATCATCTTCGCCTTCGAGCTGACCCACGATGCGAACAGCCTGTTGGCGCTGCTCGTAGCAGCAACCCTTGCTCACCTGGTCAGCGTGCTGGTCCTGAAACGGTCGATCCTCACCGAGAAGGTCGCACGGAGGGGCTTCCACGTGATGCGGGAGTACGCCGTTGACCCGCTTGAAGCAACCTTTGTGCGTGAGGTCATGGACACCAAGGTGTACACCGTCGAGCCCGACCGCCTGCTGTCCGACGTGTATCGAGCGCTGGGAGAAGGCTCCCCCGAACGGCGTCAGCGGCTCTACCCGGTGATTGACGATGGGGGGCACCTGGTTGGGGTGCTGCCCTGGTCGTCCGTGCTCGCAGCGAGGGACGACACGACACAACATGTGCATGAGGCGCTGATCCCCTCTTTCGCGGTCGCCTACCCCAACGAAATTCTGCGCTCGGTAGCAGATCGGATGGCATCTCTCGGGCTCGGCGTTCTCCCGGTCGTTGACCGGGCAAACACGGATCACCTTGACGGGCTCATCACGCAGTTCGACCTCCTGCAAGCCCGCCAGAAGCTCCTCGAAGAAGAACGTCACGCCGAACGGGTACTGACCTTGGAAGGAATAACGGGCCGTCGATCGCAGGAGATCATTACGGCTGTGGCGTCGGACACATCATCCAACGAGCAGGCGCCATGAGCACACCGTCTGGACGTATCGAGCGAGCAATTACTGGCTTCCATTGTGACGAGGACGGCGAGTGGGTGGCGGAGCTCCCGCCACCTCAAACCTAAAGACCTCGGCGCCGCCGTACTTGCTGATAGCCGGGCTTGCATAGGGCAGCGTCTGGGCCTACCGGCTGATCAGTGGGGCCAGCCGCCGGTTGATGTCCCCAGAAACGCAGATCGACCTCGACCTTCGGGTTGTGCGCCCGAAGGTCAGCAACGGTCTCGACGTAATAGGAAACCTCAGTCAGGTTCTGGCCCTCCCCCCGCCAGCCGGACACATGGTTATGCGGCTTGAAGGGCTTGCAGACGGTAGCTCAGCTCCCACTCGATCGGCGGGACGTTCCTGAGGGAGCTGTGCAGCCGGGTGGTGTTGTAGTGCCTGATCCAGGCGGTGATGGCGTGGCGGGCCTGGTTGCGGGTCTCGAAGCGGAACCTGCTGACGAGCTCGCGCTTCAGCGTCGCCCAGAACGACTCGGCGGGGCTGTTGTCGTGGCATTAACCGGCTAATCGGGGTCCGGAGTCCCCCACGGGTGCGGGCGATCAGTTCGCGTTGCGCCTGCGCCGTTGAGGTTGCTCCGGCCGGCGGAGCAGCTCTTCGTGCTGGCGGACCCGGTCGGCGAGGGCCTCGACGGCGATGCGGAGATGCGCGACCTCCGCGCTGAGCCCCGAGAGCGTGCGCGGGTCGTGACTGCGCGCCCGGTGCTCCTCGACGATCGCCCGAAGCGTCTGATCTCGGTAGATGCTCGTCCGGCTGATGCCAGCGCGCTCAGCGACGGCGGTGAAGGTCACCGGTTCACGTTCGCCGACGAGCTCGGCGCAGGCTCGCTCGACGCGAGCGAGCGTCGTGGCAGAGGTCATCCCGCCGCGTCGCTCGCCAAGAGCGCGTCGAGGCGAGCCATGAGTCGCCGATGGCGCTCGGCCTCGTCGATCCAGCCTCGT
>Ga0307374_10005841_pt1 | contig 19683 bp, 16 predicted proteins | sample OX3MG_FD_202532 | JGI IMG/M metagenome (GOLD analysis project Ga0307374, IMG submission 202532) | Soil microbial communities from Risofladan, Vaasa, Finland - OX-3 | ecosystem: Environmental > Terrestrial > Soil > Coastal area > Acid sulfate soil | place: Finland: Risofladan, Vaasa | collected...
GACGCACCGCCTGTTCGGCATCCGCTCGTGCAACGAGGTCATCACGGGCCGGCGCGGCCGCCCCTGCGTCGAGTACGACATCCATCGCTGCATCGCGCCGTGCGTCGAGACGCTGTGCACGCCCGAGCGCTACCGGGAGGCGGTCGAGGACACGCGGCTGTTCCTCGACGGGCGGAACGCCGAGCTGGCCGGCCTGCTCGAGGTCCGGATGCAGGCGGCGGCCGCGGGCGAACACTTCGAAGAGGCGGCCCACCTGCGCGACGCGATGCGCACGGTGCAGGCGCTGCAGGATCGGCAGCAGAAGATGGCCGGTACCGCGCTCGGCGATCGCGACGTGTTCGGCCTCACCATCGGACCGGCCGGCGCGCTCGTGCAGGTCTTCCTCGTCCGCGGCGGGCGGGTCGTCGAACGGATCGCGCTCGGGACCGACGAGCAGCCGATCGGGGGAACCGAACGCGACGTGGTCCAGGCCGCCCTCCAGCAGTTCTACGAGGGACGGACGGCGCCGTCGGAGGTGCACGTGCCGGTCGAACCGGACGAGCTCGACGCGCTCGAGGGGTGGCTCGGCGCGCGTGCCGGCCGCCGCGTGCACATCGTCGTGCCCCGGCGCGGCGAGAAGCGCGGACTGATCGACCTGGCCAGCCGGAACGCGGCGCTCGCGTACCGGGCGCGCTTCGAACAGGGACCGGCCGCGGAGGCCGCGCTCGAGCGGCTGCGGGCGGCGCTGGCGCTGCCGGCCACGCCCCGGCGGATCGAATGCTTCGACATCTCGACCATCCAGGGCAGCGAGACGGTCGCCTCGATGGTGGTCTGTGAGAACGGGCGGATGCGGCCGGCCGAGTACCGGAAGTTCCGGATCAAGGGGACCGCACGCCAGGCCCGGCGCCCGGCATCGGGATCCACGGGGCCGGCGACGGCCCCCGCCGACAGGGGAGCGGCCCGCGACCGGGCGCCGCTCCAGGCAGCCACGCCGCTCAGTTCGGGATCCGGGGCGCCGGCGACGGCAGCGGGCGGGGCCGACGCCTCGCGGCCTCACCCGGAAGCGGAGGTCCGGGCTCCGCGCGGACTGCACGACGACTTCGCCGCGATGGAGGAGGTGGTCGAGCGGCGGTACCGGCGCGTGCTGGACCGCGGCGGGCCCTTTCCGGATCTCATCGTGATCGACGGCGGCCGGGGCCAGCTGTCGTCGGCGTACGAGGCGCTCGGGCGGCTGGGGCTGGCCAACCTCGTGGCGGTCGGCCTGGCGAAGAAGGAAGAGCTCGTCGTCACGCGCGATCGGGCCGAGCCGATCGCGCTCGCGGTGGACGACCCTGCGCTGCTGCTCCTGGAGCGGATCCGCGACGAGGCGCACCGGTTCGCGGTGACGTTCCACCGCCGGGCCCGGACGCTGCGGGACCTGCAGTCGGAGCTGGACGCGGTGCCGGGCATCGGGCCGCGGCGGCGGCGGGCGCTGCTGACGCGGTTCGGGAGCCTGGCGGGCGTGCGGCGGGCGACGCGCGAGGAGCTGACGACGGCGGTCGGTGCGCGGGCGGCCGACGCGGTGCTCGCGCACTTCGAGGAGCGCTGACCGGCGGAAGGCCCTTGCCGGCGCCGCCCGGATGCCTTACGCTGTAGCGTTTGTGGTGCGCCGGCGCGCGCGTCCTGCGCGTCGGGCGGCGTGTGGCCCGCCGGGCGGCGCGGCCGTCCTTCATCCCGCTGACGGTTCCTATCGTGACTCCGAACGCTTCTGACTTCCGCGCGTCCGTGCCGGCCCGGGTCGTCTCCGGCATGCGGCCGACCGGCCCGCTGCACCTCGGGCACCTGGTCGGCGCCCTGCACAACTGGGTCGACCTGCAGGCCCGCTATCGCTGCTTCTATTTCGTGGCCGACTGGCACGCCCTGACCAGCGACTATGCGAGCACGGGCGGGCTGACCGACTACGCCCGCGACAACGTCGCCGACTGGATCGCGGCGGGGATCGACCCGGAGCGCAGCACGCTGTTCGTGCAGTCGCTCGTGCCGGAGCACGCCGAGCTGTACCTGCTGCTGTCGATGATCGTGCCGACGCCGTGGCTGGAGCGGGTGCCGACCTACAAGGAACAGATCGAGCAGCTGGCCGAGAAGGATCTGTCGACGATCGGGTTCCTGGGCTATCCGCTGCTGCAGGCGGCCGACATCATCATGTACGACGCCGCGTACGTGCCGGTCGGGGAGGATCAGGTGCCGCACCTCGAGCTGACGCGCGAGGTCGTCCGCCGGTTCCACAACTTCTACGGCGACGTGTTCGTCGAGCCGCAGCCGCTGCTGACCCACTTCCCGCGGCTGCCGGGGATCGACAACCGGAAGATGAGCAAGAGCTACGGCAACGCCATCAACCTCTCGGACGACGCGGCGACCGTGCGGCGGAAGGTGATGCAGATGTTCACCGACCCGAAGCGCGTGCGGGCCGACATTCCGGGCACGGTCGAGGGCAACCCGGTCTTCGTCTACCACGACGCCTTCAATCCCGACCGGGCGGAAGTCGACGACCTGAAGGCGCGCTACCGGACCGGCACGGTCGGGGACGTCGAGGTCAAGGAGAAGCTGGCGCGGGCGCTGAACGCCCGGCTCGAGCCGATGCGGGCCCGGCGGGCCGACGTGCTCGCGACCCCCGACCGGATCCGGGCGCTGCTGTTCGACGGCTCGGCGCGCGCCCGCGACGTCGCGCGCGAGACGATGGCCCGCGTCCGTGACGCGATGAAGATCGCCTACCGCTAGGGCCGGCCCGGTATTCGACGGACTGCTCATGGATCAACCCCCCGACTTCGAGTCGTCTCTGGATGCCTATCCGGTCAGGCTCGAGAACTTCGAGGGGCCGCTCGACCTGCTCGTGCACCTCATCCGGAAGCACGAGGTGAACGTCTACGACATCCCGATCGCGCTGATCACCGCGCAGTACCTCGACTACCTCGGACTGATGCAGGAGCTGAACCTGGACGTGGCCGGCGAGTACCTCGTCATGGCCGCCACGCTGATTCACATCAAGTCGCGCATGCTGCTCCCGCGCCCGGAGCCGGAGCCGGGCGAGGAGCCGGCCGAGGACCCGCGCGATGCGCTGGTCCGCCGGCTGCTGGAGCACGAGCAGTTCAGGGCGGCCGCCGGCCTCCTGCACGAGCGGGAAGCCTGGCGCAGCGCGCAGTGGACGCGTCCGGACGAGCGGATCGCCCCGATCGCCGGCGAGGACTACGAGCCGGAGCTGGAAGTCGATCTGTTCAGCCTCCTGGCCGCGTTCCGCGGGGTCGTCGAGCGGGCGAAGCATCGCCCGAAGGTCCTGCTGCCGCCGGAGCAGATTCCGATCGAGACGCGGATCGCGCAGCTGCTCGCGCGCCTGTCGGAAACCGAGGCGTGCGGGTTCGAGGACCTGTTCTCCGACGCCCGGTCGCGCGGGGAGCTGATCGTCACGTTCCTCGCGCTGCTCGAGATGATCCGGCTCAAGATCGTCCGCATTTTCCAGGCGGGCGCGTTCGGCCCGATCCGCGTGTACAAGCGTGCGCGGCCGTCCGACGCCCCGAACCCGATCGGCGACCCGGAGGCAGACCGTGGCTGACTTCGACCAGACGCAGGACGCAACCGACCAGACGCCGGCCCCGCCGGACGCCGGCGAAGGGACGGCCGGCGAAGGGGCGCCCGACACGGCGGCCGCCGGACAGCCGTCCGGCGAACTGAAGGCGATTGTCGAAGCGCTGATCTTCGCGTCGCCCGACCCGCTCACGCCGAAGGCGCTCTTCAAGCTGCTCGCCAGCGAGCCGTCCGAGGACGTGCAGGCGGCGATCGACGCCCTGATGCGCGACTACGACCGGCCCGGCGGGCTGCAGCTCGTCCAGGTCGCCGGCGGCTACCAGATCGTGACGCGGCCCGAGCTGCACGACTGGGTCCGGCGCCTGTTCCACGAGCGCACGACCCAGCGGCTGTCGGTGCAGGCGCTCGAAACGCTGGCCACCATCGCCTACAAGCAGCCGGTCACCGCCGCCGAGATCGCCGAGATCCGCGGCGTCAACACGTCCGGCGTCCTGAACACCCTGATCGAGCGGCAGCTGATCAAGATCAGCGGCCGCAAGCAGGTGGTCGGACGCCCGTTTCTGTACGCGACCACCCGCGAGTTTCTCATCCGCTTCGGGCTGAAGGATCTCTCCGACCTTCCGAACATCGAGGACATGGCCGAGGCGCTCGGTTTCGAGCCGCCGGTCGGCCTCGTGGGCGAGGCGGACCGGCCGGCCGAAAGCAACGAGGCCCTGGCCGGCGACGCAGATCGACCCGAGGGAGAGGGGCGCGTCAGCGGCGGGAACGAGGAGTCGGCCGCGCCGGTCGATCGGCCGACCGCGGAGCCGGAGACGGAGCCGGAGCCGGAGAGGGAGCCGGACGTCTGACGGTGGTGGCGGCCGCCGCCTTCAGCCGCGCGACTTCCGATCCGGTCAGCTCCCGGAAGGTGCCCGGCCTGAGGTGCGGATCGCGCAGCGGGCCGATCGCGACCCGCGTCAGCCGCACCACCGGGTGTCCGATCGCCTCGCACATCCGTCGCACCTGGCGGTTGCGCCCTTCGCGAATCGCAATCACCAGCCGGGCCTGGCCCGCGTCGCGGCCCGGCCGGGCGGCCAGCCGGACGACGGCCGGTGCGGTCCGGCGGCCGTCGATCACGATCCCCGCCGCGAGGCGCTCCAGGTCGCGCGGCGCCGGCACGCCGCGCACGCGCGCCTCGTAGACCCGTTCGATGCCGTGGCGCGGGTGCGTCAGCCGCGCCGTCAGGTCGCCGTCGTTGGTGAGCAGCAGCAGGCCTTCCGAGTCGTAGTCGAGCCGGCCGACCGGGTAGACGCGATCCCGCACCCCCGTCAGCAGATCGAGCACCGTCGGCCGGCCCTGCGGATCGGTGACGGTCGTGACGTAGCCGCGCGGCTTGTTGAGCAGCAGGTAGCGGGGGGCGGCGGGGCGCGCGACGCGGCGGCCGTCGACGCGGATCTCGTCGACCTCCGGATCGGCCCGTGTCCCCAGCTCGCGCACGACGTCGCCGTTGACCGTCACGCGCCCTTCGCGCATGAGGGTCTCCGCGGCGCGCCGGGACGCGACGCCGGCAGCCGACAGGATCTTCTGCAGGCGGATCAGCATGACGTCGCGGCTACCGCAGGATCATGCCCTTCCAGAACCGGAGCAGCCGCCAGACGTCGAGGGCGGTGGCCGCCCGGTCCACCTGCGCGTGGGAGATGAGCGTGCTGATGAGCACGTGCACTTCCGTCTTGCCGCGGAGGCTGTCGGCCAGCAGCAGCGATTCGGCCGATGGGATGACGTTGTCGTCCGTGCCGTGGAGCAGGTACACCGGCGCGGACGGCGCGGGCGATTTGTCCGGGGACAGCGCGGGCGCGCCCCCGTATTCGTCGACGAACGGCAGGAGCTTCGGCCCGAGATGGACGACGTCCCGCGTGTTCACCAGGTTCAGCAGATCGCGCGCCGGCTCCGGCAGCTGCGCCGCCATCGTCCGGGCCTGCTGGAACACCACGGCCGCCTTCGCCGGATCGGTGGCGTCGAGCCCGGAGGCGAGCAGGAACGTGTGGATGCCGGCACGGAACGCCTGCAGCTGGTCGGGCGGCACGAGGCGGTCGGCGACCATGTAGGTGAGGACCGCCACGCCGTAGTCGTGCTGCTGGAAGTAGTGGCCGGCGTGCGGATCCAGCGCGCGCTGGTCGGGCGGCACCGCTGGCTCCATGCCGGTGCACAGGTAGTGCAGCACGCGCGGCAGGTCGCCGTGGCCGCCGAACGAGAAGACGTACGCGACATGATCGCGGAGGCGGGGCCGGCCGGCGGCGACGACCGACAGGCCGCCGCTGAAGCTGATGCCCATCATGCCGATGCGGCCGTCCGGGGCGAGGTCGCGCTGGGCGGCGAGCCACAGCGCCGAATCCTCGATCATGTCGGTCGCCTGCGGCGTGATCTGGAACTGCACGAGGTCCGGCAGCTCCGGCGTGAGCACGGGAATGCCGGTCGCCGCCAGCTGGCGGGAGAGATGGACGAGGCGCGGTTCGTCGATGCCGGCTGGATGGATGCCCGGCACCAGCAGGACGGCGCGCTCGCGCGGCGACTCCGGACGATACAGCTTGGCGCGCAGCGGCCCGTACCGCGACGGGATCTCCAGGCGGGTCTCGGTGAACGGCTGCGTGTCCCAGTCCGCCGCGGTCCGCAGCCAGCCTTGATAGTTGGCGGCCCGGACGACGAACGAGATCACGTGAGCGTAGGCGACGGCGTCGTATCCGGCCAGCGAGAGCACGGCGACGAGGATGATCGCGAGGGCGATGTAGGTCCGCTTCCGCATATCGGTCGTCATGTTACACTGCTTCGCGCCGCGCGCCCGGCGTCATCGGGGCCGCGCGGCCCGGCGGCCGGCCGAGCGCGAGCGACCTCATCCACTGTCCATGATCCGGCTCATCATCGCCATCGACGGACCGTCCGGAGCGGGCAAGGGCACGGTGTCCCGCGCGCTGGCGGCCGAGCTCGGATACGCACACATCGACAGCGGCGCCATGTACCGCGCCGTCGCGTGGAAGGCGGTCGCCGCCGGCCTGCCGCTCGACGACGAGGCCGCGGTCGCCCGGCTGGCCGGCGCCTCGCGTCTCGACGTGGAGCCGGGCCGGATCGCCATCGACGGCCGCGACGTCTCGCGCGAGATCCGCACGCCCGAGATCGATCGGGCCGCGGCCGTCGTGGCCCGCCTGCCGCGGGTCCGGGAGCTGCTCGTGGCGGCCCAGCGCCGGCTCGGCGCCGGCGGCGGCGTGGTGATGGAAGGCCGGGACATCGGCACGGTGGTGTTCCCGCAGGCCGACGTGAAGATCTACCTGGATGCGTCGCCCGAGGAGCGGGCGCGCCGGCGCGCCAGCGATCATGCGCATGCCGGCAGCCGCCGGCTCGGTGTGACCGAGGTGGCCACGGCGCTCGAAGCCCGCGACCGGCTGGACCAGACGCGCGCCGTCTCGCCGCTGATGCCGGCGCCCGACGCCGTCTATGTCGACACGACCGGCAAGCCGGTCGGTGAGGTGGTCCGCGAGGTGATGGCGGTGGTGCGGCGAGTCCTGGACAAAGGCGGGGAAGGCGCGTGAGGGGATCGCGCCGGCTCACGCCGGCAGGGCGCGCGGCCGGTCGGGCCGCGCGCGCCGGACGTCCGGGCCGATGCCGGCCCCTGCCTCACTTCTTGCCGCGATCCCGGTAGTCCTCCGAGGACGCCGGGTCGAGTTCCCACCGGTGCTTGTCCCGGTCGGCGACCTTCTCGTGCAGCTCTTCCCGATCCTGGTACTCCAGGCCGAGCGCCCGGCCGATGTCCTCGACGACGTCCTGGTCGGGTGTTGGATTGTCGCCGCCCGGCGCCTCGTCTCCGCTGAAATAGGCGTCTTCCCAGTTCGCATCGACGTCGCCCCCCGTCAGTTCCGGGTTGACCTCGTGATGCTGATCGAGGCGCGCCTGCATCTCGGAACGGCCGGCCTCCACCCCTGAGGCCCGGTGCTCGAAATCGAGCGACGAGGGAGCGCCAGCCGGCTCCGCCGGCTCCTCGCGGAGAATGCGCCGCTCGCGATCCAGGCGCGGCTGCTTCTTCGGGGCCGGCACGGCCGGCGGGGCAGCGGCCCGTCGTCCGGCGGCTGCGGGCCTGGCGACGATGGTCCTGGCGGCCGGGGGTTTCGGAGCCGCCGGCCTGGCGGCCGCTGATCTGGCGGCGCCGGTCCGCTTCGTGGCGGCCGCCGGTTTGCGCGGGCTGGCCGGGCGGGTGGTCCCGCGGGGGGCCCGGGCGGCCGCGGAGCGCTTCCGCGCGCCGGCCGCCTTCGCGGCGCCCGCTTTGCCGGCCTTGGCACGTGCCGTGGCCCGGGCCGCCGGGCGTCCGGTTTTGGCGGATCCGGCCGCGGTCGCGCGGCCCGATCGGGTCCGGGCCGCCTGGCGTGCCGCCCCTGGGCGCGCGGGGCGGGAGCGCCGGCTCGCCGTCGTGCGAGCCGGCCGGGAGGGGGCCTTGCGTCTGGCCATGGCGCGATCCTTTCTATCCTTGACCGGTGGACGGTAAATACCGTATAGTCTATTGCTTATCGGAAATCAGCGGCCGCCGCTCTTTGAGCCCGCCGTCGCTGCACCCGCGGGGCGCCGGAACCCCGCTCAACGAAGTCCGGCAAATCGAACGACAGGAGGACTCGCAAGGCATGGCGCACGTAGAAGACGAGAACGGTCCCGATCTGGCCAAAGGAGGAGCCCACCGGATCAAGGCAGGCGAACACCGACCCGTGATGGTCAGCTCTCCCCGGAGCCTGGACGACGAGTTCAACCCGGAAGAATATGCACGCCTGCTGGATATCTACGATAACAGCTTCCGCAACATTGCGGAAGGTGAGGTGGTGAAGGGAACGGTTCTCAAAGTCACCCCGTCGGAAGTGGTCGTCGATGTCGGCTACAAGTCGGAGGGGATGATTGCGGTCAGCGAGTTCCTCGACGAGCGCGGCGAGATCACCGTGCAGCCGGGCGACCTGGTGGATGTCCTCCTGGAGCGGACCGAGGACCGCGACGGCCATGTCGTGCTTTCGCGCGAGAAGGCCGAGAAGATGAAGATCTGGGACGAGGTCGAGAAGGCCTACGCCGAGAAGAAGGTCGTCATCGGCCGCGTCATCGAACGGATCAAGGGCGGCCTGGCGGTCGACATCGGCGTGCGGGCGTTCCTGCCCGGCTCGCAGATCGACGTGCGGCCGGTGCGGAACCTCGACGCGCTGCGCGGGCAGGAGCTCCGCATGCGCGTCATCAAGGTCAACAAGAAGCGCGGCAACATCGTCCTGTCGCGGAAGGCGCTCCTCGAGGAGGAGAACGCCGAGAAGAAGAAGCAGACGCTGGCGACGCTCGCCGAGGGGAAGGTGCTGCGCGGGGTGGTGAAGAACATCACCGACTACGGCGCCTTCATCGACCTGGGCGGCATCGACGGCCTGCTCCACATCACCGACATGTCGTGGGGCCGTGTGGGCCACCCGTCGGAGCTGTTCAAGGTCAACGACGAAGTGGACGTGATCGTCCTGAAGTACGACCCGGCGACCGAGCGGGTGTCGCTCGGCCACAAGCAGCTGATGCAGGATCCGTGGTCGGTCGTGGGCGACCGGTATCCGGTGGGCGCGCGCGTGTCGGGCAAGGTCGTGAGCCTGACCGATTACGGCGCGTTCGTCGAGCTGGAGCCGGGCGTCGAGGGGCTGATCCACGTCTCCGAGATGTCGTGGAGCAAGCGGGTCAAGCACCCGTCGAAGATCCTCAACGTCGGCGACACCGTGGACGCCATGGTGCTCGGCGTCGACGCGTCGGCCCGCCGCATCTCGCTCGGGCTCAAGCAGACCGAAACGAACCCGTGGCACGATCTGGCCGAAAAGTACCCCATCGGCTCCAAGATCGTCGGCAAGGTGCGGAACCTGACCGAGTTCGGCGCGTTCGTCGAGGTCGAAGACGACATCGACGGCCTGATCCACATCTCCGACATGTCGTGGAGCAAGCGGATCAAGCACCCGTCCGAGGTGCTCAAGAAGGGCGACCGCGTCGAGGCCATGGTGCTCAACATCGATGCGGAGAACCAGCGGCTGTCGCTCGGGCTCAAGCAGCTGGCGACCGACATCTGGGACGACTTCTTCTCCCGGCACCACCTGGGCGACACGATCGAAGGCAAGGTGGTCCGGATGACCAACTTCGGCGCGTTCGTCGAGCTGGACGAAGGGATTGAAGGGCTGATCCACGTCTCGGAATTCGACGACCAGGCGGGCGGCGAGAAGATCGATCTGCAGGTGGGGCAGTCCTACCAGATGAAGATCATCAAGCTGACGCCGGCCGAGCGGAAGATCGGGCTCAGCATCCGGGCCCTCAAGTCGGATGACTTCCGCACCGACTGGGAGGTCTACAAGGAGAGCGGCGGGAACGAGGGCGCCGCCACGCTCGGCGATCACTTCCGGAACCGCTAGCAGGCCGCGATCGCGCGGATCGGAGACGGGACTGGAGCGGGCCGCGGCCGGCGGCTCCGGTCCCGCCGGCCGACGGAGGGCAGGACGTGACATCAGGGGGAAGCATGACGAAGGCGGAGCTCGTCGAGGAGGTCTCGCGGGTTTCGGACCTGACCAAGAAGCACTCCGAGGTCATTGTCGACACCGTGTTCCGCAGCATCATCGAGGCGCTGCACCGCGGTGAGAAGATCGAGCTGCGGGGATTCGGCAGCTTCCGGCTGCGGCAGCGCGAGCCGCGCAAGGGGCGAAATCCGAAGACCGGCGACAAGGTCGACGTCCCGCCCAAGAAGGTGCCCTACTTCAAGCCGGGCAAAGAGCTGAAGGAACTGATCAACAAGGAGTCGGCCGAGACGCCGCCCGCCGGCATCGCGCCGGCCGGCCTGGGGTCCGACCCGGCCATTCAGATCTAATCCGGACGGACGGGCGGCGGCCGCGGGCCGCCCTCCGGTCCGTCGCTCGTGACGACCGCACCCCGTGGAACGCTTGTGGTCCCCCTGGAGACTGGCTTACGTGAGCCGTACCGGTGCGCCGCCGCAGGGCTGCATCTTCTGTGAGGCGCCGGCGACGGACGATCCGGCGTCGCTCGTCGTCTTCGACGGCGTCACCGGCTTCGTGATCCTGAACCTCTTCCCCTACAACAGCGGGCACCTGATGGTCGTCCCGAAGCGGCACGTCGGCGCCCTCGCCGACCTGTCGGCCCCGGAACTGACCGAGCTGATGCGCCTGACCCGGCGCGCCGAAATGGCGCTGACCGAGGCGTACCGGCCGCAGGGGCTGAATGTCGGCATCAATCTCGGCCGGCCGGCCGGCGCCGGCGTCCTCGACCACGTGCACGTCCACATCGTTCCGCGCTGGACGGGAGACACCAATTTCATGTCGGTCGTCGGCGACGTCCGCGTGCTGCCCGAAGAACTGGGCGACACGGCGCGCCGGCTGCGGCCGATCTTCGCGCGGCTGGAGGCCGACGATGGCCTGGCCGCCGGCTGACAGGGCGGCAGCCAATCGCCTATCATGAAGCGGTCGCGTCCGACGGGCGCGGCACGGACATCCACGTTCATCGTTCATCCCGCGCGCGGAGCGCACCTGCCAATCCATGACATTCGATCTCACACCCGATCAGGACGCATTCAAGACGGCCGTCGAGCGCTTCGCCGGCGAGCAGGTGGCGCCGCAGGCGGCCGCGATTGACGAGACCGGCGCCTGGCCTCGCGCGCTGCGGGCGGCGGCGGCCGGTCTGGGCCTGCTGGGCCTGACCGTCCCGGAAGCGGCCGGCGGCGCCGGGCGCACGGCGGTCGACGCCGTGCTGGCCATCGAGGCGCTGGCGCGGGTCAGCGGATCGGTCGCCCTCAGCGTGGCCATTCACAACGGCCTGGTGGCCGACGTCGTGGCCCGTTTCGGCAGCGACGCCCAGCGGCGGCAGTGGCTCGGCGCGCTGGCGCGCGGCGAGGCGATCGGCGCGTTCGCGCTGGCCGAAGGAGAGGCCGGCGGCGATCCCGCGCGCCTGGCGACGACCGCGATCCCCGACGGCGACGGCTGGCGGCTGCGCGGCCGGAAGGTGTGGGTGGCGAACGCCGACGCAGCCGGCGTGGTGCTGGTGGTGGCGGCCGGACAGGAGGCCGGCGCGGCCGGCGTGCAGGCGTTCCTCGTGCCGCTCGAGGCGGCTGGCGTGACGCGGACGCCGCGCGATTCGGTCGGCCTGCGCGGGGTCGGCTGCGCCGACCTGGACCTCGACGTCCGGATCGGCGGCGACCAGCGCCTGCCGCGGAGCGCCGAGGCGGTGGCGTGGGCGGCCGACGGCGGCCGCGTGCTGCTGGCGGCGCTGGCGCTCGGCCTGGGGCAGGCCGCGCTGGACGAAGCGATCGCCTACGGGACGCGGCGCCAGGCGTTCGGCCGGACGGTGTCGAGCTCCCAGTCGTTCCAGTGGGGGCTGGCCGACGCCGCCACCGAGCTGGACTCGGCGCGGCTGCTCACGTGGAAGGCGGCGGCCGAGCGGGCACGCGACGCGGGGACGCCGATCGACGCCGCGATGGCCAAGCTGCACGCCGCGGAAGCCGCGCATCGCGCCGTCGACCGCGCGGCGCAGATCCTGTCGTCGTCGGGATACGGCCGCGGCAGCGTCATCGACCGGCTGTGCCGCGACGTGCGGGGGGTCGAGATCGCTCAGGGGACGGCCGACCTGCAGCGAATGGCGATCGCCGCCGCGATGCTGCCGGCCTAGCCGATCCGCGTTGCCGGCCGGTCAGGCGCGGGCCGGGGGGATCCTCCGGACGTACTCTGCCGATCGCCCCCGCGGGATGCTCAGCGACTGCCACGCCGCGCCCTTGAGCTGCCTGGCCAGGTACACCATCTGGCCGACGTGATACGCGTCGTGGGCGATCTGCCGGTTGACCGCTTCGAGCACCGACAGCTCCTCGCCGCGGATCCGCACCGTGCGCCCGAGGTCGGCGGGCGTCAGCGCGCCGACGGCGTCCGTGGCGATCCGCCATCCCGATTCCCACCAGTCGATCAGCTGCGCGCGCGGCGTCTCCCCGGAGTGCTCGAACTCGCCGTCGCGGTTGCGGTCCGGCTTTTCGCCGTCGGCCGTCAGGAAGTCGGTGAACCGCGACCGCATGTTGCCCGCCAGGTGCTTCACGATGATGGCGATGCTGTTGGATTCGGGATCGGGCGCGATCGCCAGCTCGTGATCGGCGAGCTGGCCCATCGCGCCGTCGCCCAGCGCCTTGTAGTGCGTGAGGAGGCGGAGCGCGTCCCGCAGGTAGTCGGCGCCGAGCGAGGGAGTGTCGGGCATGGGATTGTGGTGAATTGAAGAATTAGGAATTCCTAATTCTTCAATTCACCGTGTCTCACCCCAGCAGCTGCTTCGCGATCGTCTGGAGCTGCAGGTTCGACGTGCCCTCGTAGATCTGGCCGATCTTGGCGTCGCGGTACAGCTTCTCGACCGGGTAGTCCTTGACGAAGCCGTAGCCGCCGTAGAGGTTGATGGCGAGCGAGGCGATCCGCTCGGCCACCTCGGAGGAGAAGATCTTGCCCATGGCCGCCTGCGTCAGGAACGGCTGGCCGGCGTCGCGGAGCCGCGCGGCGTTGTAGATCAGGAGCCGCGCCGCCTCGAGCTCGGTGGCGGCCCGGGCGAGCTGGAACTGGACGCCCTGGAACTCGGCGATCGCCTTGCCGAACTGCTTGCGCTCCCGCGTGTACTTCACGGCGTAGTCGAGCGCGCCCTGGGCGAGCCCGATCATCTGGGCGCCGATCCCGATGCGGCCTTCGTTCAGCGTCTCGATGGCGACCTTGTAGCCCTTGCCGACCTCGCCCAGCACGTTCCCGCGCGGCACGTCGCAGTCTTCGAGGATGAGCTCGCACGTGCTGCTCGCCCGGATGCCGAGCTTGTCCTCCTTCTTGCCGACGGTGAAGCCCGCGAAGCCGCGCTCGACCAGAAACGCCGTGATGCCGCGGTACCCCGACTCCGGCTTCAGGTTCGCGAAGACGATGAAGATGTCGGCTTCGTTGCCGTTGGTGATCCAGAGCTTGCGGCCGGTCAGTCTGAAGCCGCCGGCGGTCTCCGTGGCGCGGGTGGCCAGCGCGAACGCATCGCTGCCCGATCCCGCTTCGGAGAGCGCGTAGGCCCCGATCGTGTTCGCCGCGAGCCGCGGCAGGAACCGGCGCTTCACCTCGTCGCTGCCCCAGCGCAGCAGCGCGTTGATCACGAGCGTGTTCTGCACGTCGACCAGCACGCCGATCGACGGATCGACGCGCGAGAGCGCCTCGACGGCCAGCACGGCGTGGAAGAAGCTCGCGCCCGACCCGCCGAAGCTCTCGGGGATCTCGATGCCCATCACGCCCAGCCCGAACAGCTTGTCGATCAGGTCGTGCGGGATCTTGGCGTGCTCGTCCATGTCGTGGACGAGCGGTCGGATTTCCCGGTCGGCGAACTCGAAGACGCTGTCGCGGAAGAGCTGTTCGTCTTCCAGCAGGTCGGTCAACGGGCGTTGCGCTTCAGCTGGCTTCTCCATCGTCACGTCTGCATCTCCGTCGGGGAAGAAATGTCGGGGCGCCGCACCGGCCGGCGAAGCGGCGAATCCGGAAGCAGGGAATGTTATCATCAAAGATGGCGCCTGACGACCCGGCCCGGCCGCACGACGGCGCTCGACGAGCGGCAGCCGCCGGCCCGTGGCCGTGACGGCGGAGGAACCATGACCACGCACCTGCGGTCCACGCGCGTCCGTTCCGCACTCTATCTGGCCGCCGTCGTCGCGCTGTGGGCGGTCACCACGACGCCCGCGAGCGGCCGCGGGCAGCCTCCCGCCGCCCAGACGAAGCCGGCGAGCCCGGCGGGCCAGTCCAAGCCGTCGAGCCGGCCGGCGCAGCCGCCAGCGGCCGGCGCCCCGTCGGCGACCTTCAAGGCGGGCGTCAATTTCGTCCGCGTGGACGTGATCGTCACCGACAAGCACGGCAAGCCGGTGACCAGTCTCAAGCCGTCGGACTTCCAGGTCTACGAGAACGGCCGGCTGCAGAAGATCCAGACCTTCCGGCTGGTCCGGATTTCCACCACGCCGCAGCCGGAGGGGGCGCAGGAGCCGGCGACCCCGACCACCGAGTTCGGGCAGGCGCAGGCCGCCTCGAACCCCGAGGCGCGGGTGTTCGTGATCTTCCTGGACGACTATCACGTGCGGCGCGGCGACTCCATTAAGGTGCGCCAGCCGCTGGAGCAGTTCGTCGAGCAGGATCTCGGCCCCAACGATCTCGTGGGCGTCATGTATCCGCTGACCCCGCTGTCCGACATCACGCTGACGGCAGATCATGCGTCGGTCGTGGAGGCCATCAAGCACTTCGTCGGCCGGAAGTACGACTTCACGCCCCGGAACCAGTTCGAAGAAAAGTACGCCGATCTCCCCACCCAGCAAGTCGTGGAGATCCGAAACGAGGTGACGCTGTCGGCACTGCGCGGGCTGATGACGTACCTGGGCTCGCTGCGGCCGGGACGCAAGGCCGTGGTCCTCGTCAGCGAGGGCTACACGAACGTGCTGCCGCCCCAGCTGCAGAACCCAGTGGCCACGATGCCCGGTTTCGGCAATCCGGAGGCCGATAATCCGCTCGCGTCCGACGCGAACAACCCGACCGCGCAGGCGGTGAACTTCTTCTCGAATATTGACATCGACGAGGACCTCCGCGTGGTCTACAGCGCGGCCAACCGGAACAACACGTCGATCTACACCCTGGATCCCCGCGGGCTGGCCACGTCCGAATTCGACATCAGTCAGAACGTCAATCCGGCAGACGACCAGCAGATTCTCCAGAGCACGCAGGACACGCTGCGGACGCTCGCCAGCGAGACCGACGGGCGGGCCATCGTCAACCGCAACGACATGACGCCCGCCCTCGAGCAGATCGTCAAGGATTCGAGCGACTACTACCTGCTCGGTTACAACTCTAACGAAGCGGCCGACGGGAAATTCCACAAAATCGAGGTCCGCGTGACCGGCGCTTCCGGTCTCCGCGTCCGCGCGCGGAAGGGCTACTGGGCGCTCACGGCGGCCCAGGTCGCCCAGGCGCTGGCGCCGCCGAAGCTGGGGCCGCCGCCGGCGGTCGAGACGGCGCTGGCGACGGTCTCCACGGAGCGGCACGGCCAGCTCGTGCGGACCTGGATCGGCACGTCGCGCGGGACCGACGGAAAGTCCAGGGTGACGTTCGTCTGGCAGCCGATCCCGACGCCGTTCGGCGAGCGCGTCCGACCCGACCGGGAGCCGGCGCGGGTGGTGCTGACGGCGCTGTCGCGGGACGGGGCGCCGGACTATCAGGGGGCGGTTCCGCCGGAGCCGCCGGGGTCGGCGGCGGCCCCTTCGTCAGACGCGCGGGGCAGGGATGGCGGCGGCCGGCCGGCGGAGCCGCAGGGACCGTCCCGGGTCGTCTTTCAGGCAGCGCCCGGGACGATCCGGCTGCATCTGTCGGTGCAGGGGGCGGACGGCCGGGTCCTGGACTTCGACGACGTCGCCGTGCAGGTCCCCGACTTCACGAAGCCGGGGCCGGCGTTGAGCACGCCGGAGGTCTTCTCTGCGCAGACCGCGTACCAGCTCCGGCAGCTCCTCGCCGATCCGGGGGCCGTCCCGACGGCGTCGCGGCAGTTCGCGCGCGGCACGCAGCTCCTGCTGCGGTTCCAGACCTACGGGCCGGGCGGCACGATGCCGCCGGTGACGGCGCAGCTGCTGAACCGCGGAGGACAGTCGATGGCGGCGCTGCCGGTCGCGCCGGGCCGGATCCCCGGGACGGACGAGATCAACCTGCCGCTGGACGCGCTGCCGCCGGGGGACTTCCTCGTGCAGATCAAGGCGACCAGCGGCGGCAGCGAGGCCACGCAGCTGGTCGCCTTCCGGGTGGTTGGCTGACGCGGGCTAGGCGTACATCCCGCGCATCCGGGTGACGGTCGCCACGCGGTTGATCGCCACGACGTAGGCGGCCGTCCGCATGTCGATCTTGTACTTGAGCGCCGTCTGGAGCACGGCGTTGAACGCCTCGCACATCTTGGCCTCGAGCCGGTCGTTCACTTCCTGTTCGTTCCAGAAGTATCCGTACCGATCCTGCACCCACTCGAAGTAGGACGCCGTCACCCCGCCGCTGTTGGCGAGGATGTCGGGGACGACGAAGATGCCGCGGTTGTGCAGCTGCTGGTGGGCGTCCGGCGTGGTCGGGCCGTTGGCGCCTTCGACGACAATCTTCGCGCGGATGGCCGACGCGTTCTTGATCGTGATCTGGTTCTCGAGCGCGGCCGGGATCAGCACGTCCACGTCGAGCCCGAACAGGTGCTCGTTGGTCATCGGCTCCCCGCCGGGGAATCCGTCGACCGAGTTGTCGTGGGCGGCGGCGTAGTCGATCAGCGCCGGGACGTCGAGCCCCTTGGCGTTGTAGACGCCCCCTTTCCAGTCGGTGATCGCCACGATGCGGGCGCCGACCTCGGCCAGCAGCTGGGCCGAAATCGAGCCGACGTTGCCGAAGCCCTGGATGGCGACCGTCGCCTTGCGGATGTCGAGGCCCAGATGCTTCGCCGACTCGCGGGCGGAGATCATGACGCCGCGGCCGGTCGCCTCGCGCCGGCCCAGCGACCCGCCCAGCTCGACAGGCTTGCCGGTGACGACCGACGTCGTGGTGTGGCCGACGTGCATGCTGTAGGTGTCCATGACCCAGGCCATGACCTGGGCGTTGGTGTTCACGTCCGGCGCGGGCACGTCCTTTTCGGGGCCGATGGCGTCGATGATCTCGGCCACGTAGCGCCGGGTGAGCGCCTCGACTTCGCGGCGCGACATGCGCGTCGGATCGCACACGACCCCGCCCTTGGCGCCGCCGAACGGGATGTGCGCCACGGCGCATTTCCACGTCATCCAGGCGGCGAGCGCGGTCACTTCATCCAGCGAGACGTCCGGATGATAGCGGATGCCGCCCTTGCCCGGTCCGAGGGTGATGTTGTACTGAACCCGGTACCCGGTGAAGACTTCGATGTGTCCATCGTCCATCTGGACCGGACAGGACACGATGATCTGTCGCTTGGCGTGCGTGAGGATCTTCCAGATGCCGGGCTCGAGGTTGAGGATGCGGGCGGCGCCATCGAACTCCTCGAGCATGGCGCCGAAAATCGTGCCATCTGCGGCCATGGGGTCTCCTGCCTGAGCGGCGCGGGCGCACCGGCGACCACCGTCCCGGCGTCGTCGCGCCAAACAGTCCAGCCTAGCGTGGGGGAAAAACCCAAGTCAAGCGGCGCCCCGGGCGGCCGCAGCGGCGCGGCGGCGGTGCGAGGTCGAGCTGGTCGCCGGGTCATATATAATGAGGGCCTATGAAAAGCGTCCTGCCTGGCACCGAGACCGACAAGCAGCGCTGGGAGCGCGAGGTGCTCGATCCCACCCTGAAGAAGTCGCCCGAGCGCGCCGTGCCGTTCACGACGATTTCGGGGCGGCCGATCGAGCGGCTGTACACCGCCGAGGATATCCGGGACGTCGACTACGCCCGGGACCTCAACAACCCCGGCGAGTTCCCGTACACCCGTGGCATTCACCCGACCGGCTACCGCGGCAAGCTCTGGACGATGCGCCAGTTCGCGGGCTTCGGCACGCCGGAAGACACCAACGGGCGCTACAAGCAGCTGCTGAAGGCCGGCGGGACGGGGCTCAGCGTGGCGTTCGACCTGCCGACCCTGATGGGGCGCGATCCGGATCACGAGCTGTCGCTCGGCGAGGTCGGCAAGTGCGGCGTCAGCATCGCGTCGCTGGCCGACATGGAGACGCTGTTCGACGGCATCGCGCTCGGCGACATCACGACGTCGATGACGATCAACTCGCCGGCGGCGATGCTGTACGCCATGTATCTGGTCGTGGCCGAGAAGCAGGGGGCCGACTGGCAGACGCTGTCGGGGACGATTCAGAACGACATCCTGAAGGAATTCATCGCGCAGAAGGAATACATCTTCCCGCCCCGGCCGTCGATGCGGCTCATCACCGACATCTTCTCGTTCTCGGCCCGCGAGGTGCCGCGCTGGAACACGATTTCCGTAAGCGGCTATCACATCCGGGAGGCGGGCGCGACCGCGGTGCAGGAGCTCGCCTTCACGCTCCGGGACGGCATCGAGTACGTCCAGTACGGGGTGGATGCCGGGCTGGACGTGGACGAGTTCGTCCCCCGCATCTCGTTCTTCTTCAACGCCCACAGCGACTTCTTCGAGGAGATCGCCAAGTACCGCGCGGCGCGCCGGATCTGGGCGACCGTCATGCGCGACCGGTTCGGCGCGAAGGACGAGCGATCGCTGAAGCTGCGCTTCCACACGCAGACCGCCGGCGTGTCGCTGACGGCGCAGCAGCCGTACAACAACGTCGTGCGGACCGCGCTCCAGGCGCTGTCCGGGGTGCTCGGCGGGACCAATTCGCTGCACACCAATTCGCTGGACGAGGCGCTGGCGCTCCCGACCGCCGAGGCGGCCACGCTGGCGCTGCGGACCCAGCAGATCATCGCGTTCGAGAGCGGCGTCACGAACGTCGTCGATCCGCTCGGCGGCTCCTACTTCGTCGAGCGGCTCACCCGTGACATGGAAGAGGGGGCCTACCGGTACTTCGACACCATCGACCGGATGGGCGGCATGGTCGAGGCGGTGGAGCGCGGCTTCCCGCAGACGGAGATCGCCGAGAGCGCCTACCTCTTCCAGCAGGCCGTGGAGCGGAAGGAGAAGATCATCGTCGGCGTCAACGGCTACGTGGCCGAGGACGAGGCGCCGATGGAGATCCTCTACATCGACGAGGCGGCCGCCGAGCGGCAGGTCGCCAAGCTGGAGGCGCTCCGCCGCACCCGCGACCACGACCGCGTCCGCCGCGCGCTGGACGGCCTGCGCGCCGCCGCCGCGTCGACCGACAACGTCATGCCGCCGCTGCTCGAAGCCGTGCGGGCCTACGCCACGGTCGGCGAGATGTGCGACGCGCTCCGCGCCGTGTGGGGCGAGTACGAAGAGGTGCCGATCATCTAGCCGCCCGGCCGCGCCCGGCGCGCGGCCCGGGGCCATTGCCGTTATGACCCAGAAGATACGCGTCGTCATTGCCAAGCCCGGCCTCGACGGTCACGACCGCGGGGCGAAGGTGATCGCCCGCGCCCTGCGGGACGCCGGAATGGAAGTCATCTACACCGGCCTCCGCCAGACGCCCGAGCAGATCGTCGGCGCCGCGCT
>Ga0307374_10005842_pt1 | contig 19683 bp, 21 predicted proteins | sample OX3MG_FD_202532 | JGI IMG/M metagenome (GOLD analysis project Ga0307374, IMG submission 202532) | Soil microbial communities from Risofladan, Vaasa, Finland - OX-3 | ecosystem: Environmental > Terrestrial > Soil > Coastal area > Acid sulfate soil | place: Finland: Risofladan, Vaasa | collected...
GTATCCGCAAGTCACTCTCCTAAGACTTGCTTCCAATCTGGGGGTTGGGGGCGGCTATCATGCCGGCCTCCAGTATGCTGCGATAGAGAAAAGACACGATTGGGTGTGGCTGCTTGACGATGACAGCGTGCCCATGGACGACGGTCTGGAAAACCTTTTGAAGGCACGGGACTTTCCGGAATGTTCGGGCGGAGACCTTGGTGTATTGGCGCCTGTGCCTATCCATCTTGGAAGCCAGCCCACCTGCCCCGGGCTGCTTTGGAGAAATGGCTGGATCGAACCTGCCTTTGACGTTTCACAGCAGGCCGTCCAACTGGTTGACGCTGTGATCTCATCGGGGAGCCTGATCGACCGAGAAGTTGTGGAAACAGTTGGCTTGCCGCGAGCGGATTTCTTTATGGATTTCGTTGACTATGAATACTGCCTTCGCATCCGCAGCCATGGCTACAAGATCGCTATGGTTGCCGGGAGCCTCCTCAGCCACAGATTAGGAAATGTAAGGACGGCAAGACTCCTAGGGCGATCGAGGAACCGCCTGGACTATCCACCCTGGAGAGAGTACTACATCAGCCGCAACCAAACTTTTACCATTTGGAATGACTACCCGGATTGGGAGAACAAAATGTTTGTCATTCGCAGCCTTCTTCGCCGCGCTGCGGGCATCATTGTTTTCGGAAAAGAAAAACGGGCCTGCCTTCGCATGATCCTAGCCGGCTTCAGGGACGGGCGCGCTGGAAAGTTGGGAATTCGATACCAGCCCAATGACTGACGCCTTTTACAGAAACGCCGCTTCAGCGCAAAGCACTTACAGCCTGCAGAGAGACCCCAAGATGAACACCCGGCAAGTTTCGCCTGCCACCACTGAGCCTCTGGTCTACATCATTCTTCTCAACTGGAATGGCTGGCCGGATACTCTGCAGTGTTTGGAGTCGCTCGGGAATCTTGCCTACACGAATTACCGCATTCTGGTTATCGACAACGGGTCAACCGACGATTCGGTTGAGCGGCTGAGGAATTCCGATCACGGGATCAGGCTGATGGAGAATGGAGAAAATTTGGGGTTTGCAAAAGCCTGCAACGTGGGCATCCGCGAAGCGCTTCGAGAAGGCGCCGAGTACGCGTGGCTGCTCAACAACGATACGGTGGTTGGCCCAAGTGCGCTTCGCGCTCTAGTCGGCCGTGCTGAACAGGACCGGCGGGTCGGAGGGGTCGGCTCGGTGGTTTATTACCTTGACAAGCCGGAGCAGGTGCAAGCCTGGGGGGGCGGGTACGTGAACTTCTGGCTGGGCCATTCGCGGCACTTCACGAGCCGCGTCAGCGAACAGAAGGTCGGCTTCATCACGGGAGCCAGCCTGCTGCTATCCGGGCGTGCACTTAGCGAAATCGGCCTGCTGGACGAACAGTTTTTCATGTACTGGGAGGACGCCGACTGGGCCTTCCGTCTGAAGCGGGCCGGCTGGAGGCTGGCGGTGGCTGAGAAGTCAGTGGTCTGGCACAAAGAGTCCGCGGCGGTCGGGCGAAGTAGCCCGCGGCTGGATACATACTTTAACACCTCAGCCGTACGCTTCTTTCGCAAGAACGCTCCGCTGCCGATGTTCTCTGTGTGGTCCGGTGTGGGCCTGCGCCTGCTGAAGAGGATGATCTTCAGGGATTGGGTGAGGGTCCGGGCGGTGTGGCGAGGCGTCCGAATTGCAAATGGCTGAAACGATGGTTTCACGGGAAGTTTCTCTGTGGGTGATTGCCGGCTCGATGGCAGTCTCGATCGCTTGCTACATCTGGCTGAGCAGGCGCGAGGAGAGCTATCTCAACATTCTGACGCCGGGCATTGTTATCAATATTCCCGCCTATTATCTCCTGCCCCTGGCTTACATGGGTTTGTTCGGCAAGGTGTTCGGCTCTGAGTACACGGCGTATGCCTATGTTTACGTCTATGCCACTCTGGCTGTTGAAAGCGTGGGCTTTGTTCTTGCCTATCTGTGGACAGGGCAGAAGATGATCCGCCTGCCGTTCGCGCTGTCATACCGTAATTTCACGGCGGCCGCGCTCGGGTGCCTGGGATTCGCTGTGGCGCTCTACGTTCCTGTGCTGGTGAAATTTCGGGAATATATTGCGGACCCAAGGGAGATTTACCGCCTGACGCACACGGGATTTGGGTTGGAGACCTATGTTTCCAGCATTCTCGGCCTTCTCGCTGTAGTGTTCATCCTGTTTACACACCGCCGTTGGTTCGTCAAATGCTTCGTCGTCATTAGCGTTGCCGGACTCCTCTGGCTTCACGGAAGCAAGGGCCAGGTTCTCACCTTGGTTTTCCTATTGCTCCTGTTTCAGGCCTATGTGAAGGGAAAGAAGGTCGGTTTTCTAGGGGTGCTCATGGGTGGCCTGGGGGTAGCGGGGATGGTGCTTGCCTTGTTCGCCTTAACCATGCAGTTGGGGGGAAGCGCCATCTCCACTCTCGAGACGATCAGTTCGTATTCGGATTTCACTCAGAACGCCATGCTGGTGATCGATTCACGCCTGCCGGCGCAGGACGGGCGCCTTACGCTCGAAGCGAATACCTACGCGTTGGTTCCGCGCGCCTTGATGCCCGGCAAGCGCAAGGATTTTGGCACCTTCTACCTGGCGAAGAAGTTTTATCCCGCCTGGTATTTTGGCGATACGGGGTCTCCAGCCTTTGGAATCGGAGTGCAGTATGCCGATTTCGGATGTTTTGCGGTGCTTTATCTGCTGCTTTTCTCCTTGCTTCGAGGGTGGTTGGCGAGGATTTTTGTCAACCGGCTGAAGCTGACAAGGCATCCCGCAGATTTCGTGATCGTGGCTTTCCTGGCGGGGGTTTCGATTTTCCCCATTGGAGGCGTGGGATGGTTATTTCCTGAAGCCCTTGTCGTGGCGCTCTTGATCAGATATCTGTCGCGCCTGGGGGCCCGGCCGGTGTTACTCGGCGGCCATGCTGGAGAACTGAGCCATGCCTGAACGTACTCCTGACAACATGCTTTTAGGGCAGGGGCTGTCTCAAAACAGCGTTTCGCGGCGTGAGGAAGGCATCCTTTACGACGCCAGGTGGATCGGCCGGCATGGAATCGGGCGGTTCGCAGATGAAATCTCCAAGCGTCTCTCATCGCTCGTTCATTACAAGGAGCAACGCCCTCCCTGGCACCCGGCGGACCCTCTTCTGTTAAGCGCAGAACTGTGGTTCCGAAAGCCGAAGGTCTTTTTCAGCCCGGGATATAACGCTCCCCTAACTTGTCCGGGTCCGTTTGTATTCACGCTTCACGACCTTCACCATCTTCGTGTTCCGGAAGACTCGAGCATCGCGAAACGCGCTTATTACCGGCACATTATCCTGCCGGCATGCCGCCGCGCCGCTTTTGTCCTTACCGTTTCGGAGTACTCGAAGCGGGAAATTGTCGATTGGGCCCGCGTCAGCGAAGAAAAAGTGATCAACGTGGGGAACGGCATCGGTCCGCCCTTCGTTCTGGACGGACCGAGGCACGCTCCGGGCTACGACTATCTGCTTTACGTGGGCAGCAGGAAGCCTCACAAGAACCTTTCGCGCCTTCTCCACGCCTATGCAATTTCAGGGGTCCGAAAGGATGTCCGGCTGGTTCTGGTGAGTGGATCATCGGACACTGCGCTGGAAAGCGAAATCGCACGGCTGGGGCTTAGCGGGGAGGTCTTGTGCAGAACCTGCACCTCGGATGATGAATTGGCTGGTCTTTATCGGGGTGCCGTCGCCTTTGTGTTTCCGTCGCTCTACGAGGGGTTTGGCCTTCCGCCGCTTGAGGCGATGGCCTGCGGAACTCCCGTCCTGGGGTCCAAGGCGGCGGCAATCCCTGAGATATTGGCTGACGCCGGGTTGTTGGTCGATCCCTTAAGCGTGGAGGAGATTGCCGACGCGATTCGCCGCTTGGTGCGGGATTCGGCCCTGCGCGAGAGCCTGCGCCGGAAAGGCCCGGAGCGGGCCAGGAAATTCACTTGGGTTGATTCAGCCCGCAAGATTTTTGAGGTTCTACAGGCGGCTGCGTCGAACTGACCGGCGGCGCCGGAGCGGGCAACCGTTTCGCGGCATTCCTTCAACTCTGGTTTCTATTTCTTCGAATTGTTCAATCCTATTGCTGCGCAAAACCAGGAGTCCTATGCCCCTAAGTTCAATTTTGGTTCTTACAAAAAACGAAGAACGCAACATTGCAAGATGTCTCACAGCAGTTCTTCGCCAAACCGCTATCGGGGAATCCGAAATCATTTTGATTGATTCGGGCTCGACTGACCGGACGATGGAGATTGCATCCACTTTCCCTGTGGAAATCCACTGCATTCCTGCCGGGAGCTTTCATCACGCCCGCACGCGGAATTACGCAGCCAGCCTGGCGAGCAAAGAGTATTTGGTGTATCTCGCCGCCGACGCCTGGCCAGCCACAAATACCTGGCTTGAAAACCTGCTGGCGCCGTTTGCTGACCGTGGCGTGGCAGCGGTTTACGGCCGGCATCTTCCCAAAGAAGGAGCCACAGTGGAAAGGCGGGCAACCCTTGCCAGCGTCTATGGTGAAAAACAGATCACCAAGGACATGGCCGCGAAACGGGATTTGGGTTACCGCTGCTATCACCTTTCCACGGTCAACGCGGCCCTGCGCCGCGAGGCATGGTCCGCGACGAAGTTTCCCGAAGATGTCAAAGTGTTCGAGGACATCGCAATCGGCAAACGCCTGATCGACGCTGGCTGGAAAATTGTCTACGAACCTCATGCCGAGGTTTACCACTCGCACAATCATTCTTCCGACGCTCTTCTCAAGCGCTATTTCGACCTGGGTGTTACCTGGCGGCGTTTGGGGATGTGGGACGCCGAGGTGAGGGCCTCTTTGGTAAGAGACGCTTGGCGCGTGGTGTCGGGAGGAAAGCGCCCAGCGGCAAAAGATCGTCGGCAATCCAGCCGATATAGCTCTTTGAGCCTTGCAGCAGCCAAGTACCTCGGAATCTCCCTGGGACTGAACGAACGGCTTCTGCCTCTGAGCCTCAAGAAGAGGCTGAGCGCGTTCCAGTTGTTTGACTGATGTCCAGGGGAAACCGCGCAAGCGTGCGTTGAGGAATTACAGGAGAATTTTATGAAACTGAAAGTTGAAAGCCGACCGCTCGCGGACATGGCGGTGCTTGTGCCTGAGGTCTATGAAGACCCGCGTGGTTTTTTTATGGAGACTTTCCGGGCGGACCAATTCCAGTCGCTGGGGCTTCCGGGGGAGTTTGTGCAGGATAACCATTCGGGCTCAGTGCGTGGAGTTCTGCGGGGAGTGCATTTCCAGTGGGACCCGCCGATGGGAAAGCTGATGCGCGTCACGCGCGGGGCGGCTTTTCTGGTGGGTGTGGACATTCGAAAGGGTTCGCCGACCCTGGGAGCGTGGTTCGGGCTGGAAGTCTCGGCCGAGAACCGGAAGCAGGTGTGGGCGCCGGCTGGATTTGCCCGGGGCTTTTGTGTTTTGTCGGACTACGCCGAGATCCAGTACAAGTGCACGGGAATCTACAACTCCCAGGGAGAGTCGGGCCTTCGCTGGGATGACCCTGAAATCGGCGTCGAGTGGTCCCTTTCCGACGTTCTTCTTTCTGAAAAGGATCGCAAGGCGCAGTCGCTTGCTGAGTGGCTGGCGTCGCCCCTTTCCGAGAATTTCAAGTTCTAAAACGAAAACTTCCATCGAGGTGATGATCATGAAGCTTCTGATTGCCGGAGGCGCCGGCTACATGGGTTCCGTTTTGATTCCCAAACTGTTGGATCGCGGATACAACGTGGCCGTCGTGGATCTGTTCTGGTTTGGCAACCACCTGCCGGGAGAAGTCGATATTCTCCGCAAAGACATCTTTGATATTGATGCGGAGGATCTTGCAGAGTTCGATCAGGCCGTTTTTCTCGCCGGGCTCTCGAACGACCCGATGGCGGAGTATTCACCGAGCAAGAACTTCATCTACAACGCCGCCACGCCGGCTTATCTGGCTTACATCGCCAAAAAAGCGGGGCTCCGACGCTATGTCTACGCCAGTTCCTGCTCCGTGTACGGTTATACCGACAACGAGCTTTTTGACGAGAGCCGGCCCGTTTCTTCTTCTTATCCGTACGGGATCTCCAAGCTGCAGGGTGAACAGGCGGTGATGAACCTGGCGGACGAGCGGTTTTCTGTGATTGCCTTACGCAAAGGGACTGTTTCGGGCTACAGCCCGCGCATGCGCCTCGACTTGATCATCAACACCATGTTCAAGACAGCGGTTTGCGAACGGCGCATCATGGTCAACAATCCTTCCATCTGGCGGCCCATTCTGAGTATTGAAGACGCCGCCAATGCCTATATCCGGGCGATCGAAGCGAGTCCCACGATTTCAGGAACCTTCAACATTGCTTCAGGAAATTACACGGTGGGTGAGGTGGGCGACCTTGTGCGCAGGGCGGTGGAAGAGCATCTGGGTTTCAGCGTGCAATTGACGATTAAGCACCTTGAAGACTTCCGGAATTACAAGGTGAGCGTGGAGAAGGCTGAAAACGTCTTGAGCTTCCATCCCGACCACAACGTCAAGTCGATTGTGGGTAACCTGGTTCAACACATGGACAGATTCCAGGATTGGGACAATCCGCTCTATTACAACATCCTGGCGCTGAAAGCGATGGACCGGGAAGCAACCCTGGCCCCGGCAGGAATGGCGACGACATGAGGATTATGCTGACTGGCGCACAGGGCCAACTCGGATCCGACCTGCACCAAGCCCTTCAAGGCCGAGGGTACACCGTGCTTCCGCTCAACCACGCGGACGTTGATGTTACGGACGCGGCGCAGGTGGATGAAGCCATCGTGAAGGCCCGCCCGGACGTATTTATCAACACGGCGGCGTTTCATAAAGTCGAAGAATGCGAGCGCCAGCCGGACGCGGCCTTTGGCGTAAACGCCGCAGGCGCCCTGAATCTTGCCAAGGTTTGCGGCAGGCTGGGGATTGTCCTGGTTCACTTCAGCACGGACTATGTGTTTGACGGCAGCAAGCCGCAGCCCTACCTGGAAACTGATTTGCCTGCTCCGCTCAACGTCTACGGAGCGTCCAAAGTGGCCGGAGAACACCTGATTGCGGCGAACCTGGAGCGCGCCTTTGTGGTGCGGACGTCGGGACTTTACGGGCTGGCGGGAAGCAGCGGCAAGGGCGGAAACTTTGTCGAGACCATGCTCAGGAAGGCCCGCGAGGGCAGCCCCATTCGGGTGGTTGACGACCAGGTGTTGACGCCGACGTCTACCCGGGACTTAGCTGATGTGGTCTGTCAACTGTTTCCGACCGAAGCGTACGGGCTTTACCACGTCAGTTCCGAGGGCCAGTGCTCCTGGTACGAGTTTGCGCGCAAGATTTTTGAACTTCAAGGATTCCGGGTGGACTTGCAGCCTGTTGCGACCAGCCAGTTTCCCAGTCCGGCCAGGCGCCCTGCGTATTCGGTGATGAACAAATCCAAACTGCGAGGGGTGGGACTTGTCATGCCTCCTTGGGACGTCTCGCTCAGCCGTTACCTGAAGTCCCGGGCAATGGCGCAGGAGTTTGCGCCCGTTGCCGGGGGACTGAAAAACCCTGCCGCGGCGGTGTCCTAGTCCTCTTATGGGCAGCCTGTTTCTGCTGTTTTTCCGTTCGACATGCCATAGGTCCGTATGATTCGGCGACACCTTAATCGAACGCACTTCTGCCTGCGGCTGACAACGTTTTTGCTGCCGGCCCTGGCTTTTGCGATCGCAGCCTACCTGCGTTTTGACGCGAACCTCTTTTCGCAGGCCACCAATGGCGTTGATTCGAGCCCCTACTTTGCATTGCTGTTGCTGGTGACGGTGGTCTGGGCCATGGTGGCGGAACATTACGGCCTTTGCACGGTTAAGTATCTGTTTGCGCCGGGTGGAAAGACCCCAAAAAGTCTTCTCGCCTGCTTTGTGATGTATGCCGCCGTGCTTGCCATGATGTTCTTTTACCGTGCCGAGAGTTTTTCCCGTCTCTTTATCGCTCTCAGCGCTGTCACGCTGGTCCTTTTGACCATCTTCACGCGGGTGGTCTTCAGGGTTATCTGGCACCGGCAGCGTCGTTGTGAGCTGAATTGGATCAAAATTCTGATCATCGGAGCCGACGAATTTGCCCGGCAGGTTGCCCGGTCGCTGACCTGCGGGGAAGTCATGCCTTGTCGTACGGTGGGGTTTGTTTCCTTGCCCGGCCAGAAGGCGGCGGAGTTCAAGGCTCCTGTCTACACGATGGAAGATCTGGAGACGCTGGCTTCGAGAAATGGCATTGATGAGGTCATCCTGGCTCTTCCGCTTTCCCGCTTTGCGGAGATACCTGCCCTGATGACCCGGTTGGAACCTCTGTGCGTTCCCATCCGTGCGACCTTGGATATGGGGGAGGATATTTTTGTCCGGGAAAGGCTATTCGATCTTGGCGGGATGCTGATGCTCGACCTGAATTCGACTCCCGCGGAGTCGATTACCTATTTCATCCTGAAGAGGGCCTTCGATCTGGTTTTCTCGTTTGCGGCGGTGGTGGTGGTGGGGCCTTTGATGTTGCTGATTGCCGCCCTGGTCAAGCTGACCTCCCCTGGCCCCGTGCTGTTTACTCAGGATCGCGTGGGATTAAATGGCAGGATCTTTCGCATCTACAAATTCCGCACCATGCGGCAAAGCGCGGCGGATGAAAGCAATACGCGCTGGACGACTCATAACGACCCTCGACGCACCCGGCTGGGGAGCTTCTTGCGTGCCACCAGCCTCGATGAATTGCCCCAGTTTTTCAACGTTATCGGAGGCGATATGAGTGTTGTCGGGCCGCGTCCCGAACGCCCGTTTTTCGTGCAGAAGTTCCTGCGCGACATCGCGCTTTACAATAGCCGGCATTACTTGAAGGTCGGCATCACCGGGTGGGCGCAGGTGAATGGATGGCGCGGCGACACTTCCATTTTTAAGCGGCTTGAGTATGACCTTTATTACCTGCGAAACTGGAGCCTGTCTTTTGACCTGCAGATTATCCTGCTGACCCTCCTGCGGGGCCTCTCCAATCGAAACGCCTACTGATCTTAGACTCACGGAACTCAAGGGTGACCGGGACTGAAGACGAGTGGTCCGGAATGGGTTCTAATTTGAAAAATGCGGGTTTCGGGAGTTCGTTAGGCTTCAAGCGACTCAGGGTTAAGCGACAAAAGCCTGTTCCAAGCCGCTTTGAAAGCGCCGGCTGAAAAATCCTTCTCAATCGTTTCACGAGCGCACTTCCCGAGGCTTCGAGCGAGTTCGCGATCGGCGATAAGCTGTTTTGCGCGCGCCACGGCTTCTGAGGCGTTCTCTACGAGGAACCCGTTCTCACCGTTTCGGATCAGGGTTGACGGGTGTCGCAGCGCAATCACGGGCATTCCCGACGCCATGGCTTCGAGTACCGCCAGGTTATAGCCGTCTTCAGGTTCGCGGGTAAGGTTCAGATAGGCCCTGGATTGACAATAAGACGACCGCAAATCGTTCCAGTCCCGTGAGGGCCGGCACCCTGGAATTTTGGGATTCTCGCCAAGAATCCTGACGGGAACCTGGGAACGGATCTCGAGCAGTTGGTCAAACGCGAAATGCCCCCGATGGAGCATATTGCCCACCACCAGCAATGAGGGTTGGCCGCCTTCGTAAGGCCCCATTTCATCCAGCGCGATTCCTTGGTCGATTACAGTCCCCTTCAAATCCCAATCTGATCCGGCGTGAGCGGAAATGAACACGACGCGTACTAGTCCCAAGCCGACCAAGGGCCGAAGAGAGATGTTAGCGTACACTTTCTTTACCAATCTGCGGAAACCGATCTTGCTGAATTCGAGCCGGCCTCTTCTGCCGTGGATCACCTGGAAGTAAGGTTTGTGGTATCGAAGGCAGTAGGGGAGAAACCTGGCGACATCGCGCCGAATATCATGCCCGACGACAGCGTCGAATTTAGAGAAGTCCCCTCGGGCGGTTTTCCAATCGGTCAGTTCGAAGTTGCCGGGCAGAGGACGGTTGCCATGTACCCACTTATTGAGAAGCGACCAGTGGTGCCCTATCTTCGACAGATTATAAAGATAGCCCGTGTGCCGGTTGACGGTAAGGATATTAAGATTCGGAATTTTTCCCATATTGTTTCCAGTCCGGTTTTCGCCGGGCAATCCTGCTTGATTGGCAATCCGACGACCAACTTGGCGCCGCTCTCCCCTATGCGCCATCAGCGCAACCGCACCTTGCGATAGGGGGCGCGCATCCTCAATTGAAATCTGCGACAAGCTCAATGGAGCGGCTATCTTACACCGCTCACGGAAACGTTGCTCATAAGCGGAAACAACTCGCGCAGTCGCGAAATCATTCACTCGTTCTGTAGTCGCGGAGACAAACCTTCGCTCATGTCTGGGGGACCCTGGAAACCCTTCTGCCAAGCGAAGCGCGGTGCCTTCGAGCCACCGGCAACAGGAAAAAAAAACAAAGCGGAAGAAGCAAGACCAAAGGCGGAACGGCGGCCAGGAAAAGGGACTCAAGGGTTACCAGAATAGTTCCGGTGCCGCTGACCGACATGAGGTAGCTGAGAATAGCCCCCCAGAAAATGAGCATGACGATGTTCATCGTTTCTTGACGCAAAAGATACCGGTGAACCCAGCCAAATATCATCCCTTGAAGCAATGAATACAACAGCAGGCCTGCCAGTCCCCACTCAGCATATCCTGTGCCGTACAGCATCAACCCTGCGGACAACCCCGTGGCATTGGTTGATTGGTCGACCATAAGGTCGAAAATATACTCTGAAAGCAGCGGTGTCTTAGGCCGGCCCCTTACTTGGTCTTCAATCCGTTCGACCTCACGATGGAAGGCTCCGCCGCGCATCGGACCGAAACGATTCATGTACTTGAAGATGAAGTCCACCGGCGCCGAGGCCTCCGTCGTAAGCCGATCGGAGTAAATCTGATAAATTTCTTGAGCCTGCCAGTGTCCATGGACCGACACCTGGCGAACCGCAACAATTGCAGCGGATACCGGGACGACAATGACAATCAGCGGCAATAGGGATTTCCAAAAATTCCGCTTCTTGTTCATGTAAAAGAGCAAAATGTTAAACCAGATAAAAACCATGATGGCGGCGGCTTTAGAAGCCAATAGCGCGTCAGCGAGTATTGCGAGTCCCAGCCCCATATACATCATGCCCTTTGCGCCGCGGGATCCTGTCTGTCGATGCACTGCCCAACCTACAAGCGCCAGGCTTGCATAACAGCCTGGACCGAACACTGTCATGAGGCGATTAACGATACCGCTGGTGGACGTAACCCAGCCCAGGGCAGGGAAACTCGACAGGATAGGAATTCCGCGCTCGCTGAAAAAAACACACGTAACAAAAGTCGCCGCAAGAAGTGACAGAAACAGTCCGACATTCAAGGGCAGGACCGGAAACAGCAACTTAATCCTGGTGCCCTGAGGAGGTTTGCCCGGCTTGGAATTGGGTTCTGGAGGAGTGCGGTTGTCTTTGCGGTCTTCGGTCTTGCCGCTTTTCCCGGAACGATAGGAAATAAGAAAGTCGGCCGCAAGAAGGCCTGCGTAGAATGCTCCGAAAGCGACGGCCGCATAGGCATAGGAATTGCCTCCAAACTCGGCATGAATTCGCAGGAGTCCCGCATATTGGCACACGAAAAATGCCGCCCAGAAAAATGGGAGGCAAAAAACGTTTCGGTACCGGCGGACCACTAGGGCCACGATGGCTGCGACAAAGATGGAAACAATGATTTCAATCACTTTGGTTTCCTAACAGGCTTCGCAGCTTGCGTCATCCTCAAACTCAGAAGATCGAATGAAGTTGTGCGGCATGCTGGATTTTCACGCCATCGGTTCCAGCCATCATTTCGCGCCAGCGGTGTCCGCTGGGGGGGGATCCCCGAAGCTTTCCTCATGGGGCGAATCGCTTGCCAAGTCGGCCGAAGACTCCATCAAAAACCGCGCGGCAGACAACTTTGCACCTTGCCAGCGGATGATCATAGAAAAGGATCGTTGCGCCGACAGACTTTATTAGAAGCATAACCGGAATAATAGGCGCAATCCAAGGTTTCGAGTACTTTGTCCTAACGAAGGTTTCGTTCCGGATGAAGTAGTAGAGCCTCCAGGCGTGTGAGGTTGGTATTCCCGAACCTTTTTTGGCGATACCTAAAAACTTGCTCTTCGATGGAATCGGTACGCCATGCCGATGGATAACCTTGCTGGAGGGGACCAAAAACATTTTGAATTGCCTGGAAATGCGGTAGGTGAATTCCAAGTCGTCCCAAAAAATAAAGAGCTCTTTTAGCGGCAGTCCGACGGCGCTTACAGCCTGGTTCCGGATCATGACAGCCAGGAACCCCGCTGCCTGAATAGAGATTGCAGGAGATTCCAGCGAGGCTTTGCTCACGGCCGGGAGAAAGCCCATGGTCCGGCTAAACCGCCGGTAGTTTCCGTCGCCCACAGGAATCCAGCCGACGCCATGCGGGGAAGCGGTCATGATGGAGTTGATATGCTCGTAATTGGACGTCTGATTCGGTGGCCTCGCCTCCAGCACTAGCGACGCTAAGAGCCCGACGGAGGGGTCCTCAAATGCGGGGGAGTTGGCTAAAGCTTTCAGGGCGTCTACTGCCGGCTCGACGTCGTCGTCCATCACCCAGATCCACTCGTACCCTTTTTCGTGCGCCAGCCGAATCCCCTCGTAGTACCCGCCCGATCCGCCCAAGTTTTCTTGAAGCCGAATGTGGGTGACTTTCCCCTGGTACTTCTGCTTTAAAATATCCGGGGTGTTGTCGGTCGAGGCATTATCGATCACCAAAATCGCATCGAGCGGACGATCTTGATGGGTAAGGGCCTCGAGACACCGATCGAGCAGAGCGCACCGGTTGTAGGTGACCACTACGGCGGCAATGCGAGGCTTGCTGCTAGAATTTTCCATGGACGACTCTTTCCGGTTCATCAAGCACGATATGGTTAATGGCTTCCACGCCCATCATCACGGAATGATCCATATTGCCGACTTCATAGCGCCATGCTCCGAAGCGTCCGCGAGAATAAATCTTTTGCAGCAGAAGCGCAGGCTGGATAACCTCCAGCGCTGCGTTGCGGTCGAGCGTCGGGATGGGATAGGAGTACGGTATTTCCCGAGTGTACCTTGAAACCACCAACTCCCGGTCCGCCTCTTCCAGCAAACCTTCCCGGATCAGCCCCGCAAGGGTCTGTTCCATAACCTCCTCGTGATTTATGCGCGCGCCCACGGGACAGGAGACTTCACACATGAGGGAGCTGTACTGTTCCACGTTACCATTTGGAACGTTGAAAGGCGAGTAGTTCGAAAAAAAGGTGGCTCGATAAAACGGAATCTCCGGGGCCGGGAAGTAGACCCAGCATTTTGTCGTATCGAGCTTCTTTTTCAGGCCGATTCCAAGGACCAGCAAATTGTTATGCCGAAGATGGCCCCCGGCTTCAATCAGCCGATTATCCGTTGGTTTCAGGATGTTGACCAGAAGGTCGACCGGCATCGTGTTAATCAGCATGTCGAAGTTATCGCCGGTGCCGTCCGCGAAAGAGACCCTTTTGCGTTGCGTGTCAATTTCCACCAGCTCCTTGCCGGGTTTCACGTGATCGCCCAGGTGTTGCCCAACGCGGCGGTAGATTTCACCCGTTCCGCCATGCAACGGGAACTTAAACTTGCTGTTGGGACCCCAGCCCAGGTCGTCCTGCTCACAGACAACGTTTTGGAGCAAACGTTTGAAGTCGACCACGGCGACGCGTTCTGCAAGCCACTCCTTGGACATTTCCTCCAACGGCGTCGTCCATACCTTGGAATTGTATGGAAACATGAAGTGAGCGGCGATTCCTTCGCCGAATGTCGCTACAATCCAGTCACGAAAGTTTCCCGCGCGGCCCGCGTCTGAAGCTCCCCAGGCCTGGGCGGCGCCCAGCAAGCACTCAAGCTGGGCCTGTTTCGGAAGATAGCGGAGATTGTTCTGGAAGGGATACGGAACCCAGTTTCCTCCAGTGACAATCCAGCTTTCGCGGACGCGCTCGTGAATTTCCTCCCCAAGGAACTTGTCGATTAAGCGATCGTAGTAAGGGAAGTGGGAGAAGATGACATGGCCACCCTCATCCCAGGTAAACCCTTGTTCATCCACAAACGACGAGGCGTGCCCGCCCACATAATTGTGACGTTCATATAACACCCAGTTTTCATAATTAAGTTCGGCGAGCCTTAGGCCAGCGCCCAGGCCGGTTGGTCCTCCCCCGATAATTACAATCCGCTTTGACATCGTCCTCTCCATTAACTCACTCGCCACGCGGAAATACGGTTGGCTCCCTTAAGGGTTTCCAGATTTCACGTTTCTTCGTCACCTGGGACTGCCCTTTTTAGCTGCTGCCAACAGTGCGTGGCAAGCGAAACCTGCAATTTTGATTGAGTGACTACCCAAACGTTCTCCCGGCGGGAGAACGCTGGGGTTGGCGCGACGGCCAACCCGTCACCCAGCAATCCCGCCGTTTTATAATTTTTGATGGAACTGGACGTCCCCGGCGGTATCCCCATTGTATACCGAGAACCTTGGCCGAGCCTACTCAGACGACATCGACCCGGGGCAAGGACGACCCCAGATTATGGCCATTGCCCATGAAGGCAGCAGCCGTGGGAGCTTCAACAGTCAAGTCAAAGGACTTGCTCTGTGCCTCCTCCCTCAAGGTGGCGGGATGCTTTGCCGCCCTTGTTATAAATCAAGCACGATACCGAAATACGAGTAGCGAGCGAGGGTCTACTTGCCTTCCTTCATGGAGCAGTTTCCCGGCCGTTCATGGGGGAGGAGCCTGCTTGGTCTGCCCATTTGGGGCGCCAACAGCAAGGGATAATTTTCAGTTGACACCTACTGGGATGCATGGGAAATTCATCCGAAGACCTTTTGGAGGCCACGCGGGCATTCTATCCGGCGTTATTCTTGGGATATGGATGGGGGCTTTGAAATGGACCGGAAGCCCGCTCAGCACTGCGGTTGTTGTATTTCCCTCCATGGCTTGGCCTGCGATTACTCTGGGTAAAAACAAATCCTCGGAGGCTGACATGCTGGCGGTCAGGTTGGGAAACCCGTACGGATTTGCATGAAAGGTTCCGTGGAAGAATCGTCAGATACACCTCGCAGTCGTTTGCGGCTGGCCGCTCGCCGGATCACGCAGAGCGCGGTTGCCAAGAACGCTCTGTCGCTTTATTCATTTCGCTTTGCCAACTACGCTCTGCTTTTGGTGACCGTGCCCTATTTGGTCCGTGTCCTGGGGGCCGGCCCGTTCGGGCTTCTTGGCTTCGCCCAAGCGCTGGTCGCCAGCTTCGCCACGTTCGTTGATTATGGATTCGACTGGTCTGCGACGCGGGAAGTTTCATCTCAGCGGGAAAACCTTGAATTGGTCAACCGGACTGCCATGAGCGTGTGGGGCGCTAAAGCTTGCCTTCTGCTCCTGATTCTGGGTGTTTTGCTCCCGCTCACAATTTTTGTGCCGAAGGTGCGGATGGCGGCGGCGCTGGTGTGGGCTCTCACGGGCATCCTGTTTGGAAGAGTGCTTTTCCCCGTTTGGCTGTACCAGGGTTTCGAGCGAATGACCGGTATCGCGGTCATCAATCTTTCGGTCAGAGCGGCTGCTCTGATCTGCTTGGTTCTGTTCGTCCGGCATGCAAATGATCTTCTGCCTTGCGCAATCATTCTTTCGGGTCAGTCTTTGATTGTTGGAGTTTGGGGCGCTCTGTTTGCGGTTCGCGCATTCAAGATTCGATTTGCTTTCCCGAGATGGCGCGACATTTTGAGCAGCCTGAAGGACGGATGGGCCCTGTTTCTGTCGTCTGGGGCGGCGACGCTATACACTTCAGGCAACGCCTTCATCTTAGGGATGTTCGTCCACGATATTTCGCTTGTCGGGTATTATGTTGCCGCGGAGCGTCTGGTGAGGGTTGCCATGGACGCCCTGGGTCCGATCTATCAGGCCTTTTATCCCAAGATCAATAAGCTGGCTCATACGTCGAAGGAGCTTGCGCTCCGTGAAGGCAGAAGGGTTCTTGCGGTTCTGGTGCCCTTGGGAGCCGCCATCTTTGCGTTTTTCATCATCGGCGCGCCTTTGATTGTAAGGATTATCTTCGGGGCCAAGTTCGCGCCTGCGACGGGCATTTTGCGAATTCTTTCCTTCAATGTCTTGAATTTGGCGTTTGCGGCGGTGTGGTCGACGCTGATGATGATGTCCTTCAAGCGTGATTACGCTGTGGTCAAGATCCTTTTGGGAGCCGGACTGGTCAACGTCGGACTCGCGTTTCTGCTGGTCCCCGCCTATGGCCCGATGGGAATGGCGGCTTGTGTTGTAGCGGCTGAGACTTTTGTTAACATAGGATCTTTTACCTATACGGTGAAGCGCGGTCTGAATCCAATTTGGCCGCGATTAGCGCAGATGTGGAATGGGTAAAGGAGCGGAGTTTTAAAAATGGCGATTGGTGAAGAACAGGCGGCGGTGTACTGCGACTCGGGTCTGAATCGAGGTGCTTTGAAGAAGCTTCTTAAGCGGGTTTATTGTCGGACTTACGGCCATTCCGATCTTCACACCCACATCCGCTGGCGGGCGCTTGAGACTCTTCTGTCGGCAAGTTGGTTTGGTGTTGGCTCCTCTGTTCTGGAAGTGGGTTGCTCGACGGGGGTCATTTCGTTTGAGGTTGCGCGAAGATATCGGGATACCAAGATCTTGGCCGTCGACGCTGACCAAGAGGCTATTGAAATTGCCGATAAAGCGAAGAGCCTGAACCGGGTCACGAACGTCGAATTCCGTGTTCTTCGGGTTCCGGGACTCGAGAAGTTTGCGAATGACACTTTTGATGTGGTCTTGTTGATTGACGTTATCGAGCACGTGAACGAAGACGGAATTTTGATGAAGGAGATTGCCCGGGTTCTGAAACCCGGCGGGATGGTGGTCATTTCGACGCCGACGCCAAACTACCCCAGGGTCTTTGGCAGAAAGTTTCACGAAATGATCGGGCACGTCCGGGAAGGGTATTGGCGAAGAGATTTGGAAGCCGTGTTACGCAACGCAGGCTTTGGCGCAGTGCGATGTAAGCCTTATACCTACCCTTTTAGCGCTTTGGTCTGCTTTGTTTTTTACCGCGGGATCAGCGGTCTGCGCCCGCTGCCCATGCTTTTCTCGCCCTTGATGAACTTGTTTTCCTTCTGTGATCTTGCCTGGCCGCTCCGAAGCGACCGTTTTGCCTGTTCCCTTGCCATGGCTGCCGTTAAGCAAGATGGCTGCCCGGCTCCGGCTGGTTAGGAGAAGCATTCCTCCTCCGCGGGAAAATGCCGGGGGCTTGCGATGATCCGAATCTGCAAGTTTTCGGACGCCGCTTCCTCTGGGTTCGCAGCCCAGCGGGGGTAATCTGCCTTCTGCGATTGACCCGGGAGAGACAGAATGCCTGTTCCGATTTAGAAGCTGGACAACAACTTCTTTTGATGAGAAGCGGCGCTGATTTCAAAACCCTTGAAGCACAATGCCGACCACGACTGCGACCACAAAGGTGACCACAGACCAGAGAATAACCGGTCCCATCGTTGAGGTAGCTGTTGATTCAAACTGTTCGCCGCAGATCGAGCATGATTTGGCATTCTCTGCTACGACGTTTCCACACGAGCAAGTTCTCATTTCATTCCTCGCTTACGAACCGGGTCAGGTTTCCCTGGGGGGCTTGTGACGTTATCACAATCAACGCCTTAGTTTTGAGGTGTGTGGACCTCGTGTAGGCACGGGCCCCCATAATCCCCTCCCGGCAGATGGATGTTATCCATTCTTTCTTCAAGTTCCGTGTCAACTCTGTACATGCACACTTCCATTTAGAATGGATATAATAGCTACAAGTGTACGAGTGCACCGTAGATAATCAATAGAACTTTAGTTGGGTTCTGGCGGGAATTGGTTGCAACTCAGCCTGAGGTGGTTCATAGGGGTTTCTGCGGTCGTGCCCTTGGGGAGCCAAGCATACAACCGCTGTGGCGCTTCTCTCTGATTTTCCGAACCTGACTGCGCTTTCGGCCTGAATTTGCCGTGTGACAGTGCTTGTCCTTCTGCTACAGTCGAGGTGGCCTGCCTGATGTGAAATCAAAGATGGGTTGGATTTTTGGTTGCGGGGGCTGGCTCTGTACTCAAAATGCCCGCTATATGCTTTGAGATTCCGCTGTTAGACGCGGTAGCGGCTTAAGTGCGATCCCATCGGCGAAGGCAAACAGGAAGCAGCCGGTGAAACAGTTGGAAGCCGCTGTGCGAACCTTTGCGATTAAGTTGTGCCGAGAGTACGTGAGCGAAATTGAAACCGACCCGTGCGGGTTCAAACAGCGAGCAAAGAGCCTGCTAGGTTGTTACCTTCCCCCGCACCCAGGACGACCACGCAAGGAATCTGTGACCCGCGCATGTGAACTAAAGCGCCAGCGTCTACTATGGCCTGAAATCTACGCAGAGTGTATCCCCGCTTATAAGTCCCTCGCATGGCCTGTGCGCCGCCTGGAAATAGCACGTCTCCGTAATGCCGTCCGCGCCCGCCACCGGCTGGAGACAAAGCAAACAAGGAAAAACAGGTAAAGGTTTTTTCACGGCGAAAAAATCCAGCAGTCTTTTTTTGCGCCTGCACACTTCGATAGTCTGAGTCCACAAGTGCAGATCAATTCTGCGCAAAAGGAGATAACAGCTATGCCGACGAAACAGGAACTCGAACAGCGCGTCCAGCAACTTGAGGAGGAGAACGCGACTTTACAGGAACGCCTTGACGACATTATGGATATCGCCGCCCCGCCAGAGGAAGATCAGGACGAAGAAGAAGAAAACGGCGAGGATGAATTCGAGGACGACGACCAGGGGGAAGACTAGGCCGCCCGCTCTGTGGCGAGAACTGGCGGAAACCTTCAAACGCTATAACCGACCGCGCAAAGCGTTACCGGGCGAATGAGCCGGAATGCCTTCCGGCTCTGCCCGCCGAGTGCGCCATCTGTGGATCAAGCCGGTTTCTTGTCGTCGATCACATTGACGGCGATGAGTCAAACGGTTCTCCCAAAAACTTGCGGTATTTGTGTAAGAGCTGTAACACCCGCCTTGGGTTTGCGATGGCACGGAGAGCCCAAGGCATACGGACCCGCCAATTTAACCCCGGCGCTGAGACGCTAGCACAGTACACCGAGGCCGTTTTAGAGCACCGTCGCGGTGCACACGATGCCGGAGGCCGAATCGTTCACGAAACTCCACCCGAGCGCCGGTCGAAATTCGCAAAGGAAATTTGGCGCAGAAGGCGCGAGCACGGCACAGATCGGAGTCATTAGCTATGGCCTATTTCAGTACCAACCCCGAACCCATACAGCCGCCGCAAACATTGGGCAACCTTACAACGCTTACCGACACGAGAAATTTGCTGAGCGAGAGTCTCCCGATTTGGCAAACCCTGTTGCTCGGTATCGGCGGCCTCGCTTTGCTCATTTGGGGAGCCGACCTGGTGAAACGAGAAGCAAAAAAAGCCAGGAAATCCCTTGGGGTGTAACGTGCAACCAAGTGAAAAATCAAGCAAAAACTGGCAAAAGGGTGATACGGAACATACCCATATCACGCGAAAAACTAGCACAAATGTAAGCAAAAGCGGTGAAAAAAGCGTGACTGTGAGGTTTCTAAATGGCTGACG
>Ga0307374_10005843_pt1 | contig 19682 bp, 35 predicted proteins | sample OX3MG_FD_202532 | JGI IMG/M metagenome (GOLD analysis project Ga0307374, IMG submission 202532) | Soil microbial communities from Risofladan, Vaasa, Finland - OX-3 | ecosystem: Environmental > Terrestrial > Soil > Coastal area > Acid sulfate soil | place: Finland: Risofladan, Vaasa | collected...
ATATATTTTCGATTTCAGGACGCGGGACGGTGGTGACGGGACGAATCGAGCGCGGGAAGGTGAAGGTGGGAGAAGAAGTGGAGATCGTGGGATTCCGGCCGACGATGAGGAAGACGGTGACGGGCGTGGAGATGTTCCGGAAGCTGCTGGATGAAGGGATCGCGGGAGACAACGTAGGGCTGTTGCTGCGCGGGACGGAGAAGGACGAAGTGGAGCGCGGACAGGTGCTGTGCAAGCCGGGATCGATCACGCCGCACACGAAGTTCAAGGCGGAGGCGTACGTGCTGACGAAGGAAGAGGGAGGGCGGCACACGCCGTTTTTCACGGGATACCGGCCGCAGTTTTACTTTCGGACGACGGATGTGACGGGAGACGTGAAGCTGCCGGAGGGAGTGGAGATGGTGATGCCGGGAGACAACGTGTCGATGGAGATCACGCTAATCACGCCGGTGGCGCTGGAGAAGGGGCTGCGTTTCGCGATTCGCGAAGGCGGCCACACGGTGGGCGCCGGCGCCGTCGCGGAGATCGTCGAGTAAATCATGCCTAACGGAGAAAAAATTCGGATTCGCCTGAAGGCCTACGATCACCGCATCCTGGACCAGTCGACCAAGGAAATCGTCGATACAGCTAAGCGCACGGGCGCGGACGTGGCCGGACCGATTCCGCTGCCCACGGTGATCAACCGCTGGACGGTCCTGCGATCGCCGCACGTGGACAAGAAATCGCGCGAGCAGTTTGAGATGCGCACGCATAAGCGGCTGATCGACATTCTTGAACCCACACCGGATACGGTGGACGCGCTGATGAAGCTCGATCTGCCGCCGGGTGTGGACGTCGAAATCAAGGCTTTTGGGCGCGAGCATACGGCGAAGTAAAGAGCTGAGATAAGAAGCAAGCCGGCAGGCGACAAGGAAAGAGCGAAAGCAATGGGAGTCAACGGCATACTCGGAATCAAGCTGGGGATGACGCAGGTCTTCGCCGAAGACGGCACGGCCCTGCCCTGCACGGTTTTGCAGGCGGGGCCCTGCGTGGTGGTGCAGCGGCGCACGAAAGACAAAGACGGCTACGACGCAGTCCAGCTCGGCCTGGTGGAATTTATCAAGCCTCAGCGTGTGAATAAGGCTAAGACGGGGCACTTTAAGAAAGCCGGGGTTGCGCCGATGCGCTACCTTGGCGAATTGCGCATCGAGGATTCCAAGGACGAAACCAAGCCTGGCGACCGCGTGTTGGTGGATGGATTCAAGATCGGCGAATACGTGGACGTGACCGGGGTGAGCAAGGGAAAGGGTTTTCAAGGTGGCGTGAAGCGCTGGCACTTCCGCGGCGGCGACGCCACGCACGGGTCGATGTTCCATCGCGCGCCCGGCGGCATCGGCGCGAGCTCATTTCCGTCGCGCGTCTGGCCTGGACAGCATTTCCCGGGACATATGGGAAACGAGCGCAAGACTTCGAAAAATTTGCGGGTGGTGAGGATCGATTCCGACGAGAATTTGCTGCTCGTGCGCGGAGCCGTTCCGGGGCCGGCAGGCAGCTACATTTTTATTCGCAAGGCGAAGATATCGAAATAGGGAATGAACGACGGCGCCGGTAGAACCGGCCGCGAAATACACGGCGAGAGACGACGATGCCTGTTGTGGACGTGAAAAATATGGATGGAAAGACGGTCGGCCAGGTGGAACTGGCCGACGACGTGTTCGGCGCCAAGGTGAATCCGCACCTGCTGCACGAAGCCGTGCGGCACTATCGCGCGGGCGAGCGCGCCGGAACGCACAAGACGAAAGACAAGAGCGAAGTGAGCGGTTCCGGCAAGAAGCTCTGGAAGCAGAAAGGGACCGGGCGTGCGCGCATCGGCTCCATCCGCTCGCCGCTGTGGCGGCATGGCGGCACGGTTCATGGGCCGGTGCCGCGCAGTTATGAGTATTCGCTGCCGAAGAAAATGATCCTGGGGGCGTTGCGCTCGGCGCTTTCCGCCAAGGTGGCCCAGCAAAAGCTCACCGTGGTGGAAGGCTGGACGCTCGAATCGCATAAGACGAAGGCGTTCCGGCAAACGCTCGGAAAGATCCACGGGGAATCGCGAACGGTCCTCTTGGTTGAAAACAGCCCGAACGTGAATCTCGAACGCGCCAGCCGAAACCTGGAGGGCGTGACGCTGCTTACTTCGATGGCCCTTGAACCCTATGTTTTGCTGCGCCACGAGCACCTGATGCTTTCGCGTGACGCGGCCATAAAGCTAAGCCATGCTCTCTCGGCGAATAAAGCCGGTGAGGCCAGTTCGACCGTGCAGATTGAGCCGGTGGCTCCTGCGGTGAAGGTGCCGGACGAGACTGTCGAAGCGCCAGTTCAGGCTAAAGTAAAGGCCAAGGCTGCGAAAAAGCCGGCGCCGAAAAAGCCGGAAAAAGAAGAAAAGGGAAAAAAGCCCAAGGCCAAGCCCAAGGCGAAGAAGGAATAGCTCATGGCGACGAGGCTCTATCAAGTAATCCGGCGGCCCATCATCACCGAAAAAGGGCTGGGCGTGAAGGAGACGCAGCACACGGTGGTATTCGAAGTGGTCGCGGACGCCACAAAAACGGAGATTAAGGAAGCGGTGCAGCGCATTTTTAAGGTGAAGGTCGCCCAGGTGCGCACGGCGATTTATCACGGAAAATTCCGGCGCCGGGGACGCGCCGAGGGTTTCAGAAGCGACTGGAAGAAGGCGTACGTGAAACTGTCTCCCGGCGAGAAAATGATTGAATATGCGGAGAATCTGTAATCCTGGGCAAGAACGAAAGGCGATGCCGCCCTTCGAAGGCACGAGGCAACGATGGCGCTGAAAACATTTAAACCGTATACACCAGCACGGCGGTTCCTGACGATGCTCGATAAGGGCGAAATCACCAAGGAAACGCCGGAAAAGTCGCTTACCGAATCGAAGAAGCGCACCGGGGGTCGCAACGCGCATGGCGAAATCACGTCGTGGCATCGCGGCGGCGGCCACGCGCGCAGGTATCGCACGATCGATTTTCGCCGCGACAAGGCGGGAATCCCCGCGAAGGTTGCGGCCATCGAATACGATCCCAATCGTTCGGCACGGATTGCGCTGCTGAATTACGCGGACGGCGAAAAGCGCTACATCCTGCAGCCTGTGGGGCTGGAAGTCGGGATGACGGTGCAGAATGGCGAGGGGGCCGATATCCTGCCTGGAAACGCGCTGATGTTCCGGCATATCCCTCCCGGCACGATGGTTCACAATTTGGAATTGTTTCCCGGCAAAGGCGGCCAGGTCGTGCGCGCCGCCGGTGGAGCGGCGCAGCTCCTGAGCAAGGAAGGCGATGTCGCCCTGGTGAAGCTGCCATCGGGAGAAGTCCGGAGGTTCAGCGTGGATTGCATGGCCACCATCGGACAATTGGGAAACCTGGACCATGAGAATGTGACCTACGGCAAGGCGGGGCGGACGCGGTGGCACGGCAAGCGCCCGACGGTGCGCGGCGTGGCAATGAATCCGGTGGATCATCCGCACGGCGGCGGCGAAGGCCGCGTGAAAGGCAACCACCCGCAAACCCCCTGGGGGTTTCCGACTTTGGGTGCGAAGACGCGGAAGAAGCGTCCGAGCGACCGGCTGATCGTGGAACGGCGCAAGCCGTAGATAGTTTGGAGCTGTAAGGAATCAATGATCCCGGCGCGGCGGAGAATTGAGAGCGTTATGACAGCCTCACGATCGTCTCGGCGTGCAACACGGCGGCCCGTGCGCGCGCGCAAATCGGTTCAGCGGCATGCCGCGAAGCCGGCGGGAAAAATCGCGTCGAAGCTCGCGCCACCGCCCCAAGTGATGTTGCGGCTGTGCAAGTCCGGTTGGGCGGTGATCGTTGAAAAAGCGCCGAATATGCAGGGAACCCGGTTTGTGTGTCCTTTCTGCCCGCTTTCGCACCGTGTGTCGGGTCCGGTGCGCGGTTTCCGCAAGTTGCGCCGCGCGCAGTGGGTGAAGCTGCGCCGCGTGGAGGAGTAAGGCCGATGCCACGTTCACTGAAGAAGGGACCGTTCATTGACAACCACTTGCGCCTCAAGGTGGAAGCGCTGAACGTCCGGAACGAGAAGAAAGTAGTCAAGACGTGGTCGCGCCGTTCCACGATTTTGCCGGAGATGATAGGGCACACGATCGCGGTACACAACGGGAAGAAGTTTATTCCGGTGTATATCACCGAGCAGATGGTGGGGCACAAGTTGGGAGAGTTTGCGCCAACCCGCACGTTCAAGGGCCACGCGGTTAAGGCTGCGCTGGAGAGGGCTGCCGGAGCGGCTCCAGCGGGCGGAGCCGGCGCTCCCGCGGGTGGCGGCGGGGCTCCCGCACCCAAGGCGTAATCAAAGGGAACAGACGATGGCAACGGCAACGCAAGCTGAAAGACAGATCGAGGGGATCGCGAAAGCGCGATTCATCCGCGTGTCGCCGCAAAAGGCCCGGCTCGTGGTGGATTTAATCCGCGGCCAGCGCGCGGAAGATGCGTTGCAGACCTTGCGGTTCACAAAGAAGCGCATCGCCAAGGACGTGGAAAAGACGCTGCGCAGCGCGATTGCCAATGCCGAGCGCCAGGCGGACGACGCCGGGGAATCGCTCGACGTGGACGCGCTCTTCGTGACGCGCTGCTGTGTAAACGAAGGGCCGCGCTGGAAGCGCATGCGTCCCGCGCCAATGGGCCGCGGTTTCCGCTATCAGAAGCGGACCAGTCACATTGAGGTGGCCGTATCCGAGCATCATCGGGCCGCGGCGGATCGTGTGGCGGCGGCAGCAGCGGAGGCGGAGGCTTCGAAGGGTGTTAAGGGAGCGGTGCGGAAGGCTCGCAAGGCGATCGAGAAGCGCGCCAGGGAAGCGACGAAAAAATAGCAGGAGGCGAGTTTGGGGCAAAAGACACATCCGTATGGGTTTCGGCTGGGCTACAACAAGGGTTGGAAGTCGCGCTGGTTTGCGAAGCGGGATTACGCCGACCTGCTTCACGAAGATGTCGCCCTGCGCAACCAGCTCAAGGACCGGCTGCGCTCGGCGGGCGTGGATTCGATCGATATCGAGCGCGCCGCCAACAAACTGGTGGTCCGGATCTATACGGCCCGGCCGGGCATCATCATCGGGCGAAAAGGTTCTGAGATCGACAAGCTCAAGAACGAAGTGCAGAAGCGGACCAAGCGCGAAGTGCACATCGATATTCAGGAAGTGCACCGGCCGGAACTGGCCGCGCAACTCGTGGCGGAATCGATTGCCCTGCAACTCGAAAAGCGCGTGGCCTTTCGCCGGGCGATGCGCAAGGCCGTGGATTCGGCGCTGCGCTTTGGCTGCAAGGGAATTAAGGTCCATGTGGGCGGGCGCCTGAACGGAGCGGAAATCGCTCGCAAGGAGTGGTACCTGCAGGGAAGGCTGCCGCTGCAAACGCTGCGCGCGGACATCGATTTTGGATTCGCCCAGGCCTATACGACCTACGGCATCATCGGCGTGAAGTGCTGGATTTACCAGGGCGAAAAAATTCCGGCTCGCGGAAAGCCAGGACCGGGCGCGGAAGCGTAAGGGATCGGGACAAACATCATGTTGATGCCGAAAAAAGTGAAGTACCGGAAGCAACAACGCGGCCGGCGTACCGGAAAAGCCTGGCGCGGCGGTTCGCTGGCGTTCGGCGATTACGGCCTCAAGGCGCTCGAACCGGCCTGGATCACGGACCGGCAGATCGAGGCGGCGCGCGTGGCCATCACGCGGTTTATCAAGCGTGGCGGAAAACTTTGGATTCGCGTCTTTCCGGACAAGCCTTTTACGAAAAAGCCGGCCGAAACCCGTATGGGGAAGGGCAAAGGGCCGCCGGAACGGTGGGTGGCGGTCGTAAAGCCGGGGCGGATCATGTTTGAGATGGCGGGCGTGGATTTGGCCGCTGCGACGGAAGCAATGGAGCTTGCGGCCAACAAGCTGCCAATCGCGACGAAGTTCGTGACGCGGGCGGAGGAACTCTGATGGCGCGGCGCGCGGAAAAATACCGCGAGATGAACCAGAACGAGCTGGAGATACAGGAGCGTGACCTGGGCGAACAGATCTTCCGCCTGCGTTTCCAGCTCTCGACCGGGCAGGCCGAGGGACTCAAGAAACTGCGGGAAACCAAGCGGGATCTCGCACGGGTGAAGACACTCCTTCGCGAAACTCAATTGAGGAAGGCGTAATGGCAAACGAAACAGCGGCGTCCCCGCAGAGCGCTCCGGCGCGCGGCGCGCGGCAGGAACTTACCGGGGTTGTGACCAGCGCCAAGATGCAAAAGACGATCGTGGTCAAGGTCACGCGCGCGACGCAGCATCCCTTGTATCATCGCGTCGTGCGAACCGCGAAAAAGTACTATGCGCATGATGAGGCTGGGGAGGCGCGTCTCGGGGATACGGTGCGAATTGTTTCCACCCGGCCGCTTTCGAAACTGAAGCGCTGGCGGCTCCAGGAAGTGCTTTCGCGCTCGACGCGCGGCCTGAGCCGGAACCGAGAGTAAGGGAGAGCACGACAATGGTGCAGATGCGGACATGGCTGACGGTGGCCGATAATTCGGGCGCACGCCAGATTACCTGCATCCTCCCCGTGGGAGGAGATGCGGGCTTAACGGCCGGGTTGGGCGACGTGATTACAGCCGCAGTGAAAGAAGCTAGTCCCGACGGCCAGGTGAAGAAGGGCAAGGTCGTGAAAGCAGTGGTCGTCCGCACCCGGAAGGAACAGCGCCGGAAGGACGGCACCTACATCCGATTTGATGATAATGCCGCGGTGTTGATCAACGATGCGGGCGAGCCGGTCGGGACGCGCGTGTTCGGGCCGGTGGCGCGGGAGCTGCGAGAGAAGAAATTCACGAAGATTATCTCGCTGGCTCCGGAAGTGTGGTAGGGATGAGAAAAATCAAAGAGGTTCCGGCGCCGCTTGGCATCCGTCACGGGGATACCGTGAAGGTGATGGCGGGGCGGTCGAAGGGCAAAAGCGGGAAGGTGCTCACGGTCAACCCGTTAAAACGCACCGTGACGGTCGAGCACGCCAACATCATCAAGAAGCACACGCGCCCGAATCCGTCGAAGAACGTGCGGGGCGGCATCCTCGACAAGGAAGGCCCGATTCACGTGTCGAACGTGATGCTGATCTGTCCCGGGTGCGGGAAGCATACGCGCGCCGGGCACACATCGCTGCCCGACGGCACGAAGGCTCGTATCTGCCGACGGTGCAATACGACGTTTGAAAACTAGGCGAAACAACACGAGGCAAACGCGGAAATGATCAGCCGGTTGCATGAAAAATATCGGAAAGAGGCCGTTCCGGCCCTCACCAAGCGCTTTGGTTACTCCAACACGATGGCGGTGCCGCGGGTGGCCAAGGTGACCGTGAACATCGGCCTGGGCGAAGCCAGTCAGAATGTGAAGCTGCTTGACACGGCGGCGCAGGAACTGGGGCAGATTGCCGGGCAGAAGCCGGTCATCACCCGCGCCAAGAAGTCCATTGCGAATTTCAAAATCCGCAAGGGCATGCCGATCGGCTGCATGGTCACGCTGCGCGGAGAGCGCATGTATGAATTCCTCGACCGGCTTTCGTCCGTGGTGTTTCCGCGCGTGAGGGATTTCAAGGGTTTGCCTCCCAATTCATTCGACGGCCGCGGAAACTATACGCTGGGATTGAAGGACCAGCTGGTGTTCCCGGAAATCGATTACACGCGGGTAGACAAGATCAAGGGCATGAACATCACGATTACCACGACGGCCCGAAACGATGAAGAAGGGCGCGAGCTGCTGAAGCAGCTGGGCGTTCCCTTCCGGGCATAAGGAGACCGTTTTCTCATGGCTCGAACCAGTCAATTCGCAAAAATGCGGCGGAAGCTGAAATATAAGGTTCGCAGGCGGAACCGTTGCCGGATCTGCGGCCGCGCGCGCGGCTTTCTGCGCAAGTTTGAGATGTGCCGTATTTGTTTTCGCGGCCTCGCGCTCAAGGGGGAGATCCCCGGCGTGGTGAAGGCCAGTTGGTAAGGAAGGAAGAATGACCACCGATCCCATAGCCGATTTGTTGACGCGAATCCGCAACGCCACGCGCGCCAAACACCCGCGAGTAGACTTGCCCTCTTCGAAGTTGAAGACGGAGATTGCGCGGATTCTGAAGGAGGAAGGGTATCTCGCCAATTTCAAGGTGGTGGACGAAAAGGGCAAGAAGACGCTGCGCGTTTTCTTGCGCTATACGCCCGACCGCCGGAGCGTGATCACCGACCTGCAACGCATCTCCCGGCCCGGCTCGCGGCGCTATGTCGGGAAGACGAAAATCCGGCCCGTGGTTGGCGGAATGGGCATTGCCATCCTTTCCACGCCGCGCGGTTTGATGACGGGCCAGTCGGCGCGCAGGGAAGGCGTGGGCGGCGAGCTGCTTTGCGAAGTTTGGTAGATCCGAGGGAACGAGGTTTTTGAAAAAAACATGTCGCGAATTGGAAACAAACTGATTCCCTTGCCGTCCGGAGTGAAGGTGCAAATCAAGGACGGCGTAGTCGACGTGCAAGGGCCGAAGGGCAAAATGACCGTGCCGCTGCCGCGCGGGATCTACTTCGAACAGAAAGACAGCGTCCTCACGGCCAAGCGTGAGACGGAGGATCAGCGCGCTTTGCATGGCTTGGCGCGCGCGTTGGTGGCCAACGCCGTCACGGGCGTCACCCTGGGATTCAAGAAGGACTTGGACATCGTGGGTGTCGGTTATCGCGCCGAGGTGAAGGGCAAGAATGTCGTTCTGGCGCTGGGCTTCTCGCATCCGATCGAGTTTCCCATCCCGGAAGGCATCCAGATCGCCATCGAGAAACAGACGCGCATGACGGTCTCCGGCGCGAACAAGAATCAGGTGGGGCAGGTGGCCGCGAATCTTCGCGCGCTGCGTCCGCCCGACCCGTACAAGCAAAAGGGAATTCGCATTAGCGGCGAGCGGCTGAAGAAGAAGGCCGGCAAGGCTGGAGCCAAGACGACGGCCTGATAGTTCGCCGGAAAAAGGAGAACGAGAGTGGCAGCACCGGTTCGAAAGTTATCGCGCGAGGCGCACCGCCGCAGGATTCATGTGCGGACGAGAAAAAAAATCGCCGGCACGCCGGAACGGCCGCGTCTTTGCGTGCATCGTTCAAGCAGGCACATTCGCGCGCAGGTTGTGGACGACCAGACGGGGCGCACCATCGTCTCTGCGAGCTCGCTCGATCCGGAGATTCGATCGACGTTGAAGGGCGGAGGAAACATCGCCGCGTCGAAAGTGGTGGGCAAAGCGATTGCGGAGCGCGCCCGGGCAAAAGGGCTCGAGAAGGTAGTGTTTGATCGCGGCGGGTATCAATATCATGGCCGCGTGCAGGCGGTTGCGGAAGCGGCCCGGGAGGCGGGCCTGAAGTTCTGAAAATTATGCCGAAACAAGAGCTCAAAGACACGCTGTCTGTTCGCCGGCCTGTGGAGACAAATCAGGCCAACTTGAAAGATCAGGTAGTTTCCATCAACCGTGTCACCAAGGTGGTGAAGGGCGGCAAGAATCTCAGCTTCTCGGCGCTCGTGGTGGTGGGCGACCAAGGCGGGCATGCCGGCTTCGGCATGGGCAAGGCTCGCGAGGTTCCCATGGCGATTCGCAAGGCCATCGAACAGGCCAAGAAGAACATGGTGAAGCTGAATCTGAAGGGGTCCACGATTCCTCACCAGGTGGTCGGATATTACTGCTCCGGACAGGTGCTGCTGAAGCCGGCGCCCGAAGGAACGGGCGTGATCGCTGGCGGCCCGGTGCGGGCGGTGATGGAAGTGGCGGGCATTCAGAACGTGTTGACGAAATCGATCGGGACGTCGAATCCCCACAATGTGATCAAGGCGACGTTCGACGCGCTGCTGCATTTGAAAGACGCGGCAAAAGTCGCCGAGTCGCGCGGGCGGGGAGCGTTGGATGAAGTGGCGGCATCGGAGCCTCGCGCATAGACAATGGCCACGACAAAAAAGAAGATAGCAGGGACTCTGAAAATTAAGTGGGTTCGCAGTTTTATCGGCTGCCCGCGCGATATGCGGCAGACGATTCGCGGACTGGGCTTCCGCCGGATGCAGCAGGTGGTGGAGCGGCCCGATACTCCCGCCATCCGCGGCATGATCGCGAAGGTGCACCACTTAGTGGAAATCGAAGGCTAGGACAGGCCATGGAACCGACACTATCGAATTTGAAACCGCCGCGGGGCTCGCGTCACCGCAAGGTGCGCGTGGGGCGCGGCATGGGCTCGAAGCTTGGCAAGACGGCGGGCGCGGGCAATAAGGGACAGCAGTCCCGCCGGGGATATTCGCGGCGCGCGGGTTTTGAGGGCGGGCAGATGCCGCTTCACCGCCGCTTGCCAAAGCGAGGCTTCTCGAGCCCGTTTCCGAAATCTTTCGCGGTCGTCAATGTGGAGAGTCTGAACACCTTCGCGGCGGGAGAAACGGTGACCCCCGAAACGCTGTCGGCGCAGGGGCTGGTACGAGCCATGCGGGATGGCGTTAAGGTTCTGGGCAATGGTGAATTGAAGGTGTCCCTGACGGTTCGCGCCCACGCATTCAGCAAGTCGGCGCAAGAAAAGATCACAAGCGCCGGAGGGAAGATCGAAATCCTGAAATGAGGAAGCTGGCCGAGGCATTTCGGAACATCTTCAGCACGCCGGACCTGCGTAAACGCGTTCTGTTTACGATGGCGTTGATGGGGGTGTATCGCATCGGCGCGTTTATCCCGACTCCGGGAATCAACACGGACCTCTTGCAGCAGCTCTTCCAGCAGAGCCGGGGCTCCGTGCTCGGTATTATCGACCTGTTCAGCGGCGGAAACTTCCGCCGGCTGACGATTTTTGCGCTGGGCATCATGCCGTACATTACGGCATCGATCATCCTGCAATTGCTAGTGGTCGTCTGGCCCTATCTCGAGCGCTTGCAGAAGGAAGGTGAGCTCGGGCGCCGCAAGATCACGCAATACACGCGCTATCTGACGATTATTCTGAGCGTGTTTCAGTCGTTCACCATTGCGTTGACTTTGACCCGCCAGAACCTGGCGGGACAGGCGCTTGTTTATAATCCCGGCGCACGCTTCATCTTGATGACTATCCTGACGCTGACCACCGGTTCGGCGTTTATCATGTGGCTTGGCGAGCAGATCAGCGATCGCGGCATCGGCAACGGGATGTCGCTTATTATTTTTGCGGGTATCGTTGTGGGCTTGCCGCGCGCCATAGAGGATCTCTGGGGCAAGGCGCAGACGGAGCAATGGGGCTCGTTCACGCCGATTGCGCTGCTTGGTCTGATCGTGCTGATGGCTGCGGTGGTCGCTTTTATTGTGTTCGTGGAGGGCGGTCAGAGGCGCCTTCCTGTGCAATACGCCAAACGTGTGATGGGACGGCGCGTGATGGGCGGGCAGATGACTTATTTGCCGCTCCGCGTCAATTCCGGCGGCGTGATCCCGCCGATTTTCGCGAGTTCACTGCTCACGTTCCCGCAGACGTTGGCGCTGATTTTCCAGAATAAGTCGCCGTTCTTTGAGCGATTCGCCAAGGCGATCGGCTGGGGCGAACCTCTCTACACGGTGATCTATGTGGCGCTGATCATCTTTTTCGCCTTTTTCTATGTAGGCATTATTTTCAATCCCACGGAGCTTGCGGACAATATGCGCAAGTACGGGGGATTTATTCCCGGAATTCGTCCGGGGCGGAATACGTCGGAGCATATCAACCGCATTCTTTCGCGCCTCACGTTTGTGGGCGGCGTGTATTTGGCGGTTGTTTGCCTGCTGCCGGAATGGCTGATTTCCGGCATTCACTTGCAACACCTTCCCATTTGGCTGGGGGGCAATTGGTTTGACCAGCACATGTGGCGGTTCGTGCTTGATGGGCTCGGCGTGCAATTTTATTTTGGAGGCACGTCGTTGCTGATCGTCGTGGGAGTGGCGATGGACACGGTGCAGCAGCTTGAAGCGCAATTGGTTATGCGGAATTACGAAGGGTTTGTGCGCAAGGGCCGCGTACGTAATCGTCGCGGATAATCACTATTTCAATTTCAGCGGTGGTGGATGGCTCTCAATCACGCGCTCATTCTGTTAGGCCCACCGGGAGCGGGGAAGGGCACCCAGGCAAGACTTATTGCAAAGCTGTACGGCGTGCCCCACCTTTCGACCGGCGATATGTTTCGCGAGGCGGTCAGCCGCGGGAGCGAGACAGGTCGGCTGGCCAAGCCCATTATGGAAAGTGGCAAGCTCGTCCCGGATGAGATTGTGATGAAAATGGTGGAGGAAAGGCTGGCGCAGCCCGATTGCGCTGAAGGATTTACGTTCGACGGGTTTCCTCGGACGATACCGCAAGCCGATCAGCTCGGCCGGATCCTCTGCCGGCTGGGCTTCGGCAAGCCGGTGGTCGTGGATATTCAGGTGGACCCGGAGAAGCTCCTTCGACGGCTGTCGGGCCGGCGGACCTGCAGCGTGGGAGGCGAGATTTACAACATCTTCGACGCGCCACCGAAGGTGCCCGGCATTTGCGATTACGATGGCGGCCAGCTAGTGCAGCGTGCGGATGACCGGCCGGAAGTCGTGAAAGAGCGTTTAGTGGCATATGAGAAGCAGACGAAGCCGCTCTCCGATTATTACGCGTGCAAGGGTGTGCTGGCTGCCGTCGATGGAACAAAAAGCATGGAGGAAGTAAGCTGCGCCCTGGCGAAAATTGTGGGGTGCGTGGCAACGCGAGATGGTCATCTGTAAATCGCCGGCGGAACTGGAGACGATGCACCGGGCCGGCTTGATCGTCTGGGGCGCGCTGGAAAAAATGCGCGCGATGGTCAAGCCCGGGGTTTCGACCAAAGAGCTGGATGAATTTGCCGAGGCGTACACGGCAGAGCACCATGCGCGGCCTGCATTCAAAGGCTACCGCGGGTATCCGGGCTCGGTTTGCACGTCGATTAACCAGGAAGTCGTGCATGGTATTCCGTCGCCTTCGCGGCGTCTGCGAGAAGGCGATATTCTGTCCATGGACTTTGGAGTAGAACTGGGCGGCTATTTTGGCGATGCCGCGCTGACGGTGCCGGTCGGGCCTATTTCGCCGGAGCGAGCGAATCTGTTGCGGGTAACGCGTGAATCGCTCGACCATGCCATTGAGAAAGTACGTCTGGGCAACCGTCTTGGCGACATTTCGGCGGCCGTGCAGGGATGGGTTGAGAAGAGCGGGTTTTCCGTGGTGAGGGAGTTTGTGGGACACGGCATCGGAACCCGGATGCACGAGGAGCCGCAGCTTCCGAATTACGGCAAACCGGGCCAGGGAACTCGCTTGCAGGAAGGCATGGTCCTAGCCATTGAGCCGATGGTGAATATGGGCGGCCCGGGCGTCCGTGTACTGGACGACGACTGGACTGCGGTCACCGCGGACGGCAGCGACTCAGCGCACTTTGAGCACACCGTGGCTGTTACGGCGAATGGACCGTGGATATTGACCAGGCCGAAGGAAGCCACCGGGCCCTGCTGGTGAGAAGCAAACACGGATTCGGTGGAATCTGAGAGTCTAAGACGGGAGCGCATGGCGAAAAGGGCAGAACCAGACAAGAAGAAGCCGGGCGAGGGAAGCGGGAAGGAAGACGCCATCGAAGTGATGGCAACTGTTATTGAACCGCTCCCCAATGCGATGTTCCGCGTGGAGCTTGAAAACAAGCACCAGGTGCTTGCCCATATTTCCGGGAAAATGAGGAAGAATTTCATCCGCATCCTGCCCGGGGATCGCGTGGCGGTGGAGCTTTCGCCATACGATCTTACGCGCGGACGGATCGTCTACCGATACAAGTAGATGCGAGAAGCGGCGGCGGGAAAGAACGGAGTAGAAGATGAAAGTTCGGGCATCGGTTAAGAAAATTTGCATGAAGTGCAAGATCGTCCACCGGCGTGGCGTGGTTCGCGTGATCTGTGTGAACCCGAAGCACCGCCAGCGCCAGGGTTAGGGAGGAATAAAAAATGGCACGCATTGCAGGCGTCGATTTACCGCCGAACAAGCGGCTTTGGATCGGCTTGACGTCGATCTATGGAATCGGGCAACAGCGAGCCCGGTCGCTGGCCGGGAAGGCGAACGTCGATGCGACGAAGAAGATCAAGGATCTCACGGAAGAAGAAGTGACTCGCCTTCGCGCCGCGATTGAATCCGAGGGCCGGGTCGAGGGCGATCTTCGCAAAGAGATGCAGATGGGTATCCGGCGGCTGATCGAAATCCAGTGCTACCGCGGCCTGCGCCATCGCCGGAATCTTCCGGTGCGCGGCCAGCGGACGCATACGAATGCGCGCACACGGAAAGGCCCGCGGAAGGGTGCCGTGGCGGCCAAGAAGAAAGTGATGGCGCGCAAGTAGCATTTTCAGACTTGCGTCGCTATCCGGAAAGTTTCAAGCAGGCGGAGGAGAGGAAAGATCGTGGCAAAAGAACCGAAGGATGCAGCCGCTGCTCCGGCAGCGCCGGCGAAAACGTCGAAGCGGAAAAAAGAATTTCGCAAAAAAAAAGAGAAGCGTGTGGTGCCTCACGGCGTCGTGTGCATCCAGGCGACGTTTAACAATACGATTGTTACGCTCACGGATCCCGATGGCCGTACGGTGAGCTGGTCGTCCGCCGGCTCAGTTGGATTTAAAGGCTCGCGCAAAGGAACTCCCTATGCGGCGCAGCAGGCGGCGATGACGGCTGCCGGAGTGGCGCGCGACCAATATGGGATGAAATCGGTCGAGGTACGCGTCAAGGGACCGGGAGCGGGACGCGAATCGGCGGTTCGCGCCCTGGCTTCCTCGGGATTGCACATCAACGCCATCAAGGACGTCACGCCTGTGCCCCACAACGGTTGCCGTCCGCCGAAACGGCGTCGCGTCTGATTTGAGAAAGGTATTTGCAGTGACGCAAAGGAGAGAAGCACTTGGCAAGACATCGTGAAGCAGTTTGCCGGTTGTGCCGGCGAGAAGGCATGAAGCTCTTTCTCAAGGGCCTCCGGTGTTATACGGAGAAATGCGCCATTGAAAAACGTAATTTCGTTCCCGGCCAGCACGGGCAGGCCCGCCGCGCGAAGATGGTCGGATACGGCATCCAGTTGCGCGAAAAACAGAAGGTGAAGCGCACTTACGGGCTGCTTGAGCGCCAGTTCCGCTCCTATTTCGAAAAAGCTGTGCGGACCAAGGGGCCGACCGGATCGAACCTGGTGGTCACCCTGGAGCGCCGCTTGGATAACGTGGTCTACCGGATGGGAATCGGCGGCTCGCGCGCGCAGGCCCGCCAGCTTGTATTGCACGGCCACATTCGCGTCAAGGGCCAGAAGGTAAATATCCCGAGCTATCTGGTGCAGGTGGGCGACGAAGTGGCGCTCAAGGAAAGCATGCACGAGAACGCGATGGTGCTCGAAGCTCGTAACCTGGCGCAGAGCCAGGGCGTGGCGCCATGGCTCGACATCGACCGGGAACATTTCAAGGCGCGCGTGGTGGCGCTGCCTCGCCGCGAGGACGTGCAAACGCCTCCGATGAACGAGCAGCTCATCGTCGAGCTTTATTCGAAGTAGCGGCGTCATTTTAGAACGGCAACTTTGGCGGGTCCGCCTCGCGCGGACCAGGAGGAACACGAATATGTGGAAGGGCTTCCAGAAACCGAAGCGGTTGGCGGCAGAACCCGAGACACTCACCGACAAGTATGGAAAATTTTCCGCGCAGCCTTTTGAGCGCGGCTGGGGAACCACTGTCGGGAATGCTCTGCGGCGTGCTCTGCTGAGTTCGATTGAGGGCGCAGCGATCACGGCGGTAAAAATCGAAGGAGTGCTGCACGAATTTTCGCCGATTCCGGGTGTTGTTGAAGACGCAACGGACATTATCCTGAATCTCAAACAGGTTCCGCTGAAGTTGAATACGGATCAACCGAAGACCATCACTCTCAACGTGGACGCGCCGGGACCGGTGACTTCGGAGAAGATTGAAGAGGATGCGGATATCGCCGTGCTCGATAAGAACGTCTATATCGCGACGGTGAGCGAAGGCGGCAAGCTTGAACTCGAATTGCGGGTGAAGAACGGCCGCGGCTATGTCGCTGCCGACCGCAATTTCGACGAGGATCTGCCCATTGGATACATCCCGATCGATTCCATCCATTCGCCGGTGCGCAAGGTCAACTACGCGGTGGAAGCCGCGCGCCTTGGCCAGATGACCGACTACGAAAAGCTCACGTTGGATGTCTGGACGAACGCCGCGATCACGCCTCAGGACGCGATCGGGCTGGCGTCGAAACTGGTGAAGGATCACATGAGCATCTTCATCAATTTCGAGGAAACACCGGACCTGCCCGAAGAAGTCGTCGAGAACTATAGCGATCCTCGCTTGGAATATCTCGACCGGTCCGTCGAAGAGATGGAGCTTTCGGTTCGCTCCTACAACTGCCTGAAGAACGCGAACATCCAAAACCTTCGCGAGCTGGTGCAGAAGACCGAATCGGAAATGCTCAAGACAAAAAATTTCGGACGCAAGTCTCTCAACGAGATCAAGGATATTCTGCACAAGATGGGCCTGGGCCTCGGCATGAAGTTCGATGAACATGGGCGCATTATCTGGCCTCCGCTGCCGAGCCAGACCGCCCCTCCGCCGTCGGAGGAAACCACGGCTATCTAGGCCAGGGAACCCAAACACATGAGACACCTCAACTCAGGCTACAAGCTGGGACGCAACCCGGCGCATCGCCGCGCAACGCTGCGCAATCTTGTGACGAACCTGATTGAAAAGGAGCGCATCCAGACGACGCTCCTGCGCGCCAAGGCGGCTCGCCCTCTCGCCGAGCGCATGATCACACTCGGCAAGCGGGATTCGCTTCACTCGAGGCGCCAGGCGGCGGCGTTCCTTACGACGGTGGATGCCACCAAGAAGCTTTTCACCAGTCTCGCGCCGCGGTTTGCGGATCGCCCAGGTGGCTATACCCGAATCGTTCGTTCCGGATGGCGGATTGGGGACGGCGCGGAGCTGGCTATCCTTGAATTCATCGGCTCGGAATTGAAGAAAAAAGAGAAAAAATCGAGAAAAGCGGCGGCACAAGAGGCTCCGGACGAAAAGGAAGCCGCGGCTGAGAAGTAGGTCGCTCGCTCGGTTGTGCGTGAAGTGGCCTGTCGCAGTGAATTCGTTAGTACGCGATTCTGGGAAAAGAATGGGCCAAATAGCTGGCACCCGCCATTCGTACAGTTGCTCTTGGTTTTTGCGTGTGGCGTCTGCAGTAACACTTTCTCCGCGACAGGCCACTAGTCCTTCTCCGGTCTAGGCATTGTTATTCCGCTCTTCGCGCTTGCGTGACCGAAGCAGGACGAGAGCGGCAATCACCTGTGCAGTCGCCCCTCCGGTTGTGTCCAGGAACACGTCAGAAACCGCCGCGATGCGGGCAGGAACAAAACTCTGGTGGAATTCCATCCAGGCTCGCGTAGCCCGCAGCCGGAATAATCACAAGCAATGCCCATTTGAGATGTGTTTCCGGCCGGCCCGCGCGGATTCCACGCAACAGCAGCCAGCTCAAGATGAAATATTCCGTGAAGTGGCCGCACTTGCGAAGGTAGTAGTGAATTCTGAGCAGCAGCCTATCGAGAGGCGCATGCGGCAATAGCCAGTGAAGAATGGGAATGATGAAGCGGCCTGTATTTTCAGAAGTAAACATGCCGGTTGAGAACAGAAAGATCATGGCCGCCCACGCCAGCGCTGGCCACCATCGGCCGAGCCAGTTCATTCGAAAAAAGTGGCGTCCAGCGCACCTATACAAAAGCGCGGCAACTTCAAGTTTGCTTGCGCCGTGATACACTCACCCGCGATATAAGCGGGAGGAGGGTAGTGCCGATGAATCGAGCGAGGTCTCTGGCCGTTCTTGGAATGGTCCTTCTAGCCACGGCGGTCTGTGCGCGCGCGCAGAATCGAACCGAAGCCCGGTCCATGACCATCGACCGCTACGGCATCGTGGCGGCGGAAAGCCCGCTGGCGGCTCAAGCTGGCGCGCAGATTCTCGCGCGCGGCGGCAACGCCATTGACGCGGCCGTGGCGACCAACGCCGTCATGGGCGTGGTCGAGCCGATGATGAACGGCATGGGCGGCGATCTCTTCGCCATCGTCTATGACGCGAAGTCGGGCAAGCTTTATGGATTGAACGCCAGCGGATGGGCCCCGAAGGCGCTCACGCCCGAATATCTCGCGCATAAGAACGTCACTGCCATGCCACAGAGTGGCATTGATTCCGTCACGGTGCCGGGCGCGGTGGATGGCTGGTCGAAGCTCCTGGCGAAATTCGGGACCATGAATCTCGAGCAGCTCCTGGCGCCGGCCATTCGCTACGCGCACGAGGGTTTTCCCGTTCCCGAATGGGACGCGGCCTACTGGGCAAACGCCGGCGAACTTCTTCACAGCAGTCCATCTCAAAGGGAGCTGTATCTGATCGACGGCCACACGCCGCACGTGGGAGAAATTTTCCGGAACGAGGAACTCGCGCGTTCGCTGGAACTGGTTGCCGCCGGTGGCCGCGACGTTTTTTACAAGGGCGAGCTCGCGCGGCGCCTCGTGGATTTTTCGCGCAGCCAGGGCGGCACGATGACCCTCGATGATTTGGCGGATTACTCGGCCGAGTGGGTCGAGCCGATCTCGACCGAATATCATGGCTGGACCGTCTATGAGCTGCCGCCCAACGGGCAGGGAATTGCCGCGCTTGAAATGCTCAACCTGATGGCGCATTTTCCGCTGGCGCAGTATGGCCACAATTCCGCCGACGCGCTGCACGTCATGATCGAGTCCAAAAAGCTCGCCTACGCGGATCTGCTGCGCTATATCGGCGATCCTCGCGACAGTAAGATTCCCGTCGCGGGCCTTCTCTCTCAGGATTATGCTCGCGACCGCGCTAAATTAATCGATATGGGCAAGGCCAATTGTGCGGTGCCGGCCGGCAATCCGCCGCGCGGCGGCGATACTACGTACCTCAGCGTGGTCGATAAGGACGGCAACATGGTGTCGCTTATCCAGAGCAACTACGCTGAATTTGGCTCCCGACTGGCCGTCGCCGGCTTCACTTTGCAGGATCGCGGCGGTCTGTTCAACCTCCAACCGGGCTCTCCCGACGTGCTCGCCGGGCGCAAACGCCCGTTGCACACCATCATTCCCGCCTTCATGGCCAAGGGCGATACGCGCATCGCCTTCGGCATTATGGGCGGTTTCAATCAGGCGCAGGCCCACGCGCAATTTGTGTCCGACATCGTTGATTTCGGAATGAATATTCAGGCCGCGCTGGAATCGGCGCGTTTCACCAAACTGACCTTCGCTGGATGCGACGTGCTGATGGAAAATCGTATCCCGGCGGACGTTCGCGCCTCGCTCCAGGCGCGGGGCCATCAAATCACCGTGGTGGGCGACTTTTCCGCCTCCATGGGAGGCGGGCAGGCCACCGAACGCAACTTCACGACTGGCGTGAATTTTGGCGGTTCCGACCCGCGCAAGGATGGGGACGCCATCCCCGAGCAGCCTCCCGCTCAGTAGCGTCTCCCATCGCGCTTTTGCTCTGGAGCGTTACCACTTTGCGTGGTTGTTCTCCGGGCTTCCTGGCTTTGCCGAAGACACTCACGCATTCTTCGCTTGGCTATATGCTTTATCGCCGGTCTCCATCGCATCGTGTACGCAGTCCTTTGCCAAACCCACGAAATTCTGCGCTCGTTGTCTCAAGTCTTTGCCCGTTCTGCGGGCT
>Ga0307374_10005845_pt1 | contig 19677 bp, 19 predicted proteins | sample OX3MG_FD_202532 | JGI IMG/M metagenome (GOLD analysis project Ga0307374, IMG submission 202532) | Soil microbial communities from Risofladan, Vaasa, Finland - OX-3 | ecosystem: Environmental > Terrestrial > Soil > Coastal area > Acid sulfate soil | place: Finland: Risofladan, Vaasa | collected...
GATCGGTGCGGTCGGCCGGGGGCCGACGGGCACCCGCCACTGGTCGACGCCATCGACCTGGAGCGGGGCGGACCCGAGCAGGCGACCGACCAGCTGCTGCACCGCGGCGCGATCCGGCATCGGCCCGGCCACGACCACCGTGACGTCCCACTGCCGCAGGGTTCGCAGCAACCGGCGGCGCTGCTCGGGGGAGAGGCTGACGGACGCGCCCCGGGCGGCGGCCAGCAGATCCCGGCGGAGGGCGCCGCCTCCCCCGAAGGCGGTGGCCACGCCGCCGGCGCCGGCCTGGATCGCATACCCCCACGGAGATCGGAAGCGGAGCCCGGCCACCGCCTGCCACAGCATCGCGTCGAATCCCACCAGGTGGCTCGGAGGCGGGAGCACCGCGACCACGGCGCCGACCGGCAGGCGGCGGACGCCGGCCCCGGTGAAGTAGCGGGGGATGGGGAGCACCAGTCGCGGCAGCGCGCCCGCGGGCAGCAGGGGTAGCACGATCGCGACCGCCGCGGCGGTCGCCGCCGGCACCCGCAGGCCCGAGCGCTGGGACCGCAGCCGGTCGCAGATCAAGGCGGCGCAGAGCCCGGCGCCGAGATAGGCGAAGGGGGCGATTCGGCTCGGGACCAGCAGGCGGTACACCGGCAGGTGCAGCAGCAGGATCCAGGGAAGCGGCACCGGGAGCGCGCGCCCGGCGACGTGGAGGTCGGGGCCGAGGCTGAGCACGGTCGCGGCCCCGAAGAGCAGGAGCCCCGCGCGCGCCCACGGCTCGCGTCGCCACTGGGCCCCAGTTCCGAGCACCGCCGCCAGCAGCCCCACCCCCATGTACACCGTCGCCTCGCCGAACCACCCGGTGAGGTGGGCGGTCACAGCGCTCGCTGCCGCCGGGTCCAGCAGCTGGCCGGGGCGGGGCACGGCCAGGCCGACCAGGTCGGCGACGTCCTGGTGGGGGTTGAGAAAGCCGTGGACGATCCCGATCGACGGCCCGTGGAACGCGACCAGCAGCGGGACCGCGGCAGCCACGGCGAAGGTCACGACGGCCGTCAGGCCCGCCGGCACCACCGCTCGTCCGGCCCCGCCGGTCCGGTGCCGGGCGCCCACCAGGACGGCGAGGGTCGCCAGCGCGCTGAGCAGCATCAGGTCGGCGAAGATCTCCTGACTGACGAGGAGCTGGCCGGCAGCGAGCACGCCGAAGGCCGCTCCCGCCCTGAGCGGCCGGCGCCCGTCCCCGACCAGCCCCTCGGCCAGGACCGCGAGCGTGATCGGGACCAGCCACAAGCTGACAAGGAAGAGGTGCCCGGCGGCCGCCTGGGCGATCGACCAGGGCGAGAAGCCGAACACCAGTCCGCCCACGAACGCGCTGGCGGAGTGGCGGGTCACCCGCCCCAGCGCGATCGCCGCGGTCCAGGCCGACAGCGCGAACGCGGCGGTCATCCCCAGGTCGTACGCGGTGCCCGCGCCGAGGGTGAGGGTGACCGGCGCCAGCAGCACCCCGATCAAAGGAGCGGCGTTGTTCCACATGAGGGAGATCGGGTGGCCAGCGGGGGAGAGGGCGCCCGTGACCAGGGGGGCGTGGAGGTGGGAGCAGGCGAAGCCGACCCAGGCGAGGAACCAGGTCGCTTGGACCACATCGGACGGCTGACCACCGACCAGGCCCCGACCGTGGCCGAACCAGACCGCCGAGGTGAGCGCGACCGCCGCGACGAGATAGGCCGCGAGCATCAGCAGGGGCGCTCGCCTGCCGGTTCCCGGGCGCGGGCTCCGGCCGCCATCGGGCGCGGCGGAGCGGTGGGGCCCCAGACCCGGGAGCATGGGTGACGCCGGCCGCGATCCGGCTCAGCCGGCGGGGCCGTCGGGGGCGGTTCGCGGCGAGACCCCGATGTCCAGGGTCAGCCAGCCGCGGCTTCCCAGCGGCCCGGTGGCGAGGAGGCGGTAGTAGCCCGCGATCGCCAGCCTCACCGTGACCGCGCCGCCTCCGCGGGTCAGGTCGACCACCCGCGGGAACCCCGGCGGCACCGCGACCCCGGCGGGAGGCAGCAACCGGAGCCGCACCCTCCCGGTTCCCCGCGGATCCTGCACCAGTCCCGCCGTGTTCAGGTGCAGGTGCAGGCGCAGCGGCTGGCCGGGTGCCACCGGCCCGGGGTCGGCCAGGGTGTTCGCTCCGAGGATGTCGATCGTATCCAGCGGGATCGGCGGCAATCGAGGTGGAGGCAGGGGGTGCTGGCTCATGTCGAACACCTGGGCGAGGTCGCTCTGACGAGCCGCGAGGGCGTCCAGGGGGGGCAGGCCCCACAAGTGTGCCATGAAGGCGAGCACCGAGAGGTTGGTGGTGGTCGTCCCCACCACCCCCGGGCGCACGAAGGGCGACACCACCACCATCGGCGTCCTGGTCCCGTAGCCGAAGGGCGTCACGATCGGGGGCGCAACGTGGTCCCAGAAGCCGCCGCCCTCGTCGTACGTGATGAAGATAGCGGTGGAACGCCAGTACCGACTCTGGGCCACCGCCCGCACCAGCTGTCCCAGCCAGAGGTCGCCCTCCTCCACGTCCTCGGGGGGCTCTTCGCTGTACCCCACCCCGGGGCGGATGAACGCGAAGTCCGGTAGCCGGCCCCGGCTCAGGTCCTGCAGGAACCGACTCGTGGTGGTGATGTCGCCGGCCGTCCCGGGGGGGATGATCCGGTACCAGACCGACCCCTGGAGCACCGCGGAGGGGACGCCGTAATAGATCCGCCAGCTGCGGTGGTGCTGGGTCAGCTGGTCGAAGATCGACCACCAGCGCAGGGGGGCCGGCGGGGTCGTGTTCACCATCCAGCCCTGCGCCGTCCCGGCGAGCGCGTAGAGCACGTTGGGCTGGGTCGGCGCCACCGCGGGTTGGAAGTTGCGGTCCAGCAGCGTGTACTGGGCCGCCAGGCTCTGGAGCACCGGGTCGTCCCCGGGGGGGATCAGGGTGATCGCGGCCAGCCCGTCGGTCGGATGCCGGGTGTAGCCGTCCATGCGGTAGCCGCCGGGCCCCCGGTCCATCGCGGCCAGCTCCCCGCCCCGGCTGTTGTCGAGGGCGCCGAGGACGTCCCCCTGGTTGGCACCGGCGAACCGGGGGACCACCGCGGTCGCCGCGACGGTGGGGAGGGTCGTCCCGGGGGGCACCCCGGCGGCGCCCGGGAAGTGGGCGAAGAGGTTGTCGAAGGTGTGGTTCTCCAGCATGATCTCGATCACGTGCTGGATCGGCGACGCGGGGCCGGTGAGCGGGGACGCGGTCACCGCTGCGTGCGACCCGAGCCGGGCTCCCGCCCCGGGAGCGACCAGCGCAACCCCGATCGCGGCCGCTGTCAGGCGCGATCGCCAAGGTGGGCCGCCGCGGACCGGCTCGGGCACGCACCGCCTCCCCTGGGTGACGCGAGGTCGGGTCTCTCTCCCGGGAGGGTGCCCGCCCGGCCATTCTGCGCCGGCCGCGGCGCCCCCTCGCCGGCGCGCTCCCCTCCGAGTGCACCAGACTGCAGACTGTCCGCCCTCCCGGCCCGGCCCGAGGGCAGGCTGTCCCTTGCGGGTGCGCGGGTTTCCCCGTAGCCTGGACCCTGGGCCGTCGGCCCCACACGGAGATGCCCCACCATGACCGTCACCACCCAGGCCGCCGGCCTCACGGCCGAGGCGATCGTCGACCTCTGCCGCCGCTTCACCCTCTTCGACTGGTCGGTTCAGGACGACGTGCGACCGATCCCGGTGGCCGGTGCCAAGGGCGTCCACTTCTGGACCCCGGACGGCCGGCGCTTCCTCGACTTCAACAGCCAGCTGATGTCGGTGAGTGTCGGCCACGGTGACCCGCGGATCGTGGACGCGATCGCCCGCCAGGCCGGCGAGCTCGCCTATGTCAGCCCCTTCATGGCGCACGCGCCCCGGGCGCTGCTCGGCCAGAAGCTGGTGGGGCACCTGCCGGGCGACCTGGACCAGGTCTTCTTCACCCTGGGCGGCGCTGAGGCGAACGAGAACGCGATCCGGATGGCGCGACTCTTCACCGGGCGGCAGAAGGTGCTGGCCCGCTACCGTTCGTATCACGGGGCCACCAGCGGGGCGATCAGCCTGACCGGCGACCCCCGCCGCTGGCCCAGCGAGCCGGGAATCCCCGGGGTGGTGCATGTGCTCGACCCCTACCACGGCTGCGACCGTCCCCAGGATTCGGCCGCGCAGGCGTTGGAGCGGCTCGAGGAGACGATCCAGCTCGAGGGCCCGCACACCATCGCCGCCTTCATCTTGGAGCCGGTCACCGGGACCAACGGGATCCTGATCCCGCCCGACGGCTACCTGGAGGGGGTGCGCGCCCTCTGCGACCGCCACGGGATCGTGATGATCGCCGACGAGGTGATGAGCGGATTCGGCCGCACCGGGCGCTGGTTCGCGGTCGATCACTGGAACGTCGTGCCCGACCTGCTCACGATGGCGAAGGGGCTGACCAGCAGCTACATCCCGCTGGGCGCGGTGGCCTTGCGGCGGCCGATCGTGGAGCACTTCCGCACCCACATGTTCCCAGCTGGCCTCACCTACAACAGTCACCCGGTGGCCTGCGCCGCCGCCCTCGCCACCTTGGAGGTGTATGAGCAGGACGACCTGGTGGGCAACGCCCAGCGGCTCGGTCCGGTGATGGCGCGCCATCACGCGGCCCTGCGTGAGCGTCACCCCAGCGTGGGCGTCACCCGCAACCTCGGCCTCTTCGGGATCTTGGAGCTGGTGCGGAGCCGGCGGACGATGGCCCCGCTCGCCCCCTTCAACGGCACCCATCCGGCGATGCAGGCGCTGAACCGGGCCCTGCTCGACGCCGGCCTCTATACGATGGTGCGCTGGAACACGGTGATGACCAACCCGCCGCTCTGCATCACCGAGGCGGAGCTGGCGGACGGGTTTGCGATCCTCGACCGCGCCCTCGCCATCACCGACATGGCGGTGGAGGCCTGAGCGCGCCCCTCGCCGCCCCTGCCCCGGTGGACCCGGGACCAAGTTTTTGGCTGCGCCAGGACCCCTATCAGCCCAGCCCGGCCCTGGCCCACGGGTGCACCGCCGATGTGGCCATCGTCGGGGGCGGATTCACCGGGCTGTGGACGGCGATCGAGCTTGGCCGCCGGGCGCCGCAGCTGCGCACCGTGGTGCTGGAGCAGGGCGTGGTCGGCTACGGCGCCAGCGGGCGCAACGGCGGCTTCTGCGAGGCCTCGCTGACGCACGGCCACGCCAATGGCGTGCGCCACTTCCCCGGCGAGGTGGATGAGCTGGAGCGTCTCGGTGAGCTGAACTTCCGGGGCCTGGCGGACTTCATCGCCGAGCACGCGATCGCCTGCGACTTCGAGGAGACCGGCCTGCTCGAGCTGGCCACCAGCCCGGCTCAGGCCGACGAGCTGCGCCAGGAGCTGGAGGCCCGTGGTGCCCACGACCCCCAGGCGGTGTGGCTGGATGCGTCGGCGGTCCAGCAGCACCTGCGCTCCCCTTTGCTGCTGGGCGGGGTGCGCAGCACCGGCGGCAGCGCGCTGCTCAATCCCGCGCGGCTGGCGCGGGGGCTGCGCCGGGTGGCGGAGGCTCAGGGCGTTCGGGTGTATGAACAGACGCCGGTGCGGCGGATCCGGCCCACCGCCGGCGGCGTCGAGCTGCGGACCGCGGGCGGGAGCGTGCGCGCGCGCCGGGTGGTGCTGGCCACCAACGCCTACAGCGGAGCCCTGCTGCGCCGGCTGCGGCGTCGGTTCGTGCCCGTCTACGACTACATCCTCGTCTCGGAGCCCCTGACCGCCCGGCAGCGCGAGCGGGTGGGGTGGGCCCACCGCGAGGGCGCGGCCGATCGGGGCAACCACTTTCACTACTTCCGGCTCACCGCTGACGACCGCATCCTCTGGGGCGGCTACGACGCCATCTACCACTTCGGAGGCCGGGTCGGCCCCGCCTTCGACCACCGGGCGCCCACCTACAGCCGGCTGGAGGCGCAGTTCCGCGCGATGTTTCCCCAGCTCCACGACCTGCGCTTCTCCCACCGGTGGGGGGGGCCGATCGCCTCCACCACCCGCTTCACCTGCACCTTCGGGTCGGCCTTCGGAGGGCGACTTCTCTACGCGCTCGGCTACACCGGCCTCGGGGTGGCCGCCACCCGCTTCGCCGCCCGGGTGCTGGGCGACCAGCTGCTCGACCCCGACTCCCCGCTGCTGCGGCTGCGCTTCGTCCGGCGTCCCCCGTTCCCGTTCCCCCCGGAGCCGCTCCGGGTCGCCACCCTCGCCGCGGTCCAGGCGGCGATGACCCGCGCCGACCGCACCGGCCGTCGCGGCCTGCTGCTATCGACCCTCGACCGCCTCAAGATCGGATTCGACTCCTGACCGGGCCCGGGGTCGGAACCGCCGCCCCCCCTGCCGCGTTGTACCGGTGATGATGCGTCGTCGGTCCTCCCTGTCGGCGCGCCCGGACGGTCGCGGGGGTCGCCTGGTGCGCACTGTGGCAGTCGTGCTGGCGGTCGCGGTCCTGCTGGTGGTCGGGCTCGGAGTAGTGCGGGTGCTCCAGCCGGTGCCCCGGCTGCGGCTGGTGGCGACGACCTCGCTGACCTTCACGGTCCGCGGCGACCGGGCCGCGCTGCCCTGGCCCGCCACCGGTGAGGCGGCGGTGGGGGTGGACGGGGTCGGGTTGGCGGGGGCCTCGGGGGGCGATCGCCCGGTCGGGATCGGCAGCCTGGCCAAGATCATGACCGCCTACCTGGTGCTGCGCGCCCACCCGCTCCCGCCGGGAGCGTCGGGTCCGCTGCTCACCATGACCGCGGCCGACGTCCTCCTCTACCGCGCCGACCGCGCCAGCGGCCAGTCGACCGTGCCGGTGGTGGCCGGCGAGCAGCTCAGCGAGTACCAGCTGCTGGTCGGACTGTTGCTGCCCTCCGGCAACAACCTGGCCACCACCTTGGCCCAGTGGGATGCGGGCTCGCTGCCGGCATTCGTGGCCCAGATGAATGCCACAGCTCACCAGCTCGGGCTGACCGGCACCCACTACCAGGATGCCAGCGGCGCCGACCCCGGCACGGTCAGCACCGCCCGCGATGAGATCCGCCTCGCCGAGGCGGCCATGGGGTCAGCCGTCTTCCGCCAGATCGTGGCGCTTCCCCAGGCGACCCTGCCGGTGGCGGGGACGGTCTACAACGTCAATGCCCTGGTCACCCATGACGGGGTGATCGGGGTCAAGACCGGATACACCGCCCAGGCGGGCGGCTGCCTCGTGTTCGCCGCCACCCGCGACGTCGGCGGGCGGGCGGTGCTGGTGGTGGGAGCGGTGCTGGGTCAGCAGAGCCTGCGGCCGCTGCCGGCCGCGCTGCGTGCCAGTCTCCGCCTGCTCGACGCCCTCACCCCTCGCCTCGAGACCGTCCCGGTGGTGGGGGTGGCGGCTCGTCTGGCCGAGGTGCCGGTGCCGTGGGGCACGGCGGTGGCGGCGCTCAGCACCCGGGCCGTGACGGTGGTGGGCTGGGCTGGCCTCGCCGTCCGGGCTCGGCTGGTCGGCGATCGCCTGGGGGCGACCCTGGCCCGGGGTCGGGTGGTGGGACGCGAGCAGCTGACCATCGCGGGCCGGCGCTTCACCATCCCGCTGGTGAGTGCGGGGGCGGTGGCTCGGCCCGGGCTGCGGTGGCGGCTGCTGCACGGCTGAGCGGGCCCTCCCGCTCCGTCCCCCCGCTCCGGGACGGGGGGATGTCGGGGCGACAGCCCCCCGTCCGACGGTCACCCCAAGCCCCCCGGTCGCGCACCGCGCCGGGCCCTGCGGGTCAGCTGCGGCCCAGCAGCGCTCCCGCCAGCGGTCCCAGCTGCGCGAGCAGAGGCGCTTGCGGACCGGGTGTCAGCAGCTGGACCACGACATGGTCGGCCCCGGCCGCCTGCTGGAGTCGCACCCGCCCGGCGACGGCGGCGGGGTCGCCCCAGCCGATCAGGGCGTCGAAGAGAGCGTCGCTCCCAGAGCCCTCGCAGTCCGCTGCGGTCCAGCCCAGCCGTTCCAGGTTGCGGCGGTAGGCGGGAAGCGCCAGGTAGGTGCGCACGTGGCGGTCCGCCACGGTGCGCGCGCCGGCGCGGTCGCCGGCGACGACGCAGGCCTGCTCGGGCGCCAGCAGCGGGACCGGGCCGAGGATCTGGCGCGCCCAGCGAGTGTGGGCCACCGGGACGAAGAACGTGTGGGCGCCCGCGCTGGCACGCCCGGCCAGGTGGAGCATCCGCGGCCCCAGCGCGGCCAGCACGGTGGCGCACGCGGGCTCGGGCAGCGGGGCGGTGTAGGCGGCGGCCGCGAGCTGAGGAAGGTAGCGTCGCATCGCCGCCAGCGGAGGCTGATAGCGATGGCCGCGGGGCTCGACCAGGCGGGCGTGGCTCGCCCCCAGCCCGAGCACGAAGCGTCCCGGCCACGCCTCCGCGAGCGCGCGCGCGCCGTTCGCCATCGCCACCGGATCGCGCGCCCAGATGTTGGCGATCCCGGTCGCCACCACGATCCGCTGGGTGGCGGCCAGGACGATTGCCGCCTGCGTCAGGGCCTCGCGGCCCGACGCCTCCCCGCACCAGATGGCGCCGAATCCCAGCTCCTCGATTGCCCGCACGCCCGCGCGCAGGGTGGAGGCGTCGACCAGCGCCAGCTGCCCCAGGAAGACGCCCAGCGGGCCCACCCGATCGGCCAGCTCGCGCCCGTCGGGCGGCCGGGGAGGCGGGCGGAGACGGGTGGGGCCGGGCATGCCGGCGATTGTCCCATCCGAGCCGGACCGCCGCCGCCGGTCCGGCTCCCAGCTGAGCTCCGTCACCCGCGCCGCCTCGACCTGGACCGGGCGAGAGCGCCCGCTGGACGGGTCCCGGATGAGGTGGGGACCCGCCGGCAGGCTGGGGTAGACCGCCAGGTGGACCACGCCCGAGGGCAGCTGGCGGGGGAGGACCCTGACGTGCTGGCGGCGCTCCGGCGCCGCCAGCGGGCTGACCTCGATCTCGCGACCAACGAGGCGGGCGGGAGTCCACAGGATCAGAGCGCTGTGGGTGGGACCGACGTCGATCATCACCGCGCCGCCGGGACGTTCGGAGACCGGGGGGTGGCCGATGGCGGTCCTCGAAGGCGGCTCGAGCGGGGTCCTAGGCGGCCGCGGTGCGCGGGCCGGCGTGGTGGCCGGTGGCCCGGGTCCCGCTGACGGCGTCGAATCCGTCGTAGGGGATGCCGAGGTAGGGGAAGGCAGGGAGGTGGGTGACTCCGAGGCTCGAGGCCAAGGACTCCGGCGTGTTGGTGCCCGGGTCGACGGTGTCGTAGATCAGGCCGACCGCGGCGTCGGGCTTGAACGAGGGGTCGACCAGCGGCAGCGTCGCGCCGGCGACCGCCCGGAGCTCGATGGTGGTGAGGTCATCGTAGACCCGTCGTCCGTTGGGGAAGCCGGCAGCGTCGCCACCGAGCAGGCCGAGCAGGCTGGGCGTGGCCGTCGGGGCGATGGCGCAGGTGAGGCGGAGCATGTCGGCGTTGACCGTTCCGGTGTTGTTCTGGAAGCCCTTGATGATCCCCCTCGGCAGTCCGGTCAGCAGGATCGCGACCAGGTCGGCCCGCGCGGTCCCCGCCTTGACCACGGCGGCGAGGTTGGGGAACGCCGTGGGGTAGAGGAGGGGCAGGAGCGCGGCCAACTCGGGGTGTTCGACGTAGCCGAGGAAGTCCTTGTCGCTGGAGGGCGGTCGCGCGTTCCACCCGTCCTTGACCGCGAGCGGATTGATCACCTCATTCACCAGGGGGTTGCCGAGGCGGGATACCTGCACCCAGGGCCCAAGGGTGACCGGGGGTCCCTCCTTGCGGTCCCAGAGGCGGGCGCGCTTCCGGCTGGCGGTGGTCCACACCCCGATCACGGAGCTGGCGCTGGCGGGGTCGGTGGCGGGGGATCCGCCCGGGTCAGGTCGCTCGTGGGGACCTGGAGGGCGATGCTGTGCACGTTGAGGCCCGCCAGCCCGTTGACTCCGGGCGCCGCCGGGCGAGGGGCGAGGTTGAGGTTCTGGAAGGGGCGAAGGTCCAGCAGGTCGAAGACCGACCCCAAGTCGACGTAGAAGCCGTCGGCGCGCTGGCCCGCGAACACCCGCCTGCCGCCGGCGAGCTGATGGACCGCCTGGTCGGCGAGGCCGGGGTAGTTGGGGGTCGAGAGCTGGCCGATGTTGCAGGGCGGGCACGCCAAGCGCTGCGCCAGGACCTCGCGGGTGCCGCGGCTCACCCGGGTGACGGAGTAGACCTGGCGCCGATTCCAGGTGGGGCTGCTCAGCGAGCTGATCGGGCCGGTGGTGTAGAGGAACGTGCCGCCGTTGCTGACCTCGGTCTGGAAGCGGAACTGATACCAGACATCGGCCTCGCCATCGCCGTCATTGTCGATGAGGATCTGGTACAGGACGTCGTCGCCGAACTCGAAGAAGTTGGGGCCGCCGGCCGGGTCCTGGAGCGGGACGAAGTTGGCGATCAGGGCTGACGAAGGGGTAGAGGTCGGTGCTGTCGGCGACCGGATCCTTGGAGATCTCGGGCGCTTCGCGGTGGGAGGGCATGCCGCTACCTCGGGTGAGGGTGGAGGGACCGGGTGGGACGGCGCCGGTCAGGCCCGCGCGCGAAGCAGGCTGGCGACCAGGGCCGGGTCGTGGCGGCTCATCTCGCCCTCTCCGGGGAGGATCGAAAGGGTGCCGCTGCGGGCGTCGGTGATGCTGACGAGCAGGGGTCCGGACCGGTCCAGCGGGCCGGCGAGGAGCGCGGCGCCGGCCGGGGGCGCCGCCGCCCGCTTGCGACTGGCCGCCAGCACCGAGGCCCCGGGGATCGTCGCCATCGCCCCCGCCGCGGCCACACCCAGCGAGGTGCGGGTGAGAAAGGTTCGCCGGGAGATAGTCTCCATGCCATGTGCCTCCGAGTGCGGGTGGTCGAGCTGAGCCCGAGCACGGACGCCTTAGCCCATACGCCGAGCGGGGCCGGTCTGGATCACGCTGGAGTGCCGGGCGGCGCGAGCGATCCTCAGCCGGTGTCGTCGCCCGCGCCCCGCCGCGTCGGTCGCGGCTCCGCCGGGGTCGTGGTCGGCGGCGGGCGGATGCGGGGACCGACCCCCCCGGGGTGATCCGATCCCGACCCGGGCGCGAAGCACCGTAGGAGATGCTCGCCGCCCTCGCCCGCGATCCCGTCGCCGACGCCGATGGCGACGACCGCCTGATGTGGCGGCTGCGGGCCCATGACGAGGCCGCGCTGGCCGCCCTCTACGATCGCCACGCAGGCGCCGCCTACGGTCTGGCGCTGCGCATGCCGCGCGACCCGCCCGCCGCTGAGGAGGTGGTGCAGGATGCCTTCTTGGCTCTGTGGCGGCACGCGGCGGCGTTCCAGGCGGAGCGGACCAGTCTGCGCAGCTGGCTGCTCACGATCGCCCGCAACCGGGCCGTTGACCGACTCCGCCGCCAGCGCAGCCGGGGCCCGGCGGTCGCCCAAGGGGTGAGAGCGGCGGCCGTCCGCGGGGCGGTGACGGCGTTGCTGCCCGCTCAGCGCCAGGTGCTCGAGTGGGCCCACGTCGCCGGCCTCTCCCAGAGCGAGATCGCGAACCGGACCGGTCTCGCCCTGGGCACGGTCAAGAGCCGCACCCGCCTCGCCCTCGACCACCTGCGCCGGGTGCTCGCGGGCACTGACGCGGCCGAGGCGACCGAGTCGTGATCGGGGTCTGTCGATGAGCACGATCGGCCCCGGGCCCGGGTGCGGCGAGGTCGACGGGCTCCTCGCCGCCCACGCGCTGGGGGGCTGGCGCCCGACGACGCGGCGCGGGTGACCGCCCATCTGCCGGGGTGCACGCGCTGCCGAGCCGAGCTGCGGGCGCTGCGTGGCACGGCCGCCCAGCTGGGCGCCACCGTGGACGAGGTGGCCCCCCTCCCGGGCTGCGCGCCCGCGTCCTGGCCGCGGCCGTCGCGGCTCCGCAGGAGATCGCGACCCCGGCGCCCGGGCGCGCCCCGGGCCGGGCCGGCGGGCGCTGGGCGCCGGCCCGGCCCGCCTGGGCGGCGACGGACGCGGCCCTCCTGCTCGCGCTTGCTGCGGGCGGCTGGGGGATCGCTGAGCACGTCCACCCGGCCCGGCCGAGCGGGCCCCGGGCAGCGGGCGGGATCGCCGCGCTGGTGCTGCGGCCGGGCGCGGCCGCGGCCTACCTGGTGGTCACCGGGGTGCCGGTGCTGCGAGGGCCGCGCGTCTATCAGCTCTGGTACATCCGTGGCGGCGGCGCCACCGCTAAGCCGGTGCCGATCGCCGCGATGACCGGAGCCGGTATCTTTCGCATGCGCCGCATCCCCCAAGGCTTCTCCCGGGTCGCGATCACGCTGGAGCCGCACCGCCACGACCGCCGTCCGACGGGGCCGGTGGTGCTGGCGGCGACCCGCGCCTGACCGCCCCGAGGGTGGGGGGCGCCTGCGAGTGATCCGGCAGTGGGCCGGGCGCGTAGGAAGGGGTGCGGGAGGTCCGGGGCGGCGGCAGGCACCGGACGGTCCCCCGCCGCCCTCGCCCACGCTCACAGAGGTCTTCCCATGCTGGCTCCGTCCCCCATCCTTCTGCTCGGTCTTGTGCTGGTGCTGGCTCTGGTCGTCTTGGGACCCAAGCGGCTGCCCGAGCTGGGCAGCCGCGTCGGCCGAGCGATCCAGGAGGTCAAGCACGCCTCGACGCAGGCTGCCCACGGCATCGCCCAGGTCTCGGCGGCGGCCGGCGCGGTTGCGACCACCACCACCACGACCACGGTCGCGCCCGCGACCCCGGCGGTGACCGCCAACGGGGCGGGGCCGATGCCGGTCGCGACCGGTCCCGGCGAGAGCTCGATCCACTGACCGGGAGGAGGGCGAGGGTCATGGCTGCGGCACCCCTGGGGCGTTCTCCCGCATCGGCCCGGCACCGCCCAGGCCGATCGTCCCGAGCAGACCCTGGTCGAGCACCTCGAGGACTTCCGCCGGGTCCTGATCATCTGCCTGATCGCGTGGGGGGACGCGCCCGCGCTCGCCTTCGCGTTCAATCATCAGCTGATCCAGCTGCTGGAGTGTCCGCTGCTGGTGGCGCTCGCCGGCCGCGACCCCTCGCCGTTCGGCGACGCCGTCATCGTAACCAGTCCGATCGAGGGACTGTCGATCCCCTTCAAGGCGCAACGGCGGCGGGGATCGTGGGGCCGCTCCCGTGCGTCGCCTGGCAGCTGTGGACGTTCGTCTCCCCGGGCCTGCGCCCGTCCGAGCGTCGCCTCGCCGGGCCGCTGATCGCCGGGACGCTGATCTGCTTCGCGGTGGGCGCGACCGTCGCCTACCTCATCATGCCGGTGGGTCTCGGGTTCCTGGCCGGGTTCCTGGGCGGAGACGCCGTCTATCTCCCCGACCTCACCTCCTACCTCTCGTTCTTCACCCCGGTGATCGTCGTGTTCGGCGTCGCTTTCGAGATGCCGGTCGTGCTCTCGCTGCTGGCGACCCTGCGCGTGGTCAGCAGCCAGCGCCTGCGCCAGTGGCGGCGACCGGCGGTATTCGTGATCATTGCCGTTGCCCTGGTGATCACTCCGGGAGCCGACCCGTTCACCCCGGCGCTGCTCGCGGCGGCGCTGCTGGTCCTCTACGAGGCGAGCATCCTGATCGTCGGCCACCTGCTTCAGCAGTAGCCGGCGGCCGGTCATCGTCGGGATCAGCCCGCCGCTGCCCCGGCTGGCGGGGTCACAGGGGTCCTGCGGTGCGCCCCGCCGCGGCTGCGCGCATCGCCCGTGCCGCCGTTCCACTCAGGTCGCTGCAGGCGGCGCAGACATCGGCCGGCACCCACCCCCAGCGCATCAGCACCCCGAAGACGCGGCAGCCCAGGCACAGGCCCAGCGCGGCCTCCAGCGTCGCCGCGATCACCAGCGCGCCCAGCAGGGCGTCCGCCACCCCATCCGCGCGGAGCGCCAAGGTGGCCACGGCGGCGGACACTGTGAGAGTGGCGCCGATCGCTTGGGCGAAGCGCTTGGGTGGTCCCGGGACCCACCTTGGCTCGGCGGCGAGGCGAGGTGCCAGCCACCGGGTGGCGAGCTGGCCGAGGGGGCTGAGGGTGGGTCCGGCGACGACCCGGGCGCAGAAGCCGTAGGCGAGCACCGCGCTCAGCCAGGGCTGGCCCGAGAGGATGGCGGCCAGGGCGATCAGCGCAACGCCCGCCGCCACCACCCGGGCGGCGACCTCATTGACGGGATTGGGGAAGTGCAGCCGGGATGGCATGGTGACCCGCTCCAGTGCGCTGATGCTGATGCGTCCACTCAACATTAGCGGTCGGGGACCTGCTCGGCCCCATCGGCGATCGCGGACCCCTGGGTCGAGGGGTCACACCGCCCGCCGGGATCGGGACCTGCATCTCACCGCGCGCGTCCCGGCTCCTCAGAGGACGTCCCGGTCCTCATTGCCGGGGCGTTCTGGCCTCCGCCCACCTCCTCGCATCGGCGGGACCCGGTCGACGGCGCGGGGAGGCGGGGCTCCCCGCCCGCGCAGGAGCGGGCCGCCTCCCGGTGCGCCCCGGCGCCGCCGACGGGCTCGAGGGTGGCCCGTCGCGGCTGCTGGGGCCGTGCGCGTCATCCACCCGGTCGCTTCGGGGATGCGCCCCCCGCCGCCCGCGCGAGCTGGGGAGACGGGCGCTGGTGAGGGGATCCGACCGGCCGCGGAGCTGCGGAGCTTGTGGGCCGGATCGCCACCGGCACCGTCCTCCGGCTCCGGATGGCCGCCGTGGCTGCGGGCGCCACCGGCGCGCCGCCCTGTCGTCGACTCCGTCCGGGTCAGCCACAGGGGGGCACGGCTGGGAGGGGCGATCCGAGGGTGCCCCCGCTCCGAGCGGGCCGGGCGGGACCGCGTCGGCCGTTGGTGGCGGCGACCGCGAGACCTCCCAGGACCAGCGCCGCTCCCAGCCACGCCGCTGGGCCGACCACCTGGTCCGCCAGCCAGACCCCGCAGATGAGGCCGAAGGCTGGCTCCAGCGACAGCACCAGCGCGGTGGTCGTGGGGGAGAGCCGTCGCTGGGCGGCGGTCTGAAGGCCGAAGGCCACCCCCGACGCCAGCAGACCCGTGACCAGCACCGCCAGGGCCACGCTCGGGCTGGGACGGGGGACTCCCCCGAGGACGCCCAGCAGGGGAAGCAGCAGGACGGCCATCACCACGAGCTGGCCGGCGGCGAGGCGGACGGGGTCACCGGACTGGGCCAACCGTCCGGCCACCACGATCTGGAGCGCGAAGAGGGCGGCTGCTGCGACCTCGAGCCCGATCCCAAAGAGACGATGGCTCGGGGCGATCGTCCCCGTTCCGGGGGCGCTGACGAGAGCCAGTCCCACCACGACGACCGCCACCGCGGACCAGGTGCCCCGCTGGGGTGCGCGACGCTGGAGGGCCCACTCCCAGGCGGGTGTGAACACGACCACCAGTCCGGTCAGCATCGCCGCGGTCCCCGGCGCCACCCCCAACTCAAGCCCCTGGGTCTGAGCCAGATAGCCGAGCAGGAGCAGCGTGCCCGCCGCCGCGACGGCCAGCGGGCGCGGCAGCCGCGCGCCCGGACCTCCGTCCCCCGGGTGTCGGGCCAGCGGCCGGGGGACGGACTCCCTGGGCGTGGGACGGCCGGGACGCTGGGCCCACGCCCCCAGGGCCACGGCGCCGACCACGAAGCGCAGGAACAAGAACCCTCCGATCGGGTAGTGGGCGATGGCGCCCCGGACCGCGATGAAGGTCCATCCCCAGATCGCGGTCGCCCCGACCAGTCCCAGGACGAGCCACGTCCCCGTGTGCTCTGGAGATCGGGATGCGCGTTCGATGTGATCACGTCGGCTGCGAAGAATCATCTGCATGACACATCAATCTTTGTGGGACAGGAGGAGTTGTGGCAAACTGTCCGAATGACATTCGGATCACACGCCAACGCCGCAGAGCTGGACGAACTGGATTCGGCCATCCTTCGCGTCCTTCAGCAGAACGCGCGCACCACCTTGGCCGATGTCGGCCGGGCGGCCGGGCTGGCGGCGTCATCGGTGCACGAGCGGCTTCGCCGCCTTCAGCGGGATGGGGTCGTGCGCGGCTGGACGCTTGACCTGGACCCCACCGCCGTTGGCCGTCCCGTGACTGCCTTCGTTGGGGTGGAGGCGAACCCCCGCGGGGGACCGCTGGTGGACGCCTTTCGCCGGATGCCTCTGGTCGATGAGTGTCACAACGTCGCCGGGGAGATGTCCTTTCTCCTCAAGGTGCGGGCGGCCGGCACCAGCGAGCTGTCCGAGCTCGTCGACCAGTTGGGCGAGCTCACCGGGGTGCGCCGCACCCTGACCACGGTCGTGCTCCGCACCGAGTTCGAACGTCGGCTTGTGCTTGCGCCGAGACGGCAGGAGGTGCCCCGGCCGGGAGCGTGACGGCCGCCCGAGCATCCGGGCAGCGACTCCGGAATCCGGCGGGCCGCTTTGGGCCGACCGCGCGCCCATGCCCAAGGCGGCGCCGAGGCGCTGGGGGGCCTGGTGGCGCGCGCAGCTGCGGTGCCATGACATCGTCGCTGCATCGAGTGGCCGGGACAATCAGAGGCACCTGGCCGGGCGGGATCGCCTCGGCCGTGTCGCACCGCCTCGCGTGCGGGCGAGCCTCGGGCATGGGACCAGGCCGCGAGCCGGGGGAGGCGCCGGCCGCCGGGGCCCGGTTGCCACCATCCACCGCATCGCTGAGGGTGCATCCACTCGCGCCTGAGAGAGCCCGGACCCCGCTCCCGCTCCCGTGAACGGCGGCCGGCGCCGCGCGCTTCGCCCGTCTCAGCACCCGGATCAGGGGGAGCTCGCGGTGCCCGAGGATCCGACGCAGGGCCGCGGCGACGGCTGGGGCAACCGCGGCGCCGCCCCAGGCCCGACCGGTGCAGAAGCCGGTCCCGCTGTCGGTGAGGCCAAGCGCCGGGCCAGCCCAAGCGGCCCGATGCTGGCGCGCGCCTGCCACCGCTCGAGCAGGCGGACACGCGTCGGGCCCCCCAGCGGCTCTGGGGGACGGATGCCCAGAGTGGTCACCGCGCCCGCGGGCTTCATCCGCAACCCGCCGGGTGCGATCTGGGCCGTACCGGTGACAGGCGCCGCCCCTCGGGGGCCGGCCGCTGCTGCCCCGGACTCAGGCCGGATCGGTGGGGAGGCGGCGGGGTGGCGCTGTCCGGTCCGGCGGGTCGCTACAATCGGGCGACGTCGGCGGACGGCCAGGGCCGGCGGCCCGACCTGCGGGGCGACTTAGCCAAGTGGTAAGGCAGCGGTCTGCAAAACCGCGATCCCGGGTTCGATTCCCGGAGTCGCCTCCAGCGTGGTGGCAGATCGCAAAGATGTAAGTGCTGTGGTGGCGGGCTAGCCCATGGTTTCAGCCATTTCTTGCTATACCCCATTCCGCACCCCGTGTAAGTCCTGACCGTGGTTTGATCTCTGCGAGTCGCCGTGGGAGACGATTGCTGGAGGCACGGACAGGACGTTGACGCGCCCGGCGGCGCGGCAATCCTGGAGCGATGGGTGGCTCCCGGCTACCGCAGCGAAACAGTGAGCCGAGGGTTGATCCGGCCAGCCTCTACAATTCGAAACGTCCCCACGGAGAGGGTGGTGTCGCCTCCGGTGCGCCACCCGGCTGAATAGCGTCCCGGCGCAAGCCGGATGGGGAACGTCCCGCGGGAGTCCGCCAGGACGACCGTCCGGATATTGGCCGGCGCTGGCCCGCGGATCACGATGTGGACCGCCCGGGCCGGGCGCAGCGCCGGGTAGCGTGTCGCGCCCACGATGGTGAGCGTCCCGGAGACGGGCACCGGGGCCACCTGCGCCGCGCATCCGACGCCCGACGCCATGACAATGAACACTAGCAGGGGGACCGCGCTCTTTCGCATCATCACGGGGAATCGTGGGGCCTACGGGTCGGCACGTCGTGCTCGGACGGTCGGTCGGCTCGGCCTGGCCCGCGCCACCGGACAGGAGGAGCGCGATGGCCAGCAAGAGAGCCTGCTGCCGGCGAGGGAGCTCCTTGGCCACGAGCGCGCGTATGCAGGCGAGGAGCGTCGATCGCATGCGCGGCGGGCAGCGGAGATTGGTGGCGCCGGTTGCATGGCACGAGCCGAGTTCGGCTGGGCGGCGTGAGCACGTCGCCAGCCGCCGTCAGAGACGACGCGGACCGGACCTCCTCCGGACGGATGAGACTGGTCGGTGCGCGGGTCACGGGACTGCCGATTTGGCCAGTGACGAGACCCGCCCAAGGGACCCTGCGCTCTCCTCGGAGCCACTGTGGGCGCCGCCATCGGCCTGGGAAGGGGAGGTCGGCGGGGCGGTTCGAGGAGGTTGGCATGCTCGAGGTGCCGGGGGTTCTCCGAATCTAGATCCAGCCCGGCGATTTCTTCTCAGGGTCAGGCCCTACCTCGATCCCCTCCACCCCCTCTCACGACGGCACCTCGCTGCCGACGGCCGCCACTGGGGCGCTCCAGTGGCAGGGAGCCGGGTTCGGGGGCCCTCCAAGGCCCGGCCACCCGCCCGTCCCCGCGCCCGTAACTCCGGCTGCTGGGACGCCGCTGCCCAGCGCGCGACGGAGGGCGGCAATCGTCGGAGCGCTTGGTCTGTCAGCAGTCCTACTCCCGGCCGGGCTCGGCACCACCGAGCGTGCGCCCGTTCCCCCCAAGTGAGGGTTCCCGGGCCGCAGGCGGGGCGGCTAAGGCACGTCCGCCCGTGGCCCTACTGGAGTTGCCGCCGGCGGGTGATCGCCACGGTCGGGACGGGACCCAAGACGGCCACCGCGGTCGCGGCCGCCGGCCTCCTCGGTGGGGGTCCAGGATGGGCCGACAACGACCTCGCCATCGACTTCACCGACTCCGGCGGAGGGTGGTGGTGGACCGCGATACCGCCCGACCTGCGCAATTGCGACCTCGTGGCCCGGGTCTTCGGGGTCAGCGCCCCGAGCCCGACGGACGCGTAGGTGGACGCCACCTCGGCGTTGGTGAGATGGCAGTCGATCAACGCGCGGCTCCAGGTTCCGAGGGATGCTCACGCCCGGTGACGACGAGAACCTCCGTCGGGATTCCCCCGCGGCCCCTTGACGCGCATTTCACTCGTCCATAAGATCGAAACTGGATCAAGTGGACCAACAGACAGAGGTCCCACAACTCCGTGAGGCCTGTGGAAATATCGACCCGATGAGGAGCAGGCATGCTGAATCTCACGCCATTCTTACTATTTGACGGCAGGTGTGCCGAGGCGATGGCCTTCTACAGGGACTGTCTCGGTGGAGAGTTGGTCCTCACGAAGGTCAAGGACACTCCGATGAAATCCCAAGTGCCCCAGGAGCACCACGACAAAGTTATCAACGCGCATTTGAAGAGTGGAGCCGTCGAGTTCACGGCTACCGACTGGCTACATCCGGCGAGAGCGCTGAAGCCAGGGAATACTGTGTGCGTGTACCTCAACGGGGGAACGCATAGTGAGCTGAGAACAGTGTTCGACAAGCTCTCGATGGGAGCGGACCCGGGGCTCCTTGATGACTTGCGAGATTTGCCCTTTGGAAGCTATGGGCATCTTGCTGATCAATTTGGCGTCCATTGGTTCTTCCAGGGAGACAAGAGCTAGTGGTCTGTCGCTCAAATGGCTTGGCGGGTCAACGAGCCGCCCAGATCGCCGAGTACGGCGCGAGTCAGTCCCCGACTGCGGTGGGCGCCCCGGAGCGCCGGATGGAATTTATCTGCACGTCTATCGAGGAGGCCTGGCCATGG
>Ga0307374_10005848_pt1 | contig 19674 bp, 21 predicted proteins | sample OX3MG_FD_202532 | JGI IMG/M metagenome (GOLD analysis project Ga0307374, IMG submission 202532) | Soil microbial communities from Risofladan, Vaasa, Finland - OX-3 | ecosystem: Environmental > Terrestrial > Soil > Coastal area > Acid sulfate soil | place: Finland: Risofladan, Vaasa | collected...
TTTATGGGCTGGAACAAGCACCTCGTAGTCTTCCATCCCGTACTGAACCACCCGCAGACGCCGATCGACGTCCTCCGCTTCCTCGCCAAGCACGAACTCACGCACATCGCCCGGCCGCCCCGTCTCATCGGTGGGTACGTTGACACTCACCCCCCGGAATTTTGGGAGCATGAGGTCGAAATCGCTCCCGAGCGCTACGCCGTCTGGGCCTGGATCCGGCAAAACCTCGGGCAGTGCCTGCGGAGAGAGGAGACTGGCATCCACGTAATGCGGAGGTGGCACGCGCTCCGAGAATCGAGTCGAAGCCCCTACACACCCCACCTGCCGTTCGACGGTGAGCGCTGGGAGCACGTCTGTCCTGGCGGCGGGGCTCAACTGCACCTGCCGCCGGATTGGGTAGTCCGCCCGCTCCCGCTGCGTGACCCCACCCCGCACCGCGGCGGCCAGTGCCGGGCCGATTGCCGCGCGTCGAGCCGCTTGGAAGCCTCGTCGTAGCGGTCTCAATCAGCGGACTTCCGGGGCGCTCCCGAAGGACTCGAATCGGACATTTCGCATCCAGTAGTGCTTGCAGCCGGCTACCTAAAAGGCTCGGATAAGTGACCCCTTGCGCGGGCGAGTATATTGGCCCAAATCTCAACTTCGGGACGGAGGCGGGCATGGCTCAGCAGAATGGTGGTCGGCGCAGGCTCATCGGGCTGGCGGGCTCACTGGCAGCAGCGCTTAGCGTGTTTCTTTTCGCGGCCTGCGGAGGCAGCGGTTCCACCGCTACGACCACTCCGCCCACCTCCGCCTCGGGCTCACGCGCCGGTGCCACCCCGACTGCGACCGCCGTGCCGTTCACGCGCCTCTCACCCACCAGCGCCGGCACTGGGCTCACGCTGGGTAAGACGCAGGTGACCGCGCCCGTATCCGGTCAGTGCGACGTCACCGCGGTCGTGTCGCGCGATGCGTCCCACGTCGCTTTCGTCCGCTCGAAGACCGCTGCCGGGGCGACAAACTGCCCCCTGAACGGTGCCGTCATGATCGTTTCCGCGGATGGGTCGGGGTTGCACGAATTGGCGGCTTCGGGAATGTTCCCCTTCTTCGCTCCGGATGGTACGAAAGTCGGGTTCTACAGTGCGCCCGACGCGTCCGGCTGCGCGGCGCAACTGCAACTCGTCACCCTCACAGGCACCGCCGTGGCCACCATCCCAGGGCCGTTTGCACAGACGGAACCCAATTCGCCGATGTCGCCGGATGGAGGCCACCTGTTGCTCGATTCTTGCAGCGGTAAGGCCGAAGTCCTAACGGTCGCGGGCAAGCCTGGCCCGGCTTTGAGCGTCCCGAGCAGCCTCGGCCTGAGCACCAGCCCGACCTTTGTGCCTTTCGGCTGGACGCCTGATGGCAAGGCCGTGCTCCTCCACGGCGGCAGCGCCTTCTTCCTTGAAGACCCGTCGAGTGGAGCTGTCACGGCCGCACCGCAGTCGACGGTCGTCCTCATCCAGACCCGCGTGCCGTGGGAGCTGCAGACCGCGAAATGGAACCCGAGCCTGCCGCTGCAGTACCAGTAGCCGCGTCGAACAGCGCGGCCCCCTCAAGCTGACGGACCTGTCCGTGCGGCCTCATCCGCGCTTCAGTTCTCCAGCTATACACTGTCTTTATGCGGATCTTGCTCGCCGAAGATGAGGCCACCATCCGGACGTATGTCACCCAGGGGCTACGCGAGGCGGGCTATGCCGTCGACTCAGTGCCCGATGGCGATGAGGCCCTCGCCGCCGCCCAGGGAGTCGATTACGACCTCCTGATCCTGGACGTCAGCATGCCTGGTATCGATGGCCTGGAAGTGTGCCGTCGACTCCGCGCGCGGCCGGCCCCCGGACCTGCGATCCTCTTCCTCTCCGCGCGGGACACCGTCAGCGACCGTGTCGCTGGACTGGATGCGGGCGCCGAAGACTATCTCGTCAAGCCGTTCGCATTCCCGGAGCTGCTGGCGCGGGTACGGGCACTCCTGCGGCGTGGGCCGGGCGATACGCCGACGCTCTCCGTGGATGACCTCGTGCTGGACCCGGCAGCCCACTCCGTCACGCGCGCGGGCCAGCCCATCCGACTCACTGCCAAGGAGTTTGCCCTCCTCGAATACCTGATGCGCAACGCCGGCCGCCTCGTGAGCAAGACGATGATCGCCGAACACGTCTGGGACTTCGACCTCGAAGCGGAAACGAACTTCATCGAAGTCTTCATCTACAGCCTGCGCAAGAAGATCGACGCACCATTCGGCAAGCCCCTCATCCAGACAGTCCGGGGAGCCGGCTACCGCATCGATGCGTGATGCAGTCGCGCGGACCTCTATCCGGCTGCGGATAGGCCTCGCCATCCTGGCGGCCTCCGCCCTCGCCCTCGTGCTGATGGCCGCAGGCATCTACGCTTCGCTCGATAAATACCTGCACGACAGTTTCGACGACACCGTGGCGACGCGCGCCAATGCCAACCTCGCTCTGCTCACCATCACCACCGGTAGCGTCTCTCTGCGCCTTCCCGTGAGCGGGCCGCAAAATCCGACCAACGGCGAAGCCATCCTCCGCCTCTATGGCGCGGGTGGGGCAATGCTCACCGATGGTTCGCCGAATGTCCCTGCCGTGCCCGCCGAGACACAGCTCGTGCAGGCCGCCACCAACTCGGGTCACCAGGCCCATGCCACGATCGACTACGGCGGCTCGGCCTTCCGCGTGTTAGCGCTGCCGGTGCTCAACGGCGGGCGTGTCCAGGCCGTGCTCGTGACGGCGATGCAGCTCGACCCTGTTACCGAGCCGCTCGCCTTCTTGCGTACCGTGCTCTTCCTCGCCGTCCCCACCACCAGCATCGTGCTCGCCATCGCGGGCTTCCTCATCGCCAGGCGCGCGCTTCGCCCCGTGCACAACATCACGGCGACCGCGCGCACGATCGCCGGCGGCGACCTCTCCGAGCGCATCGAAGGCATCCACTCGAAGGACGAAGTGGGCGAACTCGCCACCACCTTCAACACGATGATCGCACGGCTCGAAGAAACGCTCGACCGTGAGCGCCGCTTCACCGCCGATGCCTCGCACGAGCTCCGGACGCCGCTCACCGCGATCGAAACGAACATCGATGTCAGCCTCAGCCGCGAACGCTCGCCAGAGGATTATCGCGGCTCGCTCCTCGCTGTCCGCACCCAGACACGGCGCCTCGGCCGCCTCGTCCAGCAGCTGCTGGCACTCTCACGCTTCGATGCAAGGGCCGCGCTCGACTTCGAACCCGTGGATGTTGGCGAGGTGCTCGCAGCCGTCGTCGAATCGTTTCTCGAACAGCACCCCGATGCTGCGATCGCGCTGGCGACCTCGCCGCCGGAGGAGCGCATTCTCGTCCGTGCGGACCTCGAAACCCTCTTCCGCGCGTTCGTCAACGTGATCGAAAACGCACTCGTGCACGCGGGCGAAACAGTGCCCATCGAAGTAACACTCTCGGCAGAAAAAGACCGGGCCGTCGTCCTCGTCCACGATGAGGGGCCCGGCATCCCACCCGAGTTCGCGGCGACCGCCTTCCAACGCTTCCGGCGCGGCGATGCCTCCCGCACGCGCGGCGGGACGGGGCTGGGGCTCGCGATCGTCGAATCGATCGTGAAGCTCCACGGTGGCAGCGTCGCCTTCGTCCCCGCCGCTTCGGGGACGACCGTGCGCTTCGAACTGCCGCGCTTGACGTAACTTCGCCACGTCTGGGCCGCGGAAACGATTGGTAACGCCCGCCGGCGGTGCTCAGTTCACACTCATCTGAGGCACAGATTGGGCGCCCATTCTGAATGAGCACACCGCGAACAGGCGGCCAGTGCAGAAAGGGAATCAAACTATGCAAGTGCGCAACTTCATCGAGCGAAAGCTCATCATCGGCGGGGGCGCCCTTGGCGTCCTCGGGCTTGGCGCAGCGGCCATGGTCATGACCACGGGCGCCGCAAGCGCCTCCACTACACCGGTCCCCGCGCCGAACACTGCCGTCCAGCAGACCCTGGACGTGCAGTCGGGCCTCAACACCGCTGTCGGCAGCCAGACCGCACCGGACACGGGCATCTCGGCCGAGAAGTCCGGCGTTGCTGAAGCCACGACGGCCGAAACCGGCACCGAGCCCGCGGCCAAGGGCCCGGACACGGACAACATCCAGAGTGGCGGCGGCGCCCAGACCCAGTCTGGTGGCGTCGACACCGGTGTCCCCGGCGCCGGCAACTAACCCGTAACCCACACACCACGTCCTGGGACGCCCTCCGCCGGGGCGGCACGCACAGTGCCGCCCCGGTCCCATTTGTGGCGCGGGGCGGGTCCAAGCTTCGGACTGCATCGGAAGCGGGTGACCCCTGCGGCCCCGGCAGTAGTGCCAGGAGTGTCACGACATAGCCAGCGTTTATCCCGCGGGAGTCGATGATCCCTGGGGTACCATCAGCTTTGTCGCGTGCACAAAGGGGATTCTCTGGACTGATCCTCCCAGCAGCCATCCGGGCCGGGCGTGGTACCATCGGCGGCACGATGAGTGCGCAACGCTTCCGCGTCTGGTTTCGAAAGGGCGAGCGCGTCCGCTATATCTCCCACCTCGATGTCCTGCGCGCATGGGAACGCGCCATCCGGCGCACCGGCCTCCCTCTCTCCTACTCGCAGGGCTTCACCCCCCACCCCAGGATCGCCTTCGCCTCGCCTCTCCCGCTCGGGTTCATCGGTGAGTGCGAAGTGATGGACGTGACCCTCGATGAGCGCGTTGCTCTCGCCGACTTTCGCGCCCGGCTGCTGCCCGAATCGAGCGAGGACCTTGGCGTCATCGACGTCACCGAGATCGCCCTCACTGCCCCCGCGCCCCAATCCGCACTGCTCTGGGCCAACTATCGCGTCGACCTCGGCGGCATCTCGCCGCCGGAAGCCGCGGCCATCATCCACGACTTCCTCGCGCTGCGGGACTTCCCCTGGACGGAGGAGCGCAAGGATCGGCCCCGCACCTATAACCTGCGGGCAGCCGTTGCGGCGCTCTCCTCCAGTGCCGTGGATGGCGGCGTCCGCCTCGATATGCAACTGCAGGCCGACCAGGAACTGACCGCCCGGCCCGAACAGGTCGTGGAAGCGCTGTTCCCGCAGGCGACGGCCGGCGTCTATGCCCGCACCAGCCTGCTCATCGACGATTTCTCGCCCGCCCGTGACGCGTGGCGCCGAAAGGGCCGGTACGCCGGGTGAGCGGCGCAGAAGCGCCAGCCGTTGCCGTCCGCCTCGCCCGCGTGAGTGACGGGGCGGCGCTCTTCGAGGCGTGGCAGGCGTTGCGCCAGCACTACGCCGCGATCGACCGGCGCATCATCCCGGCGGCCGTTTCCCGGGAGGAGTTTCTTGCGGGCTTCGCACTGCGGCTCGCGGAGCTCCAGTCAGCCGACTTTGTGGCTGTCGAAGGAGGCGCCGTCGTCGGCTTTATCAGCGGCCGCATCGAAGCGAATCAGCCGGACCGCCTGCCAGAACGCCACGCCACGGTCGGCCACCTCTATGTCGATGCCGCCCATCGCCGCAGCGGGCTCGGCCGGCGCCTCTTCGAAGCGATCGCCGCCTGGGCGCTCGCGCAGGATGGCGTTTCGCACTTCGAAATGCCGGTCCTCGCCGCCGACCCGGAAGCGGTGCATTTCTGGCAGGCTATCGGCTTCTCCCCGTTCATCGAGCGGCTCTGGGCGCCCTTGTCCGCGCCCGAGCACGACGCATGATCCTCTACCTCGTCCGCCATGGGGAGACCGCCTACAACCGGGATGGGCGCGGCCTTGGCCGCTCCGACATCTCGCTGACTGAGGCGGGAGAGCGGCAGGCTGCCGCACTCGGGTCGCGCCTCGCAACCACCCGCATCGACCGCATCCTCACCAGCCCGCTCCTCCGTGCCCGGCAGACCGCGCGCGCGATCGCAGGCGAACGCCAAATCGCGATCGAGCCGCGCGAAGAGCTGACGGAAATGGATGTGGGCGAGACCGACGGTCTGACGATGGCCGAGATGCGTTCCCGGTACCCGGATTTCCTGCGCCGCTGGGCGGGCGAAGACTGTGCTGCTCTGCACATGCCGGGCGGCGAGAGTCTTGAAGACGTGCGCGCGCGCCTGCGCCCGTTGGTGGAAGAGCTTCAAGTGCTGTCGCCCGCCGGGGATGACACGATCGCGCTCGTGTCCCACAACTTCACGCTGAAAGTGCTCTGTTGCGAATTGCTTCGCGTTGAGCTGGCGAAGTTTCGCGGCTTCACACTGGACCTGGCCTCGCTTTCGACGGTTGTGCTGCGGGAGGGGAGAGTCTCCATCCGGGCGTTGAACGACCGGTGCCATCTCGAAGAGCTTGAACCTTGATCCCGCGGGGCGTAGCTTTTGAAGCCGGTACACATGGGACTGTTGCTTCGAAGCCGCGCCCGCCTGCTATTCTTTGGCTGCCTCCTGCTCGCGGGCTACTTTGTCTACACCGCTGTGGTCGGCGAACTTCACAACCGGCAATTGAGCAGCGAAAGAGCCCAGGCGGCCCAACACGAAAAGAGCCTCGTGCAGGAGAAAGTCTACCTCGAGGCTGTGAAGAAGTACGTCGCATCCGACGCCTATGTCGAGCAGCAGGCGCGGCGCCAGCTTGGGTACACTCGCGTTGGAGAGATCCCGTTTGTCGTCATCAGCCCGCCGCCCAAGCAGGCCGCCCAGCCAATCGGCACCTGGTGGGAGCGCCTCTTCCCGGAGTAATCGTCGCGGCCCCCTCGCTGCTGGGGTCCAGCGCATCACGCGCTTTGCCGATTCCGAGCGCATGTTCCGGCGCACTGAGCGCGTGCTCGTGGCAGTTTCGGGTGGCGCCGATTCGGTAGCCTGCCTGCTGGCGCTGCTCCAGTTGCGAGGCCATTTCGGCTTCGAAGTGGTCGCCGCACACTTTGACCACCAGCTCCAGCCAGACTCGGCGGCCAGCCTTGCCCACGTGAGGGACCTCTGCGCACACCTCGATGTCCCTTGCTTTACAGGCGAAGGCGATGTCGGTGCCGCCGCCCGTGGGGCCAGGACCGGGATCGAAGAGACGGCGCGGCGCATGCGCTATCAGTTCCTCGCGTTCATCGCGGAAAAGGAACGAGCAGACTGCGTCGCCACCGGGCACACCGCCGACGACCAGGCAGAGACCGTGCTGATGCACATCCTGCGCGGGAGCGGTGTTCGCGGCATTCGTGGCATGCTCCCCGTCGCTACCGTGCCGGGCGGCGGCGCGCTGCGACTCGTGCGGCCGCTCCTGTGCTTGCCGCGCAGTGAGACTCGCGCGATCTGCGACGAAGCCGGTATCGAGCCATTGCACGACCAAAGCAACGACGACCTTGCGATCACTCGTAACCGCCTTCGCCACGAGACGCTGGCAGCATTGCGGGGGGTGAACCCCTCGGTTGGTGAGGCGCTTCAGCGCCTGGCGCGGAGTGCGCGTGAGGTCTTCGACGGCATTGAGCGCCAGGCGATGTCAGTGCAACCCGCTGAGCGCCTGCCGATCGGCGCCATCTTCGATCGCGCTTCCTTCGCGGCGCTTCCCAACGAGGCGCGCATGCTGGTCATCGAACGCGAAGCTGCGTTCTATCACCTCCAGCCCGAGCCGAACGCCACGCGCCTCCAGAACCTGGCGTCGGTGCTGGCGCGTGGCACTGGCCTCGTGCGCTTCGGAGACACGCTCGTCGAAGTTTCCAGCGGGAAAGCCCGGATCGGGCCCCCTTTGGAAGAGGCCAACCCGCTTCCGCCAAAGATCCTGGATGTGCCGGGCGTCAGCGTTGCCGGTCCCTGGCGCATCGTGGTCGCGACTGCGCCGCCGCGCGCGGCGCCCGGCGCACTCACGGCTGTCGTGTCGCAGGGCACTCTGCAGGGCGCCATCCGCGTGCGTGCCATGCAGACAGGCGACCGGATGCGTTACCACGGCTCATCACGGACGGTAGGCAAGGTGCTGGCCGATGCGAAAGTGCCGGCGTGGTCGCGCATGGGCGCCGTCGCCGTTGCCGATGCGGAAGGGGTTGTAGCGCTGTTCACGAGTGCCGGCGTCATCGCGGACGCGGCAAGCGGGGACGATGCACTGTATATCCAGGTGGGGCCGGCGGGCCGCTAGGCTGCGGGCCGCTGCCCGGGTCCGTTCGACAACCGGCCATCGCACACTCGACAATCGTTGGGTGCTCATGCGCCGGATTATCCCCTGCTTCGATGTAGACCGCGGTCGCGTGGTCAAGGGCGTCTCGTTCGTCGAGCTGCGCGATGCCGGCGATCCCGTCGAGTTAGCGCGAGTCTACGACCGCGAGGGCGCGGACGAACTGGTCTTTCTCGATATCACGGCCAGTTCGGACGACCGCAGCACCGTCTACGACATGGTTGCCGCGACTGCTGACCAGGTGTTCATCCCGTTCACCATCGGGGGCGGCATTCGCAGCGTGACCGATATGAAGATCATGCTCGAACTGGGCGCCGAGAAAGTCAGCATCAACACCAGTGCGATCCAGACCCCGGAGCTCATCAACGAGGGTGCCGACCGCTTTGGCAGCCAGTGCGTCGTTGTCGCGATCGATGCGCGCCGCGTCCCCGGCAAGCGGGGTTCGTGGGAGGTCTTCACCCACGGGGGCCGCAACCCGGCGGGACTGGACGCCGTGGAATGGGCGAAGGAAGCGACCGCTCGCGGTGCAGGCGAACTGCTTGTGACGAGCATGGACACCGACGGCCACCGGAAGGGCTACGACAACAGACTCCTGCGGGCAATCAGTGATGCGGTGACCGTGCCAATCATCGCCTCTGGAGGTGCCGGCGGGCCCGAGCACATGGTCGCCGCCCTCACAGAGGGAGGTGCCGACGCCGTGCTCGCGGCGAGCATCTTCCACTTCGGGACCTACACCATCCGCCAGGTGAAGGAGCATCTTGCCGCGGCGGGCGTGCCCGTGCGGCTGCCCCGTGTCCACGCGTAGCTGGTCTATCCCCGGGCGGGCCTGGTCACAACGTCATCTTGAGCCTGAACAGAAGGCAGCCTTGTTCTGCGAAGGAGCACAGCATGGGAGAAGCAACCAGGATCAGCTTCGATGAGCGAGGCCTCATCCCGGCGGTCGTACAGGACGCCGCCACGCAGGAAGTGCTGGTGCTCGCGTGGATGAACCGCGAATCGATTGCGCACACCTACCGCACCGGACACGTGACCTTCTGGAGCCGCAGCCGCAATGAGCTGTGGGAAAAAGGCGCCACGAGCGGACACTGGCTGAACTTCGTCAGCATGCATAAGAACTGCGAGGCGAATTCGTTGCTGGTACTTGCCAGCCCCCTGGGCCCCACCTGCCACACCGGCCACGCCTCCTGCTACTACCGGGAACTCGACCCCGAGACCGACCTCGCGGGAGCCTGAACCACCGTGGAGCTGTTCCCCGTCGAAGGACCCTGGCCCGGGCGTCTCGCCGTCTGCAGCCGCCCGCGGGCGGGAACGTGGCTCGACGACGACATCGCCGCCCTTCGCGACGCTAACCTCGACATGCTCGTCTCTGCCCTGACCCCCGAGGAGATCACCCGCCTCGGCATCGAAGATGTCCCGGCCCGCTGCCGCGCCCACAATGTCGAGTTCATCCACTTTCCGGTTGGCAACCTCCAGGTCCCACGGGCCGACCTCGCGGTTGCGGCCTTCGCGCGCTGGCTGGCGGCTCTCGGCGAAGGGCGTGGGCTGGCCGTCCATTGCTTCGCCAGCGTTGGCCGGGCGCCGACGCTGGTGGCCGCGCTGCTCGTGATGGGCGGTGTTCCGGCTTTGGAAGCCTGGCGCCGAATCGAAGCCGTGCGCGGGCGCCAGGTGCCCGACACCAACGAACAGCACGACTGGGTGTTCCAGTTCGCACCAACCGCGCGGACCTGACCGCCGCAATTCTTTTTTCGAGGCGAGCAATGACGAAACCCGACTACACCACCCTCGACCTTCCTGGCCCACCGGGGGATCGGCCATATCTGCTCATTAACATGGTCATGTCGGTCGATGGGAAGGCTGTTATCGAGGGCACCGAAAAGGGCATCGGCACAACCACGGACCAGCGCCTCATGCGCGAACTCCGCGTCAATGCCGATGTGATCCTTGGTGGCGCGGGCACGCTCCGGGCGAGCGGTGCCTCCGCAAGGCTGGACGACCCGGCCCTCGAAGCTCTCCGCCTCACTCGGGGCAAGCCACGTCTGCCCACGTCGGCGGTGATTAGCCGCTCCGGCAGCCTGCCGCTAGAGCGCACCTTCTTCACTGCCCGCGATTTCGAAGGCATCGTTTATCTTTCCGAATCCGCCCCTGCAGCGGCGCGCGCGGCCATCGTTGCCACCGGGAGACGCGTGGTCGACCTTCCCGAAGGTCAAGAACTGGCCGCCGCCCTGCGGCACATGCGTTTCGAACTGCATGCTTCCGTGTTGCTGGTCGAAGGGGGCCCGGGGCTCAACGCACAGCTCTTCGAGGCTGGCCTGGTCGATGAATACTTCACGACGCTCGGGCCCGTTGTGGTTGGCGGCAAAGACACGCTCACAGCAGTCGAGGGCCGTGCCTTCGCACGCGATCACGTGAAGCGGCTGGACCTCCTTTCCGCTGTGCCGAACGAGGAGACCGGCGAGGTCTACCTGCGGTACCGCGTCCGCAGGTGATAGAGTCCGGGTTCAGACCGCGCCGCTGAAAGGGGACATCGTATGGCCGAGGCAGCAATCCCGGTTGGGCTGGTGGGAGCCGGACCGTGGGCGAAGATGGTACACTCGCCGATGCTCGCGGCCGGGCCCGAGACGAGGCTCGCTGGAATTTGGGCGCGCAAGCCGGAAGCCTCCCGCGACCTCGCAGCGCGGTACAACATCCCATCCTTCGAAGACTACGACGACCTCCTCGCCGCCTGCGAAGCAGTTGCCTTTGCTGTCGCGCCCGAAGCGCAGCCGCAGTTCGCAGCTCGCGCCGCTCGGGCAGGCAAGGCGTTGCTCCTGGAGAAGCCGCCTGGCGCAGATGTTGCGGGTGCCTTGCGGATCGCCGAGGCGGTTGCGGGTGCGGGCGTGCCCTCCATGCTGATGCTCTCCTACCGATTCAGCGATGCCGTGCGTGCCTTCGTCGGTGAGGCGCGTGCGTTCGATGCTTCTGGAGCTCGTGCGACGTTCATCTCCGGTGGGCTGCTTGCCGGGCCGTTCGCATTCGGCTGGCGACTCGAGCGTGGCGCGCTCCTGGATCTCGGGCCACATGCCATTGACCTTGCTTCCGCCACGCTCGGGAAAGTAACGCGGGTCCAGGCCCATGGAGACCCGCTACGTTGGGTCGGGCTTTTGCTCGATCACGAGTCTGGGGCGGTGAGCGAAGTCTCTTTGAGTGGGTCCGTGGGGATTCCCCAGGCGAAGGTTGGTATCGAACTCTTCGGCCCGGGCGGCACGATCGCGGTGGATGGGATGACCGGCATGGGCCCCGCTGTATTCGCGAACATTAGCGCCGCCTTCGCCGCCTGCGTGCGCACCGGCACCGCACACGAGTTGGACGCCGCGCACGGCCTCTACCTCCAGCGAATCATCGACGAAGCCGAGCGCCAGCTCGCCGCGGCCCGCTGACCCGAACGGGTGCGCTCGCTCAAAGGGTGACTGCGGCCACGAGGCACGCGGCCGCGACTGCGGCCAGCGTCGGCAGCGCTGAGGCGCGGAAATACGCTGCCGGTGAGATGGCAGCCCCGCGCTGGCGGAGCAGGCTGAGCCAGAACACGGTGCTAAGCGACCCAACCATCGTCAGGTTCGCGCCGATCGTGCAGCCGATGAGTGAACCAACGACGAGGGCGCCGTGCGGCGCCGGCGTGACGGCTATCGTGGCGGCGAGGAGCAACGCCGCGGGCCAGTTGTTCACTAGATTCGACAGGAGCGTCGCAATCAGTGCAGCTCCGGCGATAGTGAGCAAGACCGGTGCAGCGTTGAGGTGGCCGAACGCCTGCACGAGCGGGCTGAGCAAGCCCACGCGGGAAACGACCGCCACCAGCAGGAGCAGCGATGCGACGAACACCAGCAGGCCGGCCGAGATGTGTTCCCTATAGCGGCGTTGGTCGAAGCCGCCGAACGACACCGCGCCAATGAACAGCGTCGCGCCACCGCCGAGGGTGACGAGCCCAAGCGGGACGCCGGCCATCGCAGCTGCGATGTACGCCAGTGCGAGGACCGCGACGGCGCCCGTGGCGAAGGTGGTGAAGGCAGCCGGGACGAGCACCCCCTCGCCGGCCGCTGGCTCGCCAGGACCAGGATCCGCACCTGCATCGGACTTGCCTGACGCTATCCACGTGAGGACAGCGAGGACGGCGATCCCTGCAGCCGCGGCGGGAAGCACGTGCAGCGCGTAGGACCCGAAGCCAAAGGAGAATCGCTCATAGAACAACAGGTTAACCGGGTTGCTAATAGGTAGGAGGAGGCTCGCACCATCGGCTGCGAAAGTCACGGCCAGCGCGGCACGCATGGTCTCGGGCGTGCCCAAACCTCCTGCCGCGAAGATCGCCGGGGTGAGGACGAGCGGCGTGGCGTCGTTTGAGAGGATGGCCGTCACGGCTGTGCCGAGGACGAGCACAGCCACTACCCGCCGTCGCCCAGGGCGTTGATGGCGCAGGACGGACGCAACGCGTTCGTAGAGTCCGGCGGCCTCGGCCCCCGCTGCAAGGAGCATGAGCCCGAGGAAGAACGCGACGATGTTCCACGAATGCCGCAGGAGGACGATGCCGTCTGCGAACGAGAGCGGCCCGGCGATCCACGCGACGGACGCTCCCACCAGGGCAACCTGCCAGTCGCGCACACCGCGAGGACGCAGGTAGAGCGCGACGATGGTGGCCGCGAAGATTCCGCCGATGAGTGCCTCTTGCACAGCGTCATTGTCAGGGCGCCTGCGTCACCACGCGATGAACACTTCGGCCCGGGCGCTAGAACAATCGTTCTAGGCGTTATATAATCGGTTTCGGTCGGGGCCAGGCGGACGCATCGACAATCGACATCTGGAACTCGACAATCCAATCATGCCTCTCGACCACATCCTCGTCCGCGGTGCGCGCGAACATAACCTGAAGAACATCGATGTGCGTATTCCGCGCGATCAGCTGGTTGTCATAACTGGACTATCGGGCTCCGGCAAATCCTCACTGGCCTTCGACACCATCTACGCTGAGGGCCAACGGCGCTACGTTGAATCGCTCTCCGCCTATGCCCGCCAGTTCCTTGGCCTCATGGAAAAGCCCGATGTCGACCATATCGATGGGCTCTCGCCCGCTATCTCCATCGACCAGAAATCAACTTCGAATAACCCGCGCTCCACCGTGGGCACCGTCACCGAGATCTACGACTACTTGCGGCTGCTCTGGGCGCGTGCCGGCCGTCCGCATTGCCCCCAGTGCGGGCGGCCCATCAGCCGCCAGACCGTCCAGCAGATAGTCGACGCCACTCTTGCCTACCCCGCCGGCTCGCGCCTCCTGCTCCTGGCGCCAGTCGCGCGCGCGAAGAAGGGCGAGCACGCCGGCATCTTCGACGAAGCGCGGCGGGCCGGATTCGTACGCGTCCGGATCGATGGCAACGTCCGGGACCTGGACGAGGACGTCGTGCTCGACAAGAAGAAGAAGCACGATATCGATGTGGTGGTCGACCGGCTTGTGGTGCCGGAGCCGGGTTCCGATGCGACGGCTACCAGCCGGATCGCCGATTCTGTCGAGACGGCCCTCAAGGTGGGCTCCGGGGTGATGATTGTTGCCCTCGCCGGGGGCCGGGCAGGCGACACGGACTCCGAACGCATCTTCAGCGAACACTTTTCCTGCCCCTACGATGGCACTTCGATTGGCGAGATCGAGCCGCGCACGTTCAGCTTCAACAGCCCGCATGGGGCCTGTCCGGCTTGCACCGGCCTGGGCGTCGAGATGCAGATCGACCCGAGCCTGATCATGCCCGACCGCTCGAAGTCGCTTGCAGGCGGTGCGGTCGAGCCGTGGTCGAAGTCCCCGGCGGTGGCAGGCTGGTACATGCGCCAGCTTGAAGCCGTTGCGCAGCACATGGGATTCGATGTCGAACAGCCCGTACGCGAACTCTCCGAAGACCAGGTGCGCGCCGTCATGTTTGGCACCGGTGACCGCCCGCTCAAGCTGCGCTTCACGAACCAGTACGGCCGCACGCAGACCTACGACACGAAATTCGAGGGTGTCGTCAATAACCTTGCCCGGCGCTACAAGGAGACAGACTCGGATTACGTCCGCGCCGAGATTGAGAAATACATGGGCGCAATCCCCTGCCCGGTCTGCAAGGGCAGGCGCCTGCGCCCGGAAGCGCTCGGCGTCCAGATCGATGGGAAGTCCGTGGTCGACATTACGAACCTCGGCATTTCGGCGGCGAAGTCATGGGCCGACGGCCTTGCCGGGCCAGAGACTCCGTTGAATGCCCGCGAGCAGGTGATCGCCTATCAAATCCTGAAGGAGATCCGCTCGCGGCTCGAGTTCTTGCAGGACGTGGGCCTCGAATACCTCACCCTGGACCGTGTCTCCGGCACCCTCTCGGGCGGAGAGTCCCAGCGCATCCGCCTGGCGACGCAGATCGGTTCGGCGCTCATGGGTGTGCTATACATCTGCGACGAACCGTCGATCGGGCTCCATCCGATCGATGGCGACCGGCTCATCAAGACGCTCGAACGCCTCCGCGACCTCGGGAACACGGTGCTGATCGTCGAACACGACGAGGCGATGATGCGTGCCGCCGACTGGATCATCGATATGGGGCCGGGTGCCGGCATCCACGGCGGACACGTCGTGGCCGAAGGCGATATCGAGGCAATTAAGGCGAGCGAGGGCAGCATCACAGGCGCCTATCTCTCGGGACGTCGCGAGATCCCGGTGCCGGCACACAGACGCCCCGGGAACGGCAACGTGGTGCGCGTGCGCGGCGCTCGCGAAAATAACCTGCGCGACCTCGATGTGGAGTTCCCACTCGGGAAGTTCGTGGCGGTCACGGGTGTTTCCGGCTCCGGGAAGTCGTCGCTGGTGACCGACATCCTCGTTCGCCGCGCAACGCAGGTGCTGCATGGGGCGCGCCAGCGGCCGGGCCTGCACGACTCGATCGACGGCCTCGAACACCTGGATAAGGTCGTCGATATCGATCAGTCGCCCATCGGCCGCACGCCCCGTTCGAACCCCGCGACCTATACGGGAGCCTTCACGCTCGTCCGCGACCTCTTCGCATCGGTGCCCGAATCGAAGGCACGTGGCTATAAGGCCGGTCGCTTCAGCTTCAACATCAAGGGCGGGCGCTGCGAAGAGTGTTCCGGCGACGGCTATAAGGTCGTCGAAATGCAGTTCCTGCCGGACGTCACCGTCCCTTGCGAGGTCTGTCACGGCAAGCGCTACAACCGGGAGGCGCTGGAAATCCTCTTCCGCGGTAAGAACATCGCAGAAGTCCTCGATATGACCGTCTCCGAGGCGTGCGAGTTCTTTGCGCACTTCCCGCGCGTCAAGCGGATCGTCGATACCCTGGAGGCCACCGGCCTCGGCTACATGCACCTCGGCCAGCCAGCGACCACGCTCTCGGGTGGCGAAGCTCAGCGCATCAAGCTGGCAAGCGAGCTCGCCCGGCGTTCGACGGGACGCACGCTCTACGTCCTCGACGAACCGACCACCGGCCTGAGCTTCCAGGACGTCGCCCACCTGTTGCATGTGCTCCAACGGTTGGCCGACGCCGGCAACACGGTGCTCGTCATCGAACACCACCTCGACATCATCAAATCGGCCGACTGGATCATCGATCTGGGCCCGCTCGGTGGCGACCGTGGCGGAGAATTGGTCGCCACCGGCACGCCGGAAGAGGTCGCCGCGAATCCGTCCAGCTATACCGGCCAGTATCTGCGGCCCATCCTCGAAGCGGCGGGCAGGCTCGGCTCAGCGCCCACCGTGGTGCCAGCTCAGTTGGCCGCACACCGGGACGGAAAGCGGGGCGGAGTGCCTGTCACCGAGCCGGAGGCCGCCGCCGAGCGTGCTGCCGCTTCGATCGGAGCGCGTATCGAGCGGGAATCGACGCCGCAGCAGCCGCGTCCTCAAACAAAGGCGGCGGCCAAACGCGAAAAGCAGGCTGCTCACCCCCGCAAAGAGACGGCGAGCGAACGTGGCCTGCGGGAAAGACGCGAGGCGGACCGCGCGGCAGTCTCCGAGGCCTGAGAGGCGGTCCGGTGCCTATCAAGTGAGTGCAACAGCGGTCGGCTGGCTGCCCGACCGTAGTACAATGCTGGCATGGATACGGGAGTTGGAACAGCGGCCGGGGAGCGGTTGAAGCTCGCCGCCGAGATGGCTGACGCGGGCATCATGATCACTCTCGAAAGCCTCAAACGGCGATTTCCCGGGGCCACGGAAGCGGAACTGAAGCAACTGCTCGCCGAGGCCGCCGAGCGCCGGCCAGGCGATGGCCCCGGCGTCGCCGGTTCGTGGCCGCGGCACTAGGGTGGATCGCTTCCAGGCGGCACTGAGGACTCTCCCGAGCAACATGAGTCGCGTTGGGGCAAATTGGGCGCTTGTCGGTGGCATGGCTGTCTCCGCCCGAAGCGTTGCCCGTTTCACGAGCGACTTCGACGTCGCGGTCGCTGTGCAATCCGATGCCGAAGCGGAGCAGATCGTTGCGTCGCTTCTCACGTACGGATTCACCGTCAACGCGCTCCTGGAGGACGAGACTTCGCGGCGGTTAGCCACGGTGCGACTCAACACACCGCCGGAAGACGCTACGCCACTTCTGCTGGATCTCCTCTTCGCAACGTGTGGGATTGAACCTGAAATCGTCGCCCGTGCGACCGTTGAGTCGGTTTTCCCGGCTCTTCGAATGCCGATAGCGACGGTGTCGCATCTCCTGGCGATGAAAGTGCTCGCAAGTCGCGACAGCCGCGAACACGACGTGCCGGACATCGCTCGGCTGCTTGCGGTGGCCACCGACGCCGACGTCACGGCGGCGCGAGAAGCCCTCCACCTCATCACCGAGCGCGGCTTCAACCGCGGCAAAGATCTTCAGGCCGACTTCGCCGGCTACCTTGCCCGCTTCCGTCCCTGAATCAGGTCTTGGCAGAACGCGGGCAGGGTGTTGTTGAGCACGTCGGCTGCCTCCCATTGGAGGAAGTGGCCGGCGTCGCGCACGATGTATGGCCCAACGTGTTCGGGGAACACCACCGCAGCCATGCGGTCGAAGTCGGGGTACAAGACGTGGTCGCTGGCGCCGAAGAGGATGAGTGTCTGTGTCGGGTTCGGCGTTGCCATCGTTGAGGGTTCGCTGCGGGCGGACTCGTTGAACGAGCTCTCATATGCGCCGAAGCTCGCTCGCAGCTTCGGGCCATCGGCGAACGGCTCGGTCATGAAATCAACGTCCTCCGCGGCGAAGGCTCCCGGGTGCGCCCAGAATCGTGATGTGTAGAAGGTGGCGATGTAGCGCCTGCGCTTCCCGGCAGTATCGAGCTCGGCAGCGAGGTTGTCCGCGTCTGTGCCCTGGCGCACGAAATAGTCCGAGGCTTCGCGTGCCGGCCGGGTGCGCATGCCCTGCATCTTTTCGCGGTCGTAGGGCAGGGGCGAGTTGAAGAGCACCATGCGCTCGACGAAGTCCGGGTAGCGGAGCGACAGGTCCTGGATGACGGGCCCGCCAAGGTCGCCGCCGCAAACGACGACGTGGTCGTGGCCGAGCTGGTCGTGCGCCAGCGCGAAGAGGTCCCGGCTGTGACTCGGGACGTCATGGAAGCCGTCGGGCCCGATCTCAGATTCGCCGAAGCCGCGGAGGTCGGGCGCGATCACTTCAAAGCCGGACGCAGCCAGTGGTGCGATGTTGCGCCACCAGATCCGCTTTGTCTCCGGCCAGCCGTGCACCAGTAACAGTGGGACGCCACCGGCGCCTTCGTGGACGAACGCCTGGCTGAAGCCCCGCGGTGAGGCCATCGCGACGTGGAACTGGCCCGGGTCAAGCGTCATCTCCGCGTATTCTAGCGATGGTAAGCGTCCACGTGCGGGAGAGTGGTTGCCCGCACGGTCGAGGCGGCCCACGCTTTGGCAATATCCGCGCCGGAGGCCAGTCAGTGACGTATCGAGCGCTCGTGGTGAACAAGCAAGGTGACGATTTCAGCGTTGCCGTCGCACAGCTGGAAGACTCCAACCTTCCCGCAGGCGACGTGACTATCAGGGTCGAGTGGTCCAGTGTGAACTACAAGGACGGCCTCGCCTGCAGCCCGAATGGACGCGTGGTGCGCAGCTATCCCATGGTGCCCGGTGTCGACCTCGCCGGCATTGTCGAGAATTCGACCGACAGCCGCTACCGGCCGGGCGATGCCGTGCTTGTCACTGGTTACGACCTTGGCGTTGCGCATCCGGGTGGGTTCGCCGAGCGCGCGTGCGTCCCCGCTGGCTGGGTGGTGCCGCTTCCCGCTGGCCTGAGCACGAAGGAGGCGATGGCTATCGGGACCGCCGGTCTGACAGCGGCGCTCTCCATCGAGGCGCTCGAACGAAGCGGGGTGCGGCCCTCCAGCGGGCCGGTCATCGTCACCGGCGCCACCGGTGGCGTTGGAAGCACGGCGCTGAGCATGCTCGTGCAGCTCGGCTACACCGTGGCGGCGAGCACCGGCAAGGCTTCAGAACACGCTTTCTTGAGGGAGCTCGGAGCCGCAGAAGTCCTCTCCCGTGAAGAAGTGAGTGCGGAAAGCACCCGGCCCATGGAGAGTGAACGCTGGGCCGGCGCCATCGATCCCGTCGGCGGAGCAACCACCACCTACCTCCTGCGTACGACGAAGTATGGTGGCGCAGTCGCGGTCTCGGGGCTCACCGGCGGCACCGCGGTCAACACGACCGTCTTCCCCTTCATCCTCCGCGGAGTCAGCCTCCTGGGGATCGACTCAGTCATGTGCCCAATGGCAACCCGCGAGCACGTCTGGCAGCGGCTTGCGACCGACCTCAAGCCGCACGGCCTGCTCGAATCGATCGCCGTGGAGACGGGGCTGGCGGGCGTGCCGGCAGTGGCGGCTGAGATTCTCGCCGGGCGGGTCCGGGGACGCACCCTCGTGCGTCTGGGCGGACAGGACGCGTAGCACCCTACGCTCCCATCCCTCAGACTGGCACCGCACATCAGTGCCCCAGGAGAGAGAATTTCATGGCAGAAGCAACGATTTCTTCGGTGAAGGCAAACGTCATCGCCGCGTTCGAGAGCTACATTGCAGAACTCAAGCAGGCGGCGCCCCACTGGGAACGCAAGCCCGCCGCCGGCGGCGAGGGCGAAGACGCCTGGTCTGCGCGCCAGGTGGCTGAACACATCGCCGGTTCCGGGCCATTCTTCGCGGCCGGGATTGCCCAGGCGATCGGCGTGCCCGGCCCGACGCCCGCTCCCGTCTCGCTCCCGGACCCGCGGGACGCAGTCGTCGCCACGGAAGGCGGTCATGCGGCCCTCATCGGCGTCGTGGACCAGGTGAAGGACGAGCAATTGTCCATGCCCATCGATCATCCGCGTCTCGGAAAGCAGACCCTGGGTGGCGTGATCGGCATAGTCGCCTACCACCTCAACGACCATGCGGGACAACTGAAGTCATTGCGCGAAGCCTGATTTCGAGTTCCGCTGCCGGCATGGCGTTCCGGCTCTTCCAGCCCGCTTCCTAGCGCTGGGGGCGATCGGCTCAGGAGCGAAAGGGCACGCGCGCGAGCAGTTCGTCGAGGTTGTCGCGCGTGATTGGCCGCACGACGCGTCCCAGTCCCG